>ERZ780223.335-NODE-335-length-54799-cov-3.681682_pt1 | contig 54799 bp, 50 predicted proteins | sample MGYA00511016_ERZ780223 | MGnify/ENA primary metagenome ERZ780223 (study PRJEB29588, sample SAMEA2159032) | human gut metagenome | biome: human gut; feature: human-associated habitat; material: faeces | place: Denmark | collected 2008/2010 ... | reverse complement strand
TGAATTTGGCGTGAATGTGTCCGGAGATGAGAACCGGGGAATTCATGCGTAAGGAAAATTGAATACATAATAAAAACAATCAAAAAAACAATCGTAAAAAAATACGATTGTTTTTTTGTGCATTTCTGCATATGATATATTTACTAAGAACGAAATGGAGGCGATTGATATGCGTGAAACAAGAACATTAGAGTTCATGGAAACGATTACGAACACATTTTTAAAAACAGTCAGTGCCTTTTCAAATTATGACGGAGGAACCGTTCTTTTTGGCGTAGATGATGATGGAAATATAAAAGGTTTGCCGGATGTCAAGCAAGCTTGTCTGGATATTGAAAATAAAATCAATGACAGCATTACACCGCAGCCGGACTATACGCTTGAAATACAGAATAATGACCAGACGATAAAACTTACTGTGAAAAGTGGACTTCAGAAGCCGTATCTATATAAATCGAAAGCCTACAAGCGGAATGATACAGCAACGATAGAAGTAGACACTCTGGAGTTTTCAAGGCTGGTACTGGATGGAAAAAACATTCGATTTGAAGAATTGCCTTGCAAAGATCAGGAACTGTCCTTTGAAATTTTACATCGTAAACTGAAAGAAACTGTCCGGATTGAAAATTTTGATAAGGATACGCTGAAAACATTAAACTTATATGACGATGTAAATGGATTCAATAATGCGGCAGGAATTTTGGCAGATAAAAATCATTTCCCCGGAATTGATATTGTCAAATTCGGAGAAAACATCAGTATCATTCAAAAGAGATCAACCTTTGAAAATGTATCGGTTTTAGAGGTATATGAAAAGGCAATCGAGGTATTCAGAGACTATTATCAATACGAAGTAATACAAGGTGCTGATCGAAAGAAGATGGAAAAAATACCGGAAGCAGCTTTCCGAGAAGCAATCGCCAATGCTCTGATTCACAGGGTATGGGATGTGGATTCACAAATCAGAGTTTCGATGTTTGATGATCGACTCGAAATTGTTTCTCCGGGTGGACTGCCGTCCGGAATAACAGAGGAATAATATCTGTCTGGTAAACTTTCTGTTTTAAGAAATAGAAATCTTGCAAATGTATTTTATAGATTGGGTTTTGTAGAAATATTTGGAACAGGTATTACAAGAATAAAACAACTGTATGCGGAAGGTTTGATAAAACCGGATTTTGAAATATCAGAAAATGCCATAAATATTGTGCTTCCGATGTTTGAAAAAAGTGCTGATCTGACAGAAGACGAAATCGTGATCTATAAGCTTTTAAGCAAGACGATGCTGAAGCCAATCAGTGAAATTGCACCATATGCACCTTTCGGTAAAACAAAAACAGCAAAGCTGCTAAAAGAAATGTGTCAAAAAGGCGTGATCACAGTGAAAGGAAACGGCAAAGGTACAAAATATATTATTCGATAGGGCATCTGGGGCATCGGCATTTGGTGCAGCTGCTTGCGAAATAGGTCTTGCATAAATTATGCGGGAACTTGTACTTTCTGCCCCTCTGCGCGTCTTACTATTTATCGTTGTTATGTTATACTTTGTCGAACCGACGTGCCTTTTAAAATTGCTTTACAAAAACACCGCCAGCCCTTATCGGACCGGCGGTGAAATCATCTACAAACATTTAAAATGCAACAATATATTATTCCATTTATGCGGCGTACTCAAAGTCTCTCAGTAAATTACTGGAGAAGTGACAGAACACCCTGATTTGCCTGATTAGCCTGTGCAAGCATAGACTGACCAGCCTGCTGAAGGATGCTGTTCTTTGAGTAGTTAACCATCTCTTCAGCCATATCTGTATCACGGATACGAGACTCAGCAGATGTAGTGTTCTCAACGACATTATCCAGGTTAGCGATTGTATGCTCCAAACGGTTCTGAATTGCACCGAGAGCAGAACGCTGTGAAGAAACTTTCTGAATTGCCTCAGAAATAGTATCAATTGCTCCCGTTGCGTCATCTTCAGTATCAACCTTTAATCCAGAAACACCTATCCCAACTGAACTAATTTGTGCAATCTTAACAGAAATACACTTTTGTTTCATTATAACGATATTCTCTTCTTGTTACAAGCCAAACCATAAAACAAAAGTTCTCCCGGCTTACTCCCTCCGCTTCATCGCCGTCTCATCAACTTTACTCTGCCCTTTGAAGAAAATGTACAATATCCTGATACACCTTAAAACGTCCCTTTTCGTTCAGAATCTCATGACGCATGCCCGGGTACAGACGTGAAGAAACATGAGCATATCCCCGTTTCTTCAAATGACCGACCGCCTGTGCCAGCTTTGCGCTGCCGCCTAGACAAGGATCCGATGCCCCGGATACAAACAAGACCGGAAGCTTATGATTTCTCACTCTCCAGCCCATTCTGCTGTAGGTCTGCCTCATCAGCCACAGTAATGACTCATATCCGTTCAGTGTAAATGTAAAATTGCAAAGTGGATCTTTATTGTATGTCTCCACCACTTTCCGGTCAGAACAGATCCACGCATGGATCAGGTTCTCTGCACGGAACGGGCGGTCAAACATATTCGCAAAGATACTGTCTGCCAGACGACTTTTACTGTGCGGATCCTTTGTTGTCTGCAACATCCGGATCAGCGCTGTCCCCAACGGTGCCATCGTATTCTTGCCCGGGCAGCCACATACGATCAAACCGTCTAACTCCCGATCATACTTCTTCAGATAACAGCGCACCGCCAGTGATCCCATGCTGTGTCCCAGCATAAAATAAGGCAGTCCCGGATAATGCTTTTTGATGATCCTTGTGATCTGATGCAGATCCTCCACCAAAGCTCTGCCTCCATCCTCACCAAAATATCCGAGACCTGCAGGAATCCCTTCTCCGGATACCGGCTCTGTCTGAGCCGCCTCCCGTCTGCTCGCACCATGCCCACGGTGGTCATGAATCACACAGAGATATCCTCTGTCCGCCATATAACGCATAAATGGCAGATACCTTTCCTTATGCTCACACATGCCGTGTGCGATCTGTAAAACCGCCCTCGGATGAGCCGGAATAACCATCATCCCCCTCAACGGCATGCCATCCTGTGCCGATGTCAGAGAAAAATATTTCCGATGAATACTGCCCGGTCGCTCAGTTTTGCCGGCGCGGTAATGACTGTCAACCGCACTACGCTGTCTGCTTTTCCTTACTGCTGTCCATTTTCCGGTACACCGCTTTTTCTTCATAAATACTCCCCCTTTCGTTTTCTATTTCTTTTGAAGTGCTGCTATCTCCTCCGGCGTAAGTCTGCGATACTCTCCCTGCTTCAACGCCTCATCCAGCCGCAGACTTCCCATACTCAGGCGTTTGAGATAAAGAACCGGATGCCCGACTCCTGCTAACATGCGTTTCACCTGATGAAAACGTCCCTCACGGATTGAAAGCTCCAGACAGGACTCAGTATCCCCCGGATATCCCGGATCATCCGCACTTAGCGACAACGACACCGCATCCAGTCTCTTCACCTTCGCCGGAAGTGTCATCCGGTCATCTCCAATATCCATGCCATTCTCCAGGCGTTCTATATCCTTATCCTCTAATATGCCTTGAACCCGGACAAAATATGTCTTCCACACATGCTTTCCGGGTGCCAGAAGATCGTGAGACAATGCTCCATCATTAGTGATCAGAAGCAGCCCCTCTGTGTCCTTGTCCAGCCGTCCCACCGGGAACAGATCCTTTTTCGTACCGTCCGTGATCAGGGACAGTACCGTACGGCAGGTGTTATCCTTTGTGGCTGACACCACACCCTGTGGTTTATTTAACATATAATAAACATATCGTTCATAAGAGACTTTCTCTCCGTCCAATTCCACATTGTCCTCTTCTGTCACTTTCTGCTCCGGTCCCGATGCCGGAGCTCCATTGACAAAAACACGGCCTGATTTGATGAATTTCTTCACCTCAGACCGTGTTCCCATGGACATCTGTGCTAAATACTTGTCTAATCGCACAATGTCAAACCTCCGATTCTATATTATCGTTATCCGCCCGCCTTTGATGGTGCAGATAAAATATACAGAAGCTTAATACTATATAATGACCTGACCGTCATAGGATCATACTAACTCGTTGTACATATCCTCGTACTTCTTCGCAGAATGATTCCATGAGAAATCCATCGCCATGCCACGGTCAATGATCTTGTTCCACTCTCTCTTACGATTGTAGTACACATCCTTTGCGTAGCGGATCGTAGCAAGCATCTCATGCGCATTGTAGTTGGCAAAAGAGAAACCGGTTCCCTTTCCCTCATACTCATTGTACGGCTCTACGGTATCCTTCAGACCACCGGTTTCACGTACAATTGGAACAGTACCATAACGAAGACTCATCAACTGGCTCAGACCACACGGCTCGAACAGAGATGGCATCAGGAATGCATCACACGCTGCATAGATCTTATGAGAGCGCTCATTGGAATAGAAGATATTCGCAGAAACTCTTCCGTGATACTTCCACTCGAAGTGACGGAACAGATTCTCATAACGCTCCTCACCGGTTCCGAGAACCACAAGCTGTGTATCCTCTGCACAGATCTCCTCGATCACATAATTAATGAGGTCAAAGCCCTTCTGATCCGTCAGACGTGATACAATACCGATCATAAATGCTTTATCGTTCTGATCAAGACCAAGCTCCTTCTGAAGACCGCGTTTGTTCTTGATCTTCTCCTTACGGAATGTCTTGGCATTGTAGTTGGCGTAGATCAGTGGATCGGTCTCCGGATTGTACTCATCGTAATCCAGACCGTTAACAATACCACGCAGGCAATTGCTGCGCGCACGCATCAGACCATCCAGATGCTCTCCATAGAACGGCATCTTGATCTCCTCCGCATAGGAATCGCTGACTGTCGTTACCATATCTGCATATACGATACCGCCCTTGAGATAGTTGGCATCACCATATGCCTCCAGCTTGTCACTGGTGAAATAATACTCGTTCAAGCCTGTGATGTCAATGACCTTCTGCTTATCCCAGATACCCTGAAACTTCAGGTTATGTATCGTCATGATCGTCTTGATACCATGGTAGAATGGGTTATCATTGAAGCTGTCCTTAATATATACCGGGATCAGTCCTGTCTGCCAGTCATGGCAGTGGATGATATCCGGACGGAAATCCAGAGAAGGCATTGCAGACAATGCTGCTTTACAGAAAAATGCAAACTTCTCAATATCCTCGAAAATATTGCCATATGGATGAAATCCTGCAAAATAGAACTCATTATCGATAAAATAGAAATGAACTCCCTCATACTCCATCTCTAAGATACCAACATACTGGCTTCTCCATGCCAGATCCATATAGAAGTGCGTCTTGTACTGCATCTTGTCCTTCCACTCCTGTGGAATGCATGCGTACTTTGGAATCATAACACGCACATCATACTCTTTCTTGTTGAAATACTTTGGCAAAGACCCCACAACATCTGCCAGACCTCCGGTTTTCACAAATGGTACACACTCGGAAGCCACAAATAATATGTTTTTCATATACACCCTCCATTCAGTTTGTAAACTCCAATGAATGTCACGGATATGGTGTCAGAATTACCCGTGCATTCCATTAAAATAATTATACCTTATTTCAGAGCCTGTGAAAAGTGTTTTTTACGGAAAGTTAAGTGTGCTTTCTCATGCACGAAGCTTGTATTCCAGACGGATTTTATCTGCGATCAGTGCGATAAATTCAGAGTTTGTCGGTTTTCCCTTGCCGGAATTAACAGTGTAACCAAACAATTCTTCGATCGTCTCCATCCGTCCACGACTCCACGCCACCTCAATAGCATGGCGGATTGCCCGCTCTACCCTGCTTGACGTTGTCTTATAATTGCGGGCGATCGTCGGATACAGCACCTTCGTGATCGCGCCGAGCATCTCATTATCATTGACTGACATGATGATCGCATCCCGCAGATACTGATATCCCTTGATATGCGCAGGAACACCGATCTCATGGATCACATCCGTCACATCCGATTCAAGTGAATCTGCCATTCTCCGGTGCTTGTTTTCAAAAACCGTATTGATGACTCTCTGCTCGTTCCCGTCCCTGCCTTTTTCATTTTGTCCAACCGCCCGCACCCGCGACACAACCACACGGGTGTCAAAGGGTTTGAGAATATAATAAGCCGCCCCGAGACGAAACGCATTCTCCGTCACGCGTTCCTGACTTACCGCTGACACAACGACAAATTCCGGGGCCAGTGTCGGTGCCCCCTTTTTCATGCGCTCCATCACGCCGAGTCCGTCCACCTTCGGCATGATCAGATCTAACAGAACAACATCCGGACGCAGTGCCGAGATTTTATGAAGTGCCTCCTCTCCATCAGATGCCGTCCCGACCACCTCCATATCCGTTTCACGCTCCAGTGCTTCCTTTAGGATCGTCACGATCCGCTTGTTATCATCCACGACTAACACTTTGATTGCTTCCATATCCTATCCCCTTTTCGTTGTGCTGTCCCATATTCTGGACTCCTTTTCATTCATTTTAAAATAGCGTGTGTATGCTTATCAATATAAAAGCAACTGCATTTTTCGACGAAAAAACGGCGGAAATACAATATTCCGCCGTTTTCTTCACTTTCCGGATTCCATATTCATATCTGTCTATGACAGGATTCTTCCATCTGTCGAAATGACTCTGACCTGCCACGGGATCATTTTGCCGCTGTTTTGCAATGCTTTCTTAACCGCTTGCTCCAGCCCGCCGCAGCATGGTACCTCCATGCGCACGATCGTCACACTGCGCAGCTCATTCCGACGCAGGATCTCGGTCAGCTTCTCGCTGTAATCGACATCATCTAACTTCGGGCATCCGATCAGCGTCACTCTTCCACGGATAAAATCCTGATGGAAGGATGCATACGCATATGCTGTACAATCCGCTGCCACCAGAAGATCTGCCCCGTCAAAATACGGTGCATTCACCGGTGCAAGCTTAATCTGGACCGGCCACTGCGAAAGCTCGCTGACTGCTCCCTGCAGCTGCTCCGTACCGGAAGTCTGTGGCTTCCTTGAGGCTCTGTCAAACTGCATCATCCTGCTGCCCGGACAGCCACCAGCCATTGCCTTTTCCTGCATTTTTCTTTCCTTTGCCGCCTTTTCCTCCTTTGCCCTAAGAACCGCTGCCTCGTCATAAGCAGCCGCCTCTCTTTGCTCAAAGGAGATTGCTCCTGTCGGGCAGGATGGCAGGCAGTCGCCGAGTCCATCGCAGTAATCATCCCGCATCAAACGTGCCTTTCCGTGCACCAGAGCGATCGCTCCCTCATGACATGCATTGACACACAAGCCGCATCCGTTGCATTTTTCTTCATCAATTTTTATTACCTGACGTATCATAGTCGTTCCCCCTCGTTTCTGCATTGTTTGACTTATTTTCACGAAACCGGTCTGTTTTCCGGTTCTGAAATTATATTACCGAAAACAAAGAAGAATTTCCGTTGTTAAAACCACGAAACCGTTATTTTGTAAAATAAACATATATTGTTGTTCCCTCGCCCAGCTTACTGCGAAGCTCCAGCTTCACATTGTCGTGCAGCGCAATGATGTGCTTCACGATCGCCAGTCCAAGACCGGTGCCTCCCGTCGATTTCGAACGGCTCTTGTCCACACGGTAAAAACGTTCAAAAATGCGTTCCTGATCCTTCTCCGGAATCCCGATCCCGTTATCCTTCACCTCGAGAACAATACGCTCAACCTCCCGGTAAACCGATACATCCACACGTCCGCCCGGGTTATTATACCGGATCGCATTGTCACACAGATTGTAGATCAGCTCGTCCATCATCTGCCGGTTCGCCGTCACCATCTGCTGCTCTCCCGAGAAAGAAAGCTGCACCTGATGCTTTTCTGCAGACATTTGAAGCATCTCCACACAATTTGCCGCCATATCGCAGATATCAAGCTCCTCCATAATATCTTCCGTTGTCACATCAAGTTCAGACAAACGAATAATATCATTGATAAGTGTCAAGAGACGGTTCGAGCTCTTGTGAATCTCACGGGCAAATCTCTGCACATCGTCCCCAGTCGCAATTCCATTTTCAATCAGCTCCGAATAACCGGATATAGATGTCAGCGGCGTCTTAAGCTCATGGGAAACGTTTGCCGTAAATTCCTGCCGCATATTGGCATTGCGGATAATGTCCTCATGCTGCGCACGTATCGTTGTCACATACGGCTCAAGCTCCTCATATACATGATACATGCCCGGTCCCTCCAGATTCTTGGCAAGCTCCTCGATCGGCTTAACGATACTTTTCGTCAATGCGTGGGACAGGATCGCACATGCCGCAAACAGAAGAACACTGAGAACAACAAGCCTTGGCACAGTGCTCAGTAAAATTTCCGTCATACTGCTGACCTCCTTGGAGATACGCAGCACATAACCATTATCCAGCCGTACCGCATAATAAAACGCACTTTTGCCGAGTGTCTGTGAATTACGCACCGCCTTGCCCTCTCCCTTTGAAAATGCGGATGCAATCTCCGGACGATTTTTGTGGTTTCCCATGCCCCTCACATCCGCATCGCTGTCACAGACTGCATTACCATCCGGGTTGATCAGCGTGATACGAAGATGCTTCGGCGTCTTTCCCATATGGACATTTGCCGGATCTGACACCATCTGCCACGCATCCGACTCCACCATCACATCTGCCGAATTTCTTAGATCCTCAATGACTTCCTTCGTCAAAACACCATAAAAGACAGTCGCAGAAAGTGCTACTGTCTCCAATATTGTGATCACCGTCAATATCATGCATAAAATGTTAATCCGCCGTTTCATCCATCGATTCCTTTCCTCTGCCGGAACAGTTTTACTTTTCTCCTCCTGTGTTATATGTCAAATCTTTCCCTTTTCTACACAAGATTCATGCAGTACCCGACATTCCGTATGGTTTTAATATATTTTCCTGCATCTCCAAGCTTATGACGCAGTGTCTTGATATGCACATCGAGCGTGCGCGATTCAATCTCACAGTTTGCATGCCAGATATGCTCCATAATGCTGTCTCTGGGAAGCACGATCTCCTGATTCTGCGCCAGATAATGCAACAACTCATACTCTTTATAAGTAAGCTCTACCGAACTGCCTGACACGAAAACCTTTCGTTTCTCGTCATCGATCACAAGATCCCCGATCTTGATCACCTTCTCCGCATCCTGCTCTCCTGTTCTTCGAAGAAGTGCCTTGACACGGGAAACCAGCTCCATAACTCCAAACGGCTTCGTCATATAATCGTCCGCGCCATTATCGAGTCCCTTCACCTTATCAATCTCTGTCGTTTTCGCTGTCACCATGATCACCGGAATCCTCTTCGTCTCTCTTTTCTCACGGATCTTCCGAAGGATTGACAGACCATCCTCATCCGGCAGCATAATATCAAGCAGGATCAGATCCGGCTTCTTCTCTGCCAGTTCCTTATGGAAGGAACGTCCATCCGGGAATTCCACCGTCTGATGTCCCGCGTTTTTGAGCGAAAAGCTCTCAATCTCGCTGATATTTTTGTCGTCCTCCACAATATAAATTAATGCCATAGCCGTCCCGCCTTTCTATCCTTTTAGGTTGAGTATATCACAAATTCATTGCGTACGCTTAATTAAAATATCCATAATCAACGGACTCCATGACCGCATCCGCAATATTAACACAACTGTTTCCCATTCGGTCAATGCTGTGAAGGATCTTATTAAAGGAAGAGGTCAGACTCGCTTTACATTTTCCGGTGCTGACACGCTTCATATGATCCTTGCGAAGCTTCAGATCAAGTTCCAGAATCTTATCTCTCTTCTTAATGATCTTGGCGGCATTGTCCTTATCACCGGTTTCCATTACCTTCAGGGAAGCATCATACATATCGCCGATCAGCTTCAGACTCTTCTCCAGATCTCTGGAGGCGTCCTTGGAAAGCACGGATTTCTTGGAGGACTTATTCCCCTCCTCCTCAAATACCGCAAGAATATCGCCACACAACAGTGCAAGACGATTGACATCGCTGAGCACATACATGATACCTGCCGTCTGTGTTGCCTGCTCCTCGGTCAGAACACCTGCCGAAAACAGGTTGGTCAGATACTCCGTGATCCGTTCATCCAGATTCTGTACGACCTGTATCTTACTCTGCAGATCCTCCACATAAGTCCACTCTTTTAAGCCTGCCACATCCGAAATATCGTTGATGATCTCCTTTACCAGTCCACTCAACCGGATCACCTCCTGGGATACCAGACGAAGTGCCGCTGTCGGCTGATTGACCAGATTATTGTCCAGATACATCGGCTGTGATGCATCCTTCTCATCCTTTTCTCCCGGAATAATAAACATAACGATCTTCACAAGCAGCCAGATCAGTGGGAGCCAGAAAAGTGTCATAATAAAGTTAAAGCCGGTATGCGCATTCGCAATCTGACGTGAGATCACATCAACCTCTGCCCCCTTCGGGGAAATATACTGGATCAGCTTTGCATACGGATGCACAAACCAGATAAAGATCAGACTTCCGCTGACATTAAACATACAATGCGCAAGTGCAGTACGCTTTGCATCTCTTGACTGACCAACACTGGCAAGCAGTGCAGTGATCGTTGTACCGATATTATCACCAAGCAGGATTGGGATCGCACCCGCAAGACCAAGAATACTTGTTATTCCATCCGGTCCCGCCTGCTCTGCAAAATTCTGCAGCACCGCAATCGTTGCCGAGCTGCTTTGTACAACAAGTGTCATCAATGTTCCCACACAGACACCCAGTACCGGAATATGTGCTACCTTTGCGATCATTGCCGTGAATACCGGGCTTGCCGCCAGCGGCTTCATGACATCTCCCATCGTCTCAATCCCAAGGAAAAGAACACCGAAAGCAAAAATTGTCTGACCGATGTTTTTCACCTTCTCGGATTTGCAGATAAATGAAATGATAAAGCCTGCAAAAATGATCAGATAAATATAATCGCTGATCTTAAATGCAATGATCTGCGCCGTCATTGTTGTACCAATGTTAGCACCAAGTATAATAGAAATTGCCTGCGGAAGACTCATCAGCCCCGCACTGACAAAACCAATCGTCATAACCGTTGTCGCACTGCTGCTCTGTAAAACAGCCGTCGTCAAAGCACCTGCCAAAACACCAAGTATCGGATTTTTCGTTAAAAGTGCAAGAATTGCCTTCATTTTCTCGCCTGCTGCCTTCTGCAGACACTCACTCATTAAATTCATTCCAAACAGGAATAATGCCAGACCTCCCAGCAATCCAAATGCGATCTGAACCGTACTGTTCATCTTTTTTCCTCCATTTTTCCGGATCTTTACACATGCCTCATTGAATGTGTACGTCCTGATCCATCTCTTCACATATTCTTCATTCTACTTTTTACATTTTCATCATAACAATGCCATGTAAATGCTATATAGGGGTTATGTAAAAAGTATGTAAAAACTTTTTACATAACCCCTATATCATGTCATTCTGTATTTTCGTCAGTCATACAGCTTCTGCCATTCTGCAATCCTTCCGGTATATATCTTTTCCAGCTGTTCCATCGAAATATCCTCGAGTGGATTCTCCTTATTCACGATCACCGCGATCTCGTCTCTTGCGATCGACTCATAATCCAAAATCTCTTTTTCATTGTCCTTCAGATCTCTGGAGCTCATGCCAAGATCACATTTTCCCTGCATTGTCTGACGGATTCCGTCGCTGGAATCAGTCTGCTTCACGGTAATGACCGCCTTCGGATTTAATTTCATATATTCTTCGGCAAGACATTCCAAAAGTGGCCCAACCGATGTCGAACCGGTCACTGTGATCTTTCCCTTCGGCTTCAGGGACAGGAAGCTGCTCTGCTTTCCCACTGCCGTATAAGACTGGCTCACAATCTCCTGTCCTGCGCCCCGGATATAACGCAGAAAGTCATCCTCCACATCATTTAATTTTCCATTCCACACCAGATAGAAGGAACGGCTGAGCGGATATCCGGCATTGTTCTGCCCCGGCTCTACGCCTCCGACAGACAGCACCTTTACCTGCGAATCGCTGACCATAATGCCGGCAGATCCATAGCCGATCGCCGATTGATCACTGCCAACCATATTTAAAACGGATGCGGTATCGTCTGCAATCTTTGCATCCTTTACCGTCTGATCCTTGTCTGTATTTTCCTGTACAAACCCTGCAAGCTGCGCAAACGTCCCACGCGTTCCGGATCCCTCCTCTCTGGAGATCACCCTGATCTGTCCGAGCTTGTCAAGTCCTTCCACCTTCTGCTTCGTATCTGCTGCCTGCTTACTGCATCCGGTACTTCCTGTCATCAGAAGTGCCCCTGTGATAAGAAGCAACAGCAGTCCTTTTCCATTTTTCTTTCTGATCATTTATCATTTCATCCTTTTCATATCCATTTGCGGAGCTCATGCACGTTTTCCTTCGCCGCCCAGAAGAAGTGCCATTCCAAGAACGGCACCCGGCAGCATTGCAAACAGGGCTCCCGCACCGCCTATGGTATTCTGATAATCACTACTTCCTGTTCCCAGACAAAACGCCAGTCCAAGAACCCAGCCGATAAGCATCCAGCGCATCACATGAAAGAACAGCCAGACACCTCCCACCGTTTTCTCCTGCCAGTTCGTGTGTTTCTTCATCCATTCATATGCCTTCATAAGAATGCACCTCCTATTCCGCCTCCCGGATCAGCCTGCCATGGACATGCTCTCCGGTCAGCGAGAAGATCACCCATTCTGATATATTGGTTGCGTGATCTCCAATTCTCTCAAAGTATTTTGCAATCATCAGAAGATCCGTCGCCTGCTCACCGCAATTCGGATCATCATGGATCAGCTGCACCAACTCCGTCTGTACCTGATGAAACAGTTCATCGACCACATCATCCTTCTCAATGACTGCTGCTGCCTGAAGCTGATTGCGGTTAACAAATGCATCAACACTTCCCACCAGCATCACCGATGTCTCCTTCGCCATGTTCTGAATATAATCCAGATGCTTGATATAAGGCTCATTGCGGCGAAGCAGCGTTACAATGATCTCCGAAATATCAGCGGCGTGATCTCCGATACGCTCCATATCCGTGATCATTTTCAGTGCAGAGGAAATCTGACGCAGATCTCTCGCTACCGGCTGCTGCTGTAACAGAAGCTTCAGGCACAATGACTCAATATCTCTCTCCTGACGGTTGACCTGCTCATCGGATTCGATCACATAGTTTGCCAGATCAATATCCTGCGTCACCAGAGCCTTGATGGTATGCTCGATCGCTTTTTCGATCATGCTTCCCATCTCGATCAGCTCATCATTTAATTTATCCAACTGCTTGTCAAAATGCGTTCTCATGCTATCTTCCTCTCTTCTATTTTCATTTCTAATTCATCAGATTCTGCGGCATCATCCAAAACGACCGGTAATGTAATCTTCCGTTCTCTTATCCTCCGGCATAGAAAACAGCTTCTCCGTGTCGTTATATTCCACCATCTCTCCCAGCAGAAAGAATGCTGTCTTGCTGGAAATACGCGTTGCCTGCTGCATATTGTGGGTTACCATAATGATCGTGTAATCCTTCTGCAGCTCCAAAGCAAGCTCCTCGATATGCGCGGTCGAGATCGGGTCCAGTGCCGATGTCGGCTCATCCATCAGGATAACCTCCGGCTCTACCGCCAATGCTCTCGCAATACAGAGACGCTGCTGCTGTCCACCGGAAAGACCGAGTGCGGACTTTTTCAGACGATCCTTTAACTCATCCCAGATCGCTGCCTGACGCAGGGACTTCTCCACAATCGCATCCAGCTTCTGTCTGGAATGGATTCCGTGGGTTCTTGGTCCGTAAGCAATGTTATCGTAAATGCTCATCGGAAACGGATTCGGATTCTGGAACACCATACCGACCCGCTTACGCAAATGATTCACATCAATATCACCGTAAATGTCTTCGTTGCCAAGAAGAACCGTTCCCTCAATCTTACAGCCCTCCACCAGATCATTCATCCGGTTCAGGGACTTTAAAAATGTACTTTTACCACAGCCGGAAGGTCCGATAAACGCTGTGATACGGTTCTGCGGAATATCAATGCTGATATCCTTGAGTGCATGAAAACTGCCATAATGTAAATTTAGCTTATCTACATGAAACTTTGTCTGTGCCGCTGCCGGATGCTCCGTTGCCTGTACCACAACACTTGAATATACTGAATCCATATTTACTCCTCTTTTCTTAATCTGATCAATGTTATGATGCCAGGGTCAAAAATTTTGCCCCTGCATCTTTTGATATATCTGAACTGCTTGCGCAGATTATTTGCTTTTCATCAAACCTTAGATTTCAACCTTCCTGCTACGAGATTGGACAGACAGTTGATCACAATGACAAATACCAGAAGCACAACCGCCGTTGCAAATGCCTGATCCGTATGCAGTCCCTCCTTGGAAAGGTTATACATATGAACCGAAAGTGTTCTGACCGAGGAACCAAAGAACCCCTTCACTCCGGCATTTACCTTTGGAATCGCAGCTACCGTTCCTGCCGTAAAGATCAGTGCCGCCGTCTCACCGACGATACGACCGATCGAAAGGATCACGCCGGAAAGAATACCCGGTACAGCCGATGGAAGCACTGTCCAAAACACAGTTCGAAGCTTTCCCGCGCCCAGTCCAAAGCTTCCTTCCCGGTAACTTCTCGGCACCGCCAAAAGTGCCTCCTCACTCGTTCTCATGATCGTCGGCAGCACCATGATCGCAACCGTAAGTGCTCCGGATATCAGCGAATACCCCATATGCAGCGCACCACAGAAAAACAACATACCAAACAATCCATATACGATTGACGGAATACCGGACAATGTCTCTGCCGTCACACGGACAAGACCAACGATCTTATTGCCCTTCTTCGCATATTCGACCATGTAGATCGCCGCAAAGATTCCGAGCGGTCCTGCGATCAGGATCGCAAGCACCGTCAACAGCAGTGTGTTGATCAACGCCGGCAGCATCGAAACGTTGTCCGAATTGTACGTCCACGCAAACAGCTGCGGTGTCAGATGCGGCACTCCTTTCACCAGTATATAAACGATCAGCGAACCAAGCGCCGCCACCGTGATCACCGCGGATAGTATTGTCAGCAGTAAGACGACCAGTGAACCCGGGTGATGCAGATATGTTTTCATTTTCGCCTTCATAATTGATTCATTTCCTTTCTATGTAATTGCAAAACTGCAAAAGAAAAAGCCATCGCTTTATTCACGATGACTTAATCATATATGGGAAAGGTAAAATCTACTATCCTGTTCAGGTCAAATCTGTGTAAAATGTCTGTGAAGCGACAGAGCTGCACAGTCCCTTTCCTTTTCTCTTATCTGATCTCCTCTCCAATCTCACAAAGAATAATAGTGACATTATCCTTTCCGCCATAGGACAATGCTTTTCCCAGTAACTTCTGTACTTTTTCCTGTACAGTATCTGACTGAGAAAGTACCTCCTGTATCTCAGTCTCCGATACCATGTCCGTCAAGCCGTCACTGCAGATCAGGAACTGATCGTTCTCCTGAATCTCCATTCGATACACATATGGTTCCAGACATATTTCTTCACTGTTAATTCCAAGAAACTGGGTCAGCCCCGGCTTTCTCTGTATTCCCTGCTGCCGCAAAAGATTTTCATCCGTATGCGGAACCGAAATTCTGTTCCACTGTTGATCCCTCAGCAGATACATTGGGCTGTCTCCCAGATCGGTAATCACCACTTCATTGTTACACAAAAACAACATTGATGCCGTAGAGCCAATCAAGCGATAATGATGTTCTCTTCCCCTTTTATAAACAAGCTGACTGATCTGATTCAGCACATCACTCATCTCAGAAGGAGACGGCAAATCCAGAGTTTTCTCCCAGCGTTTTACATGATCGCAGAAGCTGCAGGCACCCGTATATGATGCCAGATCCCCTGCGCTTTCTCCTCCCATTCCATCAAACACCGCCAAAACATGCGTATATCCTGTATCAAAGTCCCAGGTATCCACCGCCTGCTCTTCATTATGAATCTGCGGCAGGCATTTTCCATGATAATAATAATTATCTTCGTTATCTTCTCTCCGCAGTCCCACATTCGTCACTGCTGCAGTGTTTACAAAATAAAATGACTCTTCCACATATGTCATCCGGAAAAAATCTTTAATACTTTCCCATAGCTGCATATGCCGCCTCCCTTCTGTCATCTACGATGATTGTTTCCCCGTGTTCTTCTAGTCTGTCTCATACGTTGCCGTCTCCACTATAGAATCGAAAATAGCGATCACTGAGCCATCCATGTTTGGATTATTGGCTGTGAAAGTAAATCGAAGCAGCTTTCCATTATAAATAGTAACATAACGATAGATGCCTTTTCCCTCATGTTTTTTGTTGGATGCCTTTAATTTTCCTTTCGCCGTAATATAATACTGTCCATTAAATTCCTCACTGCCAATCTCTGCTTTAACCCAGTTTGGGTATCCACGATGTAACAGATTCCATGCATAATCCTTTTTAAAGTTCTTTTCCGCTTTCTTGATGTTCTTTGCACTAAACTTTTTGTATTTCTTTATATATTTCCCTTCGATGTTTTCATATTCTTTGTCAAGAATCTCATCCACTTCTACATCCAGTTGATATTTGGGATAACTGTTATGCTTCGCCCATAAATAATTCTCCGCTTCCGCGTAAACCTTCCATCCCTGAGGACAGGTGATCGAAACTGTGACTTTGCCAAAGGAAGTATTTCCCATTCCACCGTCATCTCTTCCCAATGCCTCATTATATGCATTGTTAAAGGTAGCGATCATTTGATCTGCCTGCTTTTTTTCTTCATCAGACATTGTAATTTCTTTACCGGGAGTTATCGTCGCAGTTTTTCCACATGCTGTCGTGACAACCGCAGCAATACACACTGCCATCACTGCACCAATTCTTTTATATCTAACCATTATTTATTCCTCCATGCTGCGTACGTTCAAATTACTGTTCGTACTCTCTGTTGCGTACCTGTACATGAGCCGCCTGATTTACTTTTATTGATAAGCAGCGCCTGTAATCATGTTTTTTAACATTTCTTTGGCATTATCATTAATTGTGAGACTTGCATCATTACCTGACACCTTATAAGTAAACGCCAGCAGTTTCCCCTGATATACGGAATAGTAAGTAAAAGAACGCCCTGTAGAATCAGAGTTCCCCACCGCATAGCATGGCCGGCTGCCAACAATGACATGTTCCTTATGATTGATCGTCTTTCCCTGTGCCTCCAGCTGTTTTAAAAGTTCCGCGGCGATCGTATCATTCATTCCATCCGCAAAATCTCCAATCCAATCCTGCTGTTCCACTGTGACACTGACTTCTCTTGAGCCTGTCAGATCATATTTATAGGTACCAACCACTCCATTATCACTTTCCGCAATCTGGTATTCTTTCGGCATACATACGGAAAGAGACTTTCCTTTTAAAGTCGTCGACTTATCACTCAATGCATACGGATCTACTTTTCTTTCTTTCAAGTTATAATATTTAATGCCCTTTGTATCCATACGCACAGATTCCATCACGGAATCAAACAACTTTCTATCTTCCTTCGTAATCTTAGCCCCAGTCACACTGAACAAATAATAGATTTGCGCAGCATCCTGAACCGTATAATAATATGCTGTGTCCGATGAATAATCTCCATATTTCAAATTGCTCTGCAGATAATAATAGTCTCTTCCGTTAATGGTGTACAACCGTGATTCCTCTAAGGCGTCCTCGAAATTATTCCCCAGTGCTGCCAGTTTCCATGCCGTATTGCGCAATACTATATGTGCATATTTCTCGGATGCGCCATCCGGTGCCAGGCCATTATCTTTCTCCTGTAACTTTTCTTCCACAGCCGGAAGACCAACTGAATCCTCAGCGCCACTTTCCAGAGCTGCATTCCGAAAATCCATGGAAATAGATATGGACTTACTTACCTTGCCCTTTTTATAAGTTGCAACCGCCTGATCTTCATCCACATCAACCTTCCAGCCCTTTGGCATTCTTGCCGATATCTGCAGCTTATTGACCGTGGTATATTTCTTTGCGAGACCACAGGTATCTCTCGTCAGATAACGCACGCTCAAAAAGCCTGCTACTCCAAGAATCACAACCAGAATCGCAATTCCTGCAATCATCACCGGCTTTCTTCCAATGCCTGCTTTCTTCTTCGGAGTCGGCGGTTCCTCAACATCCCTTACCGGTGGTGTCAATTTCCCATTTCCGCTTTCAGACAATTTCTTATTTTGATAAGGATCATCGTCAAATGCAGCCATTGTCTCATTCGCCTTACCGGATAATCTCCGCGATAGTTCATCGGATCCTGTTGCCGCAATCACCATTTCATTGCCATCATACTGCACTGTCTGCTGATATTGCTTTAATGCATCAAGCAGTTCTCTTGCTGACTGATAACGATCTGCTGCCTGATAAGCACACGCCTTTAATATAATTGCGGTTAACTGCTCGTCTGCCATTTCCGGTGCAGACATCGGAGCGTTTTTCAACCGCTGTTCCATCGCCTTCTGCGAATCACCGGCATACAGCTGCTGTTCTGCCGACGGCTGAAACGGAAAACGCCCCCTGTTCAACAAACGGTATAACAGGATTCCCAGTGAGTAAATATCAACAGTATGGTCGTACTTCTCTGCCCGGAATACCTCCGGTGCCATGTACATGTTGGTTCCCTTCTGCGAAAGCGCAGACTGGGTCTTCTCCAGCTGCTTGGAAATTCCAAAATCTCCCAGTTTGAAAGAATCAAAGCCATTGAAAAACACGTTATCAACTTTGATATCTCTGTGAATGACATTTGCCTTTTCGCATGCAATAAGCGCCTGACATATATCGATTCCCATGCGAAGGATCTGCTGTCTTGTCATTCCCCGCTCTGTCAAAAAGGAGCCCAGATCCTGCACCAGCTCCATACGGATATAAATATCCCAGCTTATCTGATCCTCCTTTGAGATCACTTCATAATCTTCAATCGCCACAACATTGGTTGCTGACTTCAAAGACTCCATGATCTGTATCTCATTTAAGAGGTTTTTCACCATGTCCTCAAAATAGGAATGTATCGACTGAAAATCCATTCCGGAATGATGAAGATCATTAATCTCTGATTTATCCTTCGGTATATGCATTACCTTTACCGCAGAATAGGATACATTTCCAAGATCCTCTCTCTTAACTTTGTATACTTTTCCAAATGCTCCCTCACCAATTTCATCAACTGTTGTCCAGTTGGGCCATATCTGATGAATAACGTCCATTCTTTTCCTCCTTGTGTATATCCCTATGATCCTGACAGCCAAGACCAATCATCCTCTGTCATCGGAACAAATCTATCGGAATATTAATCGTCTTGTTTCTCATAGGTCACTGTCTGCATGATAGAATCAAATATTGCCGTCACAGATCCGTCGATCTTCGGATTCTTTGCCGTAAATTCAAACTTGAACATTTTCCCCTTATAAAAGGTAATATAACGGTACTTTCCCTTTCCCTCATGCTTCTTACTTTTTTTCTTTTCCTGTCCTTGTACGGTAATGTAATACTGTCCATTTAGTGTTGTATTACCAAACGACACATCCAGCCATTTTGGATATGCATCCTTTTTCAGATATGTTCCATATAACTTCTCAAATTGCTTTTTAATAGATTTGACATTATCGACATTTAAGGTGCCTATTTTCTTGCCATATTTGTCAGACAAATATTTATAATCTTTATCTTCCGCATCATCGATTTCGACAATCAGATCATACTCTGGATAATCAGAATGATATGCTCTAATCTCGCTATATTCCTTATATTTATCAGACTCATATGGATCCAGACTCCACCCTTCTGGAACAGTCAATGAAATGCTAATTCCATCTCCATAACCAACAGTTCCCGTTCTTGTATTCAGTTCTTTTTTAAGCCCTTTTGCCTCATCAATTTTTTCCTGATCCTCTTTGCTAACTGATATATCTTTTATTTTCTTAATCCCTGATCTATTTTTCTGACATCCGGTAATAAGAATTAACACAAAACCAATGCACATTACATGCAATAATGTCCTTTTTACATTTGTCATAATTTATTCTCCCCTTTTATTGATCATAGGTGGCTGTCTCGATCATCGACCGCAGCATTTTTTTAGCTTTTTCATTAATCGGTAAATCGGTATTTCTGCCTTCAAGCTTATAACTAAAAGAAAGCAATTTTCCTTGATATACCGTATAATAGGTAAAGCTTCGTCCGGTATCATCAGAGCTTCCCACCGCATAACATGCATGACTCCCTACCAGAACATGCTCCTTATGATTGATCGTCTTCCCCTGATTCTTTTCGTCCTGCAAAATTTTCTCTGCCACCGTATCATTCATTCCGCTGGATAGCGATCCAACAAATGTTTTATCCTGACCGATCACGTTAACTTTATAAGAATCTTGTTCATAAGAACTTCTATCCTTATATACTCCAAGAAGTCCACCATCCTCTTTTTCAACCTTACAGGCAACCGGCATGTTAACTGCAACACCCACTGATCCGACCGGTGTTTGGTCGCTTTCCAGCTCGAAGATATCTTCAACATAGTCTGCTGAATGTAAATCATAGTACTTTATCCCTTCCGTGTTCATGATTACAGAATTCATAACATCATCAAACAGCTTTCTGTCCTCCTTTGTAATCTTTGCTCCCTGCACCATCAATCTGTATTTTATTTCAACTCCATCCTGCACTGTCGTATATAAAGCAACTTCAACATTTTGACCGTCTATCTTTTCTATATCAGATTGTATATAATAATAACGTCTTCCATTGATATCGTAGATTGCGGATTCCTTCAACATTTTATCAAAATCATATCCATCCAATTGATACACCATGGATATACCTGCCAAATATGCTTGTGCAAACTTATCAGACGCCCCATTCGGTGCAACTCCTTGCTCCTCCGCATCTGCTTCTTTTGCTGTCTTAAGACCAATATAAAGTCCCCTCCTTGTAACTGCTGCATACTCAAAATTCATCGTATACGATATTTCTTTATACACATCACCTTTTTCATATACTGCAACTGCCTGATCCTCGTCCGTTGTCACCTTCCATCCCTTCGGCATTCTGGCAGATATCTGCAGCTTATCTACCGTAGTATATTTCTTTGCAAGACCACTGGTGTCCCGCGTTAGATAACGCACGGTCAGGAAACCTGTCACGCCCAAAAGAATAACAAGAAGTACCACCCCGGCAATCTTAACCTGCTTCCTTCCAAAGCCTGCTTTCTTCTCCGGGATCGGTTCATCGGACTCCTTATTTCCTCCAATATCCTTTCCGATCGGTGGTGTTAATTTTTTGTTTCTTGTGTTTGATTGTTCCACGTCCTGAGACGGATCACCACCAAACGCCGATATCGTTCCATTCGACGGCTTGGGTGTATCCTTGAGACGACTCGGATGTGTACCGCCTGAACCATCTATAACGATCACTAATTCTTCCGCATCGTACTGCACCGTCTGCTGATACTGCCTGAGCGCAGCAAACATTTCCCCTGCTAACTGATAACGGTCTGCCGCCTGATAAGCACATGCCTTTAATACAATGGCTGCCAATTGATCATCTGCCATTGCCGGTGCCGGCATTTTTGCTCCTGACAGTCGCTGCTCCATCGCTCTTTGTGTATCATCAAAAAGCATTTGCTGTTCTGCCGGTGGCTGGAACGGAAAACGACCTTTATTCAACAGACGATATAAAACGATTCCCAGAGAATAAATATCTACCGTGGCGTCATATTTCTCTGCCCGGAACACCTCCGGTGCCATGTACATATTGGTTCCCTTTTGCGAAAGCGCTGACTGTGTCTTCTCTAACTGCTTGGATATTCCAAAATCTCCCAGTTTAAAGGAATTGAAACCATTAAAGAAGATATTATCCAGCTTAATATCTCTGTGAATGATATTCTCCTGTTCACAGGCAATCAACGCCTGACACATATCCATTCCCAGGCGAATGATCTGCTGTCTTGTCATGCCGCGTTCTGTTAAAAATGTACCTAAATCCTGCAGTAACTCCATTCGAATATAGATATCCCAGCCAATTTCTCCTTCCCGTGAAACAACCTCATAATCTTCGATTGCCACAATATTGCTGGCTGATTTCAAAGATTCCATGATCTGTATTTCATTCAACAGATTTTTCACCATATCTTCAAAATAGGAATGTATTGACTGAAAATCCATTCCGGAACGATGCAGATCGTTAATCTCAGAATTATCCCTTGGTATATGCATTACTTTTACTGCAGAATAAGATACATTTCCAAGATCCTCTCTTTTCACTTTGTATACCTTGCCAAAGGCGCCGGCACCGATCTCATCAACCGTCATCCAGTTTGGCCATATCTGATGAATAACATCCATTTCCTTTCCTCCTACGTTACAATGTTAATGTTTTTAATTTGTAAATAAATGATCCCTTTTCTTAAAATAAATATAATTTATTACTCCCATCAATCCTGTTGTCCATATTGTGTTGGTGATCGTTATGACATACTGCGTCAGCGACGAATTCGTGAAATTAGCATTTGTCTGAATTACGATACAATACATGATCAAATACAATACTACCGCAACAGCATTCCCCACCAGCAATCCGATATAATATTTCCATGCATTTGTTTTAAACCGTTTCATCCATATCATGACAATCACTGCACCCACAAGAGTAATCGCATTTACGGCATCCAGATAATAATTGATCCTGCGAAGTGCAGGTGCTAATGCATAAATGTTGTTTGCAACATCTGCACCACCATGCACTGACCCGCTGATATAGCGATACAGTAAGAAAACGTAATACAGTAACGATAATGGCAATTGAAAATTAACCACAAATTTATACCATTTCATTGGCATATCCCGGTTAACCGGCGGTGTGTCCTTTTCCTTTGAAATATCTTCTGTGTCATGACCATATTTCTTAGGATCAATTTTAAAACGATCCTGTTTCTGCTGCTCTTCTGCTTGCCCATTATGTATATAATCATATTCCATACTATCGAATGCAGCATATGTTTTCTCATCGGAAAAATCCTGTATCACTTTATCGTCAGGCTTTTCATCTCTCAAAACCGAGTCTGACATATCCGGTTCTTCAAATGCAGCATACGTCTTTTCATCCTGAAACAGGTTCTCCTTCTTTGAGTGATCCGTTTCCACTTCCGGTTGCTGAAAGTTACCTGTCTTCTGCTCTTCCTGTTCTGTAAAATCCGTCTCCTTGTTTTCAGAAGCTTCAGTTATATCAGAATCCGACGGTGTCTCCATTTCTTTCAAAGTGTTTCCCTTTGTCACAATCTCCGTAAGTTCTTCTGAATTGATATATTTCTCTAAATCCTTTGCCAGATCTTCTGCCTTTTGATATCTGTTTTCTTTGTCATACGCACATGCTCTGCATACAATCTCGGATAAACCGGTCGGAATATCAGGAATTGCCGGAATTGATTTTCCTGATATTCTCTGAAATGTCGCCTTCTGATCATCACTGTATTTAATTGGATTCGGCCATAACGGCATAAATGGAAATCTTCCCTTATTCAACAGCCGATAAAGCAAAATCCCAAGCGAATAAATATCCACGCGTGCATCATACGGCTCTCCCCGGAATATCTCCGGTGCCATATACATATTCGTTCCTTTCTGCGACATGGCTGCACGGGTTTTCCCTAACTGTTTCGCAATACCAAAATCTCCCAACTTAAAAGAGCCGAATCGATTTACGAATACATTGTCAATTTTCACATCACGGTGAACAATCCCTGCGATCTCGCAATTTTTCAGAGATTCACAAAGATCCATTCCCAGCTGTACAACCTCACAACCTGTCATCGGATGCCTGTCCAGATAGGTCTGCAGATCTTCCAGAAATTCCATCCGAATAAAAACTTCCCATTTCAAAGGTTCTCTCTGAACCACTTTGTAATCTTCAATTCCGACAATTCCATTCGCGGATTTCATTGATTCCATAATCTGAATTTCCGACATCAGATTGTGAATCATGTCTTCGTAAAATGCCTTGATAGAACTCTCGTCCATATCGGACTGCTGCAGATCACGAATTTCTCTCGGTTCCTTTGGAATCTCTATCACCTTGATCGCGGCATATGATATATTTCCATATACTTCCTTTTTCGCCTTATAAACAGAACCAAAGGTTCCCTCGCCAACCAGTTCCACTGTCTGCCATTCCGGCCACTGCTCTTGTATTTTGTCCATGTTGTCTCCTTATTTTTGTTGAATCCTATTCTCCCTCTTCTAACAATGAAATAACTGCTTTCCCGACATCGTCTTGAAACCCCTGGAAAAGTACATTCTCAATATCCTCTTCTCGAAGCATAAATATAGACTGTTCACTTAATATACCGCATGGATATATTACGCCAAAATAATCATATAACTCTCCACCCTCTGTAATCGGATAATATCCAGAAATCATTATCATAACTTCACTTTCCTGCTTCAGTTTAACAACAGAACCTATTGGCAAAATATTTTTCATGATTCTATTCCTTTCTCGTTAAATTCTCCATTGCATCCACTGCTTTCTGCAATTCGCAATCCCATTGTTCCGGAGTATATTGCGAAGTCAATTCATATAATTGCTCTCGGTTAACAATGAATGCATCATAACTACTATCTTTATATCCTTCAAAGACAACATCATACGATGCCTCCACCGGTAATAATCCTAATTTATTTTTGTCGACAATCCCTAATGGGTACGCAACTCCAATATAATAATGCTTAAATTCTTCCTCTTGCTCCATTCTATAGCCCAAGATAATCATTTTTTCTTTCTGAAACTGCAAAATCGAACCAATTGGTAATAATTTCATTTAACTTTATCTCCCTTCATAGCGTTATTATTTTCCTAACAGACTACCAACTTTTTTCCCTGCAGTAGATACCATTTTTCCCGTTGCTTTAATTATATTTTCTACCCCTATTCCTAATTGTGATCCCGCTTCAATCATAATCTCTCCGCCCAGGTCACTTGCATCACTGATCACCTTGGTGACATCATTAAATGCATGTCCCGGACTCCATCCCAACTTCTCTTTCATGACAGCATTTATTGTACTCACATCAGTAATTCCATACGTTAATCTACTCACCACGGAATCCACCATGGAACTTGCTGTCTGGCACAATACATCAACAGTTCCTTTTCCTACGACATTTACAAATGCCGGTGCTAATTCTCCTACCAATGCTCCAATTCCACTGCCCAGTCCATTCTTTTTGTAATAGTCAATTGACAGAGTATCATAATAGTCTGTATTCTTTTGCAGGTATCCGTTTTCATCAAGAGACATTTTGCCAAGTATAACCATTGCTTTCACTTTTACACCTGCCCAATTTATCTCTCCTCCTTTAAGCGAATTACCTGTTTCCGTCGCCCAATCAAGCGTTTTCCCTCCAATAGTATCTATAGTGTCTAAAAATGCATCTCCAAACTTTCCGTCCGCAATTTCAGACCATATGGTATATGCATCATCAATGCCATCCAAAAATGTATCTTTTGTAGTTGCATCCAAAATCTTTTTTTTCACCGGATTCAAAAGTGCTTTCTGCCCTTCTGACAACGTACTTTCCCACTTTTCCATCCATCTATTTATCTTTTTTTGAATATCAACCGCATCCTTGGCTGACTTTACAATTGAACTTTTGGGGATATCTCCAAGTTTTTCACCTAAATCCAGCTTTGCAAGCATTTTGTCAACACTTTCAAAAGTTAATGCACTTTGATTCGCTGCCTGTGCGCCCTGTTCCAGCATTTTAGAAATATTCGAAAAACTTTTTTGTGCACTTGTAATTTTTCCTATAAAATTATTTGCCAGCAAACTGCTCCAGTTTCCATTTAAATTATTTAATTCTCCTACTGTGGATTTAAAAAAATCATCATATTGCTGTTGCATTGATATCATTTTAGCTGCCTGACTTTTTAATTCTTCTGAAGATAATTTTATTTCCGCCATTATTTTCCACTCCCTCCTGATTTTCCATTTATGGAAGTCAATACGATATCAGAATATCGAACAACCGGTATCGTTTTTTTTGCTATTTTTAATATTTCTGCAGCATTTGGTTTGTCTCCTCCGTCAATATGAATTTTAGATATTTTTTCGATTGCTTTTACAGTCTCCTTAGCTACATTAGCACCAGGTAAATTGATGCACAAAACCGATTTTATCGCATCCTCTACAGATTCAAAAATTGACGATAAGTTTTGCTCTGCATCCTGAAAATCCTGTGCTGCCTTTTGAACAGCATTCAAAAAATCATCTGAATTTTCTTTCAATGCATGTATCTTATTCTTATTTTGCACGGTATACTCATTGATTTGTTTTCTTTCCTTACAATTCCAATCATTATGCGCTGATATTTGATTAAGCAACTGCATTGCTCCATCAATATCTGCATTTGCCCTCTGAGCATTCAATGCAATATTTTTCACATTTTCCGGATCAATACTGATTAACATCTCTTTCATTCCTTTCCCGGCATTTCTTATCGATTAATTCTCCCCGCCGCATTCTGATCTAAATTTTCAAAAGTATTTGATACATTTGTAGCATATGAATGAAACTCATTTAAAACGGATTCCATTTTCTTTGCCTGTGCGAGATACTTGTTCAGCATATTGGTATAAGAAACACTCGCATCTCCTTTCCATTTATCATTGATCTCTTTGATCAAATTTTCCAAATTTTTATTTAGTGTCTGTAATTCCTGTTTTTTTGCAGCAATGGTATCTGCATTTTTCTTTAATCCATCAATATTAATATCAATTTTTGACATATATACCCTCCAATTATCTCTGCGCTTCAATTGCCGCCTTAACTTCCCGATCCAATCGTTTGTATTTTTCCACCGTCTGATTTATCGCATTACAGGTCTGATTTAGATTCGATATCATTGTATCCAACTGGCGTTTCTGCTCTTGGGCACGTGATTGTATCGCATTTCCGGTATGTCCTTTTATCTCTGAAGCCAATGTGATAAGCTGCGACATAGAATTTCTTGCACTATCAAGCTTATCCATTGCTGTTCTGATTTTTTGAATATCACGAGCTGCTGCGACATCATCAATTGTTATTTTTCCGTTATAATCATGATATGCCATTTCATCATGCCCCCTTTTCTACTAAAACCGCTTGTATTTCCTGTATTAAATTGGGAAATGTTATTTTTGTAATCTGCTCCTCTTCATTTTCCATAAAGATGCTGTTCCCGATACGAAAAAGTATTCTTACATCACTCTCTCCACCAATTACAGTATTTTTCAAAATATAAATGTCACTTACCTTCTGTTCGTCAAATTCTATATTTTCGTCTGTCTCATCTTTAATAAAGCTAAAAATATCTTTTCCATACTCTACAACATCATTCTCCTGCATTTTCTTTAACACCAGATGATTTTCATCTAATTCCACCAGTGTAGTTTCGCCCTGATCCGTATGAAGTTTTACAATTTTTCTGTTATCCTCACGTATATTGCAAATGTCGATTTCTGCCTCAAAATCACCAAAGAATACAGGTCTTAACAATTCTTCCATAGAAACAGCTATGGTGATGTCGCCGCTAAAATCCTCCTCAATCAATCCTTTTTTACTCAGATCATTCACCACATTACTTTCATATAAGCGATAATTATTTTGAATATCATTCATCGCAGATATGTAATCATAATCAATATATTTCGCCTGCATTATCCCACCAAGATAATATAGTTCCTCGGCTGTCAACCTGATTGTGTTGTCCATTGTACCCTCCTTCGTTTTCTATACATTCAATAATTTATTCCGAATATTGCTTTCTTCTTCCTCGCAAATATCTGAACTTTTCTCTAAAACTTCTATATATTGCTCAAAAAATTCCAGTAACATTGTATAGCGATATCGTACATAAATAATTTTCGCCTCGTATATCTGTTCGGCCTCTCCCTGCCAGCTTCCATGGATTCCCATAACTAAATTCTCCAAGTTCTGCAGGTTATCCCGCATTACACTGACTATCTGCCGCATCTCATCACAACAATGTTTCATATTTACAACATCAAATTCATACATGCCTTACCTCCTTTGATCAGTTATCTGCATTTTAGCTGTTGTCATTATTGACAACAGCTAAAACACAAATCATTTTTTACCTCATACTCCGTTTTACTCGCCAAAACTCTTCATTGTATTTGACAGACCCTGATCCGTCTCCTGCAATTTTGTTGCTGCGGTATCCATTAATTTTGCATAACTTTCAAGCATTTCTGAGAAATTTGTAAAGGTACTCTGCATACTTTCATATTTCTGAACAAATGCATCCAAAGCCTCTCCTTTCCAGATCTCATTCAGTCCGCTGATCAATGTCTTCATCTTTGCCATTGACTCATCGTGCTGCTCCTTGATTCCTCTCAATTCGGATGCCTTACTGGTAAGCATTTCCGGTGTTACCTGAATAACTGCCATAGTTTTTCTCCTTTCATGTCTTATGATGTTGTAATTTATTTATGTAAATCCCCTGAAAAAGAATTACATACACTATTCTGTGGTCTGCTCCTGCAAAATTCCCTTCAACTGTCCATCCACCTGCTCTATTGCAGATGCAGTTTTCTTCATTCTGCTTTTTATTTGCAAAAGCTTGTCCAATGCCAAATCAGCATTGCTTCCTTTCCAAGCCTCCTGCAGACTTCCTTCTGCTGTCTCCAGCATTCTATTTAATAACTGCATTTCCTCATCTATGATCCGCAGCTGACTCTGATATTTTATGATTTCCTCCATCCATTCTGTATCATTCATATGTACTTTCCTTTCGTTTCAACACCAGAATATCTCCATTCCAGATTCCGGCATCCTCCAATGTGTCCCCGGAACCAATAATGCGGTTGGTTCTTATACAAACCACCTCATATCGCAGTGCATTTAAAAATAATTCCGGATTATATCCGTTTAATGCCTCCACAATATCGTTTAGTAATTTATTCATTTCTAATTTGGTTGATACTTCAATGTCATATGAAAAGTGACCTGCTTCATCGGTTACTGTTACAATGATATTTTCCATTGTCCTCTCCCCTTCAAAACACAATTTTCTATAATTTCAATCATATTTTCAGGACTGATTTTCTGAAAAACAAAGCCCTGAACATCTGCTACGATCATCAGAATAATATTGTCCTTTTTTATATATCCAATACTTTCTTGTCGTTTGAAAATTTCCTGACACCGTCTCCATTGTGTCGCTTTACACAATGAAATTCTTCCTGAGAAAAAGTCAAGCAGTAACGAGACAATCTGTTGATCCTCTATTCTTTGTCCCAGTTGCTCTTCCACATTCTCCAGATCAAAGTCAAGTATTTTTTGACGATAATCCGCAATTTCCTGCATTGTCAGGATCCATTGATCTCCATCCTGACATTCCGTTGTATCATTTTTTTCAGCTATTCGACATTGTAATAATCCATTTTCATCTTCTAAAGCAGACTGCGTCAGTAACATTCTTTCCTGTTGCTTATGATAAATCCACTGCGTCACTCTTTTACCACGATGATCATATGTTATTAATCTTGCGAGCTCTTCACATTCGGCGATCATCTTGACTTTGTGATAAATCTCCTGCTTGATATATGCATTTTTCTCCGGGCGAATATTTAATACGCCTCTTTCCTCCAGTGCTGCGATCATTTTCTGCACATTGGACTTGACATTTTCCCGATAACTTAACACTCCTGCATCCATTATTCCCGGAAGCGAGCTGTATCCCATAATTCCTGCCAGAATAATGATTTCACTCATATATAGTTTTTGATCCCTGGGATCCTCTGTCATCTCTATCATATGTAACTCCTCACTATTCTGAAATAACCTGCCGCAAATGATACCATTCCTGAATCAGTTTCCGTATGGACGATGCATCCGCCTGATTAATATTACCATGGTCCACTCCCAACAATCTTTCCAGTTTTTTCAGTTGATCGCTGTCGTCACATTCCAGAAATGTTTCATCACTGTCCGGTGACAGTAAATTTGTAAATTCCGTCTCCAGATCAACGTAGGTATCCGCACGATCATTCAACATTTCCTGTATGGTGTGTTCTGTCTCCTGATATTCCTGTGAAAGCCCTGTTGTTGCCTTGGTAAGTGCTTCCAGTTTTTCGTGAATCAGCATCATATCATTGGAGGCTGTAAGCATATTTTTTAATATTTTAGAACTGCTTGGCTGCATTAGCAGATCCATATCCAGATTCATTGCATGATTGAGCCGGCATATAAGATCCTGAATGTCATTTGCCTTTCGCTCCGCTTTTGCGATGCTTTGTTCCATTGTTTCCATTAATTCATAATTTACTCTAACCATAAATTTGACCTGTTCACCCCTATATGTTATGTGTATCTGCCAGCTTTATCTTCTGACATGCTCCATTTTCAAAATACCATGCATTTCCAACACCTGCTTCTTCACTCTTCTCGCTGTACTTAAGGCTGCTTTGGAAAAATTCACTCTGTGCCGGAGAACCCTCCACTGCGATTCCCCGTTGATTTGCTATGATCGCTCTTGTCAGACTTTCTATCTGATTATATTTCACAAGATCATCCGGCAGACCACTTACAAATATCAATACACCCAGCCCCTGCGCCAGTCGGCAGATTCTTTCCATACTCCTTAAATTGTCTTCGGAAACACTGTCGACAAACTCTTTCAGATTATTCACGAAAATACACAGTTGTTCGTAATCCTGTATAAAGCTCTCTTCGTCAAAAGAATCCGGCGAAGCCGCTCTTGCTGCATTTTGTGCCCGTTTTCTCTCATTTAGATACTGCACAATTTCTTCCATTACCTGAGTCATTCGATTCTCTTCCGAATTCACTGCATAAAAGTGTACATCATTTTGGACAGAGTCCATTTTTCTTGTATTGCTGTCTATCACAAATATTTTATCCTGCGGTGCTTTTAAATGAATCATATTAACAACATCTAAAAGGATCTGACTGTTTTTGCCGGTATCATTGCCACTTACAACAAATGAATACTGCTCTGACAGATCACAGGAAACCATTTTGAGACTGTTATAGGAAATGCCCATCGGTATGCATGTCCGTTTCTCGTATTGCGTACATAACTGCTCAAGTGCAATATGCTCCGGCATTACAGGGATTACTTTCGGCCTTGCTCCCTTCCACACCGTATTCATCTGTGCAAATACATTTTTAAGATTCTGCACCTTATCCATGTCATTCTCTCCAGCCATGTACATAGCAGACTGAAACTCAGTCGGTGGATTTCCTTTCATAAATGCTCTGCCCGGCACTTTATCCAGTTTGCGTCCATCAAGTCTTCCGACAATCTGTGGATAATCGGATTTATCTGTCAATTCAAATGCAATGGCTCCCCGCACATTCTGCATGATTTTGTAACGCACTCCTGATGAGCTGTTTGCCGTAAAGATCAAATAAATACCATATGCAGCACCTTCTCTTGCAATCGTCACAAATAAAGGTTCTAAATCTGGATACAATTCAAAGACCGGCGTAATGTTATCAACAGCAACGACCACTGCAGGAAGTTCCTCTGACACCACCGCCCGATACTGAGATATATTACTTACCGTATTTGTAAGAAACAGTTTTTTACGAATCTCTATTTCTTCCTGCAATAAACTGCCAAGCTTTCCCATTTTTTCTTCTTCGGAATCCAGCACAACTCCTCCTACATGTGGCATATCCGCAAATGAGCTCATACTCCATCCGCTAAAGTCCATAATATAGCAGGATACATCTGTAGGCTCATACAGCATTCCCAACGCCAGGATTACATTTTTCAATAATGTTGTCTTTCCAGTTGATGGCGCACCAAATACGGCATAATGACCATTTTCCACAAAGTCAATATATTGCAGTCCCTGTTGTTGTATTTCCGGTTTGTCAAAAATTCCAACCGGAACACGCAGCCATTCTCCTTTCTGTGTCCATTCGGTGCCATTAAATCCTCCATGAAGAATGTCTTTTGTCAGATAAAGTTCGGCTGGCAGTTCCGGAAGCCATGGTCCTTCTAACGGTTCAACATTCATCCGTTTCGTTTCATCACAGATATACCGTACTACCGCCTTAAGTTCATCAATTTCAGAACGAAAACGGGTTTTCTCATCAACAACCGTTTTGATCCTCTGACCATTCATGGACACGATTCTTACCTGGTTTCCCACTTCCTTTTCCTGCTGTGCCGCTCCCAGATAAGGAGCTCCACTCCAGTACGATTGGAAAAGCTCATATATTTCATCACTTCCCACTTTGACATATGCACGACCAGCCTGTGTGATCTGTGCTGCATCCGGGGTTTTAATCATTTCACGGCTGTCTCCAACACTCTGCACCTTTAAGCGCAACTGAAAACGGGTATTGCTCCAGATCTGATCATCTACAACACCGCTTGGTTTCTGTGTCGCCAGAACCATATGTATTCCAAGACTTCGTCCTACTCTGGCTGTCTGGATCAATCCCTGCATAAACTCAGGCTCATCCTTTTTCAGTTCCGCAAACTCATCCGCAACAATAACCAGATGCGGCAAAGGTTCTAATCCACTTCCTTCTTTGTATTTCTTTTGATATTTGTCAATATGGTTTACTCCGGCCTCATCAAATAATCTCATTCTTCTTTTGATCTCACTCTGTAAGGAAACCAGGGATCTTCCGATATTAGATCCAATATTGGTAATCTTTCCGACAACGTGAGGCAGCGGCTCTAACAGATTCGCCATTCCGCCTCCCTTATAGTCAATAATGACAAAAGAAACATCATACGGATGATAATTCAGTGCCATAGACAAAATCCAGGTCTGCAGCAGCTCACTTTTACCGGAGCCTGTTGTTCCTGCTACCAGACCGTGAGGACCATGTGCCTTTTCATGAATATCAAGAGAAAATGTTTTGCCTCCTCCAAGCACGCCAATCGGAGCTGCCAGACTCTCATACGCCTTCGCCTGAGCCCATCTGCGTTCTGCATCCAACTGCTCCACTCTCTGCACACCATACCCCTGCAGAAATGTCACTGACTTTGGTATTGGTGCTGAAACTGCAAATCCCTCCAACTCAATTGCCGACATTCTTCTTGCGAAAACATCATAGTCATCACGTTTCAGATCATGATCCATTGTAAAAATAAACTTATTATTGACTTCATTTCGCAAATATGCACTTGGTCCGTCATTGACATCAACAATCATTTTGCAGTCATGCGGCAGAGAATACAGATCATCAAATAAAAACAGTGAGCTGACTCCCATCGCCGGTTCATCCAGAAACAGATCACTCATAATCTGCTCCATTTCCATATATCTTTTCGATCCGAAAATAAACACATAGCATGGCAGATTTAATTTTGATTTGCCATAAGAATATGCCTGCATCTCTCTTTTTCTCTGCTTTACAATTTCATGAAAATACTCACACAAATTATGGGCATCTTCTTTTGTAAATGCCAAATATCTCGTCTGCTTATTTTCATCCCAAAAATGTGGAAGCCATCTCAATCCTTCCCATTCTTTCTGCTCTTCTTCATCAAAAATTCCAACAACATGAACATCCTGATAAGAGTGTTCCGTTGTCAGGGCAACCAGCATATTTTTGACCAAACTGATTACCTTGGCACGATTGCCTATAATTCCTACGGAGGAATTTTTCAATAATGAAATTCTGGCCGGAACATTATCAACAATTCTTGTCTCTTCAATCAACTGTTCAGACATTGCCAGAATTTCATCTTCCTCCATACTTACAGTTCCGCTATACGTCCTTGTTTTAACCGGAACACACAATTCCTCATAGCCCATTCCCACACGGATATCCAAAAAGTCTCTGTCTCCTGGCATTCTCTCCCAAAGATTTCTATTGGTGTTGATCACGTTTTGAAGACAGTCTACCGGTGATGGGTTTTCCCTGGTTAGTATGTCTCTCTGTTGTTCCGCTACCGCATCAATGCGTGCCTTTTGCTCACTGATATAATCAAAGTACTTTTTCTGTCTTAATAATTCGTATTCTTCCAGTTTTTTCTTTCTGCGTCCATTGCTGTTTCTCATAGAAACAGCACTTGATACAGGCATCACAAGCATTGCTGCACGCGCAGCCAGAAGAGCCGGAGATGCCGCTCCCATCGTAAGGCTGCTTGCCACCATTGCTCCTGATCCCAGCAGAGATGCTAACATGCCCCTGCTTTTTTCAAATTTAGCAGCTTTTGTCGGTGCACTTGCCAGTACAATTTCCTTATCCGGAAGCATCGCCTGCGTTCTTGGCGAACGCTTATATTTTATACTGCATCCTTTTTTCTCAGCGGCAGTTTCTTTTTGGTATGCTTTCTCCTCAGCAATTCCCCGAATAGATACTACATTACCCAATCCTTTAAAATACAGACACGAATCTTTTACAATAATCCGAACATTTAACAACGAAATAGTATCCCCTGATTTAAGTACAGCTTTCGTAATTTGGGAGCCATTTAAATACACACCATTCGTGCTCTTCAGGTCTTCCACATGAAGTATTCCTGCTTCACTTCGAATGACACAATGTTTCCCTGATATATACGGATATGCAATTGATACATTATTTTCCTGCTTCCGTCCGATACTCACTGTTGCCTGATAAGGAAGCTTTAATTCCTGATCCGGACATTCAGCTATATCTGTGACCAGAATTGCTGTTCTGCTCTCCTGATATAAAATTACGATCTGTCCTTTGGGGCAATCCTGTGTTTTAAAAGACATTGGCAGCTTTGTGTCCACAACAATTCTGTTATTCTTTAATTTTACAGATATTTGAGCAGCATTCATTTCTGAAATCATTACAGAATCCTTTTTATGATTTCCAAATGTCACTGTCATTTTATCCTGTAATTCAGCATGATATATTTTATTTAAATGTAATAAAGTTACCAAAACACTCATGGCTGCTCCTCCTGTATCTTATGCTTCTCTCATCGTGCTGTATATGTCATTAGCTTATCATGATCGCGTCATCAAACTCTTTCCGTTTTTTTCACTTCTCCATTTTACCTCCTCCCTCTCTTTCTCCTATATCCTTAAGTTTTCGTTAAAAAAATACGTTCAAATGCCTTGTTTATCGGCATTTGAACGTCTATATAAAATCTACTCCACCATATTACCATCCATAATCCTGAAACACGCAGAAAAATTGCACAAATTTTCTGATTAAAATATGTGAATACTGCCTATTCCATATTATTTCCGGTCGCTGGATTCATTCTACCACACCCCTTTTCCCCGTTTCTTTCCGTTTTTTTCACTCTCATAAACCAAAAACTGCCACACATCAACTTTTCTCGCTGATATGTGGCAGTTTACTCTACCCTTATTTCTTTTTGATATGTACCTCGGGAATTGCTACGCTGTCGTAGACCACCCCGGGCTTGTGTGTTTCTTTTTCGTGCTTCTCTTCCGCCTGTGCGGTCTGTTCCTGCTCCGGTGCCTCATGGGTGTGGATCTCCGGAATAGCCAGATTTTCATAGGTCAGATCGTAATTCTTTTTCTTTTTTCCAAACATTTCTGCATCCCTCCATTAAATGAAATTGATAAAAAATGTTATAACCAGACTGTTGATGAAATCCGCGAAAAGGCTGCCGACCAGCGGGATCAGCAGGTATGCCTTGACAGATGTCGTGTACTTTTCGCAGATAGCCTGCATATTTGCCATGGCGTTCGGAGTCGCTCCCATTCCAAAGCCACAGGTTCCGGCAACGAGTACCGCTGCATCGTAATCTCTTCCCATAATATTAAATTCAAGGAAGTAAGTAAATACAGCGATCAGAAGCGCCTGTACCGCTAACAGGATAAACAGCGGAAGCGCAAGGTCTGCAAGCTGCCACAGCTTCAGGGTGATCATGGCGATTCCAAGGAACAGGGATAATGAAATACCACCAAGATCGTTGATCTCGCCCATGTGTATCGTAAACTTTCCGCTGTACTCACCGATGTTACGGAATAACGCTGCTGCGATCATGGCGCCAATGTAGATCGGGAACGTCATGCCGGTCTTGGTCAGGAAATAGGAAAAGATTGTTCCCAGACCGATTGCAAGGATCAGCTGGAATACCGCCGCCGCGTACATATTGGTATGACGCTCATGCTTTTCCTCTTCCTCGACTAACAGACTATCATCCTCCGGGATGGCAGTCTCAAGCAGCTTTTTCTTCTCGATGAGTCGCTTGCCGAGAGGACCGCCGATCAAACTTCCGCAGATCAATCCAAAGGTTGCTGCTGCAGTACAGATTGTTGTTGCTCCGGAAATATTAAAATCCTCGAGAACAGGTCCGAAAGCTCCTGCGGTACCATGTCCGCCGACCATCGGGATCGAACCGGTACACATACCGATGAGCGGGCTTAAACCGAGAAGCTTTGACATTCCAACTGCGACCAGGTTCTGTGACACGATCAGCAGGATCACAAGTCCCAGAAATACAACCAGTGATTTACCGCCACTTTTAAGAACCTTGAGATTTGCCTGAAAGCCAACCGAGGTAAAGAAAAATACCATACACACCTCGCGCAGTGTATCGTCAAAGGAAAACTCTGCCACACCCGTCACGTAACAGATGCAGGTGAAAATGGCAAATAATAAACCACCGACAACCGGAGCCGGAATACAAAACTGCTCCAGAAAATGAATCTTACTTTTCAAATAAGCACCAAGCATCAGAACAAGGACGGCTGCCGCCAGTGTCTGATACATGTCCAACTGTATTTTCATAACTAAATCAAACCTTTCCAGATATCTGCCATATTCTTGTTGTAGCGCAGATATCCATTTCCTGTAAATCTGTCCGCACGGAAACGCCCCTGAACGATTCCGTGCATTCCCACCATCCATATATTACCTATTACCGTTTACTTATTCTCCGGCACTTCCACACCTTTGGACTTATAATACGCCTCGGCTCCGGGATGGAACGGGATCGTCACTCCCTGAACCGCCTCCTCCGGCGTCAGCTGCAGATTGATCGACGTGGAATACTGAATATCCTTGACATGTTCAAACAAAAACCTGGTCAATGTCTGTACGGTCTCATCAGACAGGGTATTGCTTGCAAGCAGAATGGACTGCACGCTGAGCGTCTCAATGTCCTCTGTCTGACCTGCATAGGTTCCTGCCGGGATCACACAATCATTATAGAAGGGGTATGCTTTCTTTAGCTTCTGTCTGCAGTTCTTCGGTATGGAGAGCACCTTAATGTCGCATTCCTTAGTAAGTTCCTCAATCACTGTCGTGCTGACACCTGCCGTGCAGAAAAATGCATCAATCTTCTTTTCCTCGAGCTTGTCTGCTGCCTGTGTGTAATCCAGATTCTCGGTATCTACCAGTGCATCCGGCAGCCCACAGACCTCCAGGATCTGCCTGGCATTGCGCTCCGTACCGGATTCCTCAGCACCGATGCTGATCGTCTTGCCCTCCAGATCATCCGGCGAATCAATGCCGGAATCTTTTCTGACAACAATCTGGCATGCCTCCGGATACAGACTTGCAACTGCTTTATAGCCGCTGTACTTACCGGAATGAAACGTTCCCTTTCCATAGTAGGCCTCATCGATCAGATCCGCCTGCGCAATCCCAAGTTCAATATAATTGTCAGAAAGCAGGCGCAGATTTGCAGCGGAACCGGCAGTGCTTTTGACCTTCCAGTTAATACCCTTCTCCTCCTCTGACATCAGCTCCGTGTATGCATTTGCAAACGGATAATACATACCTCCGACTCCGGCGGCACCGAAGCGGATTGTCTCCTGTCTGCTGCAGCCTGTCGCAAGGATCATACTCAGACAGACAAGAACAGATATTGCTCGTTTCATACTTCAAACTCCTCTCTCATTAAAATCCTGACCAATCAACAGATCAGCGATAACCCCTTCCGTATGTGAATCATTCCTCGGAGTTTATTGCTTCTATTACTTCCGTAATGTTTATCACTTAGGAACGATCGCATTCGGATATATTTTCTGCAAACGGACATCGTCGTAATGAGTGTCCGACCATTTCTGCCATTCGGAAACTGCCTCCACACCTTTGCTCCGTTCATCATAACGGACCAGTGCCATACACGATACTGCGATGTTGCAGCTCATAAATACAACGAGAAGCCAGACGATCACCTTACCTGCCTTGACCGGAAGCATCTCGATAAGCTTCTCCGTCTTCGGCAGAAGTGCCTTAAACCACACAACCGCCGCAAATCCCCAGAAAAAACAGTACAGCAGATTGATCCTGCCCCCAAGATTGAACGGGATCTTGCTGTAATCCCAGAATACCTTTCCGAATACAAGCTCTGTAAATACACTGCAGAGATATTCATACGCACCGCCTAAGAGGGTGCCGACCAGGAAAAGAAAACGGTCACTCCGGTTGCGGTACTGATAGAGCATCCAGGATACCAGTGCAATTGCAAGCCCCCATACAATACTGAACGGTCCCCACACAACACTGCTGCGGCTCATCCACACCCCGGCACGCATGCGGCAGAAGATTGTCTCTGTGATATCTCCCAGAAAAGCTCCGATCATAAACAGACTGACAATCTTATAAAAGCCGCAGCCTGCCGCAAAGCATTTCGTACCGGTCTGCTGCGGCATATCCGAAACCTGCGTCTTCTTCGCCTTAGGATATGCCTTATGAATACGACGATCCACGAACCGGACAATCTTAGCGCGAAGCTTTGATTCAACACGGTCAAGACTATGCTCGGCTGCCTCCCAGCGCTCAGGATGACTGCTTTTGCCGGTCAGAAGCAGGAATGAACCTAATATATCAACTACCAGCACTCCCGCGAGAACCAGAAGAATGATCTTCATCAGGATCCCCGGCAAAAACAGGATCAGCTTTAGCAATAAATAATTGGTCCAGCGCACGGTGATAAAGCCGAGCACACCCCACATCAGAGATGCTGTCAGACAGATATAACCGTCCAGATTCCAACGCCGCTCCGAATAATCCCACCATCGTTCCTTAAATGCCTTCTCGATCAGATGACCGCTGATCCATTCTGCGATCGTTGCATAAATGACCGCAAAAATAAACAGCCAGAATCCATCAAGCTCCTGCAGGCCAATCGCCATACACACCGCTGTGATACCGTATATAACACAAAACGGACCGTTTACAAGACCTCTGTTGGCGAATTTCCTCTGCTTCCATGTTGCAAGAACCGTCTCCAATATCCACCCGCCAAAGGAGTAAATAAAAAACAGCCACAACAATTCATATCCGGTAAATTGATGCATGCTTTTCTCCATTTCCTGTGCCTGTTGCACATTTATCGTATAAAATATTGTTATTTTACCATTTTTCCTGCCGGAATACAAATAACTCCTGTACCGGAAGAAAATACTTCCAATACAGGAGTTATCGCGTTATGCAAAATACTCTGTTATATTATAAAGGCAAAAGCAGTCCGCTTTGTATCGTTACATACAAATTGTTATCCTGTGTCTGCCCCGCCCGTTTATGTGTTTGCGTTTCTTTTCTTCAAAAGGGAGAATAACAGATTGATGATCAGGATGAAGATAAAGAGCACAACACCCGTTGCGATCAATGCTTCCCTGTGAAGATCGGTCGCATATCCCATATCGATTACGATATTGGCGGTCATAGTACGAACACCGTCGAAGATCGATCCCGGCACTCGTGGCTGGTTACCTGCTACCATGATCACAGCCATGGTCTCACCGATCGCACGCCCCACACCAAGGATCACCGCTGCCATAATACCGGACTTTGCTGCCGGTACGACCGTCATAAATACGCTTCTCTCATGAGTTGCTCCCAGTGCCAGAGCACCCTGATAATAAGAATCCGGCACCGCCCGTATCGCCGACTCTGACACATTGATAATGGTTGGCAGGATCATCATACCAAGCAGCACCGAGGCTGTCAGGATGCTCTGTCCCGTTGTTGTCATCTGATACTGCATCAGGATAGGCCGAAAGGTGTTACGCACAAACGGCACCAACACCATCAGACCGAAAAAACCGTACACAACGGATGGAATTCCTGCCAGAAGCTCTACACCCGGCTTTAAGATCTTATACAGCTTTTTCGGGCAAAATCTTGCCATGAAAACTGCCGTCAAAAGTCCGACCGGCACACCTACAATGATTGCTCCTATCGTCACATAGATACTGCCAACGATCGTAGAGAAAATACCAAACAGGTTACTGCCCGGTTTCCATTCTGTTCCTAACAGAAACTCCTTCAGACCGATCTTTGCAATACCCGGGATTCCGTTACTGAACAGGAAGATACAGATCAATGCAACCGACAGAATGGAGATGCAGGCACAGATCAGAAATACGATTTCCATAACGATCTCTTTAATATTACTCACATGTAATTGTTTCATAATGCCATATCCTTTCGCACATCTTAATAATGCATTTGTTTCTCATATCTTATGCATATATTTCATGTCACTGATATGCCAGACAGCCTCGCAGCTGCCCGGCATACGAGTTATGTATATCACATTTCGGTTGTGACACACCTGCGTCAATTACTCGGTCACGTCGTTCCAGTCAGTAACCTCACCGGTGAAGATCTTCTTAACCATGTCAGTTGTAATCTCTGTACGTGTATTCTGTGTATTGACGATTACTGCAATACCATCGAGGGCGATTGCCTGAGAGGTCAGACCTTTATCCTTCTCACTGTCCTCAAGCTCTCTGGATGCCATACCGATATCACAGGTACCGTCTGCTGCTGCAGTCATACCCGTTGTGGAATCGCTCTCCTGAATCTCGATTTCAGCCTTCTTATTTACTGCCTTGTATGCCTCAGCAAGCTTCTCCATAACCGGTGTAACGGATGAGGAACCGGCAACAACAAGCTTCCCGCTCTCCCCGCTGCTCTTAAAGACCTTTGCATCGTCTACAGAAGCGATGTAACCGTTGTCCTCAACAACCTTCTGACCTTCCTCGCTCAGGATGTAATCGATGAAGTCCTGCGCAAGCTTTCCCGGTGTTCCTTTTGTTGCAATGTTGAACGGACGGGAAAGGCTGTACTTGCCATCCTTGATGTTCTGCGCTGTCGGCTCAACACCGTCTACGTTTAATGCCTTTACGGTGTCATTTAAAGAACCTGTGGAAGAATATCCGATCGCATACTCATCACCGGAAACGGTAGTCATCATGATCTCTGTACTGTTAGAGATGATTGCATCTGCTGTTGTATTGTCTGTCTTATTGCCATCCGCATCCTTCTCTTCTACGCCGGTAAGCTCTACGAAAGCACCTCTTGTACCGGAACCATCCTCACGGGAAACAACACTGATCGGCTGGCTTGCACTGCCGGCATCAGATCCGGAACCTGCATCAGAGCCGCTTGCTCCGTTGCTACTGCCACAGCCTGTCATTAATGCTGCTGTACACATTACACTCATTGCGATTGCGAATAATTTTCTCTTTCTCATAATTGTCCTCATTTCTGCGCTGCATCTCTTCTTTTCTATTTTATTTTATCTACACACATTTCATGGAAGCTTCCCTCCCAGACCCTGCTGATCCGAAAGGCAACCTGCTGCTTCATATCCGGCAGCGCGCAAAATATAAAGCCACCGTCTTTCGACGATGACTATATATTAAAATGAGAACGTAAAATCTACTATCGTTTTTAAGTCAATTTTGTGTAAAACCTTTGTGAAGTATTTCCTCCATCTCCGGAACGGACAAAGCTCTCGAAAGCTCTCTGCTCCTATGTATCACCTTCCGGTAAAACTGCTTACGCTGTTCTTCGGTGTCAAAATGCTCCTTCACCGCAGGGCGGAGCTGCCCCAGATGCGCATTGAGCTGTCCGTAATACTCCGGGATCTGTTCCTGCAGTTCCCTCCGCAGTCCCTTGATCAGTGCCGGACTGTTACCGCCGCTGGAAAATCCTGCCACAATGTCACCCTGCTTGACCAGTGACGGAAAGTAAAAGCTGCATTTGTCCTTGTCATCGACAACATTGACCAGAATCCTGCGCTGCCTGCACCGCTCAGATATCTGACAGTTACACTGCTCGTCATCGGTCGCCGCGATCACAAAAAACATCCCCTCCAGATCCTTCTCTTCATATCCCCGGCATACAATGGTAAGCTTCGGATATTCTGCCTCCAGCTCCCGGATCGCCTCGCAGATTTCCGGTGCCACCACCCGGATCGATACGCCAAACGGGATCAGCTCCCGGATCTTGCGAAATGCCACGTCACCGCCGCCGGCCACAAGACACTGCTTTCCCTCCAGCTCTATAAAAAATGGAAAATAAGCCATATTTCTCTCCGTTTCGTAAGTTCTTTCGCAAATGCTATCTCCGGTTCCAGCACCGGGAAATAACACTTATCCTGCTTTCTATGTATTTTCATGTATCTTAGTGCAGGCAGATGTTATTTCTTAAATCTTAACGCAGGCAGATATATACGACATATCCCGCATACATCGCGAGCATCACTGCCCCCTCCCAGCGCACCAGCTTCTGCTTCGTCCATGCAAAGCACAACACGATGGCACTCATCACAACAAGCACAATGATATCAATGATATTCTCCATCTGAAATACCATCGGGTGAAGGGCTGCCGAAATTCCAAGAACAAATAATATATTAAAGATATTGGAGCCGATCACATTGCCGAGTGCCATGTCAACCTCATGCTTGCGGGCTGCCACAATGGAGGTCACAAGCTCCGGCAGACTGGTACCAAAAGCAACGATCGTAAGCCCGATCAGATTCTGGCTCATTCCGAAGAATCTCGCAATGGCAGATGCCGCATTCACGACAAGCTGACCGCCCCCTGCGATGGCTGCCGCACCACCGACAATATAGAGAACACACTGCCAGATCGGACGAATCTCATATTCATCCTCATCGGATGCACTCTCACTGCGCGCCTTCTGTGCAGAACGTATCATCCAGAAAAGGAAGCCGGCAAAGAACACCAGCAGGATCACACCGTCAATACGTCCCAGTGTCATGCTGATCCAGCCAAGCACCATCAGCAACAGAGCCACAAATACCGAAAACGGAAACTCTCCGGTAAGGGTAGAGCGGCTGACTGTCAGCGGACAGAACAATGCGCACATACCACATACGACCATCAGGTTAAAGATATTGGAGCCGACTGCATTACCGACAGCCACTCCGGTATTACCGGATAACGCCGCACTGATGCTGACCGCACACTCCGGCAGACTCGTTCCCATCGCCACGATCGTCAGTCCGATAATAATGGATGGCACACGCAGCCTCTTGGCAATGCTGGAGCTTCCATCGACGAAAAAATCTGCCCCCTTGATCAACAGGACAAACCCTATCACTAATAATAAATAATCCATTATTCTTCCTCTTTCTTTCTGTTGGTATCCTAAAACCCCTGAAACCTGCTCTCATAGCCGGTTTCAAATAAGCATATGAACAAATCTTATAGCAGACAGAGGACTTTGTCAATGGCTCAAAACACACTCTCGCTCAAAGCATGTTCTCGAGGAATGTCGCATAGCCTCTGGTAACATCCCGCACAAAGACATGTGTGACAGCGCCGATGCATTTTCCGTTCTGAAGGATCGGCGCCCCGCTCATGCCCTGTACAATACCGCCGGCCTTTTCTAAAAGCTCCGGATCTGTCACATGAATCTCCATGCCTTTATTATCCTTCGAGGAAAGATTGATCTTCTCAATCTCTACCTCGTACTCCTTAACCTGATCATCCAGCTGACAGCGTATCACCGCCTTGCCCTTTCGGACATCCTGCTTGCACGCCGCCTCACATGCTTTATCCTCCTGATATTGGTATGCCCTGTTGGTGATCTGCCCGGTAATGCCTAGCAGGGTATTGTTCTCAATCTCTCCGAGCCGGTTCTCCTTACCAAGCTGAACATACCCTGCCAGCTGTCCCGGCGTACCGTTCTTCCCCTTTACCACATGATCGATCCCCGCCGGATACAGTCCGCCGTTCTGCAGCCGGATCAAAAGATCCGTATCCGCGTCCGTGATTCCATGTCCCAGCGCCGCAAACTGATTCTCCGGCGTCACAAAGGTGAGCGTCCCGATCCCCTCGGTGTCCTCTCTGAGCCACACGCCGATCTGGTAGCTTCCATCCGCCGCCCGGACCGGAGTCAGCTTCACCTGAATCCTTCCGGAATCGCGCTTGACGCTTAGGATCATCTGCTTTGCACCGTTCTTCTGCACAAGACGACTGACATCCCGGATCGTCACAACCTTCCGACCGTTCACTGCATAAATGTAATCTCCTGTCTGCAGCTTATTGTATGCCGGTGTCTGCTCCTCTCCCCCCGCTGCCGCGATCCGCCCTGTTCCCAGCACCATCACACCGTCCGCATGAATATAAAGGCCGACCGCCCTTCCGGCAGGCATGACCTTTGTGCCCTTCCGGATATCGATCCGGATCTTCTTACAGGGAAGCCAGCCAAACAGCCGTACCTCGCCCTGCAGACTGCCGCAGTTCTGTGCGGTCACCGAAAGAGGTCCTGCCATACTGAACCGGATGTGACCGTCTGCCTTCTTCGCATGATCTATGCTTACCCTGGCAGCCTCCGCATCTGTCTGACGGACACGCACCTGCGTAAAAGGGATTCCAAAATCAATATTCTCTACTCTGTCCTGAAACAATGTAATCTCATCCGGTATCCTGCCCCTCAACTCAAAATACCCGTACACTGCCGTAAACGCCATCACTGCGATCAGGACTCCCAGCAGACACAGGCGGTACATCAGCCTCTGTCTCCCTGTCATTGCATATCTGATGCCCTGACGGTTTCTTCGATACCGCATCCCATCACTCCTTCCAGCCAATTATCGCATGTTCGTTTCCTTTCACGACACAGCCGTCAGAAATGCTCATTCCTTCTCTATTTACAAAAAGCAAAATCTGCGTTTTGCACTTGATTCACACTACATTACGAGCATTTTACTATGTTATAAAAAGAACGTCTGTATCTCATTATGATACAAAACGTTCTTTTCTATACGATATCTGTAAGATACCTGCAAACAACTGCTTATGCCCGCAGCGTCACCTTCACCTTTTCTGCCATCTGCTTCATCTCTGCCGCGCTCTCCCGGACGGAATCCGTGATCTCTACTCCGCCAAGGATTCTTGCAAGCTCTCCGACGGATTCCTTCTCATCAAGCAGTCGGATATCCGTAGAAGTATGCTCATTCCGGCTGGTCTTCTCAATCAGATAATGCGAATCTGCCATTGCACCGATCTGTGCCAGATGGGAAATACAGATTACCTGATGTGTCATCCCAATATATGCCATCTTCTCCGCAACCATCTGTGCCGTCCTTCCGCTGATGCCGACATCAATCTCATCAAAGATCAGCGTCGGAATCTCATCGTGCTGCGCCAGCACTGCCTTTACTGCCAGCATGATTCTGGACAACTCTCCACCGGATGCCGCATCTCCGATCGGTTTCAGATCCATGCCCGGATTCGTCGAGAGCATAAATTCCACCTCATCCTGTCCCTGACTGTTCAGATGATCCAGCGGGCGCACGGCAATCTCAAACTGCACCTGAAGGAAGTTCAGCTCCTTCAGTGCCTTGATGATCTCCTTCTCCAGGCGGTGGCTGACCTTCTGACGAATCGCAGTGATCTCATCCGCCAGACTCTTTAGTGTAGTCTCCTGCTGTGTCAGGCTTTTCAAAAGTTCCTCCCGGTACTGCTCATATTCCTCGTACTTCATCAGCTTCTCCTGAAGCTTATCCGCATACTCCTGCACCTGCGCCGTGGTAGCACCATACTTCGCCTTGATCGTCCGTACCAGATCAAGACGTGCCTCCACCTCGGCAAACCGCTCTCCTCCGGTCTCGAAATCACTCATATAATCCGAGATATCCCTGTTAAAATCGGTGAGCAGCGAATCAATATCGGAGAGCTGGTTTGCAAACTCCTCCATCTGCGGACTGTACTCCGAAAGCTTATGCAGGATCCGCAGACTCTGACCAAGCTGCTCGGCAGCCGTGGCATTCCCCTCTCCGGTCATACCGTAGATCTCTCCCAGACCGGAAGCAATCTCCGTAGCATTGGAAAGCATCCGGTACTGTTCCGCCAGCTGTTCCTCCTCGCCATGCATGAGGGATGCCTGCTCAATCTCCTCAAGCTCATACTTCATAAAAGAGATCTCCCGAAGACGCTCCTCCTCCGGCACCTCATGCTGTGAAAGCTCCTGCTGCAATCTCTGATACTCCCGGTACCCATCTGCCATCCGCGTGATTCTGTCTCCCAGCTCCTCTCTGGCGTAGCGGTCCACGATCTCCATATGCTTCGCGCTGTGCAAAAGGGACTGCTGCTCATTCTGACCATGAATATCGATCATGATATCCGCAATGCGGCGTATCATGGCAAGCGTCACACTCTCCCCATTGATCCGGTTCACACTGCGTCCTGCCATGATCTTGCGCGAGATCAGTATCTCATCATCCTCCATGGAGATCCCCATCTCCTCCACAAGCGCACGCTGACGCTCAGTATCTGCCCGGAAGGTCAGCTCTACAAGAGCATAATCCGCCCCCTTTCGTATCACGTCCTTCGGACTTTTCTGTCCAAGAGCCAGATTGATCGAACCGATGATGATAGACTTACCTGCACCTGTCTCACCGGTCAGTACATTAAGACGGTCGGAGAAGTCAACCTCCACCTCGTCAATGATCGCCAGATTCTTCACATGTAAATTTACTAACACTGTCTGCTCCTTTCTAACAGAATAATTCCGATTCCCTGTGGAAAGTATAGCATAAAGAAAACGTCTGTTCAAGACTTTTCTCGAACAGACGTTCTTTTTGTGCAAATTGCAAAAAATTTCTAATTCAATTTAGTAATATTGACACGGCATGCCATCTTGCATCCATTGACCGTTGCGTAAATATAGGTCGTTCCGACGCTTCTTCCGACAACCTTGCCGTTAACAACGGTTGCCACCCTCGGATTGGATGAGTACCAGGTTGCCGATTCGGTTGTTCCTTCCACAGACAAGGTTTCTGTATCATACTGCCGCATCGTTAAACTGCTGCGGTTCAGAGAAACGACATTGACCGCTACGGTCGAGGTCACACCTCCATCCGCAAGGATCGTGATCGTACAGTTACCGGTGCCGGTCGCTGTCACAACTCCCGCTCCGGATACCTTTGCCACTCTGCGGTTGTCTGATGCAAAGGAAATATTATCGGAAGAGTTATTTGGCAGAATCGAATAGGAAAGCTTCGCCGAATCGCCCTGCTTCATCGTCAGCTCCGACTGTGCTACTACGATGCTCGTAGCCGGTACTTTCTCAGTTACCTTAATGACACAGACGGCTTTCTTGTTACTTCCGTCCTTTGCCACTGCCGTGATCTTCGTCTCACCCTCGGCAATACCACGAACGGTGCCGTCACTTTCTACAATAGCAATGCTCGTATCTGCCGAACTCCATTTCACAGAATGAAGCGTTGTATTCTTTGGTTTCATGCTGACGTGCAGCTTTCTTGTGCCACCGACATAGCATACGGCATAATCCGGTACGATCTGAATCGATTTCGCCCTCTGGATAACTCTGACGCGGCAGTTTGCCTTTGCCTTCATCCGGTCTCGTGATACGGCTGTGATCACCGTACTTCCAACCTTCTTCGCCTTGATCTTTCCGGACTGGCTGACAGTTGCGATCTTCTTTCTGGAAGTCTTCCAACGCACTGCAGGAGTCCTGGTATTGTTGGACCAGATCGTTACCTTCATGCGGTAAGTCGTTCCGACTCCCATGCGGATACCGGTCTTGCCAAGCTTCACCGTTGTGCGGAGTGTTGCCACCGTCACCTCGCAGGTCGCAGTGACATTATATTTTGTCAGTGTACAGGAAATCGTACATTTGCCCTTTTTCAGTCCGGTTACCTTACCCTTCTGTGTGACCTTTGCAACTGCTTCATTGGAACTCTTCCAGATAGCCGTTCCATCTGCCTCTACCGGTACAATGACCTTGGTGATCGTAAAGCTCTTGCCAACGGCAATCTCTCTGGCGGAAGGCTTCAAGGTAAGTGATACTCCCTCGATAACCGTTACATTACAGTAAACAACGATCTTTCCTTCATCAGACTGACAGATAATCGTAACCGTTCCCTTTTTGACAGCGGTTACAACACCCTTCTCATCGACCGTCGCAACACTCGGATCAGAGGACTGATAAGTAACCTTCTGATTCGTTGCATCTGCCGGAGTAAAGATCGGTGTGATCTGGAAAGTCGATCCGGTCTCTACTTCCTGCTGTGTCGGTGAAATATTGAAGTTGATCACATTGACATATGCCTTCAGCACAGTAACCTTACAGGTTGCAATAATATTGCCTTCCACCGACTGGCAGATGATCGTTGTCTCTCCGATGGCAATACCTGTTACAAGTCCATTCTCATCAACCGTTGCTATCTTGTCATCGGCACTCTTGTAAATAACCTTCTGGTTACTTGCATCTGCCGGAGTAAATACCGGAGTAATATAGAAGGTAGAACCTACCCGTACCTCCTGTTCCTTCGGCTCCACAGTAAAATCCTTTACCGGAACCGGCGGCTTCACCACGGTAACTGTACATGTCCTCACGATATTACCATCCTCGGACCGTCCGACGATCACTGCAGAACCCTCACTGACACCATTTACCACACCATTGTCATCCACTGTTGCCACAGTTTCATCCGAGCTATAATAGTGGATCGTCTTCTCAGTGACATCCTTCGGATCAAATACCGGAGCGATCGTATAATTGTCGCCGACATACAGCTCCTTATGAGCCGGTGTCAGCGTATAATCCTTTAACTTGATCAGTGCACTCTTCACCGTGATCCGGCAGTAAAGCGGCTTCCATACGGTTCCCGTGATCGGATCGGTATATACTGCTCCGATAGAAACCTCACCCTCTGACAATGCAGTAACAAGACCATTGGAATCAACGGTTGCAACCTTCTCATTAGTCGAAGACCAGCTTAAATTCTGATATGTTGCTGTAACCGGATTAAATACACTTTCAATCTGCAGTGTCTCACCCACATGCATTTCCGTCTCGGAAGGCTTCAATGTGATGTTATTCGCCGGGACATCCTGACTGATAACCTTTACGGCACAGGTGATCGCGCCCGCTATCCCCAGATCCTCCGGAATACAGGTGATCCATGCAACATCCCCTGCCTTCAGACCGGTAATATTACCGTCCTTATCCACGGAAACCACCTGACTGTTCGTGGATGTCCAGGAAACATTTGTATTGACATGATCACTTGGATTAAAGATCAGTGCGTTTTTCAGAGAGATTGTATCTCCCTCCTTGATTTCGTACTCATTCTGCGTGAATGCTACGGATTTCAAACGGTTTCTGACATGAACCTTGATAATCTTAAACACGGTACCGTTGGCAACCGTGATATTTGCATCACCCGGAGCAACTGCCGTGATCGTTCCTCCCTGTACCTTGGCGATCTTCTGATCGTCCGTGTTCCACAGAAGCGTTGTGTCTGTCGCATCACTTGGAACGATCGTGGTTGAAACCGTATACTGGTCTCCGGCGATCATATCGATCTCACTGACATCCGTAATGATATCGGTAACCGGATTCTTCTTGATATTGATACAGCATCTTGCGACTACGTTATACGGGTTAAATACAGGCTCAACGGAGATCCACACGGTATCCTCCTTGAGCAGTGTAACAACACCGTTCTTATCGACAGTTGCCACACTCGGATCACTCGTTGTCCATTTCAGTTCTGTATTGGTTGCATTCTTTGGCAGATAATTTGCTTTCAGGAATACAAAGCCTGCGGATAAGAATGTATCCAGATTCTCGCCCTGCTCGATCGTCAGCGAGGTGATCGCCGCCGTCACCGTAACACGGCAGGTCGCATATGCGTTATTGTCCTTGTTGATGACAGTGATCGTTGTGGATCCTGTCTTTGTTCCGGCAGTCAGTTTTGCCTTTGTATTGCCCTGCTGTGGCTCAACCTTAACCATATCTGTATCCGCAGAGATCCAGGTCAGATTCTGCTGCCCGGAAAGTCCGGAATCCAGATACTCAATGCTGCCAACCTCCATCTCCAGCTCCGTATGATCGAGCGGGATCGTTGTTGCAGAATTGGTTACATAGATCTTACAGCTTGCCACATGCGTAACTGCCATATCATCCGTCCAGTACAGACTAACCTTTACCGGACTGTCCGCCGGCGTCTCTTTCTTCGCCGTTACCGTTGCATACTGTGCATTGGAGCTGATGGAAATATAAGTCTCTCTCGGATCGGTTGTCTCCCATCGGAAGGAATCTGCCTCCGCATATTCTCCGGATCCGATAATACCGGTCAGATCTAACTTCGATCCTACTGCCATCGTTGCACTCGCCACATTCAGCGAGAACGTATCCATGACATTGACCGTGACATTATAGGTCTGCCCCTGCACAACGCCCGGAATCATCTCCGACGGCATCGAGTTACACTTTACCTTAAACTTGGCAGTACCACGCGTACGCCCGGTCAGGATCCATGTCTGGTAATCTACGGAAACCCAGTTACCGGAGTTATCCTCCACCGACAATGTGAAGTTCTTAAGCAGCGTGTCTTTGGAGATATTAAACGCCTCCGCAAGATCATAGCTGCCACCGATATTGACCGTAACATCCTTATCCTCAAACTTACCGCGGACATCCGCATTAAAATACGACGGCAAACATCCCAGGAAGATGCTGGAATCCTGCGCCTCTTTGAAGTTGTTGTATGTTCCTTTTACATAGAACATAACAATATACTGTCCCGCCTTTGCATCCAGACGGAAGGTATTGGTTGCACTGTCATATATCAGATTCGCATCTGCATTTGCATTATACTCGCCCCCGGCAGAAGAATTGACAAGGGTTCTCGTCGTTCCGCTTCTCTTGGCGATAACCCAGGTTACTTTATCAAGCACACCCTCCAGAGGATTAGAATCAAACAATGCCGGTATCCAGACCTTATCATTACGCTCCATGATCACCGTTGATGCGGAGTCATCGAGTCTTGCTCCGGAAACACTGTCCTTTCGGATCTGCGGGCGGACATAGACGTTGATGGAATCGTTGTACTCATTCTTGCCGTCATTGTATGTAACAGAAAGCTGTGTCCTTCCGGCTCCTACCGCCATAACAAGACTTTCACCGCCCTGCTCGCTGACACGGATCACATCGTTGTTGCTGCTGGACCATACAGCACTCTGGCTTGTTGCATCACCGAAGATCAAGTTCAGCTTATTGGTATCTTTCTTGGCATTCTTACCAAAGTATACGGTTGTACCGTAATCCATTACAATGGATCGTCTGGAATCGGTGGAACGGATCTTCGTCATCTTCGCCGGAGCTCCCGTGGAAAGGAACTCATTGATGGAAAATACGACATCGATCGCAACGTTACGCGTCTCCATGCTACCATCGGAATGCGTGATCGTACAGGTCAGACCGACCTTACCCATATTCTGAACCGACACACTGACCTGCCGCTGATTGGCTGTTGCCGGCTCGACAGTCAGGATATCCTCATTGGCACTTGTCCATTCACACTTATCTCCCGCAGCATAATCGGACAGACCAAACGTTGCCGTTGCACGACGGAGTTCATAGGTTCCAGTGACCGGATTACCCTCATCGTCAATGATCTCATAATTGGCGGCCTGAGAGGAACCGTTAATCTGTCTGCCTGCTATTCCGAGAAAAATGCCGAAAAATAACAACAATACTCCCAGTATCCATATTCCCTTTTTCGCTGTACGGAATCGTTTTGCCATTTCCTTCCCCCGTTCTCTGTAATGGAATCGTAATCAATTACTCATCCCAGTTGTGGTACACATCCTGTACATCATCATCTTCATCGAGCAGATCGAGTGTTCTCTGAAGCTGCTTGATATCGTTCTCATCGGTAAGTGTAACATAGGTTTGTGGCAGCATTGTGACTTCTGCGCTTGCCATTGGGATTTTTTCTGCCTCGATGGCTTCTCTGACAGCGCTGAAATCATCTGGAAGAGTGATGATCTCATAGCTGTCATCCTCCTCACTGAAATCCTCTGCGCCGGCATCCAGTGCAAGCATCATCAGATCATCCGCGCTCAATGTAATATCTGCATCCTCTAATTCTTCCTTAGAAAGAATGATCTGTCCCTTCTCATCGAACATATAAGACACGCAGCCCTGTGTTCCAACACTTCCGCTTCCCTTTGTGAACGCATTTCTTACGTTGCTGGCAGTACGGTTTTTGTTGTCGGTCAGAGCCTTTACGATAATAGCGGTACCGCTCGGTCCATACCCCTCATAGGTAACCTCCTCATAATTAACGGATGCAGCATCTCCTGCTGCCTTCTTAATACCTCTTTCAATGGTATCGTTTGGCATATTATTGGCTTTTGCCTTTGCAATCACATCACGAAGACGGCTGTTGTTAGCAGGATCCGGTCCGCCTTCCTTTACGGCAACCGCAATCTCGCGACCGAGAATGGTAAATACTTTGCCTCTCGCTGCATCGTTCTTTTCTTTCTTGTGTTTGATGTTGGCAAATTTTGAATGTCCTGACATAATAAAACTCTCCTTTTATCTTTCTTGGTGGGAATATATCCCGTAACTTATATATTTTATCACCTTTCCCCATATCTGTCTACGAAACATTTTCATGCCTGCAGGCAGCCGGCAAAAGGATCAATTTCCGTTTAATTTATCACGCATCTTCTTGTAGAAGCTGACACCGGACAGCTTGACGATCCTCGTCTGATCCTCCGGCACACAGATATCCAGCCGTTCTCCTGTTGCCAGTCCGCGCACGGTTCTTCCATCGACAACCAAAACGGCGGTATCCTCCTGAAACTCCTTCGTCTGTCCAAGCTCCAGCGTGATCTTATCTCTGGCGGACACCACAAGGCTGCGTTTATTCAGCGAATGGGCACAGATCGGTGTGATCACGGTTGCCTCTGTATCCGGCACCATAACCGGTCCTCCTGCCGACAAATTATATCCGGTTGACCCCGTAGGTGTGGAAATGATCAGACCATCTGCACGATAGATATCGGCTAATTCTTCATTAATATATACTTTTATCGTGATAAGCCTGCAATCGCCCCGCTTGCTGACCACTACATCATTGAGTGCATAGCTTGCTTTTCCTTTGCCCTTCTCTGCCTGCGGGCTGCTCTCACGGAGCATGATCCGGTTCTCGATCATATACTGATCCGCAAACATCATATCCAAGGCCCGTTCCAGATTCTGCTGCTCCACCTCCGTCAGAAACCCCATCGTACCCATATTGATCCCGAGGATCGGCAGACGGCTGTGCACCAGATCGATCGCAGCCTGGATCATCGTCCCGTCTCCTCCGAGTACCAGAACACACTCGGTCTCCTCCGGGATCTTATCTGCGTCTGTATAATGCAGGATTCCCTCCGAGATCACCCGGCGGTTCTCCAGTATATGGCACTTGCCGCCCTTTTGCTCAATATATTCCTGAATATATAACGCTTTGTGGTTACTGTCCTCTTTATCCCTATTTGTGATCACACAAAACCGTTTCATCGCTGTTCTCCATTCTCATACAAATCATTCTACAGTTATCTCCGTTCATTCACAGACAACACTGTGCTTTCCCATGACACCGGCTGCCATCACTCTGTAACAGCATTCACACGCTCCACTGCACCCACTTCCATTATTCTGTGACAGCATTCACATGCTCCACTGCACCCGTTTCCTTATCAAGCTTTCCATGGGCAGCCGCAACCGTCTCCCTGATGAGCGCCGCGTACTCCTCCTGAAACGCTTCATCGCTGACCGGCTCTTCCGGTGCAGACGCGGTATTATTGATATAAAGGAGATACTCGATATTGCCCTCCGGTCCCTTGATCGGCGAAAAGCTCAGCTCACGTATTGCAAAGCCGATCGAAAGTACATACTGCATGATCTGCTCCAACACCTCTATGTGCACCTTTGGATCACGGACAACACCCTTTTTGCCTACCTTCTCTCTGCCCGCTTCAAACTGCGGCTTCACAAGACAGACACCCTGTCCATCCGGTGTCAGCAAAGCCTTAACAGGCTCTAACACCTTCTTCAGCGAAATAAATGCGACATCCACCGAGAAAAAAGCGATCGGATCCGCAATGTCCTCCGTCGTTACATAACGAATGTTGGTCTTCTCCATAGAAACAACTCTCTCATCCTGACGAAGCTTCCATGCAAGCTGATTGGTTCCGACATCCACAGCATAAACCTTCACGGCACCGTTCTGAAGCATGCAGTCTGTAAAGCCGCCGGTCGATGATCCCACATCCATGCAGATCTTGTCCTTAAGCGGCACCTGCCAAAGCCCGATCGCCTTCTCCAGCTTATAGCCCCCGCGGCTGACATATTTCATCGGTGTTCCCTTCACCTCGATCGATACGTCCTCCTTAAAGGCAGACCCCGCTTTATCCTCTCTCTGTCCGTTGACAAAGACATTTCCTGTCATAATAATTGCTTTCGCTTTCTCTCTGGACGCTGCCAGATTTCTCTTGACCAAAAGCACATCCAATCGTTCCTTTGCCATATCCTATGCCTTTCTATCCTGCTGCCAGGACAAGATCTTCTTCGTGATCCCCTCCGGATCCAGACCATATTTCTCCTTCAGTTCCCTGACACTGCCATGTTCAATAAACTGATC
>ERZ780223.334-NODE-334-length-54979-cov-3.644126_pt1 | contig 54979 bp, 58 predicted proteins | sample MGYA00511016_ERZ780223 | MGnify/ENA primary metagenome ERZ780223 (study PRJEB29588, sample SAMEA2159032) | human gut metagenome | biome: human gut; feature: human-associated habitat; material: faeces | place: Denmark | collected 2008/2010 ... | reverse complement strand
CTCCCGCAGCCGGTAGTCCAGTTTCCGCATCAGCCTGAAAAATTCAGGGACCGGTACGAAGCTGTCCAGGAAATCAGGAGGAACGACGCGTTCCTGCTGTCTTTCAGTCCAGCCGAAACTGATCCGGTATTTTCCATCCCGGTACGGTTTTAACGGGTCCTCTGCGGTTTCCGACTCTGCTTTTGCTGTTTCCTCCTGAGGCTTTTTAGCCTCTTCCTTCTTTTCCCGCTTGGCGCGGTTTCTGTCCTGCTGGGTCTGTGCCTCGTACTCTGCCAGTGGCTTGATGCCAGGGATCGCGTGCGCATTGCCTGTCTGTACCGCCATCAGGCACTGTGCGGAAAAATTGTCGCTTGCCTGGACTTCGCAGGTGCATGTCAACATCGTCCGCAAATAATAGGTCACGGCATCGCAGAACCGGTAACAGGAATCAGAAAGTGTCAGTGCGGAAGTAGGGGTTGTGACCTGGTGGTAACATTCCGTGAACGTCGACCGGCATTCCTGATCCTTATCCATGGCCAAGACCGTAAAAATCACGGATGCAAGCGCCTTGAATGTTAAATTGTCCGTACGCAGGCTGATTCCGGAAATCTTTGTAAAAACAATCCTCTGTACGCTACTGTCTGTTACGCAAAATGACACAGATTCCTTCTTTAACTGAAGCCGTCCGTAAATATCACCGTTGCTCAACCGGACAGCGCGCAGCTGTTCGGATTTAACAAATTCCAGCATGGACACGGAATTGGTAAGCCAGACGTTCCTTGTGACAGCGCCGGACCGGAAGCCAATGGATGACTTTGCCTCCATGGCATCCTTATGGCGTTTGCTCATTGGCGCAACACTGGAACAACTCTCCTTTGTGAATCCGGTTGCTTCCCCCTTCGAGAGAAATGGTATCCCCGTGCTCATTGGATCGAATGCAAATTTCATTATGTGTTTCTCCTTTCTCATTTCCTTTTTCTTCTTTTCGGTATCAGTATGGGATAACGGGGAATCAAAAACCGGATGTTTTCCTGTATCTGTTGCCATCAAGAGGAAATCGTTGCCAAAAAGTGTTATCCGCAAAAAAAGACACGGCCAGTTTCCTGACCGTGCCATCCTTCCGGCTTATTCGCCTGCCGGACCTGTTGCTGTTTCTGTCTTTTTTGCAAAAGCTGGACCGGAATTGGAATAATCCTCTTCCTCATCCCCGCTCATGCTGTTCGTTTTGCTGGAATCCTTGATTTTCCCAACCAGGATACCGTCCTCTCCTGCCTTCCTGCCGTCCGGCACGGTCATGTTCCTGGCCATTTTGCCGTCCTCGCCGAAATAGTAGTCATCCGGGCCCCAGTGGACAGTCGTGTTGGAAACCATGTATCCGTCTGAGCCGAAGAAATACCAGGCCCCGTTTAATTCTACCCAGTTGTACTGGACGTAGGAACCGTCATTATTCTGGTACCACCAGCCGTGGTCGTCCTGTTTCCACCCTGTGTTCTTGTAAATGACCTCCGTTGTGCCGGGACCATTTGTTTCATCCATACCTTCAATGGTACGTTTTTCCGTTTCGACGGCATATTTGGCACGGTATTCCGCTGCCATCTCCTTGCTGACGGAAAAGGTACCCGCTTCTGCACCTTCCGCCTTATCGCCGGAGCGTGAGATCGGACGGACGCGCAAGCGGTAATCTCCGGCCGCCTGCATGACCGGCTTAAAGTCATACGTGGTACCGCCGGTAAAATAGATCTTGCTGCTGGAGTTTCTGGTCAGTATCAGCTGGTATTTGACCGCGTTTGTGGAAGCCTCCCATCTTGCGGTACCGTCGGAATTCCAGGATGCGTCGCTGATCGCGGTGCATACGTCCTCTAAGTCTGTAAGCTTAATGATCAGGCGCAGGGTCGTTCCGTTATCCAGCCTGGACGCTTTTACATACTCAGCGCCTGCGCCCTGGAGCTTTACCTGGCTTGCCTTGGTTAAATAAAAGGCATATCCATCATCTGCGGAAAGTTCCACCACGTAATTTTCTTCCGCTGCGCTCTTTTTCTTTTTGGTCGTAAAGTCATCATCGTCCTGATCAGCTGTCTCCGACTCCAGTTCTACGCTTCCTACCGAATAGTGTCCGGAAGAACTTTCCGCCGTGATCTCCGGATATCCGTCCTCATCATATCCCTCAATGCAGAATCTCACATTTACTTTCTGGATCTTTTCCGTTGCATTTACCTGTACCGGACATACTGCGGTTGCCAGGACCATGCATGCCAGTGCGGCTGTAATCTGTTTTCTCATATCGCTCGGGGCTATACCCCTCCTCCTTCCTGCTTTTCTTTCAGTATGTCTGCTGATGGAAAAAATCCTGATCTCCAGAATTTTTTTGCGGATAACACTTTTTGGTCATTTTCCATTGGATTTTACAAAACAATTTCGTATAATATAGATATAAGAGAAACATGGATATCCAAAACCGGTCAGGAAAACCGGTATTTACTGATAAATCACCGTATTCCGTACTACAGGAGGAAATGATATGTATACCACCATCAATATGTTAGGCATGATCCGCGGACACGTAGACCGCATGGAATTATTAAAGAAGCAAGACGCACTTGTAACCGAGACTCCGGACGAGAAAGTAAATCCGGCCATTCTTGTAAAAAATATCGTCGGGACCGCGAATGTTCCAATTCGCGCCACTATCAACGCGCCGGAAGCTTACGGCGGGATCCGCCTTTTGGGCATCCCTGGCTGCGGCACGGTCGTATGCCATGCGGACCAGATCGAAAACGTATACAAGGCGGTCGATACCGCAACCGGCGTCCGTGTCCGCAGGGTTTTACGGGACGTCCTCGGTGATGACGCTGCCGATAAATATGATGTCTCTGCCATGACTCCGCTTGAAAAGCAGAAATTCCTGGAGCAGTTTGGCCAGCCTATCTCCACCGGCAAACAGATGTCCAACATCCCTCCGATCACCAGGAACCATATGGTGATCAAAAAAACAAAAGCGATGGCAGACGGAACTCCGGCATTTTACACACAGGGGCGCACTCCGTTCTGGCCGGAAGATCTTGAAATGGACCGTTAATACTCTTTTTTCAGACCCGTATCCCGCGGGTCTGTTTTTTTGTCCTTTTTTGGGTCGTCAGGATACCATACTGTTATCAGTGTCTTATATCAAGGAATGAGAGAAAGGAGCAAGATATGCGAAAGATTTTTGAAGCGGCAGACGCCCAGCCGGATGCAGATGATATCTGTTTCGTGTCCGATGGATGTACTGCCTTACAGATTGCAGCCCTGTATCCTCCTCTCACGGAGCAGGAAGAACAGGAACTGCTAAGTACCAGAGGGACGCCGGGCTGGGAAAGTGCGAGGGAACGGCTCGTGCTATGCAACCTGCGTCTGGTCATGTGGGTCGCAAACCGGTATCCGGAAAGCGGCGGCTTCACAACGGAAGACCTGATCGAATACGGGATCGTCGGGCTGATGCTCGGAATCGACCGGTACCAGGCATCGCAGGAGACGAAGTTATCCACTTACGTCATCCCGTGGATCCAGAAAACGATCCGGGAACAGGTCATGTTACGACAAGGGTTAATTACCGTACCGGCCCATATGGCAGGCCAGGTTGCCAAGTTGCAAAAAGAACGGCACCGAATGATCGCGGAAGGCATCCTGGAACCGTCCATGGAAGAGCTGATGATCAGGAGCGGAATCGATCCGTCCATGTCGGAACAGCTGCAATCCGCCATGGAAGCGTCCATGTGCGGGTCTTTGGATACGCCGGTGGCATCCGGCAGTTCACGCGGTTCATCCGATACCGCAACAACGGTCGGCGATTTTATTGCAGACCAGAAAAAGAGTACAGAAGAAACGGCAGTGGACGCTGCCATGGTGGCAGATATCCTGCGTTACATGGAGTGCTTTGCGGATTCCGAACAGCGTGTTGTCCGTCTCCGTCTTGGAATCGACGACGGGGTGCAGAAAACCTTCCAGGAATGCGGTGAGATCCTTGGCTGCACGGCGGAATGCTGCAGACAGATGTATCTGCGCGCCATCCGTAAATTACAGACTGCGTTCGCGCCGGCATCCATCGCAGATGCTTGACAAAACAGGTTCTTTCCCGTGCGGAAAGGATCTGTTTTTTATTTTGCGGCAATAAGAAAAAAGGCAGGGACCATAGGGTCTCTGCCTTTTTAAAAGGTTTTTCGTCAACCGGAGCTTCCGTTTAGTTAAACGGAAGACCTTCGTCCTCAACGCCATCCGGGATGTTCATGAAGCCATCTCCCATTGGAGCGCTTGGAGTCGCGCTACTGCCGGAACCAGAGCCGGAACCAGAGCCGGAGCCAGCGCCTTTGCTATCCGCAAATTCCTGGCTGTCTACCACGATATCGGTGGTATAGACCTTCTGGCCGTCCTTATTGGCGTAGCTTCCCGTCTGGATTCTTCCGGACACCAGGACACGCATGCCCTGGCGGAAATAACGCTCCGCAAACTCGCCCGCCTTGTCAAAGGCTACAATATTGATGAAATCTGCGGTCTGTTCGCCATTGTTATTGCCGCGTCCTCTGCGGTCCACCGCAAGAGTGTATCTTGCAACCGCCATGCTTCTTTCTCCTGAGGTGTAACGTACTTCCGGGTCCCTTGTTAAACGTCCCATCAAGATTGCTCTGTTCATATAATTTCCTCCTTGGAATAATTTATTTGCATTTTAAAGTTCTCTATTCCTTGAACTTCATGCTGTCTTCAGTATGTATATACTTCTATTCAAAAAACACGAAAAAAATTATCCATTTGTGATCTCGTCGTCCGTGGATTCCGCAAGGAGTGACTGGTAATACGGACAGTGCTCGCAGTCTCTCTTATAAAGGCATTCCTGCTTTCGGTTGAACCGGCACTGTTTGCGGCGTTTTGCGATGATCCATGTGATGATCGCTGCCAAGAGTACGAACTGGATCGCTGCCAGGATTGGATGTTCCGTGATCGCTCGGATGACCGCCTCATACGCCGCCGTGATCAGGCCGGCAAGTTTTTGCCAGAAGGTCTGCTCCGCTGTGGAGATGTAAGTGGCATTCGCTTCATACGTATAGACTGCCGAATTTTTCTTCGTCAGTTCCTCCGTATAAACGCTTTTCCAGGCAGCGCCGTCCTGGTGCGGAAGCGTCACTGTGCCGGAATAGACGGCATTCACATCCCGTACGTATTTGCTTCCGATGCCATCCGCGTTGCGCATCGGGATGCCGTTTTTTTCATACGGTTCCCCTGCCCAGTCAATGGCGTTAATCCGGTAATATTCCGAATCAAGACCGAGCATGTCAAGGAACTGGTCTGCGTAATCGATGAGCGGTGCATCCGACGGAATCTCCGTTCCGTTTAAATCAAGGACTTCCGCATCGTAATTACTGATCGTGATAGGGAACTCGAAGTCCACCCAGTGCCATTTCGTGTCACTGGAATCCGTAAGCGGCAGTGTCGTTTCGATTTTTGCCTTCGTATCTGCGTCTTCGTAAGTGTAGTCGATGGTCTTTGGGATTGGGACCCCGTTTTCCACATCCTTATATGCCCTGGTGGCTACAGCATCCTTGACGATATCCGGGATCTCGCTGTCCACCAGTTCCTTGGACGATAACTTCCATGTGACGCCATCCTGTTCCATGGTCTCCTGCGGCAGGTAAGACTCTTCCTGCCCCTTGATAAATGTATCCGACGTGACTTCCATGGTCCGCCGTTCCGGAGTCCGGGAATCCACCATCTTAAGATCTGATATGGAATCCAGTTGGAAGACCGTATCCCCGATCGTGACCTGTTTTGTCTCCTTGTTGAATCCGTCATCTGCATTATTGTAGGATTCAAAGCGGATCGTCGTTTTAAATTTCCGGTCTTTTTCCGACACGCCGTCCGTATCGATCTTGCAGGCCAGCGCCTCCGCATCCGATACGGTCGCCTGCGGCGCCGCGTAAGCGTAAGAACCCGTGCCGGCTACCATGCATGCCGCAAGGAGCACGGCGCAGGCTTTCCGGTACTGTTTGTGTTTGTTCAGCATAAAAATCCCTCCATGTTTTTTCCTGCTTTCAGTATGTCGCAAAAAAGTCCCGCGTATGGCGGGACTTTTCTTATGCTGCGTCTTTTGCGGATAACACTTTTTGGTCACTGCCTCCATCCTGTCGGCATCAGGTTCCATTCTGCTTGTTACTTCGCTGTTCACATGCGCTCAAAAGATCCGCAAGGTTCATTTCATTTGCAATCTGGCTTGACCGGTTGAGGCTTTCCGCTTCGTGGCGTTTGGCTTCCTCACTTGCCGGCATCGGGTTGAACTTTGGAGGGAAAGGCGCACGGTACAACCCGCCGGCACGTCCGTACGTGGTTTCCCGGAAACGGTTTGGCCCGGTGTTCTGGATGACGGTTGCATCGGATTCCTTCGCCGCGTTTTCGTTCACCCCTGTAGTGACCGGCATCTGAGCCGCGGTCTTCCTCACTTCTTCCGGATTATCGTGAAGTCTTTCCATTTCCTCGCGGTTTAATTCCTTTGGGGCTGAGATCGGCCTTGCGCTTGGCACGCGGCTCTTTTGCAGTTCCTTTTTCTTTTCTGCCAGTTTTTTCCGGTTTTCTTCCAGCCGTTTTACGCTGCTGGATTTTGCATTGCAGTAATTGAACTCATACAGGTTCTCATGCGTTTTGAGGTTGCCGAGGTATTTGGCGTTTGGATGGTTCTGGGTTGGGTAGCGCTCCTCATAAAGCGGCTGCTGGCCGGCGATCATGCAGATTGCCCAGCCGGGCCTTAATCGGCGGACCTCGTCCAAAGTGATCAGGTCACGGCCGGTGTACTGATAGTTCCTGCTGTCCGAACCGGTGCCCTTTCCGCTTGATGACTGCCCGACACTCTTGGTACGAATCGTTTCCTTTCCGGCCATCTTTACGATCTCTTCGTGGGTCGAGGTCTCATTACCGCCCAGGTACAGCTGTACCATACAGGCACCCTTGATGGTCTCCCAGTCATCCTTGTACAGGTTCTTGATCTGTCCGATGGCCTGGATGAAGATCATACAGGACAGGCCGTATTTACGCATGGTGGTCAGCTTCTGCTGGAAATTCGGGATCACGCCAATGTTTGCAAACTCATCCAGGATGAAACGTACCGGGACCGGCAGCGGGAACTGGTTTGTCTTTGCCGCATGCTCATACAGCGTGGAGAACATTTGGGAGTACATCATGTTGACCAGAAATGAGTAGGTATTATCACCCTGCGGAACAATGATGAATACGGCGGATTTCCGGTCGCCAAGGGTCTGTAAGTGCATCTGGTCTTCCGTGGTCAGGTTACTGACCGCATCAATATTAAAAGGAGCCAGACGTACTGCAGCCGTGATAAGGATGGACTGTGCGGTTTTATCGGAAGCCTGTTTGAAGATATCATACTGTCTGACGCAGATGTCGTCCGGGTCGATGTCACGGATGCGGTTGAATAAGTTATCCAGCTTGGAATTTCCGTTTTTATCCGCCTTTGCTTCCGATAGCAGCCTGGAGACCATGGTAAAGTTCTGCTCTGTCTTACTGCGGTAACGGATCAGGTAAAAAATGATCGCTTCCAGAAGTGCCGTCTCCGATTTTTCCCAGAACGGGTCGGAACTTTTCTGCCCATCAGAGGTACAGTTGATCAGACAGTTGATCAGGGTCATGACGTCTTCTTCCTTCTCAATATACCGGAACGGGTTATAGGTATTGGAATGTGCCATGTCCACCAGGTTCAATACGCGGATCTGGTAACCGCGTTCGATTAAGAAATTTCCGCACGTTGCCAAAAGCTCGCCGGACGGGTCCGTGATGACGTAGGAGCCATATTCCTGCAGAATGTTCGGACGTACGACCGCCCAGGATTTACCGGTACCAGGACCACCGATGATCAGGATGTTATCATTTCCCAGTTTTCCGAATCCAACCCGTCCGTTCTTGGTCAGGATGATGTTCTGCTCGCTCTTCGGTCCCTTATCTGTTTCCTTGGAGCCTTCCGGATAGGTATATTTCATGTTATACATATCCAGCATTTTGGTATCCATGAATTGTGCCGTACCCTGCTCCGTTCCATGCAGCTTGTGCTTATCGCGGACCTGGGTATCATAAGCGCCGAATACCATGAATCCGCATACCAGCGTAACAGGGACTACAAACGGGACGAAGTATTTTGGTGAGAAATTTAGATTCAGCGGATTCCCCTGCATCATAAGGGCTGCCATCAGATGCGCGATCGTGGTTCCATCCGCTCCTGCGTCCGCGGCATACCAGGCCGCCCTTGCGCAGATGTATACAAGTATCAGGATTGCGGCGACTGAGCAGACGATGATCAGGATCTTTTTCTGCCGCAGCCGGTCTTTGTCGACATAGTTTGATGCCATCTTGTTTCCTCCTTCTAAGTTGCTTTAAGGCCCGGTATCTCGCTATCCGGGCCCGTGCGTCAAATAATGGATCCCGGCTACGCTTCCGGTGCGTATTCGTCATCCACGACCGCGTCAAACCCGCCGATCAGGCAGAGGACCTGTCCCGGTGCCAGTGTCCTTACCTGGTCTGCCGTCAGGACCGGCCTCTTCTCGCCAGAAGGCATCCGGTCATATCCGGCGCGGTTTGCGATGTATTCCGGATTGGAGATGGAAGCACCCCCAAGCGGGACGGTTACGCCTGCTTTTTTCTCCTCTTTACCGCCGGCAGCGGAATAGACGCAGGCCATACATCCGGTATCCAAGAGCAGGTCAGCATCGTCATGGTACGCCTGTTTTAATTCCGACGCGGATCTTAACAGGAGGATACAGGAGATCCGGTAATGTTGCATGGTCAGGAATTTACTGAGAAAATCCGGAAGTACGCCGATGGATGCAAAATCCGGCAGGATCATCTGGATCGGAAGGGCCGGCGGGATCTGCTTGAGCACCTGCGCATGGCTGTACACCGCTTCTACAAACTGTGTCAGGAACAAGTTTGTCAGGATACAGGAAGCCGGGTCTTTAGTCGAAAGCGACAGGAAGATCACCGTCTTTTCTTCTCCGGTTGTTTCCAGATGAAGGGTATCCTCCCCTCTTCTATCCGCAAATTTGCGGAACACATCTTGAAGCGAGATTAAGACATTGCATGCAGTCTTTTCCGGGATCTGCTTAAAGATTTCATACTGGACCACACATGCAGCTTCCGGGTCCTGGGCTTTCACGCGTTCAAAGGCCAGATCTAGCTCTGTTTTCCCTTCTGTTTTCTGATTCGCCCTTTCTAACATTTCGGATGCGGCAGCCAGGTTCTGGTCTTTACTGGAACCGTCATGGTACAGATACAGGAGTACTGCGTACAGCAGTGCGCGCTGCGCATCCAGCCAGAATTCATCCTTGGTCTCGGTGACGGCCAGGGCGTTGATGATGCTTTGCGCCATCACGGCGATGTCGGCATCCTTTTTGAGGTACCGGAACGGATTATAAGTATCCGGCGCATCCTGCGGCGTAATGGTCAGGATACGGTATCCGTCTTTTTTCAGTTTTTCCTCTGTCTCACGTTTGATCGTTCCATCCTGGTCAAGAACCACGTAGGACCCACAGCACTGCAGGACGTTCGGCACCGCGACGGAGCGAACCATATGAGACAGGTCTTTTCCGATCACGGCCACATGGTCATTCGCGTGGCAGCCGCGGCCAAGGCGAACGCGCTTGGAAAGGATAATATTTTTGTTGCTGTCGGTTTTGGTGGAACCGAGCGGATGTGTATAATTGGTAAGGTAGGCTTCCGGGAGCTGGGATTTGATCATATTTTTTCTCCTTCTGGTTATTCTTATTTTCCTTATGGTTTGTCTTATGAGAAATGCCTAATCATTGCGATACAGTATTTAGTCAGGATCGTGCGATGTCATCGCATATTTTTCGTCCATGTAGACCGGCATGCCGGGAACACAGATCAGGCACATATCCGGCGGGATCTGACGGATGCCGGATGTAAAGACCGGTTCCCCACCCGCGGGGCCGGTTGGGCGTTCCTGATCTTCGTCCCTGCGACGGATGGATATGGAGCTCAGTGGCTCTGTCGCATAAATGCCGCATTCCAGGTCAAACCCGAAAGCAGCCGGCATATAAACGACAGCCCCGCAGACACTCAGAATGGCAGTGGCGGTTTTCGGGTAAACATCTGCAAGCTGTCTGGATGACTGGACCGTCATAATGGCGGTGAGCCCCACTCCCCTCATGGTGGCCAGGCTGCGGTCAAATTCCGGAATGTATCCGAGACCGGTCAGGTCATCCATCAAAAGTGTCAGCGGATAATCCGCGTGTCCTTTGCTGCATTCGTATGCTACGTGGTAAGCCGTCACTTTGAAGATCTGTGTGAACAGGAGCGGTACGAGGATAGCCTGTTTCTGGGCAACATGGAAGCCGGTTAAGAATACAGCCGTCTTCCGGTCGCAGAGCTGGCTCAGTTCAACCGTATCATCAATGCTTAAGTCCTCTTCCGATTGTCCGTTAAACGCCATCAGGCAAAGGGTTACAGCCGTGCGCGCACTCAGGCTTGTTTTTGAGGACGCAAGATTTGCGGTGTCGTAAACCGCGATTGCACTGTCACGGTTATTGATCTTGCGGGCTTTTTCGAATAAATCGTCATACTGTTTCGGGTTATCCCTTGCAAGGATCGCAAGGTTCAACACCTGCCTCATTGTCTGTTCTTCTTTCGAGCAGAAATGCAAAAGGTACAGGATGATCGAGGATAAAACCGCGGTTTCCGTTTTGTTCCAAAACGGGTCCTGGCACTGCGGCGAGCCGTCCCCGAGATTATCCAGGATGCAGTCCACCAGGAGCATGACGTCCTCATCAGTACGCACATAACGGAGCGGATTATAGCGGTCGGAAACCTTCGGGTTCCCAAAATCAATGACTTTGACGGAATATCCGTTCCTGCTCAGTTTCCTGCTACTTGCAGCAAGCAGGCTTCCGTCCGGGTCCGCGACAACGTATGAGCCGTGGGCACGCATCAGGTTCGGAAGAATCACGTGGCGGGTCTTTCCGGAACCCGGGTTGCCAACTGCCATGATATGCGGGCTGCCGCAGGCTTTTTTGTTATCCTGGGACAGGAAGACGTGCTTGGAAACAATCAGATTTTCGTCTCCCGCCGCATAATCTTCTCCAAACGGAGCATTGTGGTCGCGGTTAAAATCCGCCATTTCCGCCGCCGACCATGACAGATTACCCATGGCGACTTTTAATTTTCTTTTTTCTGTTACCATAACATTGTTTGTGGGGCACCTCCCCACTCCTCCTTTTCGGTTTTTGCGCCGTCCGCGCAGTGAGGGCTGGCAAGTACCCCGCACCATCGGATACCGGGCGGCATCATCAGTATGTTGCCTGTTCATCAATTTGCTGGCAGGTATCCGCGAGCCGGTGCGCCTCCTCACATCTTCGGCGTCACTGCATGCGTGGAAGAGCCGGAGTTGCAAATGGCCAAAAAAAAGACCCCGTCCATTGAACGGGATCTTTCTGCATTTTTGCGGATAACACTTTTTGGTTATCTTCGGCCGATTTCCGGCATCGTTAACGTACGATATCGAGTTCGGTCTCTTTTTCTCTGGACTGGGCCAGTTCCTCGCGCAGATCCACGGTCTCCACTGTGAGGCCTTCCGATTCATAACGGTAATCACGCTCGAAGATATCACGCGTGGTCTGCTCAAATTCCCGGATAAATGCTCTCTGTACTTCCGGTTCCTCCTGGCTCATGCCGTCTGCCAGGTCATCGAAGAGATCCAGGTAGCGGTCTCTCACGTCTCTGGTGCGGTAGTCTAACAGCAGACGTTTCTCCAGCAACTCCTTCCAGCCCTGGGAATCGTTTAAGTCGGATAAATCCTTTGTGCTTTCTGCGGCAACCGGGGACAGGATCATACCCTTGATCTGGTGCATATCGCCGCGCAGGTCTCCAGCCGCCGCGGACAGTCCCAGCCCGTCTGCAGACATTTCATCCAGGCTATTCTGCATCCGGATGATGTCATCTTTCATACGTCCTTTGAATGCCTCCTGCTGTTTTTCCATCACTTCCGCCTGGCGGTACGTCTGTCCAATGATCTCACCTGCCTGGGTCATCTCCTCGATGTAGCGGCGCTTTAACTGGTGGACGCGTTCTTCGACCGTGATGCCGTCCAGTTCCGGCCCGTGTTTCTGGAGTGCGTGCAGCTTTTCCATGTTTTCCAGTTCCGTACCTTCATATTCCTTGCAGGCATGCATGCCGCACAGGATATCGTAAAGGCTCTGCTCATAATTTCTATCCTTGCGCAGGCAGCGGTCCACCATCTGCGGGCCCTGCGGCGTGTCGATGAAATGGCTGTATCCGTCCCGGTCGAACGTGACGTACTCGGACGGGTTGGAGCGGTCAACGATCATGCTCAAATGACGGTCGTTCTTGGATCCGGCTAACATCTGTTCCATGGCTTTTCGCCTGCTTTCCTCACGTGTATCCTCCATCGTACGGAAGGAGCCGGAGTACAGCGCTTCTGCTGTTTTTACCGTTTCCATGACACTGCTTCCCATGCCCGCCGGCACGCAGATCTCCATCGTCCGGTCGATTTTGTTTTCCCCAAGTTCCGTGCGCGGGATATTCAACATGTGCGTGCGGCTCATGAAATCATATACATCCCGGTCGATCGCAATCTTTCCGACCTGTGTGTCACCGGCCTGGTTCTGTTTCAGCCAGTCAAGCATTTCTTCCTTGGACATCGGATCCGCCATGCGCTGTTTATCCGTAAAGTCCTTGATGACCTGCTCCATCTGTGGCGTCTCTGAGCGCGGGAATACAATGAAACAGTGCATTTTCGCAAGGTCTCCGGGCTGTTTGGCCGGCTCGATGTAGGTCGGCCATGAGATCGGGATTCCTGCCTTTGTAACCGCGGTCTTAAATTCATCCGCAAGCTTCGGATCCACCTCCATCACCATCAGGTTTTCGGATGCCTTTTTCGGGTCGAGGTCTCCCTGGCTGTCAAGCGCCAGGGACAGGATGTCATCCTTGCCGCGGAATCTCGTGTACGCAAGGCGGGTGGAATCCATTTTGTCGAGCATCTCAAGGAGCGCGACGAAGGCCCTCGTCCCCATTACCATGTTTCTTGATACTGTTAATTCTGACATTGATCATTTCCTCCGTTCTTTCCTTTGTTGCATAAGCAACGGTCACGGGTTTCTTCTTTCCCCTATATACAGGATGTATTTATGCGTTCTTAAGATCGCTATCAAAAAACCGTTTGTATAATTCCGGATACCGGCGGAGCATCGGCTTTACTTCCATTTCCGTGTCCATCGGGCGCAGCTCGACATGCCCGTTTTTATCGTGCCGGTCATAGCGGACGCTGCAACAGAAGAAATGGCCGTTCTGTGACCGGTAATTGAAATGGATGCAGGGACGGTCAAAGCCGTATGAGCTTTCCTTTCTGAGGAACATCTCGCTCGTATCCGTATCATATAACAGGTCCCCCACGATCTCCTGACAGTGGGGAGCCTGATACCGTTTCACAAAGTCTTTCTCCACGGAAATGGGGGTATCAGTCGGTATGTTCACGGCATCCGCTAAAAAAGGGATCCTTGATACGACCCAGGCGGGCAGATGCCTTGCGATGGTCTTGCGGAATCTTGCCGGATCCGGCTTAGGTCCGGTTTCCTGTCCGGATAACTCCTCCGCATCTTCTCCGTTCTCTGCCACGTTTTCAGGTTCCTGCGGCTTTTCCTGGCTGGATGTTTTTTTCGTATCTGTTTTCGCCGTTTTATCTTCCGGGTTTGTCCCTTCTGCATTTAAAGACTCCGCACCTTTTCCCAGTTTCGGAACTTCTACTGCCTTTTCTTTTCCATCGGCAGCTTCTGGTTTTTCTGCTCTGGTCTCCATGGCAGCAGCCTGTTCTTTCACGGATGGGTCTGGCGCTGTTTTCTTTTGTTCCTGTTCTTTTGCGGTTGTAGGGTTATCCGCTCCCGTCCTGTCGTTTTTCTTTTCTGATTCCGCTTTTTCCTGAGCAGTCGCTTTCTCGGCTGCATCCTGCGGCTCCTGTCCCGGCTTTCCGTCGGCTTTTTTTGCAGGTTCCGGTTTTTGTGCCGGGGTTGCTGACTGCACCGGTTCCGGTTTAAGTGCGGGCCTTTCAACTCCTGTTGCCTGTGGCTTTGGCTCGGCAGTGGCGGAACGTTCTGTTAACTGTCCGTTCTGCTTTGGAGTCTGGCTTGCGTCCGGGGCCTTGTTACGGGCGGCTGTATCATTCTGACTTCTGGTGTCGGCTGGTTTCTGTGGCGGGGTCGTCTGCACCGGTCGGCTGCCTGCCTCCCGGTTCGTTTCCTGAGGCTGCGGTCTTTGTGGGCCAGCATTCCTTGGATCCTTTCCGGTTCCCTGGGACAGCCCGTTCTGGGATTTTTGTTCCGGCTGTCTGTTCTGTCCCTGAACCTGTGCATTTTTTGCCCGCTCCGGATCCGGACGCTTCTCTCCCACGCCCTTTTCTATCTTCACATCCGGATTCTGGATATTTGCCGACTGCTTTCCCGCCGGCTTTCCATCCGCGTTATTTTTGATCGGCGGCTGCGACTTTGCGCCCTGGTCCTTTCTTGCATCAGCAGATGGCTGTCCTCCGGCTTTCGGTATATCCGCACGCTCGGGCCTGCGTCCATCCTGACCACGGTTTTTACGCTTGTCCCTGCGGTCGGCCTGCGGTGCTACGGACAGTTCTTCTGCAAGAAGGTATTCGTCCACGTTCTGCGCAGTAAGGCTGCTTGCCGCTTCCAGTCCATTTTCCTGGATGATTTCGCGGGTCTCCGTCATATCGAGCAGGTTACTGATGTTCTGGGCGGCGCTTGAAGTTAAGTTTAAGTCCGACATCCCGAACCGTCCCCTGGTGATCGGGAGCTCGCCTGGTCTCGTCTTACCAATCGGCAGCCGATCTTTTAATGCCTGTTGGATGCCGCCTGTGTTCTGTTTTGACTGGTTCTGTTTTGACTGATTTGGCTTTGGCTGGTTCTGTCTTGCGGGGTCCTTCCGTCCGGCCTGTTCCGGCTGTTTTTTCTGGTCTCCGCGGTTTTTCTGGTCTTGCGGGTCCTGACGCCTGTTTACCGACTCCGGATGCCCTGCCGGTCCTTTTGGGGGTCCCTGCGGCTTTGTATCCGTCGGTTTTGCGTTTCCTGCCGGAGCCTGGGTTACGGAAGCTTTTTTCTCACGGTCCTGGGACGGGTCCTTTTGCCGCACAGCTTCCGGGATAGCCTGTTCTTTTTGTTCTCCTACCGCCTGTTTTACCTGTGCGCTTTTTGCCTGCGCAGTTACGGCTGCCTCTTTCGGAAGGAACGGATGCTCCTTACGCGGCTTTGCCTGCGCAGCATTTCTTGCTGCAGCCTCTTTTGCGCGGATATCCTTTTCCACGGCATACCGTGCGGAATGCCTTGCGATTTTTGCCTCTCCCGGGACCATGATCTCAATGCCACAGTCCTCACAGTAGCGGACACTCGCCCAGACGTCGTACTGCTCAAAATCGTGTTCTAACAGGATCGGGGCCTGACGGTAATACATTGGTGCGCCGCAGACCGGGCACGCCCCTGCCTGTGGTCTGTTGAATACTGACATACCCATAAGCTACACCCCTTCCTTTTTACTCTTCTCATCCTGTTTCTTGTTTTGGTCTGCTAAGAGTTTTTTCTTTTTGCGTTCGTACCGCTCCATGTAATACATGGATTTATAGCGTTCCCTGAAAAACATGCATTCCTCGTACTTTGATGGTATCATCGGCTTTTCTGTCAGTGACTCAAAAATGTAATCAGCCATCGTACCAAAGAAATGGACATTCTGTTTCAGACGGTACTGCGCGATCCATTTCCGCCCTTCCAGGGTACTGAAAAAATCAAAAATCTCCTGGTAATCCTTAAAGATCCGGTAATGGTTGAGCATGTACCGGAAACAGATCTTAGCCCGCTTCCGGCCTTCCTCAGATGCGTTAAAGAAGCCCTTTGGCATATCCTCCCCTTCTTCTATCATCCTCCGGTATGCCTCTTCCGTCGACATTAACGGATCAAATTGATCACCGTCCGGGTACAGTTCCTTTATCAGGTATTCCACCCGCATGTTTTCCGTCAGTTCCACCGGGAACGGATAGAGCTTCATGACCAGATTATATAACTTCATCCGGCGGAGTACGTCTGTTGTCAGATAGCGCGCCACGTCTTCAGGCGTCCACTTCAGATAATATCGGAATGCGTATCTGCAGATGCTTAAGATCTGGGACGGCTGCATCTTCGGCTCCTGTTCTTCGTAGAATGGCTTGAAGTCATTGCACATCCCGGACCAGACACAATCATACATATACGCAATACAACCCTGATCCATATCCGTGTTCCTCCTTATTTTTATCCTTTTTTCAGTATGGGGTACGTTCGTGGATTTTCTGCGCCGATTTTTGCTGGAACAGGCGCATCGGATATGTGTTTTTTTGCGGATAACACTTTTTGGTCATAATAACGGAAAAAGTTTTTTATAGGATGTGAGACAGCCATTTTGACGCAAAAAAAGAGCGCACGGTGTGTGCGCTCTGTGTCAGGATGTAGTCCCCGTTCTTTTGAGGTATCTGCGTCTTCTTTCAATCAGAATGATCCCGCCTCCCATGACGATGATGACTTCCAAAGCCGCCAGCTTTAAAAACGATAAGGACAGGACACTCATTCCTGTCTGTACGGCGATTCCTGCCGTGCCGATCAGTAAGACGGCCTGCAGTAACATGCAAACAGACCAAAACCCGATATAACTTTCCTTCTTCTCCATATCTTATCCTTTCTTTGCGGGTTACCACTTATGGCTTACAGATGCCGCATGCGGTATACCCCTGTGCGATGAGTGCATCCCGGCCGGACTCCAGATCCTTCCGGTTCTGCTTTGCGATCTTTGGGACGGCGTCGCAGTCCGGGCGGTGGAACTTACCGGTATTTGTATTCACGACATAGGTAGATGTCTCATGATTAGACGCGTCATCTTCGTCTGCCTGACTTTCTTTCTGCCCGGATGCAGTCTGTCCGGACTCGCCTCCCGCAACGTGGCTGTCCCCGGTTGCATAATCGATCTCGATCCCCGGCTGCACATTGTAGACGAACACATGGAAGGAAACACCCTCCCCGTGGTCTTCTACCGAATATGCTTCCATTTCTACTCCGCGACATACCAGGTCATTTCCCTCAAAGACCGGGGTGACACGGTATAAAACGTGGTGGTCAGTTTCCTGTACGTAATCCGCGACCATGTTCTCAAAAGGGAGCATGCCGTCCACATTCATGTAACGGGTGCCGGTCACCAGGTTCTTTTCGTTGGCGTTTTCCCCGGCGAGCTGGAACCCGATTAAGTGGCAGCGGTTATAGAGGTACTTGTCCTGAATGATGTCGTCATACCGGACTGTGCGCCAGCCGGTCGGCTTGATCATACCGATCTCACCGCGTTTTTCAGTTGGCATGAGCTCCTTGCAGATATTGGCGTATGCTACGCCACATCTGCCGAGACTGTCAAGGTCCGAATAGTACTCGAATGCTTCCGTCGTTTTGTCAGCGTCCGGGAAGTCCGGTTTGTTGCCGTCTAATACACAGTATGGCGAACCGAGGTAGGATTGTACCGCTTCTGTCTGCTCCGCCGTTTCCGTCCGGCGTTCCTGCATGGAACCTGTCGTCTCTTCTCCGGCCATGGATTCCGCTACGCTCCGGATAGCTTCCTGAAACTGCTCCGTCCGCTCGGCGGACATGGTCGGAGCTATAACGGTCCCTGATTGGCAGGCGCTCATAAATATGGCGGATGCCAGGAAGATGGATAGGATCTTCAGCCTGTTCTTCATGTTTTTCTCCTTTTTCTTATAAAAATGCGGTGGCACGCCATATTGCATGCCGCCCGCATTTCGTTTCCCAGTAACTTACGCGTCCTGGCGTCCCTGATATGCCTTGGTTAAGGTTGAGGAATCCAAAACGTTAAAATCCGCCCCAACCGGGATTCCGGTCGCTAATTTAGTGATCTTGATCCCACTTGGCTTTAAAAGCTTCGTGATGTAGGTGGCCGTTGTCTCGCCCTCTAAACTGGAGCTTGTAGCCAGGATGATCTCGTCCACGTCGCCTCTGGCTCTCTGGACTAACTCCATCAGGCGGATTTCTTTCGGTCCGATCCCTTTTTCCGGACAGATAGCACCCTGTAAGACGTGGTAAACGCCGTCAAAGACGCCGCTTCGCTCCATCTGTGCCATGTCGTCATCGTTTTCTACGACCATGATCTTTTTGTGGTCGCGGTTTTTGCTTGCGCATACCGGACAGATATCCTCATCGGAAGTGGCGCAGCAGATCTTACAGTATTTGACGTTTTTACAGGCGTCCTGAATGGCGTCCACCAAAGCATCCGTACGGTCTTTGGGGAGCTTTACGATGCAGTATGCCAGTCTCTCGGCGCTTTTTTCACCGATGCCCGGGAGCATCATGAGCTGTGCTACCAGTTTATTGATCTTATCGCTGTAATATTTCACTCTTTTTCCTCCTCGATTTTGACAAATTCATCGACTCCGTAAATTGCGGCGATCCCGCTTCTGCCGTTATCCCAGTTTACCCAGATGTTTGCTCCGCCATCGACGGACCGCACGGTTCCCATGGTACCAGGTTCTACCGGCTGTGGTTCCGGCGGTACCATGCGGATCAGACGGACCCTGGTACCCGGCGGGAATTCCCTTCTTGCCTGTTCTGCCTGTTCCCACATTGATTTTCCCATCATATCGCATTTCCTCCTTCGTACGATTTCTTCTTTTCCCGTATCAGTGTGTCGGATCGATATCACGGGAATTTTTGCGGATAACACTTTTTGGTCATTTTCATCTTTTTCTCCTTTCTCCATTTCTTGATTAGGCTTACGCGTTCAGTATGCCGTTATGGAAACGGAAAAATCCGAAGAAAAAGAGGACGGTTTCCCGTCCTCTAAAAAATGATGATGCTGTCCAAGTTCTGGCTTAATTCTCATAAAAAATTAATTCATCCGCATACGGCAGTGTGCGCATCCACTCCATGAACCCGACGCGCCATTCATCCAGCTTGTGGCCGGCTCTGGAATGGGCAATGTTCCTCAGCGTTTCGTAGCTTAAGGTACAGGTGCGCATCTGGTTATAGCTCTCCGGGAGCAGCTGGATCAAGTCGTACCAGTACGGTTTGTCCTGGGTCTCTACATAACGTTTCCGGATGGATTCCAGGTACTCCACGATTGCGGTCAGGTAGCGCTCGCTTTCTTCGGTCAGGTGATCATGGCTGAAATCCGACAGCTCGATCGGCTTTGCGTGGATCTTGTGCATGGTGCTGGTGGAATTAGCGGTGGTGGCCACCTTATAGGTGTCATATTCCTTCCACCAGTACAGAGGCGCCGTGATATTGACGGATACGAAGATCTGGCGCAGGAATTTGCGGTGGTCACTGCCGGATCGGATCAGGCGCTTCGCCAGATCCAGGTCATTTGGTCCAAACTGGAACGTGCCGTCCGGCAATTCCACACTGTCAGAACGGTCCCAGCTGTTCATTGGGTTTCTTGCGCCCATCACGGCGTTTTTCATATTCATGACACATGTATTTTCAAACGTAATCATATCTTCTCCTTTTTTGCATTAGTGTGCATTAGTATTTATGACGGTCAGACGTATTAGTTTTCTTCGGATGCGATGATGTATCCGGTCCGCTCCAGGAGTCTTAAGTCTTCCTCGATGAGCCTGATATCGTCGTGATTCTTGGATGCCAGCCAGTCGGCTGTCATCTCCGGCCATTCCGGATGGGCGAGGGCGCATGCAAGGATGCCCTTAGCAGAAAAGGTTAACCTTGAGTTCGCCAAGAAACCGCAATCATCTGGACTTCCATCTTCGTTTTCCCCTTTATGCACAAGGATGTATTTCTTTTTGTCTTTCGCTTCCATATTATTCTTTTTCCCTCTTTCTTTCTGTTTTTCCTCTGCGGTGAAACAAATGTGCAGATCTTCGATGATTTCCCGCATCTCCTCTTCCGCCTCCATGCGTTTCCGAAATGCATAGCGTTCCAGTTCTTCTGAATTTTCCGGGCGCCATCCGGATAGTGCTTTTTCCTGAAGACGCTTCCAGGCATTTGCCTTTCCACGCGCAAATTCCAGCAATAACTGGTTGTCGCGGCATGGCATGGCGACTTTTTCTCTTTCGTCCATTTTTGCCTTCTCCTTTCCTTTGGCTGTTCTCTTGTTGCAATCTCAGTATGTGGATGGCACGATACGGACTGAACCGGATTACAGGCAGATGCAAACGCTTCCATCCATTACCGGATCATCCATTTTGTGTTCCCATCAGCTGTTTCTGCCACGATGAGAGGAATGCCAAAGCGGTAGCAGAAACGGATCGGCGCTGGCTCCGGAAAGTATTCCGGGTCCGGAGTTCCTTCCGCGTGGAATAAATAGGTATGGACAAAAGCAGTCTGCAGTTGTCGGAGTGCATCCGCAGCATCCTGATCCACCAGGGACGCGGAAAGGAAAAAACGGGTGGTCATACGGTCGGAAATGTTGGAATCAGTCAGACAAAACCGTTTCAGACGTCGCAGGATCTGCCAGAGTAATAGTCTGGCTCCGGCTTCCTGTTCCGGTGTTCGGATGCCACCAAAGCAAAGGATAGCGGGCCAGCGGATCTGTCCTTCCACTTCCGGCTCAATGGTCAGATCTTCGGACCGTAACAAAACGGCTTCGGAATCCAGTCCAAGCGTATCGCAGCCATTTCCCTGATCTGCGAATACCGGCAGCAGCTTTGAGACGATCTCAGCAATCATTGGCGTTATGGTTTTGATACGGACCGGGGCATATTCCCAGATTTGGAAGAGCTGCTTGGCATATTCTGGCTGCGAAGTATCCCGGACCCTTAAGTCGCCAGGTTTCTTTATGAGATCGTCCGGCGTCTTCCCATCCGCGATCTTCCATAAAAGCTCCGAGAGCGCGGCGGGATGATGTTTCGTTTCATCCGGATCCAGATGCAGGTGCCAGACCAGTGCTGTCAGGAGGATTTTTTGTACGCGCAGGGCCTCCGCATCCCGAAGGCCTAACAGCAGGAAGCATTGTTTTGCAAGCTCCGCTGCGAATTCGGAAGCATCATAGGCTGTATGGATATATGCGAACGGATTGTACCCGTATTCATGAAAAGCCGAGGAAAAATCATACCGGGCGGTCTGGATATCGAACTGCGCATAATAGTCACGCATGGCATGGTACAGCCTGCCACTTCTGTCATCGATCACAGCTGTCCCGAAGGGCAGTGCGCAGCCCACCGGAAATACCACCTCGTCTTCCCATTCCTTCCTGGTCGCTCCGCTCACTATACAGTAAGATTGGTCATGCAGAAGCAAAAGCTTTGCGGTTTCCCGCTTCTTTTTCGAAAACATCCCGGGTCCCTCCTTTGTCGTTGCTTGTAGAATGGCTTATGCAGAACGTGTCCGCCGTCGACGTTCCAGCATAAACTACTCAAAATCATGTAATCAGTATGTCGCACATAAGTACATTTTGTATTTTGCGGATAATACTTTTTGGCGCAAAAACGCAAGAAAATTGTATAAAAAGAAGGGCGCACATCTGCACCCTTCTGATTGTATTTTTAGGCTCTTGTTACGATTTTTCGTCCGTATTTTAGGCAGAAATGAATGGATCGGTCCATTCCGTCCACGTCAAAATCATATCCGCAGCACTATGTGCTACGGGCCTTTTTGTCAAACACTCTTAGTAATCCATCTGTGTTGTAAAGTCTTCGCCGATCATACTCTTGACGGTCTTTAAAGCTACATCCTCCATGTTCACGAAACGGATTTCTTTGTTGGTGACGATTGTAACCAGTCCTACTACGTACCGAAGCTTCTCGTTACCCACTTCCATAAGGATCATCGCTTCCTGATCCGGAAGAATCTTCTGAAGTTCCCGATAAAATTCGAGCATGCAGTCACCATCAAGGCTTACATCCGATTCCTCATCGCAAGTATGGATTTCGTACTCATCTTCTTTTTCGATTGCCTCATAAACATACAGTTCCCCAATGGCCTCCGGGTCAGGATCTGGGATCGGAACCCAAAGCCATTCTCTGTTTACACAGGTTTCCTCGAAAAATACCGCCGGCTTCTCATGTCCCGGTTTGCTCATCCATTCTTTCACAGTCGGGATATCCCTGTATTCTAAGCTACCAAATCCGCCGAATCCATGAAGTTTCGGATTATCAGAACTATCAAAACTTTCCAGATCCTCTCCACTCAATCTGGCAAACAGTTTTTCGTACTGTTCCTCGTCGGTAACTTTAAAGTAGTTTGTGCGGTACGCACACTCATAATTTGCCATAATCTTACTCTCCTTTTTCTTCTCTTTCTTTTGGTGGAAGCATAATATCCAATACTTCTCGCACTTGTTTGAATAGCTCCTGGTCTTCCATGTTGGTTTTCGTAAACCCTCTTGGGAGCCCGAGCCGGATCTGGATCACGCCAGCAACTTTCAGGTATATCGGATACAGTTTTGGCGACATATGTCCACCGTAATCATATCCATACTCTTCCAATCGTCTGCAGATCATGTCTGTGATTCTTTCTGTTGTAAATGCCATCATCGCCCTCCTACCAGATCAGCTTGGTGCCGCAATGTTCACAATGAGCCGGCTTTCCAAAATAATCCAGATTATCATTGGTTCCAATTTCTGCGTTGCAGTGCGGGCAACGGATGACATCATCCGTGTCATCTCCATCTTTTGTAACCTGCATTCCATCGGTAAATCGCGATTTTACCGAAACAGGCTTCAGATAGAATCCGTGTCCGTTCTCAACAAAAACCAGCTCGCAGTCCTGCAGGGTCCCGTCGATCAGAACCTGAACATTTGTGCCTGCCGTTTTGTAAAACGGCTGCTCGCCGATCTTCTCATATAGCGCAAACCATTTCAGTGCCTTTCCCATGGGCTTCTCCCTCCTTATGCCGTCTTTGAAATGCCGCCATTTTTCGGCTTGTACTCTCCGTATCCAAATTCGGAATACAGTGGTTCGCTCAAATTGATTGCGTAAATAAACGCAATACCATTCTTACTGTCTTCCAAGGTATCCTCAAATGCATCCGGATCACTCGGTACACACAGGCAGTCCAGAACGGTTCCGTATGTCGCGTGGTAAAGGTAAGCGTGGTAAACTAAAACGCCGTATTCCCGTTCCAGTTCCCGGACCTTTTCGAGCCATTCCGGTTTGTTGCTCAGCCAGTAAAGGATTCCGTCAAAGATCTGGTTCTGGCGTTCTGAATAGTATAGCTTGTCTTCCGTCATGAATTGCTCCTGGACCTGATCCATCAGTCCGAAGTTGCGTAAGCACTCGCTGGCGATTCGTTTCTGTTCTTCTTTTTTCTGATTTTCTTCCATTTTCTTCTCCTTTTGGTTCTGATGATCTTTTGGTTTTCTGTCTGTTACCGGTTGCTTCTTTGTTGCTCTCAGGTAGTCACGGTTGATTCCGGAACTTCCACAAAGTCCTCACCGATGTGCAGTCCGAGGACGTTATCCGCATCGTAATGATCGGTTACGCCCCAGCCGTTGAAATAATCACCCTCCTCATCGACCCCGACGCCGAAGTTTAAATCCGACAAGATGCCTTCTACATCCGGCAGATGCGTTTCGTCCGCCGTGTCTTTTCCGGCGTCCAGGATCTCCTTCCGTTTTGCAGCGCAGTTTCGGATGTAATCATCCACGATCTCGCGGCCACGTGTTGTCAGTACATACATTTTTTCTTTCCTCCATTTCTTATTTTGATTGTTACGTGTTCAGTATGGAAACGCAGAGAAAGGAAATTGGCAGCTTTTCGGTAATCTGATCGTCAATAGTGCGTATCAGGGCGTAGCAGGTACGTGTCGACATCATAAAAAGCTCCTCCGGTTATTGGGAGGAGCTTTGAGAATAATTTGTTGTTTTTCTGGTGCTATAATTTCGATGCTCATGGCTTACGCTCTGTTTTCTTGACATCGGCTGCTTCATACGGGATTACGCGGACAAAGGCTTTGCCTCGTCTGGCAGCCTGGATCATATTATCAGTTCCGCGGCTTTTTCCATCCCAAAATGCAGCCAGCGCTGGAATGCCTTCCTTCGCGTACGCTAACATCTGGGCATTTCGCATGGGACCGGCAGCTTTGCCGTACTGGTGCCACTGGGCGGGGAACCGGCGGAAAGATAGATTCCGCTCCATGGCATACCGGATGCCAAGCTGATCGGCGCCTTTTGCGTTACCGGAAATGATCACAACCGGCGCGCCTGAATAGTCTTCCTGCAATCCGAGGATGATTTGGTCCAATTTTTCTCGCATCAGCACATAATCATCAAATGTCCTGGTCCCGGCCACGATCAGCCGGATCTCATGAATTTTGTTATTTTCCACATTCTCCTCCTGCATCAATTCCATCAAGGAAAAATTTCACATCGTTCAGTTTGTGCAGGCAATCATGTAATGTATAATGATTCTCCTGCGCCAGTGCATCGGTTCCATCAGGGAATGCGATTACGATCGCGAAATCATCCCAGTATTCCGGCAGAGTTTCTTTACTTATCTGGATCCGTGCGTGCGGATCGTTATGTTCTGCTGCCCACTGGATTCCGTCATACTGGCTTGCATCTTCTGTATTGACATAATATTCAAAAGCCATGACCGCAGCTCTTTTCGCGTCATTTTCGTACAGCCCGTACTGGCTTTTCAATTCTGACTGCATGAAACTGCGGATATCATCGTTGCAGATCCTGCGGTTTAAGCCACGGCGGTAAATTTCTCTTAACAGATCTTTATCATCCTCCTGCCGGAGACGGTAAGCGCTTTCGCCAAGGCATTCATACACCCCGTCATGCAGGACGTATGCGCCCTCCGCATCCCCAAAATAATGGATTTTAAAATCTACACCGAGATTTGCCTTGATGATCTTATCCGCAACCTCATCCATCTGTGCCTCGATATCCCCGTAACGTTCTCCAATCTCCAGACAGAACTGACCGCCTGTTTCGTAAGCGTCATCCGGGTCATACCCGTCAGGGGATAAATCGGCTTTGTTTAAGATTGTGACCAACTGGGCTATATCCTCCATTGTCTTTGCGACAAAGCTTCCTTCGTTATAATAATTCATTTTCTCCTCCTGTTATATTTCTTGTCTTGGTTTTCCCACAATACTCCTTCCATCTATGGAGCAAGGTTATTTTTGTTATTTGGCTTCCTCCGGTTCGTCCGTCTGTGCTGCAAAGAACTCGTCATAGCCGGTAAAGACGGTCCGGTCTTTTTCCTTGTAATCTTCCTGGCGGACATCCTGCCAGCAACGGCATACCAGGACCCCTTTTTCTGCCATTTCCGGATTTTTACATTCCGGGAATTCTGTATGGGAAAAATCAAGCAGTAATAAAGGTGCCCCTGCCCGTTTGCCGTCACGCTCCAGGTCGATGTAAATACCGGGATAGTCCGGATCGATCGCCGGGTACGCGTGCAGTTTTCCAACCGGTGTCTCGACATATAAGGATGGGTTAGGTATCCGCTTTCCATCTGCTTTCGGGTTAAAGATTTTCTTTGCCCAGTCGCTTAAATGATAAATCCCGTCATACGGGTGCCAGAATGCGCTGACGACCAGACTGCCAAGATCTTCGTCTGAAAAAGAACTGACGTATGTTCCATCTTTCAGATGCTTTTCATCTGCGAATGTTACAACTGCATGATCGTTTATAGTGATCAGGATCTCACCCTGCGTCGTGGAATGGTCGATCCGCTTCGCTTCCACGATCCATTTTCCGTTATGCTTCGGTTTTCTCTCACGTACCGCCTGTACGACCTCGTCCGGCAGCGTACACGTTCGGCAGCACCATTCGATCTCGGAAGTGTGCTCATCAATGACCGCTACCTCCTTGTCATTCCAGTACCAGTGAGTGCCGTCCGCACGGCAGTAACCCTTTAAATCATTTGTTTTTTTCATGTTTGCCTCCATTTCTTATGGTTTTATTTGATAACACTGTCAGTATGGAGACCGCACGCTTCAAATCCATAAGAAAATACAAAAACGGCCGCGTGCAAAAGCGGGACCGCTATATGACAAGGTTTCAGCCCTTGGTTATAAAAAATGGACCCGCTCTAATTTCTTAGAGCAGATCCATTGGTAGGATTTTTGCTTAACTTAGAAAATGGCAAAAGGTCCGGCACAATCCGCCTCACAACTGGTATGCTTAACCGTTCTGCAAGCATTCTTCTATGGTTTTGTATTTGGCTAACATTCCATTCTCATCTTTGCAGAAATAAGAATATTCGTGTTTGCCGCAATCGTATAACTGGACGCAAGGGTATGCGTCGACTACCTTCAGTATTTCTTCCATTGCTGCGGTAATATCTGTATAGCTCACTGTGTATGACGTGGTTGCCTCTCGCTCAATACCCCTGACCCGGTATCCTACCCAGTCGAAGTCATCCAGATGATCATTCATAAAGGTGAACGTGGTATAGATAAGATCTGCAAGCAGTCTTGCCATTTCCCGCATAGCCTCCTGGTTATCCTCCAGAGTCTTAAAGGTACCGAGCGGAATGACTGTGCGCTCCGGATTCCGGAACTCCAGCCCGATATCCAGATATATGCCTTCGCTCGTTCCGTAGTTTAAGGAATTCCAGAAATTGCATTCGTAACTCTTAATCTCCACTGTTTTTGAGCTTGCCAAGGAATAGTCGAGGATTCTCGGCAAATCCACTCTCGCACAAAGTTCCGCAAAGAATTCCCGGTTTGTGTATGGTTTTGTTCTTTTCTCCATCATTTTCTCCTTACAAAAATCATCTTCGGATCTCTGCCAGACGCCCAGCTCTTCTTTCGAGCATGCTTTTCCGGTATTCCTGGATCTGCTCCATGGTCAGCCATTCCGGTTTTTTATCAGCCGGCAGCTTATTCCATGTCTCTTCCATTGCATCACAGATTTTTTCCACGGATTCAAAATAAAGGTGCGGTTCGAACCCATTCCCGGCTCCAAGAAAATACTCGCAGTCCATCTTCCATCTGGAAAGCATTCTGTACTCATGCTCGAATACGGAACGGACGAACGGCTGCTCGCAGATCACCGGGCAGTTCACCTGGTATTCCGGTTCCCCGCAGATCTCCCCACATTCTTCGTCCTTCCAGGCTCCCGTATACAGATCCAGTGCTCCATACCCGTTATTCTCATCAAAATAATAGCGGCCGTTCTGGTCCATATAACACGGGGTATCGAAGACACCTCCGCGTCCAACGTAGGTGACGGTAATCGGTTCCTTTTTCTCTTCAGTTCTCATATCCATTCTCCTTATTTTGATATCTGCCATCGGCTGTGTTGTTTTTGGTATCGTGTTCTGCCGGCAGTCCGCCAGGGAATCCCTGACGGCATTGCCGCTTCCACTCGCACTCCTGGCAGTCCGGGTACAATACCGGGTCCCCGGTGACCGGACAAAACCTGGCCATAAGAGCCTCCTTATTCCATTTCCGGAAGGATCAGTACCTGGGAAGGATCCATTTCTTCCATGACTTCCGTTCCGTAAATCTCGCAGAGCGTCTCGTAGGCGCGCCCGTACAACTCACCGAACAGGGCATCTTCTCCACTGGCACGGTACTCAAAAATGCCGCCGTCTCCTTCGCGGAAACAGTTTTCGTCTTCATCCCAGTCGGATACCTTGTAATCGTGATATCCGTCATAAAGAATACCATCCTCGTCCGTATCCCCGTCTAACTGGCTTCCGTCCCCAACCTGCATATAAACAACTGCATTTTCGACCGGCAGGAAGAAGCGCATCTCCAGGGTATCGGATAAGATACAGCTCTTTTCCATCTGTTTCTGTAATTCTTTCTTTGTCATATCTTTTTCTCCTGTCTTCTTTGTTTTTTCTTATGTGGCACTCCTACTGTTCGTCATCGTAAGTGATGAACTCTTTTTTCGGAAGCCCGTAGACCTGGTGCGCAAAATGCGGCAGGGTGGAGTACCGTTTTACGATCTGTTCGCAGACATCCCACTCGGAACGGTTGTCGCTCTCACGGGTGCTGTACGACCAGTTTTCATAATATGCCTCCCCGGCTTTCGTGACCTTCCGGATTTCAAAACAGTTGGTGCCGTCATGATGGCTGCACTGGAAGAGAAAATGGCCGTTCTTATCGGAAAAACGGTAATAGTCGCAATCCTTCGCTGTTTTTGTCAGAAGTTCGGAGAAGGTGTGAAACAGAATGTGTCCACTACGTTTCCCGTTCCAGCGTTCCATGGTTCCGGATAATATCCAGGTGGAGCCGTCATCAAAGAAGTTGGTCATTTCACATTTGACGTCTTCCCAGAAATCCTGGTCCAAAGCATCGACTTCGTTCCACATTTCTTCCTCGGACGGGTCAGTGATTCCTCGTTCCTCTAAGTTTTCCCTTGCCGCGCTCTCCCATGCCTCAAACACATAGTAATTGTCATAGATCTCGCGGTCCTTTGCTCTTTTTGTTTTCATGTTTTTGCTCCTTTCCTTGTATCTTTTGATATACGCTATCAGTATGGAAACCATGTTCTGAAAAATAGGTTGGAAATTAGATACAGGCGTTCCGGGCGGAACATTTTTTTTGCGCATAAAAAAGACCTTCCTGAAATTCGGGGAAGGTCTGTTATAGGATTATTTTTCCATATCGATGCCGAACCGGCGCATTGCCATGATGATGTCACGTTTGCTTATTGCTCCAAGACCCTGAAGTTCATCCAGTCTTCCATGCAGGAGTGCGACCGATTCCGCCGTCCGTGGCAACTTGTTTCCGATACAGTACCGTTGGATGATGTTGTATGCCCGGGTGGGAAGCCCTAGATGTTCTAACGGGATTTCCCGGAGCACATCCTCCAGAGGCTGTTCGTCGAGCTCCCTGGTTTTTGCCTGCAGCTCTTGGGTGCGTGCCTGCAGTTCATGGACTTCTTCGCGGATCATGTGCTCAAGTTCTTCTTCCTTTTTAAAGATGGTGCGGTCGTATTCTGTTTGTGCTGTACGCATTTCCTGCAAGGCTTTGACGTAATCAGTCCCAAGGCATAACGGCCATCTGTAGCACGGATGCCGAAGTATATGGAGCGCGGTCGCAAGGATGCGACTGACTTTGTTTTTCGGAATGCTCATCTGTGCCGCAATCTCTTCGAGCGTCAGCATTTCTTCGTACCTCAGTCGAATTGCTTCTGGTGCTTCCTTTGGCAGATCTTCCGCCGCGATCTTATGGTAGATTTCATCGAAGCCCTCCGGTACCGGGGTGATCTCGCCGATCATATCACGCAGGAGCCGTTCCTGCCAGGTGCTCCAGTCATCCCACGTGACCGTAACTGCCGCTTTCCGGTCATCGCGGTCCGCATCGATATTCTGGCTGGCGAAGCGTCGAAACCATTCGTATTGCAGGTTTTCCCTTGCACACGCCGTCGTAACCGGCACTCCCTCCTCCGTGACTGCGCGCAACGCGCGCTCCAGGCGCCTAACCTTATCAAGCCCGTTCTCATAAAGCTGTATCTGTATTTTTCTCATATCTTGCTCCTTATCTTTTCTTCTTTTTGTCAGGACCGGACTGTCACATGCGGATACGGGATTTCGATCCCGGACTCGGAAAAGTCCCGGATGATGCGCAGCCGGATGTTACTGGCTGCGCGGAAACTCTCATCCACTGTCTCGGTCCAGATGGTCGTCTTGACTGTGCAGCCAGAATCATTCATTGCCGAGAGCAGGACGGAAATTTCTTTTTCGCCGTTTCCCTTGCTCTTATCGACGACTGCCGGCTCCGCAAGGACAGCTTTCTTAACAATCTCGATCGCACGTTCTAAGTCGCTTTCATACGAAACCGAAACTTCCAAAAACGTTCCAACGACATTGCCATCAAAGTTACTGTTCCTGAGGACCTGTTTGTTGACCACACTGTTTGGTACTAGGATTCGGCTGCCGTCGTATGCGCGGATCACGGTATGACGCATCGTGATCGTTTCCACGATGCCTGCGATCCCCATATCTTCCAACACGATCCGCTCCCCGGTATCAAACGGTTTCGCGAAACTTAAGACCATACCGGCGATCACATCTGCCAGGACAGCCTGCGCCGCAAATCCGATCACGGCTACCATCAGGCTGGCACTCTGGAAAAGTGTCAGGGCAAATTCCCGGGTCATGGAAAACTGCATACAAAAGGCCGCGACCGCAGCGATTGCAATGAGACCCTTGGCGCAGGATACCGCAAAGCGGACGTGCAACGAATTCCTGCGTTGTTCCAGGCGCTTGCCGGCAACCCTCGCGACATTCCAGGAAGCCAAGAATACTGCAAGGATGAGAACGCTTCGTAGCGCCGTCCTACCGGCGGGGGACATCATCAGTTCGTGCACGGCGTATCCCCCTCTTCTTCTGTTCTCTTTGTTTTCTCAAGTTCCGGGATTTCCGGGATCCAGTCTTCCTCGCATGGTTTCAATAATCCGTCCGGTATATATTCAGTCAGCGCAGAGTGACTGGCCGGCGCCATGTCGATCAGGTACATGTCGTCGCTACCATCCGGGTTTACCCCGTTGAACATGACATCTAAGGACCACTGGCCTTCCAGGTCCAGATATGGCAGTAATGCTTCTACCTTACTGACGACTTTTTCCTTATACTTTTCGTATTTTGCCATCAGCACCGGCTCATGTGCGGCGTACACGATGTAATCGTGGACCTTATCCGGATTACGGTAGTCATCTTCCAGAGAAAAGCGTTTTTTCATGGTCTTCGGATCCCAGTACGGGGCGATTCCGAGGACCTTCTTTTCCGTTGCGTCAATAAAAACGCGCATCTCCAGCCTGAGTGGCAGTCCGAAATAGATCTCCGGTACTGTCTCTTTTGGCTCAATATATTCCCGTACCGCCCATTCAACCGTGGTCTGCATGCCGTAAATACATGGCGTGTTTGTTGAACCGGCCAGTGAAACTCCCTTGAAATGATTATACAGAAGATACTCGCCGAGTTCATGCACCTCTTTCGGTCCTGCTACCCTGGCGTTGCGGAAATCGAATTTTGAGGACGATGTCCCGGTGCGGACAAAATACGTCTCATTCTCATCCAGCCGGAACACCCTATAACAGTAATCATCCACGATCTTTAACGTGGTTGGTGTGTGAGTGGCATATTCTATTCTGGTGAGCTGTAAGAGCGTTAACGGTACCTTGATCACGGTCGTCTTCGGGATCTTGAAATAGTCCTGTTTTTTTACTGCCTCCACCAATGCCGGCAGCCAATGCCCCATGGAATCCTGATTTCTGTCGATGATGGCGTACATCAGGCCGTCCAGATCCAAAAGGTCGAGTCCTTGCCGGAATTTGTTATATGCGTAACGCCTTGTTTCCAGCGGAAGTTTCTGGGACTTGGATCTTAAATACATGGAACACAAAAACTTTCCGTTTTCATCCTCTTTGACGGCACAGTCCCTTTTCATCAGATTTGCGGTGCATTCCGGGCGGAGCGGCGCCGGCACGGCCATGACTTCTTCCTTCGTGACCATTTCATGGTCCGGCAATGCTGGCGGGTCGGATATGGACGCATCTTTTCCATCATAGCGGTAAACCGGGGTCAAGGAAACTAGCTCCGTTACAATTCTTTGAATCAGTTCTTCCAGATCCGCCGATACTTCCCGGTCCATTCCTGCTGCCGTCTGCTTTGCATTTGGCAGTCCGTCGTAAGAAACGTTCCAGCCGCTGATCACTTCCCTGTGATAAGCTTTTTCGAATGCTTCCAGCGCCTCCGGTGTTGTCCTCAAAAACGCAGCCAGGTCATCTTTTCCGGTTAAGGATTCGTCCTTGTGGCTCGAAAGAACCTTTGTGGCCATGTCGATAAATCCTTCCATCCATACCTGCAGCCCGCCGGATGGCGGTGCCTGTTTCTTCTCTTTTTCTCTATTTTCCCTCATGATTTCTTCTCCTTATTATTTTCCCCTTGCGTATGAGAAAAGACTCCCGGGACTGCGGCTGCGGTCCTGGGAGTTCTCTGTTTTTCAGTTACAAACGGATTGTGGCAAAGATCATATCAATTCTGCATCCGCACCAACATCCTCCATAATCGCCAATGCTTCGTCTGTATCGAACTCATCGACCATGTAGCGGTTATCACTGTCGAAGTCGTACTCGATTCCGGCTTCGTCCAAACGATCATTGATCTCCTCTAACAGTTCTGTTTCTGCTTCTCTGACATAAATTCTATCCATGTTATTCTCTCCTTTTTTAATGTTCAACAACCGTAAAATCGGTCGGTATCAGCTTCACTGGCCAGCGGTAATGCCCGTCGCTCCAGATAGTACGGGAGCCGGCGCTGCGTTTCTGCAGCGTGATGGTGTCTCCCTTATGGATCGTTCCGCCGCCGTAGTCATCGTCGGACTGAAAGCGTATCCATGAGAATGCTGGCAGCCCGTTTAAGATTTTTCGGCTTTTCTGCCTCCTATTTGCCTCTTTGGCATGCTCCATGCATGATTTTCTCCATGCAAGCGCTGTTGCATTTTCCGTGTCACTCAAGCATTTCAAAATCCCGACCGGACACTCGTTTGCTGCCGGTCCCACACTCTCGCCCATATCCTTATAAGAAAAGTTATAATAGGTCCTGCTGTTTGAGAGCGTTAAGAAAACGACCGCGTGTGTCTTCTGTTCTTCTTCCGGGATCAGCTCAAACAGATCGCCCTTTCCGGTCCTTCGCATTAACGGACGGATCGCCGCATAATACGTGGATCCGACCATGGCAGATCTTACGACAGCAAAATGGCCTGCGTTTAATCCTTCCAGCCAGTATGCATCACATTCCCGTTTCCGGTCGATCTGCCCTCTCCTGTCATAATATTTTGCGTGGTAACTTGTCCATCCCATTTTTTTCTCCTTTCTCGATGCCTTTATGAATACTTACGCGTTCAGTATGTAATTTTGATTGACGGTTTGCCGGTGTATTTGATACGGTTTGGATAGGAATGCGTCCGGGCCCGGCACACCCAAGGAGAATTGTGCGTTTTGCATCCAAAATGGACGAAAGACCCGCAGAGTTGGTGTTTCGCGGGTCTTTTTGCTTATGGAGTTGGTGTTTCGGGCTTTTTTCCTTCTTTCGGATGTTTTGCGAGTGCTGCCGGCTCTTCCCGATGTGTTGTGTCAGATTCCGGAACCGGTTCTCGTCTTTCCTGTTTTTCATCCTGTTCTTCTTTCTCTGCTTTTCCGGCCAGGGCGCTCACGACCATGGACATTGCGTTCAGTAAGATGACCCAGAAGATTGCCACAAAGGTGACTTTTGATTTCTGTGCGAATAAACGGCCCGCATATGGGATCGAATAACGGTATGTTCCGACGATCTGCTCCTGTTTTACGGAATTTGCATCTTCCACTTCATTTGCATCACCCTTTGTAACATATCCGTCCGGTCCTTCTTTTACGATGCGGTGGGTGACGTATTTTTTTGAGCCGGTCTCGCCAATCTGATAGGTAACCACATCGCCGACCGCGACGTCTTTATCATGGGTGTCAATAAATGCCACCGCTCCTGTATGGATCTGCGGTTCCATCGATCCGGATTCCACGATATACGGCATAATGCCGACAAATTTCGGAACGATAAAGGCAGCGGCAACTATGAGCACGATAACGCTGACAGTTAACCCCAGTAAAGAAAAGATTTTGGATAATAGTTTCACGTTTTTTCCTCCTCTTATCGATCGCTACAGTCGTTGATAGCGCCCAATATGACACCATCCCCGCCTGATACGATCTTCTGATATATTTCATCATCTGGCAGGTTATTTACCTTTGGTCCAAGGAAATAGATCAGGTGCTTCCGCCCGGGCTTCCATTCACACCAGACACTTCCTATTTTTTTATCATACTCTTTTACGATATAACGGGGCTCCTTGTTGGAGGCGTAGATCGCCTGCGCAAGCGGCGCATTGCGGACTGCATGCTGCTCCGCGTTCCGGCATGTGATCTTAACATAGTCATCCAGCATGTCGAAGGAATATTCCTCGTTAAATTTTATGCAGGCCTCCTCTAAGGGCATTTCATATGCCGCAATGGTTCTTCCGAGGAGAAAATTTGCCGTTTCGCAAAAACGCTGCGGTGCATCCGGTGCCTCCGCTTTTTTGAGATCAAAATATGCGTCCGGAAGCTGCCTGTGTTCCGCTTCATAAAGCGTTCCCTCAATCCAGCGTTGCTGGCTTCTTTTCCGGATCCCGAACAGATCCAATCGTTTCTTACCTTCCAAAATTCAGACCTCCTTTCGTCCAATACAGTATGTCGCACGTAGGATTTAGTCTGCATTTTTGCGGATAACACTTTTTGGTCAAAAAAGACAGACAGAAATAAAATCTGCCTGTCCTCCATAAAGTTTCGATCTGGCAATTTGCCTTATCGCTTGCCAAAATGCGCTGATTCCCGGCAAGCGCGGCAAACGCATCCCCGTGCATACGGGGCGGATCTGTAAGACTTGCGGCAAAGAGTGTCGCACGCAGGTTCATCCCCGTGTATACGGGGCGGATATACAGAAGCCTTAATCTGGTCTTGTTCTGTGTGGCTCATCCCCGTGTATATGGGGCGCATCATCCTGTGGTATAATAGGATTGGCTATTTGTGAGATACATCCCCGTGCATACGGGGCAGATTTGCGTAGTGTTATCACTATCTGAGCGTGCCAAGGTTCATCCTCGTGTATACGGGGCAGATTCTCCCACAACTGTACACCCTGTTCCTTCCATGGGTTCATCCCCGTGCATACGGGGCAGATATATATACTATTTCTACATGTGTGTCAATAGTGGGTTCATCCCCGTGCATACGGGGCAGATAAATGTAGTTCCAATATTGGCATGTCCAAGATAGGTTCATCCCCGTGCATACGGGGCAGATAAGCATACACAGTGTGTATTATGATTATATAAAGGTTCATCCCCGTGCATACGGGGCAGATACTAAATTTCCCCAAAATCTCTGAGGCCATAAAATCGCTGATCCCATCTCAAATTCCTGCTGTAGGATCAGTATGTATCACCTTTTCCGAATATGTTTTTGCGGATAATACTTTTTGGTCAAAAAAGACAGACAAAAATAAAATCTGTCCGTCCTCCGCAATATGTTCGATCTGGGAATTTGTCTCATTGCATGCTAAAATGCGCTGATTTCCGGCAAGCGCAGCAAGCATATCCCCGTGCGTACGGGGCAGATGCGACCAACGGTCCGGACAAGCAATAGTCCTCCGGTTCATCCCCGTGCATACGGGGCAAATACGTGTCATCGCAATTAAGCGATCATACGCCTCCGGTTCATCCCCGTGTGTACGGGGCAGATTTCTTCCGGATGGTCCTGGTTACGCGTACCGTAGGTTCATCCCCGTGTGTACGGGGCAGATACTAAATTTCCCAAAAGTCTCTGCGGCTACAAAATCGCCAATCCCATCTTAAACGCCCATGGTAGAATCAGTGTGCGTCATCTTTTCTGAATATGTTTTTGCGGATAACACTTTTTGGTCGAAAAACGGACAAAATGATAATCTCAGTCTTCCATACATGCTCCATCACAATAAGATGACCGATTCACTCAGATTTTCTGATAGCAATACATTTTTTCTTTGGCATCTGCTCGAACAGGCTTTCATCTCCAGTTTTCTCAAATTCGTCAAGCATTTTGCAGATTGTCTTTTCTGCGCTTGTGATTCCAGTACTACTATCCGCAATAATACCCGCATCACAAAGCTCCTGTAATACTTGGATCTGTTTGTCCGTATAGTGATGCGGTAGAATGAACTGATCATACCATACAGCGCCATATCCCGTATGTTCGATCAGCCAATGCAATGGTGCCGCTCTCATTGGCATCATGCGGTCAAGTTCATCCCTCGATTCGTTGGCAACTTCGATCAACTTATAAACATGCCCTGGTATAGCATATTCGATGTTTCCATCTGGAGCGATTACTGCCTCGCAATAGCAAATTCCGGTGTGTTGCGCGATAAATTCGCTTGCTGTCATAACTGGCCTCCTTCTGATTTTTAAAGCCCATCTGGGCGAATGTCACTGCAATTTTTGCAGGCTCGATAAGACTTCCAACAATAACTTCTGATAAGTGTATCCATGCTTTTGCTGAGTTGCAATCCACGTCTCGATAAATCCCTTGGGAAGCCCGAGATGTCTGGAATAAATATACAAGATCTTATCTGACGGACGTTTCTTGCCATTTTCTATTTCGCTGATGTACGAGACTGAAATTCCAAGGGCCGCTGCGGCATCCCGTATGTTCCAGTCCATACAGATTCTGAGTATCCTCAAAACATCTGCTTGCGCCCCTGCGGCGATAAATTCTTCGTATGTCATGATTGTTTCCAATTCCTTTTCTCATTTTGGCGTTTCGCGATCAATTGGCATCAGTATGTGCGATAAATCCAATATTATTTTTTGCGGATAACACTTTTGGTCAAAAAAGACAGACGAGAAAACCGTCTGTCTTAGCGTTACAGTTATTTGAGGTCATTTAATCTCTATCAGTTGTAGTATGATATGCGCCATGCCGTACCCAATCCCAGAGAAAAATATCAATCCATCGGTTGCGGATATTCTCCCTTTTTCTTCTGGAAAAGGCTTAACCCTATTACATCTACAATGATCAAACAAACATATAAAATCACATCCGTAGTCACCGCTATTTTCCTCCGCGTTTTTGGGAATGTTTAATTTTCCAGATATGCGTCGATTTTTGCAACCAACAGATCGCAAAGACTCAGAATTCCTGCAGTTCCATGGTTTAAATCGTCGTCGTCATACACCTCATCAGAAGCCTGGTTTGCGAGATCGGCAAGGTTCTGCAGAAGCATTCGCATGTCTTTCGTTACGCAATCGTCTGGAGTTGATTCTATGCACTTTTTTGCGATAGATGCCTGTTCTGTATTTGCACTCATTCTTCTTCTCCTTTTTTAATCATTCGTTTGGTCCAATTCCGTTTTGCGCAGCTATCAGCTAAGGATCTGCATCTGGAATCCACCATGACAAAATCCGTATTCATTGGAGAGCCAATCGGACACATCATCCGATAAAGCGTGTTCGTTAATGGATCCATCCTCATTTTTATAATCTGCTACTCGGAATCTATCAAACACGGTCACTGTTTCCGGAAGATCCGGCTCATCATCTTCATCCGGGTCATAGTCATCATCGGACGTATCCCATTGGATGTCGTGGATATACAGGTCCAGATAAGCATGCTGCGGATAGGTGTGCGAATTAACTGTCTTTTGGAACAGTAACTTGATCGTCTCGCCTAAATCTTCCACACTCATTTCATCCACCTGGATTGTAACATCCGCGGAAACGGTATGAAGAGCTGCCCGCTCGTGATGAACACAAATAAAGGCTTCTGTTTCCGTGCTTCCGCGCTCCATCATTCGCTTTATCAAGACGCCGTCCGCGGCGTCAGTCATGATGATATACAAGGGTCTGTCATGATACCATTTTCTTAATATCTGGCAGCCGATCCAGTCAGTCACATATAAATCTGCCATGCCAAGCTGTAATCTGGTCACACAGTACTGACGTCCTTCAGTCTCCGCGTAAGACGCAACTTCCCATTCCGGAATCAAACTCATTTCTTTTTCCGTGAAAATGTTATATGCGTCTTTGTCTTTCTGGTCGCACGGTTTTGTTGTGTAAGGCCGCGCCAGCTCCCAGCTGTACTTGTCGTGCAGATACTGTGCTGCTTCCGCATACGCGACGCCTGACCGTTTAACTAAAACAACCAGAGGTCTTCCATTGTGATAATGCATAGCACTTAATTTGTTCACAAGTGGCTGGGTTTCATCGAAATGATACTGGTAATGCTTCATCAGCATTTCCTGAAATGTCGTATACGGAAATGCCGCCGCCGGGAAGCTATCAGGGGTATGCAAATAATCGCCTTCCACGAATTCTTCCCGTACCGCTTCCAAAAGTCCGTCGTCCGGGTCCGCACTCAATAAATCATCGACAACCCACTGAAGTTCCTCCAATACGGACTCCGGGTAATTTTCCTTTGCGAATGCCATCCGCAGGAAAAAATATGCCATGGATGAAAGTGCTTGCTTTGTCATTCCTTCTTTTCTCATTTGTTTTTTTCTCCTTTCTCAATGCCTTACATATAGGTTCAATGACAGTATGCGGATAAGACAGGCTAATTTTATGCGAAAACGGTGCTAAGCAGCTCCGGATTTGTATTGTCGCACACATCGCATCCAAAAATATATAATGAATGAAAAGAAAGATTACACGCATCTGAATGCAGCAGGCGGTCGAGTTTTCGATACGCCTGTTTTTTTGTGCCGGCGCTGTTTCCGGCAAACGCATACTGTATACGTATTACAAATAAGGCATGGAGAAAGGAGAAAAAACATGTTGGTAAATCAGAAAAAGACGGAGCGTCATGTAGAATTTGTTTCTTACAGCGGCGCTGAATCAAATTTATGCAGAGGAAGATTGGTACTTCGCATCGATGGCAAGGAGTATGTTTTCAGCCTGGATGACGGGGATCTGCCAAAATTCTGGGCAAGTGGCGGTGAATATGGATTCGGAGGCGGAAATTATACGAATCCGTATATTCATCATAGTGAGTGGATCATTGACGCATCGGAACTTCCGAGCGAATTACAGCAGTACGCACAGGAAATTGATGAGGTTTTCAATGCAAACGTTAATCATGGCTGCGGCGGCGGATGCTTGTGATTTTGTTTCGCTTGCGAGTAAAGAAGATACGCAACATGATTTCAAAATTATCTTGATCAAAAACCGTACACCGAAAGGAGAAGGAATGTCAATAGAAAACAAGAACACAAATGAGGCAATGTCTGCTGTGATGGAACGACTGGACGCGTTCCAACCGAGAAGAAGACGATCCATCCGTACTCTGGAGCGACCGGCCATGTATGATCTGGAGGAATTCATTGATCTCCATGGAATAAACGAGGAATTTTTCAAAGCAATCGGAGCAAATCAGACTCGAAAAAGAAATTTTCTGATTCTTGCAACGGCGTGCCTGTATATGCACGGATATCAGTACGTGTGCGATATACGGCGCTTTGGGGAATATCGTGATGACCGCGATAGAGCATCGAAGCAGTATTGCGGCAAACACCTGGATGAACTGGCGGAAGTGTTTGATAAAGAAGCTGGTTTTCAGATTCCGATGCATCCGGAGCCAGGGCGCAAATATGCCGTGAATGATTGTTTCACTGGAAATTCCGCGATTTATCATTTTGAGATTCGTCCGGAAGTAGAAACATTCGATCATACGCACCCTGCGATCCGGGAAATCGTAGCAAACGTTTTTCTGCAGGTTTTGCAGGATGCGTATCCAGAGATGTTCGAACATGACAAAGCCTCGCCGGCTTAATTGTGGTTCTACAACAGAGCTGCAGAATGATTCCTTCATTTTGCGGCTCTTTTTTGCTCGTTGTGTCCATACTGATAACGAACACACAAACACCAAGGAACATGAGAAAGGAGAAAGAACAAAAAATGAGATCAAAACTTTGCAACAGTATCTGTACCATAATGTGGTCTTTCATAACAGCCTTGATGTACCGCTGCGACTCTGGTTCAACCACCTATTGAGGAAATGTATCTATGGGGTGACGTTCATCGCCATATGATTTTCAACCACTTATTGCGACCAAACGAACATAAGAAAAGGGCATCCGTATAAGCAGTTTCAACCACTTATTTCGGATACCCGTAAAATTCCTATTCTTTCTCCGATTCCGGAAGCACAGCCTGGGCCTGTGTGTCTGCAAACATCTGCTGCATTGTCTTGTTTCCACGCGTCAGACGTTTAATTGTCAGATCATCCAGCTTATTATTTGCAAGCCGCAGATTGTTCTCTGAGGACAACAGATTATCCTTTACTTTCTGCAAATGATCGATCGTTTTGTCGATTTCATCGATTGCCTTAGAAAAACGATCGCTGGCAAGTGTATAGTTACGACCGAACTTGTCCTTGAAATCCAGAAGTTTGGCTTCGAAGTTTGTCACATCAATATTCTGCGCTTTCTGCTCCTCAAGTTCCCGCTTATAGGCGATGGAGCTTCGTGCCGCATTACGGACGATGGTAATGAACGGGATCAAGAACTGCGGACGGATTACATACATCTTCGGATATACATGGCTCATATCCACGATTCCGTTATTGTAGAATTCGTTGTCCGCTTCCAGCATGGTTACCAGGACGGCATATTCGCAGCCTTTTTCCCGGCGGTCCTTATCCAGTTCCTTGAGGAAATCTGTGTTTTTATGCTTGCTGGCTGTGGTCTCGTTTTCATTCTTCATCTCCATCATGATGGAAACGTATTCCATTCCGTTTTCATCATAGTCACGGAAAATAAAATCTCCCTTACTACCACTGGCAGAGACTTCGTTGTCTTTCTCGAAGTATGCATTCTGGAATCCGATGGCGCGCACCTGATTAAACGCTGCCTCACAGTGCTGCTCCAAAGTCTCTCCGATCATCTTAGTGGACTGACGGGCCTTTAAATCACGGTAATATTCCACAAGCGCGTCCTTATCTTTCAGCTGTCCTTCATAGCGTGCCACAAGCTCCTGCTCATGCAGTTTTGCCTGTGCTTCGGCCATTTCATTTTTGGCCTTCAGATTGGCAACCACTTCCTGCTGTTTTGCGAAGCGTTCATTCGCTTCGGCCTCGGCTTTGGCAACTGCCAGCTCCGTGTCTGTTTTTGCGGAGCGGACCTGTTCATGCAGTTTTGTAATCTCCAGTTCTTTCTCTGAGAGAATGGCACCGTATTTCTGCTCCGCTTCATTGGCAGAAAGCTTCGCGGCAGTTTCTGCATTTTCCTTTGCTGCTTTCAGATCGCTGCGCAGGTTCTGCATCTGGGAATCCAGTTCATGCTCCTTTTCACGGAATTCCATGGCGGCCTGTGCTTTTGCAAGCTCCACAGCTTTTTCACGTTCTGTTTCCATGACGCGTTTCTGCTCTTCCAGATCCGCCTGGAACGCGTCATCACGGATCTGCTTAATGATTGCTGCATATCCGTTCTCATCAACCTCAACAGCTTTTCCGCAATGCGGGCAGATAAATGTATATTCCTTCATTTTTTCTCCTTTCTCAATGCCTTAAATATAGGTTCGATGACAGTATGCGGATAAGACAGGCTAATTTTATGCGAAAACGGCGCTAAGCGGCTCCGAATTTGTATTGTCGCACACAATGTATCTCAAATGCTTATTTTTCAAATATTTACATATCGTAATGCTATATTGAATTATTGATATATGTTATTATGCGTTTACAAGGAACTATAAATGAGTTTAAGAATGAGTATTCTGATATTAAATATGCAATACAGACTATACATTGATTTTTTGTGCAATGACAGTCAATTATACTCCCGTTTTTTCAGGGCTTTTTCCGTTTTAGATTTGTTTCGTAAAATAGTTATTTTACGAAACAAAACACCCAGTTTTTGCCCGAAATCCACTTAATTTTTGCTATTGTATCTCGCTACCCTCTTATTTTCTGATAATTTCCCTGAGCGATTTCTGGTGTTCACAACGTCCATGAGCCCATTCTGGCCTCTAAAAATCGCTCTCAGCGTTCTATGTATAGACAATCATTGTATAGCATTGTATAGATTATATTTTTCTTACATTTGACTCCACACCCGGCTTATGCTATAATATAAAAAAAGGAGGGCACCCCCATGGCAAATACAGAACAAAAACCCGAAAAAGAGTTAAAACAGGTCAATTTCCGCGTCGATCCGGACACAGCGAACGCATTCCGGGAATTTTGCACGTTAAACGGCATGAATCAGGCGCAGGGCTTCGACCATGTCATGCAGGTATTAGAACTGAACAGCGCAAAGACGGTATGTGCAGGACGCGCAGTGGAAATTGAGGATTTTGAGCAGCACACGAAGGCACTGCTCTCCTCTTACTTAAAGAGCTTGGAATTATGCGACCGGGCGGAAACACGTGCAAGGGAACGGTTTGACGGGGAATTAAAGCAGAATGCCCGCACGATTGCAGACTTAAATAGGCAGAATGAGGAGTTACGCGCATCATTGCTAAAAAGCCAGGCTGATCGGACGGAAGCTGAAAAGAGAAATGAAGAATATAAAGACCGGCTCCTTTACTCAGACCGGGCGCTTGCGGAACAGAATCAGTCCATGCAGATCTTAAAAGAACAGGTGGAACAGATGAGGGCTCAGGTGGAGGATCAGAAGCAGGTCCAGGCGGAGCTTTCTGCCCTGCGCAGCGAAAAAGAAGGTCTGGCCGCAAGAGCGAGCGTCGCCATATCCCAGGCGGAACGGCTGAATGAGGAAATTACTTCCCTGCGTAAGGAAAAAAATAAGTTGGACGCCACTCTTAAAGAACAGGAAGCAGACGTTTTAAGGCTCACGGATGAGTCCGAGCGTCTGAAAAAGGCCCTGGCAAAAGCAGAGGGAGAAAAAGTAGCGGCGGACAGTTTGTTAAAATCCATGGAAACTGATAAGAAGAATGAGATGGAACGGGCAGCCCTTCAGGCTCAGTTGGAAAAGGAGCGCGCCGTGGCAGCAAAGGAAAAGGAACTGCAGAAAGAAATGATGGCATTAAGGCAGGAGTCCATGCGACTTTCCGCGGAGCTGGACTATATCAAGCAGCACGGGAACCATCAGGCGGCCCGGTAACAGATGTCATGGATCTTAAGGGAAAGAAAAGGAGGTATGGCTTATGAGCCACTCCCGGTATTTTGCCGGACGTGATGAGAAAAACGAGGAAAAGCTGGCACACCTGTTAGCTGCTCTCCCACCCTACTGCAAGGATTATTTCCGAGGCATCCGTCCCGCCACGACCTCGATGACCCGCGTGGCATACGCGTATGACCTATCCATGTTTTTTACATTCTTAAGGAACAGTCCGGATGCGTCCCTGCGTGCCATATGCGAGGCTGAAAGGCCAGAATGCCTGTCAGCCATTACCAAGCAGGATGTGGAATGTTACCTGGAATATCTGGAAGGGAATGGCGCATCCCCGGATGACGGACCCCGTAACCGGACCCAGGGGATCCGACGCAGATTTTCCTCTTTAAAAAGTTTCCTTTCGTACTTCTGCGAGGCTAAGGCAATTCCGGCGAATCCCGCGGATGCGACCAGAATGCCAAAACTCCGGGAAAAAGAGATTATCCGGATGGATCAGGATGAGATGCGGGAATTCTTAACAGAGTTGGAAAATGGCACTGGGCTTTGCGGGAAGGAAATCGCGTACCATGGGCGGTTCCAGGTGCGGGATAAAGCGATGTTATCCTTAATGCTCGGGACCGGAATCCGTGTGTCGGAGTGCGTCGGCCTCGACCTTGAGGATATCGACCTGACAAAAAATGCCGCCCACATCCAAAGAAAAGGTGGCAGGGAAGCAACGGTCTATTATAATGACGAGGTTAAGGAAAACCTTCGGGTGTACCTTGAGGAACGCACTGGGCAGCAGACTGCGCCCGGACATGAAAGTGCCCTGTTCTTATCAAGGGAACGGCGCCGAATCTCCGTGCGCGGTGTGGAATATCTGGTCAAAAAGTACGCGTCTGTCGTTACTCCGGATAAGCGCATCACTCCGCATAAATTAAGGAGCAGTTACGGTACGGCCCTGTATGCGAAAACTAATGATATTTACCTGGTCGGCAGCGTTCTCGGCCATAAAAACATCAATGTCACTGCAAAGTTCTATACGGATATTGAAGAAAAGAAGAAAAAGAGCGTGAAAGACCTGGATCTGCTGAATTAATTTTTGACGCTTTAGCGTTTTAAAGTGAAAGACACAAAAAATGGGCATTGCTCATTTAGGATAACCAAGCGGGAATCCTCGGCCATTCAATGACCGAGTCGTTCACCAAAATCAGGCAGGAGTCGCAATACCATTGCACACAAAAAGACCCCATCTGACCTAGTCAGGTGGGGTTAGCTTATTGTATAACCGTTGTAGTTACCGGAACGTATAATAAATATTCGGTTTTCAGGAGCATTCCTGCAAGATTAAAATTTTCTGTTATTTCTAATGCGTAATCTTCTCTGCTTGTATCTTCCTTCACCGGAATATTTTCTATGTCTTTTTCGTCAATGTTAACGATATATTGCGTATCCAATTTCAGGATATGGCAGTCTGTCCGCATCGTTTTCCTTATCTGATACGGCTCAGCAAATATAAATAACACAGAGCACATTAGAAGCAATAATCCCGGGAAAAAGAATGCCGCAAAATACACAGATTTCTTCTTCCGGATCCCAAGCAATATCAAAATAATGCCGATCACCGTGACTGCTATGAGCATAATTACATTTTTCCAGATGATAGTTCCCATGACGATATCCGCCTCCTTTCGAATCATTGTTGCACGAACAGTATGTCGCACGTTGAAAAAAATATTTTTTGCGGATAACACTTTTTGGTAAAAGTTCAATGTACAGCAGCTTTCCGTACGGAACAGCCGGCTGGGCATAGCCCTCGATCAGTTCTTGCCCGTTTCCCGGATCGGTGTACGGTCTGGTCGGGCAAGAACGAATGTTCGCGGGTATACCTGCGCCACCATAATAGCACACCATACACAAGATTGTCTACTCCTCCTCCTCCATTTCAAAAAAAAGGAAAGTCTCTTGACGAAACTTTCCTTTGCGTGCGATTGCTTATGCTTTCTGATTCATCCGTTCTTCCGAGCGTTTAAGACGGTTATCGTAAAACCACGGACCGGAAGAATTCATCCAGCGTTTTTAAATCTCGCTTCTCCTGTTCCGGATGGTTGTTCAACCACAGCCGGATCCGTTCATCGATACTGGAAGCCAGCTCGCAGGTCAACGTATATGGTGCATCCTTATGGCCGCTTTTGCACAGCTCCAGCAGCTTCCTGCACTCTTCTGCGTCCTGCGTGCCTGGCAGCACAGTCTGATTGATTAATGTCACGATATCGACCGGTGGTGCCGCATGGTACTGCATCGTATAAATAGCCTGCATGGCGGTCCGCATGATACCGAGGCAGTTCTTTGTCTGTTTCCTTCCGGATCTTACTTCCTTCCGGAACGATTGGAGCGTCCCCATCTTCGCATAAAGGATTGGTTTTTCCGCAAAGTACGGACGTGCGGCGTTTTTTAACTGTTCCATAAATCCGAGACGGTCCAGGATCACAGGCGACTGTATCCATTCCCAGAACGTGGCATTGGACTTTGCAACATGTGATAAGGTACGCTTTAGCTCCCATCCGCTGATGTCAAGATCGCCCTCCATCACATCAATGGAATCTTTCGGCGATGAGAGACTTAAGTACCGTTCCATCGGATATACGTAGATCAGCCGGATATCGTGATCGCTGTCTTCGGATGCATAACCATATGCATGACTTCCATATTCCACGGCTGACAGGATCCGCATCTGATATTCGGTTTCCAGCTCGCTCAATCTGGCTAAGATTTCCTCTTTCTTCTTGCTTTCCATCAGCATTCTCCTTTCTTTGCGGCATCTCTCATGACGCTGCCCAATTCCAGTGAGGTGCCGATCACAAAATCCTCTTTTGACCAGAATACAGATTCCTTCAGTCTTTCATTTTTAAACATGGAATCCAGTGCCTGGTCCAGCTGCGGCTTTGGGATTCTTGCCTTGACGTCTTCCACTGTGCGGGCTCCGCTTTCGTACAACCACTTGGAAAGGTACCACGTTTTGTAGTGGAATCCGTCTGCGATTTCAAACAGTCCGACATATCCAGCTTTGACCGCCCGCTTCCAGGCTTTTTCTGTTTCCATCAGGGAAAGTAGGTCTGCCATCAGGGATTCCAGCTCGTAATCAAGCGCATACGGTTTTCCATTCTGCGCGATTTTTTCTTCGTGTTTTTCCGGATGTGCTGCGATGATCGCCTGACGGAGTTTCTGCTCGCTGTATCCTGGTTCCATATCAAGGTTATCCTCGATGCAACCATCGGCATCCTGGCTCCAGAATGCGATCTTTTTGTTACCGAGGTACAGGTCACCCTGCGCCGCGGCTCCTTCCTTTCCTTCAAAATATTTTAATTTTTTGACTGTTAATCCGTTAATACTTGCCATCTTTTTCTCTCCTCTTCTTTTGTCCTTTTTTTGCTCCTTACCAGTTCTGTTCCGCACTGCACGCATGATCTGGGATCATTTCCACGTTTTTGCTGCAGTCATCGCAGACCCAGTTACCGTTCTCATCTTCTACCAGGTATGCGCAATCCAAACAGCGCTCTTTTCGCTGTTTGGTGACTTCCTCCGTCAGGATGATGTCCGGATTTAAGATAACGATGGAGTCACAATCCCATGACCGGAGCGCATTTCCGACAGGGCCGCTGCCGGCCTGTCTGAACTCGTCCCCGTACCATGCCAGTTCCACAGCATCAATCCCGAGCCGGACACATTTTTCGAAGTCCGGCAGGTACATTCCGTATACCGCTGGGTTCGGATTCTCGCGCATCGGGAGAGCGGTAAGGTCTTTCATCGAGTGGATTGTGTATACGTTCGCATCCGGCAGGAGCGTAAAATCAAAATGCTTCCGGAGGGATTTTGTCTGGTAGTGTGCACATCTGCAGAACTCTTCCCATCCGTGGCTTGCATCCACGCGTGATGCCCACAACCCGCCATACGGCTTGCTGCGGTTCGGGTCATTTATGATCTTTCCGAAATATTCCGGATGGAACGTTTCGGATCCAAAATGTCTGTATGTGATATGCTCGGTTCCCATTTAGTTTTCCTCCTTGTCTGCAAATTCCTGCGTAGCTGCCAAGAAACTCTGTGCAAATGGACCAGCCAGGAATTTTTCTGTGGCATCATCGTATTTCCCGTTGCCATAGTCATGCCAGTAGTCTTTGTGCCTCTTTAGTAACTCCGTTCCGGTTTTCCGCGACAGCAGGTCACCGGCAGAAATATACAGACTGACATCACAGTTATGCTCTGCCTTTTCCGGATTTTTGATGAAAATGAGATCCTGCTCTTTGTCGTAAATCCCGTGGACGCTGACCGCGAAATCCTTTAAATACGGTAATTTCTGCAGCAGCAGCTCCTCGATGACTTTTCCGGCAAATCTGGACTGATACGGACTTGTCATCAGGACGATGGTTCCATTATCCATCACGGTACGTGACCAGCCGCTCCTACTTTCTGTAAATTCCGTGCGTGTATGCTTCACAAAACGAATGCCTAAGGATGTTTCATCCCGGTGTCCGCGAACTGCAATTTCTTTTGCCATATCGGATTTTGCCGCATGATGTTTGCACGCAGTCAGGATCTCTTTGTCCGAGAAGTAGTCATGCAGATAGTTGTAGCTCGCAAAGAACTCCTGCATGAATGCGGTATTGTAGGTTTTATCCTGCATACGTTCTTTAACGATTGCCTGATGCTCCCGTTCCCTCGCTTCTTCCTGCAGTCCGACCGCGTCTTTGACCAGGCGCTCCATTAATTCCTCATCGGAAATCTTCATCCATTTTTTGATATAATCAAGATCAATTCTCATAATATGTTTTTCTCCTTTGTTCGTCTGCTTTTCTTACTGCAACAGTGCCTTATCGATAATCTGGAAATTGGCCCGGTGGATATACAGGGCCTTCTCGTCAACCATGAGTTTGGTCGTTTTCGGGAGGTCATCGCAGACCTTCCAGTACACCTTATCTCCGGAATATGCACAGATCGGGTCGCCAAGCTGGGACTGGATGACCACAACTCGGGATTTCCCGAACAGGTTCCGGTACCGGTTTACGATCCCGGCGACCGCGGTATTATCCGCGATCCCGGATGCCGTACTGGTGATCGTCTCCGGAGCCTTAAAATCCACCTCCGGTTCCAGTCCGTCTTCCGCAAAGATCATGGTGCTTCCGCAGCTTTCTACTTCCCGGCCGTCAATGATAACGGTCACGACGCTGGACAACGTCTGGACATAACCCCAGCCACCCGATGTATACGTGTATTCATCCACGATATTGGACTTCAGGTCGATCTTCTGCCCGCTCATCGTCATAAACTTATCTCCGTCGTTGGAATAAAATGCTGCCTGATAGGTGTTTCCTGTGATGGTCCCGTCCAGCTCATTCTTTTTCTCCTTGAATAACGCGCATCCGGATAATCCGGCGCAGGTTAATGTGAATGCCAGAATGAGCAGCCACTGTTTCGTATATTTTTTCATGCCTGTTTCTCCTTCTTTTTCTTTTCTTCCTGAAGCTTTTGAAGCATTGCCTCCACGGAACTTAAATGCGCTGCGTCCATGCGTTTTCCTGTACGGTTTAGCATCAGGAAGCACCGCAGGATCGTTTCCTCATCCGGGCGGATCAGGTCCGCAACCGGAATGGTACGTTCTAAGAATACATGCCGGTCACGGGCGCCAAGGTCATTAAAATAATAGCCATGGTACGGGTACCGGTTCTCATAATAACCGCGGAGTGCATCCAGACGCTGTTTGCCGTCCAGAATCTCGTAAAGGGATCCGGATGACTGGCATGTTTCGTAGTCCCGTTTAGCAAAGACCAGTTCTCCGATCCGGATATTGGAAAAGATGCTGTCAATCAGAAGCTCCTTATCCTCCTGTTCCCAGACGTACCCTCGCTGATAATATGGGTCCATATCCACACCGAAATGGTAATACCTGGTCAGGACTCCTTCTATGGTATACGGGCTGAAAGACAGCCTGATATCGCGGTTTCGCTCCAGTGCGGTGACGGCTTCTGTCAGCGGGCGGATCTGCGTCCACGGAACCGCATAACATACGGTCTCGCCCGTTTCTGTCCCGTTTTTCCGCTTGGTACACCGGATCACGTAGATCTTCCCATCCGATAAAACTTCTTCCACAATGCTTTCTTCCATGCTCCCGTACCGGATCCTCTCCCCGACATCAAACCGGTAGGACGGTTCACCAAGACGGGGAAGAACGTCCTGCAATCGGGAAAGATCGGTTTTGATCTGGTCCGCACGCTGTTCCTTGAATGTTCCTGTTTTCGCTTTTGCCATAATGGCCTCCTTTTAAAGTCAGGGGCGTTCCAAAGAGGCGCCCCTTGCATTCGTCTGCTTCCAGCATGAGCCGGACCGTTTTTTAGTCGATCACCGCTATATACCGTTCGCTGACTGCGGGTCCATACAGGCTTTCCCTGATGGGCTTATGCCGCTCGCGGTAACGCATGTTACGGATCGCGCTCTTTTCGGAAACCGCCCAGGTGTATCCCAGGCTTTTCTTGGATTCGGTGACTATGCCGTCCCCGTAATGGTACACAAGGGTACGGAAAACCTGGTATCGCTGTTTCTCCATGCTGGTCCCTCCTTACGTATGCCTGTCTGCTTCCTGCCTGCGGTCAAAAAACCCGTGGATCAGGCCCAGAACATAATTTTCGCGTTCAATGTCCGATCCCGCCTGTTCCAGATTATCTTCGATCTCTTTCGTGATACGAAAACCGAAATCTGTTAACAGCTTTTTCTTGAGTCGGATATCTTTCGCTTTGCTTTCTTTCTCTCCCTTGCTCATAAACTCCTCCTAAATAAACGGGAAGCCCTGGTCTGCCTGTATACCGCTTTCCGGTACTGCCGTAGCGATCGCAAACACGAACGCACCGGCCAGACTCTGCTGCAAGGTGTGGTGCACGCAGTCAAACGCGCATAACTCCTGATAGATCCTTTCTTTTCTTGGCAGTCTGCAGTCATCCTGGAAATACTGGAACCTTGGTTCCTCCCTAAACGGCATTGGGAAACCTGCCAGCTTATCGAATGCTTCTTTTAAGGCATCGAAATGCTCATAAAAATACCGCTGGGAGGCGAGGTTTCTCTCATCCCAGTGTCCGCCACGCTTTTCATCGCAAAGATACGTATACGCCATGGAGATGGCGCATGCGCAGGATAAGATCGCGAAGTTATATGCGGCGTTCGGGTTCGCATTCACGGCTTCTGCCAGTTCCTTTGGACGGAAGCTGAAGCTGTTTGAGATGGTTTCCAAGGCAGGGATCAGTGTGGCCGGATGTCTCCAGCCTGTTTCCCCATGCCAGCCCACCTGTTCCAATTGTTTCGTGAAATCGTTTACTTCCATATCATTTTCTCCTTTCTCTTTTCCTTGTTTGATATGTACGTCTTCAGTATGTGGATATGGATGATGAAAAAATGGTAGAAAGTAGGAAGAGGCGTTCCGGGAACGGAATGTTGCCTGGATTGGCATGGAAGAAAAGCTGAGACGAAGGCAGTTTGTTAATTTAGCAGAAAAAGAGAGGGCTGACGGGCGCCAGTCCTCTCTGTAAAATTGATTGTGTTATGAAGTTGGGGTAAAAGTGCCATAGCTGTCCCACGTGCCGGCACGTTTGGTAAACGTCGGGTGAGACGGGCAATCGGCAAACATATGATAAAAATCTGTAACATTTGCTATTTCCCAATCATTAATAGCAGACGCATTTACCAAATTCTCGCATTGATCGAACACGTAGCGCATGTTAATAACACTGCTCGTATTCCAATCTTTGATAGGTGTCAAATCAGTAATGCTTGTACAATTCTCAAACATACCAGACATGTTAGTGACATTTTCTACATTCCATGTTGCAAGCCCTGTCAAGTCTGCAAGCTGGCTGCATTTAAAGAGCATAGCACTCATATTGGTAACATTACCTGTATTCCATGTTGCAAGCCCTGTCAAGTCTGCAAGCTGGCTGCATTTAAAGAACATATAACTCATATCGGTAACACTATTTGTATTCCAGTTTGCCAGAGACGCCAGGTTGGTAAGCTGGCTGCATCCTTCGAACATGGAACTCATATTGGTAACATTACCTGTATTCCATGTTGCAAGTCCTGTCAAGTCTGCAAGCTGGCTGCATCCATAGAACATCGAACTCATAGTTGTAACACTATTTGTATTCCAGTTTGCTAGAGATGCTAGGTTGGTAAGCTGGCTGCATCCACGGAACATATAACTCATATCGGTAACACTATTTGTATTCCAGTTTGCCAGAGGTGCCAGGTCGGTAAGCTGACTGCAACCCGAGAACATAGAACCCATCTGAACAACATTGCCTGTATTCCAGTTTGCCAGAGGTGCCAGGTCGGTAAGCTGACTACATTGAGAGAACATAGAATACATCTTAACAACATTGTTTGTATTCCAGTTTGCTAGAGATGCCAGGTTGGTAAGCTGGCTACATCCTTCGAACATGGAACTCATATTGGTAACATTACCTGTCTTCCAGTTTGATAGGGGCGCCAGGTCAGTAAGCTGGCTACATCCTTCGAACATGGAACTCATATTGGTAACATTATCTGTCTTCCAGTTTGATAGGGGCGCCAGATCGGTAAGCTGGCTACATCCAATGAACATATCATCTATATAATTGACCGTATGAGTCTGCCAGTTTGATAATGATGCAATATCTTCTAACGCAGTACACCCTTTAAACATACCTGATGTTTGAAGTAATTTAGTAGTATTCCATGTTGCCAATCCGCTCACATCAGAAAGATTAGAACATGCGGCAAATAAATATGGCATGGAGTATACGTTTGCGGCATTCCAATTTTTAAGAGCGCTTATGTCTGTTAATGATTCACATTGATGAAACACCCATTCCATAGTTCGCAATTTTTTGAAGTTCCAATCTTTTATAGGAGTGATATCATCAAGACTGCTGCAGCAATCAAACATATTGTCTATATATTCCGTTTGTTCAACGTCCCATTCAGACAATCCGCTTATATCCTTTAAATTTGGATATGTATATGTTGGAGTCGATGAATATTTGCCAGTTACTGACTCTACTCCGCCACTACATGGGCCACAAAATAACTGCATTAAATTCTGAGCATAGACTTTTTCTGCTTTTGACCACCACTTTAACGCTGTTCCATCTCTCCATAAATAAATTGGAGCTTCAGAGTTTTCTGTTGATATAAGATGCGCTTCATCTGCCATGACATCTTCGTCCGGCATTACTAAAGATCTTTGGAATGCTGTAATTTCTTCTGTCGCAATGGCAATATCAGCCATCTTTTTGCCGAGACCTGTGTTTCTGCTGGATGTCAGCAGAGTCGCTGTCAGAGCTTCCCACTTTGCGTATACGGTTACGTCTTCTGTGCGATCATTCAGTGCGAATTTCTTTCCATCACTGCATGCTGCGTCCGTATACCATCCTGCGAACTTCTTTGTTGCATGATTCGGCTGTTTTTCTTCGCCTGCAACGATAGTATGCACAATTCCTTCTCCTTCTATGACAGCGTAGAATCCATAATAATTGCATCCGCTGCCATCCGACCGGAAAAAGATCTGCACCGTATCTCCCTGGATGGTAAATTCTTTTGTGGTCGTTGTCGTCCCACCCAGTTTTCCGCTTTTAGACTGGTTATAGTTGTCTTGAGCCGGTGTGATATCCGGGCCTTCGTATAAGCATACCCAGTCGTAGTTGGTGCTTTCTGTCTGGTACGTGATAGTTACTTTCAGGCTCTCTGCTCCCGGAATCGTAACAACCTGATTTTTTGTCACGTTATTCCCGTACGATCCGGAAGTCTGCGTGCCGTCTTCATCGACATTATCCGTTTTTGCAACCTTTGTAACATGAACGTTGTCGCCCTTCACATAGGTCACCTGGTTTAACATACTGGAGGTATCTTCGCCAAAATATCCCCCATTTGCGTCATAGGTTACCGTAAACGGTTTTGGCGGGATCTGTAAGTTTACTTCCACACTGAAGCTTCCGGATACCGTCATGCCATTTTCCGTATAGGAAACGTTTACGGTATAACCGGCACCCGAAGAGTTGTTGTTTCCGGTCACCGTGGCTGGATCCAGCTCCAGATCTGAAAAGTGAATAGTCTTACTGCTTCCGTCATCATAAAATGCTATTGCTTCCACGTCATCTGCAGTGAATGTGTAACTGTTTTCGGTCTCGGACTCGATCATGGCAGGTCCTTTATAAGCCACCTGCAGTCCGGTCAGCTTCGTCTTTGCATTTACTACGTTTGTGGTATTGCCGGTATGACTGAACTTCTCGTACTGTGAAATGCTGTTAGCAAACGTTACTTCCGCCTCCTTTTCGGATGTGAGGACTGCGGTTGCCGTATCACCGGCTACCGTTACGTTTGCTCCTGCGGTAATGCCATCCAGTTTATAACGTTCCGTATCCCGTTCCCGGATTGTATAAGTTCCGGCCGGAATCCCGGAAAGAATGACGTTTCCAGTGGTGGCGCCTTTTACCAGTGTGATGCTCTTATTCCAGGTATGGGCAGTGCCGTTTACATCCGTGCCAGCGATCTCAAAAAGGAATGTCGCGTTTCCAAACGGCTCATACCATTCATTGATCTCCTTCCGGATCGTGATCTGCACCTGTTCCGCCGGATCATAGCAGGTCAGCGCCTGCGTGGTCGTACAGTTTGCTTCATTGACTGAGAAACGGACCTTGTCCCGGCTGATTCCGTATCCGGCTGGTGCCTTGGTTTCTTCGAAGTAGTAGCTGCCCCACTCCAGACCCGTTACCGTGATGGCACCGTCTCCGTCCGTGGTAAGTCCTTCTTTTACCAGGCTTCCGTCGTTTTTATACAGATTAAACTGCGCATCTTTTAACTTCTTCGTCTTTGTAGCTTCATCCATCTTGGTTAAAGTCGTGGAGCCTAAAATCTTTTCATCTGCGACCCGCACGGTCTGGACCGCGTCCGCATTGGAGGCATCCACCGTAAAAGATAACTGCGCATCTGATTTCTGATAACCCTGTGGGGCTTTCGTCTCCAGGAAATAATAATCACCCCAGGTCAGCTGATCAACGATAGCCGTGGCTCCGTCCGCCCCGGTTACCAACCCATCCTGTATCAGGGTGTCTGCGGTTGCGTTTCCCGTCAGCCCCGTATCCTCTGCCTTCTGATAGAGGGCAAATTCTGCGTTAGAAAGCGGCATGCCGTCCGAAGACAGCTTAATCAGTTTCACGGAGCCAGTCTTTCTGTTATCGGTCTGGCTGATTTTTACCACGGTATCTGCGGTGGTTGCATCCAGGTCTGTTTCCACCGGCTCTGCCGCCAGGGTATATCCAGCCGGAGGTACAGCCTCGGTGAAGCGGTAATGGCCAAACTTTAAGTTTTCTACCGTCAGTTCTCCGGCCGCGTTGGTTTTTAAATATTCGTATAACTTCCGGTAACTGCCGTCCGCTTTTCTTACTGCCACGTCGTAGTAGGCATTTTTAAGCGTCTTTCCGCTGACTGCGTCATACTTGGTCAGGCGGATGGATGCGGCCTTTTCTGCGTCCTTTGCAGTAACGGCTGCATGGATCGTATCAGTTTCCGCGTCATACTGGGCCTTTCCGATCTCAAAGGATACCGGGGCTTCATCCATTTCATAGCCTGCTGGTGCCTCGGTCTCTTTCAGGTAGTAGCTTCCCCATGGGAGTCCGTTTACGGTTAGGGTCCCGTCTGCGCCTGTCATGCATGAAGATTCCTGTCCGGAGGTGCTGTAGGCATAGCTTCCGTCCGAACCGCTAAGGAATACCTGGGTACCGTCTGCCTGGTAAAGCTGGTATACTGCCCCGGCGATCGGTCCGCGGGTCTCATTGTCCGCGTCCAGCTTGGTCAGTGTCACGCTTCCCGGGATCCGGCTGTTTTTGATCTCGATCGTCTGTGGGATGTCGGTTACGGTAAAGGTATGCTTTCCGGTGATCTTCTGATATCCGGCCGGTGCCTGTACCTCTTCCCATGCGTATGTCCCCGCGCGCACGTTGTTCATCACGATGCGGCCCATGGAGTTTAAATCCTTTCCTCCATCGTCAAACAGCGCGGCACCATCCGGTCCGTAAACCTGGAACTTTGCGCCGGTCAGGGCAGCGAAATGCTCGGTTCCGTCTTCATCGGTCTTCGTGAGATTATCCCCGTCCACCTTCTGGAGGACCAGTTTTCCGATGTTGTCCAGGAGCTTTACCTGCGTTTGTGCAGAGCTTAAGGTATAGGTGGTCTCATACTGCCCGGTCAGGCCGTACGCGTCGTATTGCACCGTGTACTGGTTAACGGCACGTTTCTCGATGAGGTTCCGGTCTTTCGGCGCGCGCATGTTGATGAGCACGTATGCCATCTGCCTGGTCTTCATCAGGCCGTCCTTTGTTATTCCG
>ERZ780223.322-NODE-322-length-55917-cov-7.308671_pt1 | contig 55917 bp, 57 predicted proteins | sample MGYA00511016_ERZ780223 | MGnify/ENA primary metagenome ERZ780223 (study PRJEB29588, sample SAMEA2159032) | human gut metagenome | biome: human gut; feature: human-associated habitat; material: faeces | place: Denmark | collected 2008/2010 ... | reverse complement strand
CTACCAGGGTATCTAATCCTGTTTGCTCCCCACGCTTTCGAGCCTCAGCGTCAGTAAAAGCCCAGTAAGCCGCCTTCGCCACCGATGTTCCTCCTAATATCTACGCATTTCACCGCTACACTAGGAATTCCGCTTACCTCTACTTCACTCAAGAACAGCAGTTTCAAGTGCAGTCTACATGTTGAGCACGTATATTTCACACCTGACTTACCGTCCCGCCTACGCTCCCTTTACACCCAGTAATTCCGGACAACGCTCGCTCCCTACGTATTACCGCGGCTGCTGGCACGTAGTTAGCCGGAGCTTTTTCTTCAGGTACCGTCATTATCGTCCCTGTTAAAAGGAGTTTACAATCCGAAAACCTTCTTCCTCCACGCGGCATCGCTGCATCAGGGTTCCCCCCATTGTGCAATATTCCCCACTGCTGCCTCCCGTAGGAGTCTGGGCCGTGTCTCAGTCCCAATGTGGCCGTTCAACCTCTCAGTCCGGCTACTGATCGTCGACTTGGTGGGCCGTTACCTCACCAACTATCTAATCAGACGCGAGCCCATCCTTGAGCGAATTTCTTTGATATATCTTAGATGCCTAAAATATATGTTATGGGGTATTACCATCCGTTTCCAGAAGCTATCCCCCTCTCAAGGGTAGGTTGCTCACGTGTTACTCACCCGTCCGCCACTAACTCGGAGAAGCAAGCTCCTCCTCGTCCGTTCGACTTGCATGTGTTAGGCGTGCCGCCAGCGTTCGTCCTGAGCCAGGATCAAACTCTTTATTAAGTTTGTATATCTAAAAGCCTCTCGACTCTTAATATCTCCCGTTTCATTACGATTGCTCGCAATTACCTCGTTTGTATTTTAAACTCTTGTTAAACATCGTTTAACAGAAATTATACAAGGGTTTCTTTTCTTTGCATTGTTCAATTTTCAAGATACCTCGCCGCTCCCTCTCGGGAAAGCTTATCTATTATATCACAGTCTCTTCTGTTTGTCAAGTACTTTTTTTAAAAAAGTTTTTATCCTCTTATTTCCTCGACTCCCTTAAGACGACCTATCTATAATACCATATCTTCCGAACTTTGTCAAGTACTTCTTTCAAAAAAATTTTTTCCATTCCGTACTCGCTCTCTCTCGTTCGACAGCTTTATTATTATATCACCTCTTCCCTCTTTTGTCAACTGATTTTTGGATATTTGTATGCTTGTACATTTTATTCCTCAAAACGCTTTGTTAAAATGTGCAATTACAACAACATTGTCATTAAATTTCTAACAAGATCGCAAAATACAGCGATCTTGTTAGTAAAATACAATATTATATATCTAAATCCGCTATAACGTTTTTAAGAGTTTTTACAGACGCAATAAGATTTTCCTTTTCGTCATCACTCAAAGGAATATCAAGAACTTTTTCAACACCTGCATTTCCCACAATAGCCGGAACTCCTATACATAAATCATTCAAACCGTAATGACCGTCAATATAGCATGAAACAGGAAGTACAGAATGCTCATCTCGAATTATGGAAAGAACAATACGCATAACTGCCATAGCAATACCATAATAAGTAGCACCTTTCCTGTCAATCACCTTATAAGCACTGTCACGAACATCCTCATAAATTTCTCTGAATGATACATCCTGACAGCTTGCACATAATCCATGAAAGTCCTCCAGATCAATACCGGAAACATTAGCACTGCTCCATACAGCAAGCTCACTGTCTCCATGTTCTCCTATAATAAATGCATGAACACTTCTGCTGTCAACGCAAAGTCTCTGTCCCAAAAGATATTTAAGTCTGGCAGTATCCAGAACTGTACCCGAGCCCAAAACTCTATTAGAAGGAAATCCGGACAATTTAATAGTACAGTAAGTTAAAATATCTACCGGATTAGAAACTACAAGAATGATCGCATCATTATTGTATTTTGTTATATTAGGAATAATATTTTTAAATATTTCAACATTTTTATGAACCATATCAAGTCTTGTTTCATTTGGTCGCTGAGCAGTTCCGGCAGTTATGATTATAAGAAAACAATCGGATATATCACAGTAATCTCCGGCATATACTTTCATAGGATGAGCAAAAGGAAGTCCATGACTTAAATCCATAGCTTCACCTTCGGCTCTGGCTTTATTAGCGTCAATAAGCACCAGTTCAGAAAAAAGACTTTTCTGCGTCAGTGCAAAAGCAATAGTAGCGCCTACCGCACCGCAGCCTATTATTGCACATTTTTGTTTGTCCATAAGTTTCCTCCCTATTTATAATAATTATTAATTTTTCTATTCTATATTATAAACTCTTTTTTATTTTTAATTCATCTAAAATTTATAAAAAACACTTGATTAAAGTCGTAAAATGTATTATAATAAATTTATATGCTGTATTAAGGCTGATTATAATCCGCCTTAAACGAAAGGAGTAATTATATGATTTATTCTAATGAAGTAGAAAACATGTGTCCTGTCAGACAGGGCGTTGCTCACGGCGCAGCTCCGATTCCGGAAGAAGCTAAGTGGGTAAAAGCAACTCAGATTACTGATATCTCAGGTTTTACACATGGTGTAGGCTGGTGTGCTCCTCAGCAGGGTACATGTAAACTGACACTAAATGTAAAAGACGGTGTTATTCAGGAAGCTCTTGTTGAAACAATCGGATGTTCCGGTATGACACATTCGGCAGCTATGGCGGCTGAAATTCTTCCGGGAAGAACAATCCTTGAAGCTCTTAATACTGACTTAGTCTGTGATGCTATCAATACCGCTATGAGAGAACTTTTCCTCCAAATCGTTTACGGACGTTCACAGAGTGCATTTTCCGAAGGCGGTCTAGTAATCGGCGCCGGTCTTGAGGATCTGGGTAAAGGATTACGTTCACAGGTTGGTACAATGTATGGTACTTTAGCAAAAGGACCACGTTATCTGGAAATGACAGACGGCTATGTTACAGGTATTGCTCTTAACGAAGATGATGAAATAATCGGCTATCAGTTCGTAAACTTTGGCAAGATGATGGATTTCATCAAAGGCGGAGACGATGCTAATACAGCTTTTGAAAAGGCTAAAGGTCAGTACGGCAGAGTAGCTGACGCAGTTAAGATTGTTGATCCGAGAAAAGAATAAGGAGGATTTGTAAAATGGCTTTATTTGAATCATATGAAAGAAGAGAAAAGCAGATTCTCGAAGTTCTTGGACAGTACGATATCAAGACAATTGAAGAATGTGCTGATGTTTGCAAGGCTAAAGGTCTTGACATATATAAACTTGTTGAAGGTATTCAGCCTATCTGTTTTGAAAATGCAAAGTGGGCTTACACAGTAGGATGTGCAATAGCAATCAAGAAGGGCTGCACAAGAGCCGCTGACGCTGCTGCTGCTATCGGCGAAGGTCTTCAGGCTTTCTGTATTCCTGGTTCTGTTGCAGATCAGCGTAAGGTTGGTTTAGGTCACGGAAACCTCGGTAAAATGCTGCTTGAAGAAGATACAGAATGTTTCGCATTCCTTGCAGGTCACGAATCATTTGCCGCTGCTGAAGGCGCTATCGGTATTGCAGAAAAAGCAAATAAGGTACGTAAGAATCCTTTGAGAGTTATTCTTAACGGCCTTGGTAAGGACGCAGCTCAGATCATTGCAAGAATTAACGGATTTACATATGTTGAAACAGAAATGGATTACCATACAGGCGAAGTCAAGGAAGTTTTCCGTAAGGCTTATTCTGACGGACTTCGTGCAAAGGTCAACTGTTACGGAGCTAACGATGTAACAGAAGGCGTTGCTATCATGTGGAAGGAAGGCGTTGACGTTTCTATCACAGGTAACTCAACTAACCCAACAAGATTCCAGCACCCTGTTGCAGGTACATATAAGAAAGAATGTATCGAGAAGGGCAAAAAGTATTTCTCTGTTGCTTCAGGCGGCGGTACAGGACGTACACTTCACCCTGATAATATGGCAGCAGGTCCTGCTTCATACGGTATGACTGACACTCTCGGAAGAATGCACTCCGACGCTCAGTTTGCAGGCTCATCATCTGTACCGGCTCACGTTGAAATGATGGGACTTATCGGTATGGGAAATAATCCTATGGTTGGCGCTACAGTTGCTTGTGCAGTTGCAGTTGAAGAAGCTATGAAGGGATAATTTAAATACTATATATACATTAAAACTCCCGTAAATCACACATTTACGGGGGTTATTGTTTTTGTGTAAATTTCACTAAGAATGTACAAAAAATCATAAATAGGTAACACAAAAGTAACGTAAAGGATTTTCATTATATGATGCAAGTGCTTCAAGGGCTTTTTTCCTTGTTTCATAATATCCGAGTACTTCCCTTTTCTGTCTGCCCTCGTCATCATACTATTTTTTGTTATTCTCACCATAAATGGTTTTCTTCTATTACCTGACAGTTTAGTTCCGTTTTAAGGAGGACAAATGTACGAATTTATACCGGAAGAGTTAAAAAGACTAAGAAATTGGGTTTGCTGGAAGGCAGAGCCTGATCCAAAAGCACACAGCGGTATTAGTAAAAAACCGATTAATCCATTTACAGGTGGTCAGGCACAAAGTAATAATCCTGATACATGAGCAGATTTTGAAACTGCTGTTCGAGTATCGTCCGACTTTGCCGGTATTGGATTCATGTTTGATAAGAGCGGTTATTTCGGAGTGGATTTAGATGACATGCCCGAAGCTCTTTCCGATTTTCTTAACGGAGGTGCAAACAATGTAATTGCAGAATTTGTAAATACTCTGCAAAGCTATACGGAGCTTTCATAATCAAAAACCGACATACATATAATTTACCGTGGCCATCTACCCGAAGGGAGGAGACGGTCAGGTAAATTTGAAATGTACGACAGCAGTCGATTTTTTGTTATGACCAGTGATTACTGCTCTGAATTTATCAGTATTTCAGATGGTACAGAGGCAGTAAAACCATGACAAATATCTTATGCAAGGCAAAAATAATGCCAATTCGAACGAGAAAATTGATTTTGTCTCCCCGGGTGGACAAAATCTTATTCTTTCAGCAAATGAAATAATTAAAAAAGCACGAAACTCTCAGAATAGTTCTAAGTTCGAAGCATTATACAAAGGTGATATATCAGATTATGCTTCACAATCAGAAGCAGACATGGCTTTTTGCAATATGATTGCGTTTTGGTGCGGCAGAGATGTTGAGCTAAAGCAAGCATTGAGAACATTTTTACAGACGGCTACATAGCGGTAAATATCGCCGCAACGGATTTGACTGTAAAGTCCGCTGTTCTGGGATTAGCTGTATCGGCTATCTCGGCAGGTATGGGAATCTTAAAGAAAACAGTTGACATATTTCCATAATTGATGTATAATAATAAAAAAGGGGCATACCGATAGACGGTCGCTCCCAAAATAAGTAGTTAGATTATAATAACCGCCTTAGTTTGGTCGCTGAGGGCGGTTATTTCCTTTTATGAAATATTGCAATAAGAAGTGTTGTGTAAGCAGTGAGAAATAATCCACACTGTATTAACTCATTCCATGTTACGTAATTATTCATAGTAAATCACTCCCTTCCGGGAGCAGGATTGACCGCCTACCGAACGCAATAGGAAAAGCGTTCGGCAGACTTGCCCTAAAGATGGCAAGCCTACCGTTTAGGTATGCCCATAAGCATTATTATACTATAATCGGCATAATATGTCAATATGCACTCTGTTTTTAGACGGCGTCCTATAAGGAAGTAAATGAAATTTCCGGTAAAACCGGCGTGGCGAATATCACGCCGGTTCTTCTGTCTTTGTCGGCAGTTCCGGTTTGGCAAGTGGAATCCGGATTTTTCCCACATAGGTAAAGTAGACTTCAATCGTGACATGCTTCTTTCCGCCGATTCTCTCCGGACTGTGAATTACGATTTTTTCAATCAGTTCATTTACCGTAGCTGCGTCCAACTCCTGCAAATCGGAATACCTGTCGGCAAGCTGGAGGAACCGCCCCACATCGGCAATCTGTCCGGCTTCATTTTCAATTTCCCGTTCCAGCGAAGCAGCAAGCCTCTGAATTTCTTCCTGCTCCGTTTCATACTGTGCGGATAGCTTTTGAAAGTGGAGGTCGCTTAATTTCCCAAGTACGGAATCTTCATAAAGCCTTTGGATGATCTTGTCCAAATCCTCCATACGTTTCTGCGCCCCGGAGAGGGCTTTCCGCTTCTGTGTCTGCTCCGCTTTCCGGCTGGCCTCGTCCTGCGCCAGCATTTCCTGAGTGAAATCATCCCGGAACAAACGCACATAGGTCAGTGTTTCCTGAATACATTCCAGCACCCGCCTATAAAGCGTAACCTCTCGAATATAGTGGATTTGGCAGGAACCTGTATTGCTCTTGTAATTGGAGCAGACGACATGGTCCTGAGACTCATCCTTGTAGGTATTGCAGGTATAGTAATAGAGCTTCGCACCGCAGTCAGCACAGTAGACAAGGCCGGAGAAAATGCTGGTTTTCCCTGTCTTTGTCGGTCTGCGCTTGTTCGCCCTTAACGCCTGCACCCGTTCCCACTGTCCCCGTTCAATGATTGCCGGCTGCGTATCTTCAAATACCCGCTGGTTTTCTTTTGTGTTTTCCATCCGCTTCTTGAATTTGAGAGATTTTGTATAAGTCTTAAAATTGACGGTACAGCCGGTATATTCCGGCCGCTCCAGTATTCCTGCAACGGATTTGGAGCACCACTGGTACAGGTTATCCGGCATGACCCATCCTTTCTGTCTGGCGTTATACGCAGTAACAGTCAGTACCCTGTCAGCGGTCAGGACTTTTGCGATCTGCATGGGGCCTTTTCCCGCAATGCACAGGTCAAAGATACGCCGCACCACCTTTGCGGATTCTTCGTCCACAATCCATTTCTTTTTATTCTGTGGGTCTTTCACATATCCGTAGGGCGGATTGCTGGCGATATGTTCCCCGGCTTCTCCGCGCATTTTTACGACTGCCCGGATTTTTTTGCTTGTGTCCTTTGCGTAATAATCGTTAAATACGTTTTTGAACACAGCGAAACAGTTGCCGCCGTCGTAGTTGCAGCACTCATGTACCATCCTGCGCATCCGGCGGTACTGCGGATAATTCATCACCGGAATCTGATTGTAGATAAAAACACCTCCTTTCTGACCGTCAAAAAATATCCCTCTACTATACATTTCATTTTTTGATAAATGAAAGAACCAGACACAAGCAGTATCAACGCCAGCAGCATACTAACGACTACATTTCCGGCTTTGTTTGTATTCAATATCGCAAGCATCGTCATAATGCTTGTAAAGGCAACGGAAACCAAAATGCTGCATACCAGACACATGGTAACTACACTTGTTTTTGTAAGCAGTTCCCCGTCTTTGGCGCTGCCGACCACAAATACCCCTGTTATGTAGACCAAAGAAATCAGCACACCGAACACACGATAAAATTCGCCAGATAAATCCGCATCCGGGAATGTCCGACCACCAACTTATTCCGAATCGTACCGTCACTGTATTCAGAACCAATGAACATGCTTGTAAGGATCGCTGCCACAAGACCCATAAACGGTGCAAAATCAAAAAAGCATCCGTCAAGCGCAAAGCCCCCATTGGCCTCCGAAGCAGCATTTGACGCACTATATACGCCGTAGACAAACATACAGATCAGTAAAATCCAAAACACGATTTTTTTCAACATGCGAAAAAAAGTTGATACAAACAGTCTACTCATGGCTGGCACCTCCGATTAAATTTACATAGTAGCTTTCCAGATTTTCTTCCCGTTCCTGTATGGAAAGCACTTCACACTGGTACTTTTCAAGGGCAGATGTGAGCCGGGAAATATTCACCCTGCTATAAACCTCTGCAACATTTGGGGTAAGAATTTTGTAGGGCAGCCCTGTCTGTTCCAAAACCTCAGCCAGAGCTTTTCCGTCTGTCACTTCAATACGGACAGATTTTCGGAATGAATTTTCCAGATCGCTCGCACTGATTTCCTTTACCATTTTCCCGTTGTCAATAAAACCGTAATGGGTGGCAAGACGGGATAATTCATCCAGAATATGACTGGACACCAAAATGGTAATGCCATATTTCTGATTAAGGTTCAAAAGAAGCTGCCGCATTTCAATAATGCCCTGCGGGTCAAGTCCGTTGATCGGCTCGTCAAGCACCAAAAATCGAGGATTTCCTACAAGCGCAATCGCAATTCCTAACCGCTGCCTCATGCCCAGACTGAAATTCTTTGCCTTTTTCCATCCGGTGTTTTCCAGACCCACCATTTTCAATAGCTGCGGGATTGTGTCAAAAGTGCGTATACCCAGAACGCGGTACTGTTCCTTTAAGTTCCCGGTCGCTGACATATCAAGATAGATAGCCGGGGTTTCAATGACCACTCCCATTTCTTTTCTGGCATTCAGAACTTCATGTTTCCGGCTGCTTATTCCGTAAAGCGTATACTCCCCGGAAGTCGCTTCCTGCAAGCCGCAGATCAGCCGGAGCAGGGTCGTTTTACCGGCTCCGTTTTTTCCTACCAGTCCATAAATTGCACCTTGGGGAATGTGCATGGAAAAATTGTCTAATGCCTTATGATGGCCGTAAATTTTTGTCAAAGCATCTGCTTCGAGAACATAGTCCAAAATATTACCTCCTTTTTGGTAGCACTCGCTATTTGTGAAGTGCCTTATACAGCCATCCTTTCGGACGGCTGTTTCGTTTCCGCATATTTTATTCAGCAATGTGCAGCCGTTCCACCACCGTTTTCTGTGCCATTTTGTTGTAGCAGAAAAGCGGTACTAAGGCGGTTATTATAATCAACGGAATCATGCAAAAGAATACAGGTGTCAAGGTAAAATGCCATGTAAAATAGGTTAATTCTGCGCCCATCATCCGAACCACTGTCACGCTCCCCAGGGCGGAGAGTATCAGGGAACACACAAGCCCCAGGACAGAATAGCCAATGCCCTCATACATTAACATCTGCTTCACTTGTCTGCCCGTCATGCCCACCGATTGCAGCATGGCAATTTCTTTGTGCCGTGACAGAATGGATGTCGTCATAGAGTTAATAAAGTTCAAAATGCCAATCAGCGCCAGTATCGCGCAGAGTACGCCGCCCACGAGACGGTACATATTGATCATATCGTCAAAAGACTGGCGCAAGACAACTTTGGAAAAGTAGTCCAGAGCTGTGTCGGTATTTGCGGTATAATTTTTCAGCCAGTTTTCAGCGACAAGCAGGTTTTCATCATCCACATTAAATATGGTTTTCATAGCCGGTTGATCGGCGGCGACCATATTTCCAAGCAGTTCCTCTTTTGGGAAAATGTATTCCATACCCATGTCTACATGCAAAGGAGTCTGCAGCGCTCTTGGAATGTCCACCACGGCAAGCACTTCATATGCTTTGCTTGTGCCGTCAAGCTGCTGTACGCTGATCTGATCACCCGGTTGGTACAAGCAGAGAGTACCGTCGTCCATCATCCGCAAAGGCGTCACATACACGCCGGTTCCGGCTTTCCACTTTTCCATATTCAGCTCGCCGTCCAAAACCTGTATATACTCTGCCGGGAAATCGTCCAACCCATAGACATTAACACCGTGTTCTTTCCGTACCATATAATTGCCTAATTCATTCGCAACGGCGCTTGAAGAAGCGGCAAGTTCCTGTAAACGGGCAAAGTCACTTTCGGAAAGAGGCTGTTTGGAAGTCCACAGATAAACGCTCCCTATATCTTCAAGACCGTCCAGACTTTCCGCCTGACTGATAAAATCCTGGCTCACATTCGCTGTATTAAATGGGCTGTAACTGTTGATAATCGTAGTATCTGAAACAGTAAAATCCGTCAAGCTAAAATCGGCAACAAATTTGTCAAAGTCAAATGAGGTCACATAGGTATAGACGCTGTTCAAAAGAACAATGCTGAGTGCAAATGACAAAGTGACGATTGTTACCTTTTTCTTATTCCGTCCGAGATTATTTTTCGCCATCATGGCAGCGCTGATCTGTTTGCTGCGCCGCTGTTCCTTTTTCGCCCCGTTTTGCTCCACATAGTGAAGCGCCTCTATCGGAGAAACTTTAGCCGCAAGCGCAGCAGGTTTCCGGCAGCTGATGAAAACTGTAATCAGAGATAAGACAACCGACACCAGGAAAATCACCGGATTTACGGTAGTAACTACGCGAATATCATCTGTCAGCATATCGACGATCACGGGAAGCAGCAGACGGCCAATAGGCCAGCCAAGTAACAAGCCCAGAGGAATCCCCACAAGGGAGAGCCTGACCGCCTTTTTATAGACGATTTTGCGTATCTGCCTTGCGGTTGTTCCCAGAGTTTTCAGCATCCCATAAAAGCGAATGTCCTGTGCGATGGAGATATAAAACACATTATAGATCAGAAGATAGCCCGCGATAAAGATAACCCCAATCCCTGCCACAAGGGGAAGTATGGAGGAAAGGCTAACCGTTGCAGTCCCGTAGGCGTCATTGATACTGACCCGTTCCTCTAGGCCGTACCGTGACGTCACTTCCAATAGCTGCTTTTCCATATTCCATTCCGCAGGCACCATCATAATCACGTCAATATAGCCTGTAGATTCGCTGATCGTTCCATCTGTCTCCCCGTGGGCAACGGGTGCAACATCTTCCGCGTATTCCTTGGACAGAAGAATAGTCTGACGATAAGCAACCGCGTCGCCATCCCATACCCCGCATAAGGTAAACGTGTCGGTAAAGATGCCTGTATCCGTGGTAAAGGACAAATCCACCTGTGTGCCGATTTCATCCGACAGTCCCATCGCCGCCAGGACGATACGGTTGGTGGCAATTTCGTTTTTCCGCTCTGGAAGGCGTCCGGTATCCGGGCTGTTGAAGGTCAGCTCGGCATAGACCGCGTCTGCATAGCGTACCTCGGTAGGTGTTTTATGGAAACTTCTCCCGGCCGCGTCTCCGATAATGACGGAATAGCCAGTTTCTTTAAGGTTTGGGTCAGCTGCCAGCGATTCATACTCGTCCCATGAAATATGCTTCACGCCCCCATGCGCCGATGTCCCGATGGTTCTCATATTGCTTTCCTGCATAGCAGTCTGCAAACTGACCGCAATCGTAAACAGGCTGGTAAACAAAAGCGTGGCAAGCATAATCGCTAAAACAGCAATCGTATTTTTCCGGGCTTTCAATGAACGCTTCGTCAGAAGATTCAATGTGGATTTATTATTGTTGCCAAATAGAATATCATTCATATTTCTGCCCCCTTACTGCACGATCTTTCCATCTTCAATCCGAATGATACGGTCAGCAAGCTGGGCGATCTCATTATTATGAGTAATCATTACAAGGGTTTGGTGGAATTTCTGACTGGTTACTTTCAAAAGTCCCAATACATCGCTGCTGGTCCAGCTGTCAAGATTGCCGGTAGGTTCATCAGCCAGAACGATAGCGGGCTTGGAAATCAAAGCGCGGGCGATAGCGACACGCTGCTGTTGGCCGCCGGAAAGGTTATTTGGCAGATTGTTCAGCTTATCTTCCAGTGCCAGCATCCGCACCACCTCACCCATAAATTTCTTGTCTACCTTATCGCCGTCCAGTTCCACAGGCAGCACGATATTCTCGTAGACATTTAGTACGGGAACCAGGTTGTAGTTCTGAAAGATAAAGCCGATCTGCCTCCGGCGGAAAATCGTGAGTTTCTCATCGTTAAATTTAGATAACTCTTTTCCTTTTACTTTGATACTGCCGGACGTTGGCGTGTCCAGGCCGCCCATCATATTCAGGAGCGTAGACTTACCGCTGCCGGAAGTACCGACAATCGCAACAAACTCCCCCTCCTCAATCGAGAGGGTCACACCGTCCAGAGCCTTTGTAATATTCAGCTCTGTACCATAGTATTTTTTTAAGTCAGTTGTTTGTAAAATGCTCATATAGAATACCTGCCTTTCATTTAATAAACCTATCATAACAGCCAAATTTCACAGAAATGTCACGAACAGCAAGAAATTTCAGCAAAATTCAGCCCCAAATGTCACAATCCTGTGACATTTCAAATATCGGGGCGTTTCGCTTACTTTCGGAGCAGGAAAACAGAAAAGACAGAGCCTTTCCCAACCTCCGAAGCTACCCGGATATAGCCGCCCTGCAGGGAGATAATTTCACGGGCCAGATACAGCCCGATCCCGATCCCCTCCACATCATGTACGGCGTCCTCCCGGTAAAACCGTTTGAAGATTGTTCCCTGGTGCTGCTCTGGAATCCCAATGCCAGTGTCGGCAATGTCAATCTTCAAATACATTTCCCATGCCTCCACCTGCACATGAATTTGACCGCCCGTCGGTGTGTACTTCACGGCGTTGTCCAGAATATTAAACAGCGCTTCGCCCGTCCACTTCCGGTCATGGCACGCCTCCAAATGCTCCGGGCAATCCACCTGGACGTCGATTTGTTTCTTTTCGGCACCCAGCAGGATACCGCCCAATGCAGCCGCGAGGGTATAATAAATCGGCTGCTCCTTTTTCTCCAGAGAGATAACGCCCGCTTCCAGCCGGGAGGTCTTTATCATGGCCTGCATAAGAAAGTCCAGTTTGTCAAGCTGGCCTGCCTGCGCCGCCAGAAATTCCTTTTGCTTCTGCGCCGGAACGTCCTGCTCCATTAGGGTGCTGTTGATTATTTTCAGATTTGCAATCGGTGTTTTTACCTGGTGGGAGATGTCGGAAATCAATTCCTGCAAATCGCTCTGCTCTTTTGTGATACTGTTTTTATTTTCCTGCATGACCTCATACAATCGGCCAAGACGGAAGTTGATTTTATAAAACAGGCTTTCTTCCTCTGCGGCCTGCCGTGGCTGTTCGGCCCCGGACAGCATATCGTCCAGCATGGCGCAAAAGGCATCGGAAAAATGTGCCAATTTCCGGCGGATCAGAGCTACAAAGCAGATAACGCAGAGCAGCACGAAAAGACTGAACAGGAGTACATACCAAACAGCGGTAGTGTTCCGGGTCAGTACATAGACAGCAGCAGAAATGAATCCTGCTGCCAAGAGCAGAAAAACCCCTAAAAAGACGCAGGCTTTATTGATGGAGAGCTTTCGTATATTCATTTCTGCGACCCTCCAATCCACATATAGCCCATACCGTACACAGTCTTGATATACTGGCGGCCATCTGTTTCTATTTTGTTCCGTACCCGGCTGATCGCAGCGGTCAGGGCGTGCTCGTCCACAAAGTTGCCATCCGCATCCCACAATTTTTCAAGAAGTACCTGCCTGGTCAAAACAATCTGCGGATTTTTCGTTAAGACCTTTAAAAGCCGGTATTCCAGAGGGGTAAACACCAACGGCTTTCCGGAAAGGGCGGCAGTCATTTCCGAAAAATTGATTGTCAGCGCACCGTCCTCATAACAGTCGCCGCCGGATTGCTTTTCAAGCCGCCCCAGCACCACCGCCAGCTTTTTTTGAAAGACACTCATGGGGAATGGCTTTGTCACATAATCCTCCGCGCCCAGCTCGTAGCCTTTCAGCATATCGCTTTCCATATCGTTTGCGGTCAGGAAGATAACTGCCGTATCAGGGCAGCGTTCTTTTGCCTCCCGGCAGAAATCAAAACCATTCCCGTCCGGCAGGTTCACATCCAGCACAATCAGATCATAGTCCTGCTTCGTCAGAAAATCTTTTGCCTCCTGTTTTGTCAATGCGGAATCCACCGTATATCTCGCAGCGTTTAAGTTATAGCATAAGGTATGATTCAAAAGGTGGTCGTCCTCAACTACTAAAATACGCATCCTATCACACTCCTTCACATTCAGCGTAACACCCAAATGTCACAGAAACCTCACGAGAAAATTATTTTTTTCTTTTATCAGCCGGCTTTTCCGCATTTTGGAGTATCAGCCAGATTCGGCTAAGGTGGATCACACCATCAATCCGGTTTTCCGCACATAATTTCTGCACCCGGCGCTCGGATAACTCCTATTTCTTTGCTGCTTCTTGTACCGTCATATATTCAAACATAACCAACCTCCTACTGATAATTGTATTTTTATTATAGTCGGTCAACCGAATAATAGCAATGGTATAACTGTGAACAAATTCCAAATAAAGGTTCTCAAAACTACTCGCAAGCAATGCATCTTTACGTAAAAGATGCCTACCAGGCAGAAATTTGGTTCCCGTAATTCCTGCCTGGTGCTTGTTGGTGACATGTCCCCAAACCCCTGAGATCATCACCTGCGGTGATGGCTGCGCGTTCCGTTGGAACGCTGAAAACCGAAAACAGAAGGAACCCTATTACCGTGACTTCTGCGATTCCCTTTGCGTTTCCCGCCCGGTAGGAATGTCCAGCAAATGCTCCACATTTGCCCGGATATTATAAAGCTCCTTCATATCGGCTCTGGCCTGTTTGTAAGAAGAATAGGCTTTCCGTTTCTGTTCCAGAAGTCCGGCATATTCCTCCCGCAGAGATTTGACGGAGGGCAGCTTTGTGATCCCCAGCTCGTCAAAGTATTTCTTCGCCGCCTGGTGCAGAAGGATTTCCGTCTCATGCGCCGCACGGAATTTTTTGCTGTACCCGGCTTTCCGGTACTCCACATAGGCCGCCCGCGTCTTGGCATAATTTACGATCTGTTTCTGCAGCTCCCCGTTGGCGGCCATCTGTGATTCCAGTTCCTTGATCTGTACCGACAGCGCATTGAAGCTGGCGGTAGCGGCATCTGATTTTTTCTGCAAATCCTCATAGCTCATATCGCCATGCTCTTTGAGATAGATTACCGCCTGGGAAAGCTGCTTTAAGTTGAACACCTTCGCCCAGCGTTCATACCCCGGCCCTTTGCCGGAACGGACCGCCGCCTCAATGTCCACCAGCAGTCCGACTTTGGAAACTGGCTTTTGGGGAGAGATACGGCGCGGTTTCACCGTCCGGGTGCCGGCGATCCGTTCTCTGATGGCCTGCTCGGTATAGTCGCCCTTTAGCGTATCACACCGGGTATATCTATCTTCCGGTGACAGGCGAAAACGGAGGTACTTCCGCTCTTGGTTGACTTCGATCCCGGCCGCCTCCAGCTTCTTCAAAAGTTCTTCAAAGTCCTTCGGCTTTTCCTCCAGGGCAGCATCGATGGCCCAGCGTAGCTGCTCCTGATGGGAGGGCTGTTTCTGACTTCCCATCCATGTGCCGTAGTGGTTGCGGCTGGGCTTCGGATTCTCTACAATGGAAAGCCCATGCTCCAGGCACAGCTTGTCATTCATGCGCCGGATCGCCCAGGTGGAGCCCCAGAAATTGCGGAATTTTTTCTGGCAGTCCAGCGTGGTAGAATTTATGATGATGTGGTTATGGACATGGTGTTTATCCACATGGGTGCAGACAACAAAAGCATGGTTTTCCTTCGTCAGCTTTAATGCCAGTTCCCGCCCGATCTGGTTCGCTTCTTCCGGCGTGACCTCGCCGGGCTTGAACGCCTGCCGGAGATGGTAGGCAATCACATCATCCGCGCCCCGGTTACGTCCGGTCAGGTTCGCATACTGCCGTTTGGATAAAAGAAACTCCGCATCGGCTGTCCGGGTGTCACACTCATAACCATAAATGAATTTTCCAAAATCGGTTTTCTGCGGATTCTCTACGTAGTCAATGATGTCTGCAATCGCCGTGGAAACATCCCGGCCTTTCCCAACGTGCAGCGGCATGAGCCGTGTGGTTGCCATCCCATCACCCCCTTACTGTAAAACCGGCCCTGTTATCGTTCCTGTTCTTTTTTTATTTTCGGTTTATCACTATACGCCGCCTGCTGAACGGTGCTTTTATTCAGGCTGTCACGGACAGAAGGTTTCTCCTGTGCCAGCGCACACTCCCGTCTTGCCTGCGTGAGAAATAAATCAATAAGCCCTGTATGGCTGCGGTCTACAACAAAGGAAACATTCCGGTCATATCCGAAACCATCCTTATCCTCACAGACCGGGATTGTCTGCGCCCACGCTTTGTTATCACGGGAAATCCGCCCGTCATAATCTTTCTGCCGGACCGTGTTGGCAAGGACATAGAAAATCCGGCCAGGATCAAATTTCTGTAAGACCTGCTGCACACATGCGGGGCCTAAACGGTTGTCCCGGTAGTTGTCCGCAATGACCTGTTCGATTGCCTCCTTACACGCAATGTTTGCTTTGTGGGAAGCGCGGTACTGATCCAGTTCCCCATGCTCATGCGCATAGGTGGCAGAATGAAAATAAATTGGCGTTGTATCTTTCAATCAAATTCCTCCAATCAAAAAAGCTGCCATAGCAGACAGCCATAATTATAGAAAAAGGGCGGGGCTGCCAATGCGCCCCGCCGAAACTGTTTAACCAAATACAAAATCCTTTAGTGCGCTGTTTGCTCCGCCGATAATCCCAACCAGCCAGGCCGCCGCCATCGGCAGACCGTAGGGGCTGATCAGGAACGCAATCACCAGCCAGGAAAGCCCCGGCCAGAACCCGGCTGCAAAGAACAGCGCCAGCGCCGCCAGAAATACGATCCCTGATAAAATCCCCAGCACAGCGCCGGAGAGCACCACAAGAAATTTGCACACCAGATAGAGAATCCCCGTAACCACTACGAAGGGAAGTGCCAGCAATTTACCAATCAGACGCATATGCCCGCCTCCTTTCCGTTTCCATGTCCGTTTTTTCAGGACAATCAGGTATGCCAGAAGGGTGTTTCAAAGAGAAACATATTTGCCCCTCTATCAAAATTTTACCGTGCCGGTTTCTGGAAAGCAACGGCGTTTTTTCCTGTTTACGAAATGTTCGCAAATCCCCGCAGCAGCTTATCCATGCCATCCCACAAACTATCCAGGCGGGTGTGCAGATCGTCTACGTCGGCAGCGTAAATACTCCCGGTCTCATTGGCACGTCTGGCGTACTGGTTTAAGTTATTGGAGCAGATACGAAGGAGCCGTATCATTTCCTGAATGTCGCTCATATCCAGATGGATAATATAACCGTCTACCGCCATCTTGCGGAGATACGCGGAGAGGTTGGTAATGCCGAGCTCCGCCATGCGTCCCTTTACCAGCTCCGCCTCCTGTTCAGACATGACGAATTCCACCCGGACGGATTTTTTGTTATGCCCGGCCTTCATCGTTCCGGCTCCTTTTTATGGGAAGGCGGTTTCCGGGTGAAAGCGGTTGCCGCCTGCACCTCTTTCAGTTTCCCCCGCAGTGTGCTCTTTTTCAGGCTATCCATATATTCCTGAATATCACCGGACTTTGCATGGTAATCCCGCTTAACGTGCTCACGCCGTAGGATTGTTTGTAATTCCCGCTCACTTTCCGGCAGCCAGGTCACGCATTTGGAAGTTCCATGCTCTGCCTTAAAGATGTTAATCTGCTGCATATAAGAATCATAGGGGAATACCGCCTGTGCACCATCCTGGAACAATACCGATACTTTTTCAATCGCACAGGAAAGCAGCTTGACCCGTTCCACATGGGCGTGATAATCGAGAGGCCAGATACAGCCGGTGACTTTCCCGTCCTGTATGCCATCCAGCCGGATTGCATACGCCAGGATAGAATCTTTTGTCTGCTCATGGTAAAACCGCCACACCTTATTTTCGTGGCTGTCCTGCAGGTAAACATCCCTTTCCCATAAACAGTAAGTGCCGCAGGTCCTGGACATCCATAAGAGTTGTTCATTTTCTCCATTTCTGCAGGCTGCAAGATTTTGTATCAGTTCTTTGTCAATATCAAAATCGTCCTTATAATGCTGTGTGTGCAGCTCTACAACCTTCCCTAAAAAGTCCAGTACGTCCACATCCTCGAACCTTACCGCACCCATCAGCGTTCCCTTTCCAGTGCAGGAGGGGCAATCTGCCTGGCCTCATGTTCCGGGCGGTCTGCTTTCAGCTTCTCCATGAGAGAGGTTTTTTCCTCCGGCAAAGTCTCCGGGGCAAGCTCCTGGATTTCCTCATACGTCTGCCCGTCTGTCAGGTCAGGGCGCACAGGTGGTTCGTTGTTGAGCCTGCCATCCAGCATATTGTAATTTCCGGTCTGTCCTTCCTCGTAGAGTTCCGCATTACGCAGATAGCTCTCCGGCGGCTGGAAGGGCTGCCCGGCGAACAGGATTTCCCGGCTCGGTGTAAACTGTGAGAGCACGCAGTCCCGAAGCCTTGCAAATTCCTCATACTGGCGCAGGGTAAGGCCGCGCTCCAGCATTTCCGCCTGGGTATGCGCCCAGCCCTCCCCATAAAGAAAATAGTACATATCCGGCTGGTCGCAGACAAAGCACAGGGAGCCGTCCTGATTGTCATAATAAGACGCCTGCATATCCTGGTAGTGGCAGCGTTCCTCACGCCCCAGGTACACCCGGTTATCCGCGCCCAGCATGGCGACCATGCCCGCATAGTTGCTGTGGACCGCAGAGCGGATTTCCACCAATGGGTCCGCCTCCGGCATGATCTGTCTGCCGGGAATCTCGTTCTGCTTTTCTGCCCCGTCATTTCTCGGCGTCACTTCCTCATGGGCGCGGGCATCCAAATCCGGCTGTGCCTGTGCGGAAGTCTTTCTGACGGCGCCCGGTTCCGGTTCTTTCTCCTGTGCGTAATAATGGACATTGGCGGTGGTTTTGTTGTTCATTTTCCTGGCGTAAGCCTCCGCAGCCTCGCGGGTGTCAAATTCCAAAGGCTTTCCATCTTCCTTGCACCACGCCTCGGCATGGCCGAAGATAGAAGCGCCGCTGCGCACCGCCCATACGCCGTAGGTTGTTTCTTTTCCCATTCTGATCCTCCTTATCGTTCCTGCTGTTTTGATGGTTTCTGCTTTTGGGGCGTCTCCGTCTGCTTTGCGTCTTTTATCTGCTGCCGGAGGGAAGGTCTGCGCTCCGGCTCCGCTTCGGAATCCGTGATAGTGACATACTCGCCAATGATACAAAGCGCCTCCCCGTAACTGCCGCAAGCAAACACCCGGTCCTTCATTTCCTTTGCCTGGTCCTTCAGGTCATGCTCCCGCAGGGTACGGGCCGCAATGCCTACCAGATTGAAGATATTGCCGTCCTGGCCGATCAGCGCACAATCCGGTTTTTCCGGCTCCGGCGAAGGCTCCCCGATAAAACCGCCCAAACGGTTTGGTACAAAATCGGACAGCCAGGTGCCGCCGAAAGTATCATGGGTCTGCAAACGCCACATGGCAAGTTTCCCAATGTCCAGCTTCACATCCTCGAAAGGATAGAGCAGACAGGCAAGCTCCCCATACTGGAAAGTAGAAACATCCTCAAATTTACTGCCGTCCCTCAAAATTCCCGCCTCGGTGAACATCTCATTGATCCCGTCCACCCATTCCCTCAAATCCCCGCCGCAGCCCTGCAGGATCAGGCCGTCTTTGCCTTCCATGTGCCGTAGATCATCGGTTGTGATCGTATTGATATTCAAATAAACCGCCTCCTATCGTTCCTGTTGATGATTGGTTTTCTGCCGGCTGGCTTTTGCCTCCGGCTGTTTCTTTAGTTGCCTGCGGACAGAGGGTTTCTGCCCCGGTTCCCGCATATCCGTGAAAATATCGGATAACGGCTGCTCCCAGCGTTCCCCGAAGCCACGGACCACCGTGCCCGCCAGCGCGCCGCTTTCCTGAAACATTTTCAGTGTGTCAAAAGCCTGGTCAAACAGCATGATATTTCTTTTATCCACACAGGGGGCAAAGTGGATCACCCCTTTGGGGTAGTCTCCGCCAGTGCCGATCCAGCCCCGGACAAAATCATCATAGCCTTTTGTGATCCCGGCGTCGGCCAGTTCGTTGGCATGGCTGGAAACCATTGTACTTGTAGCTGCATACTGATAGCCTAAGACCAATATGCCTGTTTTCGGGTTATACATAAAGCGCCGGTTATCAATCTGCTGCATATCAATCACCTGCCTCCTAGTATCAATCCGCATAAGCTCCTTTGTAATCGATGTCTTTTCTATCTGCATCCCTCCCGTCCATTGATTTGTCCGCAACTTACACCCGTTTTGGGGCGTCAGAGTATTCTAATACAGCCGCCCCTCAAACCGGGTCCCGAAAGCCTTGAAAAGTAAGCCTCTTTTTGGTTAAGTTGCGGACATATTACCCCTGATTTTGTCTGCTCCGGCGCTTGCGTTCCCGCTCGGATTTCCGTCTGGCAAAGGCACGGCAGGAATCCGAACAATAGGCCTGGCTGGTGGTAGGCAGATAGGCTTTCCCACAGACCGGGCATGTTTTCTGTTTCAGGGAAGTGTCCTCGCCGGTAATGGAAGATTCCAGCGCCGTGTCCACCGGCAGCACCGCCTCCTGAAAGTACCGGCAGAAAGAGCCGGTCCACCATTTATGCAGCATATAACAGGGGCAGTCTAAGGGGAGGCAGAGCCTATCCTGATTGTCATGGTTGGCGCAAAGGTCTGTTACCAGCCTTCGGACCCTTGCCCGTTCCTGCCTGGTTAATTCCCGTGAGGGCTGCCCGTTCATTTCCGCCTGCCTTTCTTAGCCGGAAATTCCAGCTTGAAATTCACATATTTGCCGCCTGTATCATCCAGCAGCACCACGGCGTCATAGGTCTTTCCCGTCTTTTCGCTGTAAAGCCCGGACATGGAAACGCGGCCCTCTTTCAGAAGGGCCGCCGCCACAGATTTAGTTATGGATTTTTTCTTGCCGGAAAAGAATTTATTGTCTTTCCACAGCGCAAAAGCACAGTCTTGGTTATCACAAAAGAAGCCTTTTTTACCCTCATATACGGTTCCGCCGCAGCGGGGGCAGGTGCCGACAGCTTCACGCCCGTTTCTCTTTGCATCTGGGAACAGACCGGTAAAACGTTCCTCCGGGGCGGTATGCTCCTTTACCAGCGTCCGGCTCATATCCGCAATCTGCCCCATAAAGGATTCTGCGGCCAGCTCGCCGCGTTCCACCTGCTTCAACATGAATTCCCATTCTGCGGTGAGCATAGGCGATTTGATATTGTCCGGCAGGACCAGGATCAGGTTTGTACCTTTTTCCGTTGGAATAAGCTGCTTTTTCTCCCGCTGCACAAATCCGGCAGAGACCAGTTTCTCCAGTGTGGCCGCACGGGTGGCCGGGGTGCCTAATCCCTTACGCTCGGCATCCTCCGGCATATCCCCGGCATCGGCGGTCTCCATAGCCGCCAGAAGGGAATCCTCCGTATAGTGCTTCGGCGGGGAGGTTTTGCCCTCCCGGACACTGGCAGAAACCGTTTCAAAAATCTGCCCCTCCTGCAGCACGGGAAGGGAGGCGTCTGTATTCTCGTCATCCTCCGGTTTGGATTGTTTCAATCCCATGCGGTAGAGGCGTTCCACTTCCTTCCATCCGGCCTGTAATACGGTTTTTCCTTTTGCCGTGAAAGAACGGTCCCGGCAGTCTAAAACCGCCGTCACCGCCTCGAACCGGTGCGCCTGGGCCGTGGCAGAAAGTAGCCTTGCGGCGATCAGCGTCAGTACATCCCGTTCCCCGGAGGGAAGCTCCGATAAATCCGTCCGGGCAATCTCCACCGTAGGGATAATGGCATGGTGGTCGGTGACTTTGCTGCCGTCCGTTACGCGGTCAATATCCGGTTCCCCGGTACAGCCTTTTCCAAAGGGCATATGTTCCCGCAGCCAGAGAACCAGGGAAGCGGCGGTTGCCTGCATGTCCTCGGTCAGATACTGGCTGTCCGTCCGGGGATAGGTCGCCAGCTTTTTCTCATAGAGGGATTGTACATAATCAAGGGTCTGCTGGGCCGTATAGCCATAGATGCGGTTACATTCCCGCTGCAAGGTTGTCAGGTCATACAGGCGGGGCGGCTGCACCGTTTTGACCTGTTTTTCCATGGACAATACCGTGGCGTTCTGCCCGTCACAGTCCATACGGATTTTTTCAGCTTCATCTTTCCCGGACAGTTTTTCGCCGGAGGCAGTAAAACCGCCGCATGTGATCTCCGGCACATAGAAGGGCTTGCTCGTAAATGCCTGAATATCCGCCTCCCGCTGTACCAGAAGGGCCAGCGTGGGTGACATGACCCGCCCCACATTCAGCGTGACGCCATACAGGACAGAGAAAAGCCGGGTGGCGTTAATGCCGACCAGCCAGTCAGCCCCGGCCCGGCAGAGCGCCGCGTCATAGAGCTTATCGTAGTCGCTGCCAGGACGCAGGTGTTCAAACCCGTCACGGATCGCCGCATCCTCCATACTGGAAATCCAGAGGCGTTCCATCGGTTTCTTACATCCGGCGTGTTCATAGACCAGACGGAAGATCAGTTCGCCTTCACGTCCGGCGTCCGTAGCGCATACCACCGATTCCACCCGTTTGTCCTTCATCAGCCGGCATAAGAGGTCAAGCTGCTTTTTCTTATCCTTCGGCACTTCATATTTCCATTCTTCTGGCAGGATCGGCAGATCACCATAACGCCATTTGGCATACTGTTCCCCATAAGCCTCTGGCTGCGCCAACTCCAGAAGGTGTCCAACGCACCAGCTCACCAGATAACTGCCGCCCTCCAGATAGCCGTCTTTTTTCTCATTCGCACCCAGAACCGCCGCCAGCGACATGGCGACGGAGGGCTTTTCTGCAATTACTAACTTCAATGTTCAGACCTCCTTTGCATATCTTCAAATTCTTCATCTTCCTGCTTTCCGGCCTGCATAAGACACATCAGCACAACACCGACAGACAGCCCTCCTATGAATGTAAGAAAGTGCGTTATAAGATTCCACATAAAAATCGCCTCCTTATTGAGTTTGGTTATTAAAAAACGCAAAGGCTTTCAACACCTTTGCGTTTTATTATAGAGAAAAAGCGCTACCCGAAATATGTAGCGTAGTTTCAAAAATATTTAATTGAGAGAAGAGAAGATTAGATTAGATGATCTATAAGCATTGGTTCATGTGTGAAATTAAAGCATATTCAAATTATCCCTTTTTCTTATGAAGTTTTAAATCGATATTTTTCGCTGACGCTGCATCCTGCAGTAATCCAGCAACAAAGGCGCTTTTTTCTTTGAGCGTCATTGTTTCCATATCAGGTTTACGTTCAATTTCCCTGATTATCGCTTGTAGGTCTTGCAGTTCCAACAGGTTGACAGCTACACAAAAGAGTGTTTTTTTGCGGCCATCATTATACCCCAATAAGAAAATCTCCAAGATTTTTGCTTTTTCCGCCTGCTCTGCATTATAGGTGTCTATCCCGAATCGTTTGGCCTTTTCCATATCGGATTTTCGATTTCGGTGTGTTATAAAAGAATCAAAATCGTCAATATGATCGTATTTTGGACAAGGGTATTCACTGCATTGGAAACAATATTCAACACCGCCATGTTCCATACTGCACCTTGCGATTTTACACGACTGATTTCCTTCACCGCCACCGCAGCCAGGACAGTATTTATTCAAAAACATGGGGCAAAGCCCGCAATTCAGCCCACATAGGGCGAATAATTGATTTGGTCGGTTAAATCCTTTCATGGCATCTCCTAATGTAAGAAAGATAAACTGAAATTCAACACTCGTTCAGAAACTTTTGTAATTGTTCTGCAAACTGTCCTATATGCAATCCATCCACAAAAGAATGATGTGCCTGTACAGAAATTGGAATTATAACTTTTCCATCTTTTTCATAGTATTTTCCCCAATCAAAAAGAGGTGTTGCGTTATCCTTTTTTCCTGAGTTTGTATGTGATATATGAGTGTATGTTACCCACGGCATAGGCGAACATTGGAAAACATCATTTCCTAATGGTCCTGTAAAATATTCTTTCTGTTCATCTGCTGTTTTTGATGCCAATTCACAGTATTCTTTCAAATCATCTGCCATTGGAACATTTACTACCTTAAATAAATTGGTTTCCTTATTCAAATAAGTAAAGGCGGTATCAATTCTATCATAAAGAACCACTTGTCCGTCTACAAAACGATAGCGAAAGGCTTCTATTTTGTTTGCGCACTTGCATACGGCATATACCATAGCCAATGTAAATGATAATCCCTGTTCCTTAACCATACGCTTAAAATTTGTAATATCCGCTTCAAATGTTACGCAAAAAGCAGGTTCAATACTGTTCCTAAAAACCATGCAGTGCATTGCTCTTTCCCATGTTTTTTCATCTATGATCTGATACGAATTAGCCATATTTTTATTCCTCCAAATTCCGATTTATATAGCTCTAAAACTTAAGGTTATGCTTCCGTTTTGAGATAGGAGTACATTTTCATATCTATAACTTTTCCATTTTTGACAGCGTTGCTTCGCAATGTACCCTCATATTGAAATCCTGCTTTTTCAAGTACTCTACAAGACGGGGTATTATAAGCAAATGGCTCCGCATAGATGCGGATAATATCGCTCTTATCAAAAACATATTCACAAATTTGTTTTACCGCCTCGGTCATAATACCTTTACCCCAGTATTCTTCTGCAATATAATAGCCCAATTCGGCGGTCTGTCTGTGTATATTTTCCTGTCGGAAAACGCCAATACTGCCAATCACTTTATTATCTGCTGTAATAGCAAAAGCAAAGGTTTCCTTTTCATCCGATGAAAGCATAGCAGAGATATATTCTTCTCCATCCTGTTCAGTATATGGGTATGGCAATCCGTCTCTAAGATTATTTTGCACCTTTTTATTGGAAAGTGCCGCCGCTAAACCAGCCGCATCTGATAACTGCCATTTTCTTATTTTACAAATCATTTTTTCGCCTTCCTTCCCGACAAACCCGAATTTGTAGCACTATTGACTTACTATTGGCTTTCCATCTTTGTCAAGCAATGGGGTAAATCCTGCCGCATTTCCATTTCTATGAAAAAACATAGTTTACGCCAGTTTGTGTATCAACCCAAATTTCAACCACGTCAATCTTTCCCTGCTGATAAATCTTTTTAAAACGCTCCATAAATATTCCTCCTAAAATCTGAATTTATTTACTGTTCCATATCATTTGACCGCCCAAATAAACGTTTTCTATCCCGTCTATATCGATGGATGTTTGGTATTGACCGCTTGAAAACAGAAAAGATACAAGTACTTTTTTTGCACTTATATACACATTATTTCCCTCTTGTTCAAATTTCCATCCTCTAAGAGCAACCGCGGGTTCTTTTGCAGATACTTGTAACTCCAAAGTTGAGTTATTTTGCGTGATATTATATGCTAATTGCTTTCCATCAATCGGTTCTCCTATTACAAATAAATCCAACAAAATGCACAATATAATAATTCCTAAAGTTGCAATGCCTATCCCTATTTTCTTCTTCACAGTATGCTCCTCCATCAATTCCGATTGTTTATTCGCCATCATGTATTAGCTGTTTAGAAGTTTTGTCAAATCCTCAATAGAAACATCCATTTTCACAGAAATTTCTTCCATAGCCATGCCGGTATCAAGAAAACGCTGTATCACCATTTTCATATCCTCACCAACCTCAATGATGTGTCCGTCTAAATCGTAAAACCGGATCACCCGCTGGCCCCAGCTATGCTCGGTCACTTCTCCCAGATATTCAATATCCGGGTATTCTTCCAGTTTATTCAGAAAACCGTCAAAGTCCTGTTCCTCAAAGATGATTTCTGCATTATTGGATTTCTTTAATACCTTTTCTTTCGGCAGATCTACAAGCCAGTCAAAATCCTGCTGCAATGCCAGGCCGCAGGTAAAAGCAATGTTTCTGCCATAATCCTGGAACACCTCTAATCCGAACAAATCCTCATAAAATTTTCTTGAGGCGTTAATATCGGCCACCGATATAAGCGTACATACATGTTTCATGCAAATACTCCTTTCAAACTGTGGTTTCCCATTTCCACAAAAGGTTATCTATAATTCTCTGTAAGTCCAACCGAATTTGTCACTGGCCTTCTCGGTTGAACGTTTATTATACCATAGAGCAGCCTGTATCTCCACTTTTTCATATCCGGTTTTGTCCAAGATTTGTCCTGTTTTTGTCCAAGATTAACCCTACGGGTATTTCCCGCAGTACCTTTTTCATCTGGTGCGCAAACCGGATGGTCCTAACCGTGCCGCCTTTTTCCCTCCCGTCATACACAGCGATTACCCGGTCTGAGTGTTCCACCATGTAGCGGTTCCGGTGGGAATAGACGCTGGGGTGGCATTTCTCCTGCATAACAACAACATCTGCGCAAGCCTCCAGCATTTCATAAGTCCGGCCCTTTGTCATCAGGCTGTCCAGGCGCTTTTGATAGGGAATGACAGCAATCAGCTCCAGCGCCGGATTTGTCTTTTTCTTCTCCAGCACGATCTCGGCAAAATACTGGTCCACGCCGTCAGCAAAACCGCTCATAAAGCGGGTAAACCCGTCCGCAACGGCAGAATCAATTTCACGCCGCAGGGCTGCCTTTACACGGCCTATCTCTTTCTGGGGTAAATCTCTGTGCCCGGTGACACAGCAAGTCTTTCCTTCCATTTCTATTCCTCCATCCGATAGGTGTTATTCTTCACTTTCTATATTGTAATAGATTTAATTTAGCGAGTCAACGAAAACACCCTTTTTCCCTTTGCGAATAATGCAATGGTGTGAGGTACAATCTATTACAGAATAGGAGGTGAAGGCGATGTATGAAGATTTTGTCCCGGAACGGCTGGCAAAGCTGCGGACACAGAAAGGTGTATCTGCGCGCGATATGTCCTTATCGTTAGGACAGGCAAACAACTACATCAACAACATTGAAAACAAAAAGTCACTTCCCGCTATGCAGTCTTTTTTCTATATCTGTGAATACCTGGGCGTGACGCCGCAGGAATTTTTTGATGAGGGTAACACCTATCCCGAAGCCTTGCGGGAATTTATCGCAGAGGCGAAACAGCTCGACTCCAAATCCATGCAGTATATCCTCGGTATTATGAAAGAGCTCAATAGCAGAAAGTAAGCGGTCACGGTGCTGGCCGCTCTATTTGTAAATTTTTTTCGTACCCCTTGCATAAATCCCTCAAAGTGGATATACTATAAGTAAGAAAGTGAGAATTTCCTACTTTCAAACTCAAAGTAAAGGAGATGATCGTATGCTGGCCGAATTGCGTCAAAAAGCCCAGGTCACAATTCCAAAGGAAATCATCGTTAAACTCGGTCTGTCCGAAGGCGATAAACTGGACATCTTCGAGAAGGACGGTTCCATCTGCATCATGCCGGTGGTTGTCTATCCAAAGAACACCCTGAATGAGCTCCGGGAAGAAATCGACGGGGTAAAAGCAAAAATCGCATCCGGGGAGCAGCCTGTCTTTGACAGCGTGGACGCCCTGTTTGATAAATTGGAGGCGGAATAATGGCGTATGAGTTTACCTTTACGCCCCGTTTTCAAAAGCATTTTAAGGGCCTGACCGCACAGGAGAAGAAGCAGCTTAAAAACAAGCTGGAACTTCCGGCCGAAAATCCTTCCCACCCGTCGCTGCGCACCAAACGCATCCAGGGAACCACAGACCTTTTTGAGTGCAGCGTCAACATGGACATCCGCATTATCTGGTATTACGAAGGCGACAAAATGATTATCCTGGTGGACGTAGGGCATCACGACATATTAAAGCAGTTTTAAGCAGCAGGGCGGTACGCTATGACAGTGTACCGCCTTTTGCTGCCTTCTGCCTTTCTTTTATTGTACCCTGCAATCTTCCTGATATGCCCAATCTCACTACCGGCGATAATTCCCTAATTACTCTCTAAAAGTCACTTTTTTATTTTCCTGTACTTCCAAATCCGCCTGTGCCGCGCTGCTCACCAAGCTCTGAAACAAAATCCGCGATCACAACCGGGGTGATCACAAGCTGGCCCACGCGGGAGCCTTTGGAAAGCTCCTGCGTCTGATTGCTTACATTACTGATGATCGCATGGATTTCCCCACGGTAGCCGGAATCCACAGGAGGCAGTTCACAGACCAGCCCTTTTACCGCCATGCTGGTACGTGGGAACACATAGCCCGCATAGCCGTCCGGCACTTCAATCCCAAATCCAAGAGGAACCTTTGCGATCTCTCCCGGCTGCAAAGTACAGTCATAGGGCATGTAAACATCCGCACCTGCATCGTTCCCATGCGGACGGAAAGGGCGGCGGCTCTCCGGCACGCCAAAGTCAATCAGTTTGATCTTCATGCGCGCCTCCTTCAAAAAGTGCCGGATAGTCCGCTTTCAGAAGATCCTCCGGCGTCATATCCGCATCTATTTTTCTGCCGCAGGTCATTTTCCCCTCCAAGCATTTGTCCTGCTGGCAGAACGGCCCTGTAAGACCGGGGGCAAACAGCGCCGGGCTTAACGAATAAAGCTCCTGCCAGATTTTCAGGAGCACGATCCGGGTCTCGTCCGTATTGCGCCGGCATACCCGCTGGCCGATGATGTGTTTCCACTGATAGGGGGTGGCGCTGATCATCAGCACATTCCGAAGCCCCTGGGGCGTGGCATATCCCGCCGCGTCATGGCCGATTCCTTCGGCGCACAGCTTTTCGTAACAGTCCATGCCTTCGTGGCAGCTTTTTAAGTACAGTTCCCGGACCGCAGCCGGGGCGGCCAGAATCTCATAGGGTACGGCAAAATCTGCCTGCCCCGTATAATTGCTGTATTGTAAAGACGCGCTCATAAACTTTACCTCGTTCTGGTGTCTGGTGATCTGCGACAGGAATCGCCTGCTTGCCCCCACAACAGCAACGGTGATCACCGCAAATTTCTGAACCGTGGGGTGCGGAAGACCGCTGATTGCCGCCACGGTATTCTCGCTGAACGATTTTTCATAAAGGGCCATCAGATCATCCATTGTAGCGATCCGGTGGCCCCTTTGGGTGAGCCGGGCGGCAAAGACCATGTTTTTCTCGGCCTCCGCAACCGCCTGGCAGTTCAAAATCTTCACTTCAATTTGGTTGATTGGTATGTCCCTCCTTTATAATAGCTTTCAGTAAGAACAGATAGTTGAGGCTGTCTGTAATCTTTTCATTCCATGTGCTTATATCGTAATCCGTATCACCATCAAAGCACATGTCATACAGAGAGACGATATGCTTCGCTAGCATCCCGGCAAGGGCACGCTCCGGCGTGGTATGCTGCAAAGCTGCCGCCGCCTTAAAAGCCCCCAGCCGGTCCGTATCGTCCCCGGTGTATTCTTTGGTTTTCCGTTGCAGGATTTCCCTGCATAAAGCCACCTGTTCGTCAAAGGCAGCATTGACTTCCTTTTGTGTGATATGGCATCCCTCCTTTGAAAATGAACTGTCCCGGATTTTATATATTATTCGGGACAGTTTAGGCGCTCGGCAGGTAAATCCAGTCGTGCATCAGGCACACGCTGGGTTCGTCCTCCCTGGGAACCAGGCGGTAGGTACATTCCCCATACACGGTCCGTTTATCTTCAATCTCCATGCCATACGCCTTATAAAAGCGGTATTCCAGATTGGAAATGATACACCGCAGGGTTTGAAGCGCCTCCCGCTGTGAGGTCACGATCAGGTCCCGGTCAATGCTGCGCTTTAAGAACAGCAGGGATTTATAAAGCTGTACCTCTGTCCGGTAAGGGCGGCAGTCCATATGTTCCAGCCAGCCGCTAAAAGCCACCGGCCCGCTCTGGATCACATCACGCTCCGGGTGGTAATACTCGTAGCAGTCCAGGTTTGCCGTGTTCAGAAGGTAGAGCATTTCCCGGACCTCATTTTCCGGCATATCATAGAACCGCAAAAGGGAGCGGTACAGATGGACGTAGCCGGGTATCGAAACAATGGCATTTACCATAGAAAAATCCTCCTAAATAGCAGGTGCGGGAGCAGACTGCCCCCGCACCGGTTTCCAATATTCTGGTTAATCGTTTACAGCCATCAGCTTTCCCATGACGATGAAGCGGCTTGCGCCTCCGGGCGTACAGGTGGAAAGGGTCAGCACCTTATCACTGGAAGTCACCGTAACATCGGTTTCAATGACAGAACGGCCCGCCATTTCAGAAAGCCATGTGGTGTAGGCGCCGTCATCCTTCCAATTAAGACGCCAGGGGAAAGTGTCGCTGCCGGACTCGCTGGGCTTTGCCACAAACGCCGTGAAAATTTCCACGATATAGCCGCCGCCAGGGGTGACAAGATACATCTTCGGGTGTCCGTCAAAATAGCTCTGTTCGTCATACTCATTCAGCGTGGCGAACATGGAGCCGTCCCGCATATTGTGGCCGTAGATAATGGTATTGCGGTCCGAAAAATCCTCCTGATTCTCATAGTCTGCAAACAGGCAGCCCGTCTTATTATAGGTGCCGTCATACAGGTGGTGCAGGTAATACTCGTTATCGTCTGCCTGCGTTACCGGATAGTTAATGGCCGTATCAGGGAGGGTAAGCCAGCCGATGATGTCCGGCCCGGTTTCCCGGAGCGCATCAAAATCCACTGTGGGGAGGAGCACAGAAGTGTCCTCCCCGGCAGGTTCCGTTTCCGTGTTATCGTCCTCCGGCGCTTCGGTCTGCTCCGGCAGCTCTACATGGGAAGCAATGTCCTCATAGGCTCCGGCGCTCTCTGAATACTGATTAAGGTCGCGGACCATCAGGAATCCGCTGCCAAGTGCCAGCAACCCGCAGAGGGAAATTATCGCAATACCAATAGCTTTTCTCTTTGGGGTATTTCTGCTGTACTTTCCCTTTTTGAAATAGACTGCGGCAAACAGCCCGCCGCCAATCACAGCCAGCGCCAGAAGCCCGCCATACAGGAAAATGAAATTGTCATCCCCGGTCTGCGGCACCGGTTTATTAGGATTAGACGGTGTGGATGGATTGGAAGGTGTTTTCGGATTATCCGGGTTGTCCGGGGTAGTCGGTTTCTCCGGCTTTTCATTGAAGAACTGGACCGTTGCGGTTTCATCCGCCTTGATCTCCACGGTGGCAGCGTCGGGAATGATATAGTCCCTGCTTGCACGGTTGGAGATTTCCGTTACGGTATAAATGCCGACACGCAGCCCTTTGACCTCGATCACGCCGGATTTTGGGCTGGTAAAGGTCTCGCAGTAGAAACCGTCTGCACTTTTCACCTCAAAAGCAAATCCATCCTTGCGCCCGTCGCTGGAATCCTTTGTAATCTTCAGGTTTCCGCGGTACGCCTCATTGGTAAAGCCCCGTCCGGTCTCGCCGTTTTCCACAACCGCTACCTGGCCGTCCTTGGTGATGGCAAAGTAGTAGGCGTTCTCGTCAAGCTGGTAGCCCTCCGGCGCCTTGCTTTCTTTCACAAAGTAGCCCTTTGCCAGAAGGCCCTCCGCGGTGTGGTAGCCCGCCTCCGATTCTTTCAGGGTACCGATCTTCATATCTTCGGAATCAAATTCCTTGTTGCCATTGGCGTCCTCATACAGATCGAATACCGCGCCGGAGAGGAAACGCAGGAAGGTGTTGTTATCTTTGTCCTCCTTCTCCACAGAAGAAGGCTCGTCCACCGCCTCGGTTTTCATCACCTGCACGCTGCCGCGGATCAGGGTATTTTCCACTTTGATTTCAATGCGCTGGCCGTCCACACCGATATAGATATGGTGCTGCTCGGGGCTTACCGTATAAAGCGCCGGAGAGAAAATTTCCTTTACGATCCAGTGGCCGTAAGGGATATTCTCAAAGGCAAAGCTACCATCCTCGGCGGTGGTGACAGTAAGCAGCGCGTTTTCCTCGGTAAATTCTTCGGTATTCGGCTGAAACAGGCCCATGACCGTGCCGGACAGCTTCACATCTTCGCCGCCCTCCGGGTTTTCACCGACTTTCACGCCGTCCACACGCCCGCGCAGGAGGTCATTGGAAACAGCCTCACCCTCGTTGACAAGAATCTGTACCAGTGCCGCCTCCTGGCCGGCATATTCAAAAATAACCGGATATTCGGTATCAGAGAGGATATAGGCGCTGTTTGTGGTGCGTTCCTTCACATAGTAGCTGCCAAAAGGCAGGTCGGAGGCAAAGGAAGCGTCATAGCCGCCCGCCTCATTTGCAGAAACGGAGACCACCTCCAGGAGCCCACCCGCCGGGATCACGCTGCCGTCAAAAGCCGTCAGGTCAGCGGACGCATACAGGCCGAAAGAAATATCTTTATATTCCTCATTCATGCCAAGCCCAAAGAGCCCGTCCGTTTCCAGCGCTTTAAGCAGGCTCACATCCACCTTCTGGCGCTCGTCATACAGACCAACCGCGGTCTGCGTCACTTCCACGGTCTCCCCCGCATAGGTAAGCTCCGCATATTCCGGCTGGGTGTTTAAGACCATCCCCTCCGGCGCCTGGCGTTCCTCCAGACGGTAGCGCCCCAGGTACAAAAGCCCGCTCTGGGCGGTGCCGTCCTCCCCGGTGGTAAGGGTTTCCGCAACGGTATCTTTTGCCGCCCTGAGTGTACCGTCACCGGTATAAATATCTTCATCCGCGATCACGTCATAGACCGCGCCAGGCAGCCCCATAACTTCATACACCGGCTGGTACAGGCCGTCATTCTCCTGGACGGAAGCGAATACCTCGCCGGTCTTGGTGATGGTAAGCTGCCCCTTCTGCGGCATATTGTACTGTGTAACCGTGACAACGGCCTCGCTGCCGTCAATGGTAAACGGCACCGGCTCACTGGATAATACATACCCGTAAGGCGCCGCCACCTCGTAAAGCTCATAATCCCCGGTGCGCAGAGGCTCCGGCAGCATCAGCCAGCCTTCATCCGAAACATAGAAAGTATCAAGGGTTTCCGGGTTCGGATAATAAATATCCTGGGTGACAAATTCCCCGGTAGACAGATCCTTGATCTGGAAGCCGGTACCCGTCATCGGGATAATATTGCCGGTCTCCGCATCGCATTTCTCCACTTTCAGCCGTGCCGTGATGGCGCGGTTATTCAGGATATAGCTGTAAGTCTGTCCATTGGATGAAATAAAGACCGTAAAGTCTGGGATAAACGCTTTCCCTTCCTCACCAGCTACCTGGTGGACCGTATAACGGCCATAAGGCAGCATTTTGGAAGCTGCAAAACCATCATTATCCGTTGTCAGCAGGTCGCGTTCACTTTCCTTTGCCGCGTCATAACTGCCTGCCGCCTTCAGGTAAACCTCAAAGACCGCGCCAGCCTCCGGGCGCTCAATGACGCCCTCATTGGGTTCGTCCGTATTTTCATCCCCGGACACATCCGGGTCCAGGTCGTCCGTATGCTTTACAAGCTGGATATTTCCGTAAATGACCGTTTCCGTAACCTGGTTCTCCGTGGTGTTCAGTTCCACTTCATACAGGGTCGGGGAAGCGCCCACCTCATAGACCGTATCGTTTAAGAGGTAGCCGGTGCTGGGATCAATCTCCCGGACAGTCCAGTTATCGCCGCAGACATAGTACCGGGTCATAAAGCTGCCGTCCGGCCCGGTGGTGTAGGTGTCTACCAGCTCGCCATTGTTATAAATGCCATAAGTTGCACCGGCAAGGGTGGCGTCGCCCTGGGCGGTGCCGGTATCAGCGTCGCTCTTTACCACATGGACGCGGAACTTTTTCAGGATATTGCTGAAATGCACCGTGGAGGTCTGGCCGCTTTCAATGGTGACATACTGCGCGGAAGGGGTCACATAGCGGTCCACTGGCAGCTCTTTCACCAGATAGGTGCCGGGCAGCAGCTTTTCCTTAATCTGCCCGTTTTCTCCGGTAGTGACAGTTTCATCTACTTTATTTCCCAGAATGTCCGTGCCGGAAATGTTGAAAGGAATCCCGGACACAATGCCGTCCTCGCTGGTCTTGACGATTTTTGCGGTACCGTAGGTTTCGGTCTTAATCTTTACAAAGAAGGAAACCGGGTCGCTGGCACCGGTCATCATAGTCTGGTAGCCGGGTCTGCCCCAGATCAGCATGTCATTGGCAACCGGGATGTCCTTTCGGAATTCAAAGGTGACAGGATCCATAATCATGTTCTTGCTGGTGAATGTGTACTTGTTCCCGTTTCTTGTGACAGAAACGCCGCTGCCTTTCAAAGTCTCCAGGTCAATTTTCAGGTTATTGGTGTCCGTGACAGTCAGGGTATAAATCTTCTTTTCCGTGTCCCATTTCAGTTCCAGCTCCGGGGCTCCGCTTTTCTTCGTGGAAGTAAAAGAGGGAACCGTGGAATGAGAGGCAACCTGTGACAAAATCCAGTTGTAGGCTTTTTCCGCAGGACGTCCGGCAATCACGCTGAAATACTGGCCGGCGTTTGCGTGGCCGTTCCCGTGCCGACTGTAAGGGTCGCTACGAAGCTGCTGCTGGTACTCCCAGAGGATGATCTGCGTCGCCATTTTATAATCGTCCTCATTAATGCCGGACACAGGGAGGGAAGCGCCGGGTTTCCAGCCGTAGATCGCCGTGAGGGTGATCCCCCGTCTTGCCTCGGAAGGGAGCAGGTTTAAGTAATTACTGTTTGTGCCGCTTTCCGATGTATAGGTATTGTCAGAAGTGTTATAGGCAATGCCGCTTTCCACACAATATACCTGCTGGCTGCTCCCGTCCGAAGCTGTCAGCATATAATGCCGGTAAGCGTTGCCCCCGGAACTGCTGCGCACATCCATCGTTCCATCAGAATTGTAAACAAGGTAGGTGTAAGGTGCCGGCGCATAATAATGCTGTCCGTCAGACCCTACATATTGATCGCCCAGCCAGGAGCTTGCTTTCTGTCCCGGCGAAAATGCGAACGCCTGGGTAGGGATCATCCCAAAGACGCATACTGCGCAAAGTAGAAATGCCAGCAGCCGCTTTACACCGCTACGGTAATGGATTGTTATTTTCTCCATGAAATATCCTCGCTTTCTTAAAATAGTAAAGGACAGCTTTACTCGCTGTCCTCATGTTCCTTATTGATCCTGTCGTCAAAATCATCTTCGGAGAGATATTCCGGCTCTCCATAGGCTTCATCCGGGTCAAAGCCTTCGCCGTAGCCGTCATCCTCGAAATCCCCGTCATCCTCTGCCTGCTGCTTCGGACGGACGATCTTCACATAATAGCCAACGCCGCCTACCGCAAGCAGGGCAACGATAATAAAGATAATCGTGCCGACGCTGCCATTGTCCTTTTTCGGCGGTTCGGTCTGTGCGAGTTCCTCTGTTTCCGCAGGTTTTTCCTTTCCGGTGCAGCCTTTCAGATCGTTCTTGCAGACCGGGCAGGCGGTATTGACTTCGCCGGCTTCGCATTTATCCGTACAGGTGCAGACGTCCTCTGCCGGGATCACGCTCATGGTGCCCTCGTTCTTTTCCGCCAGGGCCATCAGGTCAGCCTCGGTAACACCGTTCAGGAAGTAGACGTTGTTGTCGTCACGCTTGCCGTCAATGATAAGATAGAACACATTCCCGGTCTCGGTGGTAATGGTATAAAACTGCTTATCATCACCCTCGCCGGTAGCTTCATCCAGCACTGTGCCGGTTCCCTCCGGGGTAAACGCGCCATCCGGAATAGAGGAAGTGATTCCTGTTTCCTCCTGGGAATTGGAGCTGCCGTTATTTGTGCCGGAGGCTGTATTGCTGCCGCCATTGGCGCCCGTATTCGTACCCGCATTAGAGCCATTCCCGGAAGAATGACTGCCTGAATTGCTGCTTTGGGCGTTATGATTGGTACTGCCGGAAGAAGCAGCCTGGGCCTGTGCTGGTTTTACCGGCTTGCTGCTCTGGTTCTGCGGTACCGTGGTAGCAGGTTTCTCCGTGGGAGCCGGTTCCTCATAATAGGGATTCTCAAACTTCACGGTCTTTGAGCGGTTCCCGGCATAATCCTGGGCGTACACGCTTACCTGTTTTCCTGTGCCGGCATAATCCTTTAAGGTGACGGAAGCCGCCCCATTGGTTAGGGAATTGATACGGTTCCCGTCCACAAAGACCGCCTCCACGCCGGAATTGTCGTCGCTGCTTTCTATTTTCAGCGTATCGCCGTCCAGGGAAGCCGTAAGCTCCGGCGGCGTGGTATCTTTGTCCCCAGCGGCATAAGCCGTCAGGGGCAAAGCGATGGCGCTTATGACAAGCACAAGCGCCAGTAGCAGAGAGATTTTTTTAGTCCTCATTCATGTCCTCCTGTTTCTTAAGCGGGCCATCCCCGGACGGAGCGGCCTGCTGCGATTTCAGAAATTCGGCCAACTGCTGGGGCGTCAGATGAAAGCTGCGGGCAATCGCCACATAGTCGGTGTTCTCCAACTCCGTTTTCTGTTTTTCCAGGTCGCGGAGCCTGGCCTGCATCTCCGCAATCTTGTTTTTCGTCTTGTCAATCTCTTTCTCCAGTTTTTCAATCTTAGGGTTCAAGTTTCATTACCTCCAATCTGTCAGGGCAGACGCCCAAATGTATAAAAGTGCTGCTGCCAGTAGCTTGTGTTGATGTTCGCGTAGGAGATCGGGTCCCCGCAATGGATCATCATCCCGTTACCCACATAGATTCCCACATGGCTTGCGCCGCTGGTATTGTAGGTCCCCTGGAAGAAGATCAGGTCGCCAGGCCTTGCATCGGCGCTTGATACAGGCGTACACACGCCTAAAAGCCCGTCTGCGGTCAGGCGTCCGAAATTCCAGCCCACGCCGCAATGATTGACTACCCAGGAAACATAGCCGGAACAGTCAAAGGAAGTGGAAGGGCTTGCGCCGCCCCATACATACGGATAGCCTAAATACTTTTCAGCCTCCGCAAGCATAGCCGCAAATTTTTCATCCGCAAGGGCCTCCGGTGGAACATCATAGTCAAAATAATTCCCTCCGCCTCCTGCGCCTGCTGCCGGCAGATGCCGCTCGCTGGTATCGCCGGTATCGGCAAAATATAAGGGGTTTAGATATTGTCCGTCAACCAATACCTCCAGGTGCAGGTGCGGCCCGGTGGAGTTTCCGGTGCTGCCGACCTTTGCGATCACATCCCCGGCCTTTACCTCCTGTCCGGCAGATACTAAGATTTGTGAACAGTGGCCGTATTTGGTGGTAAGGGAGTGCCCCTCGTAAGCCTCGCCCTCAATGGCGACGCACAGGCCATAGCCGCCCGCATTTCCTGCCAGCGTGACCGTACCGTCATGCCCGGCCAAAATCTCCGTGCCCTGGGGCATCCCGATGTCAACGCCGGTATGGTAGTTCTTTTCCCCACTGATCGGGTGTACCCGGTAGCCGTAGTAGCTGGTGACATAGGGCAGCCAGTTGGTGCCAAACACATTTTTCACATACTGCCGGTTTCCTTTGGTCTGCAATAGAATCTCGCAGATTTCCTTCTGGTCTGCGTCCATGCGTGAAACCACCAGGTTTTCAAGCGGCATGGAAGCAAGCGTTACATTTAAGATGTGCCACTCATAAGGCACTTTTTCTTCGGTTTCCTCGCCGGTCTCCGGGTCAATGCTTGTTTCTGTCCGGTAGCGGATTTCCGTTTCCTCCGTGAAGGATAGGGAATACTGCCCGTTAAAAAGCTCGCGGAGGACGCTCTCAATCTGTGCATAGGTGAAATCCTGATACGCAGAGGTGAGATACCCCATTAAAACATAAGGATCATGCTCAATGGGGCCGATATTATAGCGGTACTCGTCATAACCGGGCCGGTCCGATTCCACACGGTTGATCTGCATCTGCAGGTCCGTTTCCCACTCGGTATATATAAGCTCCGCATTGTTGATGTCCGCATCGTCCGCCAGATAAGTAGAGGCAGCAAGGCTTCCCAGCCCTCCGGTTCCGATATTGGAAAAGGAAGAAAACAGGGATGTAATCAGGAAAAATACCAAAAGGAGCAGAACCACGATTCCGCATATAACCGGGTGGCGCTTGATGGCATGAACCACGCCGGCAGCGATCTTCTCCGTGGTAACGGCGGTGTCCTTTGCACGCTTTCCCGCTTTTTTCGCTTCCCTGGCTGCTTTGGCATACTGGCGTTTTATTTTCTGTTTCTGCCACATCCGGGCAAGAAGATTTTTCTTCAGCTCCGGGTTGTCCTGTAATGCCTGCCGGTAGGCAAGCCGGGCATTAGCCCTGGCTGATTGCTGCTGTAATTTTGCCACCCTGCAGTATGGCGCGGTCTTATGCCTGTGATATGCCATGCGCAGCCCCGACTCGCTTACAAGCTCAGTGCGGTGGGCCGCTTTAATGCCGACATTTTCATCCTCCGCCTGGTATATCTTTTTATGGGCGTAACCAACCGCCATATTTGCGCCGGCCTTAACCGGGCGCATCGGAACAGAACCCTTTACATGGGTCCTTTGGGATTTCACCTCCTTTTCAAATTTCAGGCGTTTTTTGGCCTTACCCGTATCAGGATCAGAAGACGTTTCCATCCGCAGCTTACGGCGGGCAGGCAGACGGTTTTCCGCCTGCTCCAGTTTTTCCGCTGTCCGTTCCGCTTTCCTCCGGGCTTTGGTGAGCTTTGTATCTTTTGCCTCTGGTGGGAGTTCGTCAGCGGTAAATTCCAGCTTGGAAGGCCGTTTTGGTTCTCCTTCGGCTGCCTCCGGTGGTTTCTCCTGGGGCTCCTCGGCTTTTGCCGCCTCCTGGAAACGCTGCTGGTATTTGTTGCCGTGCTGGTGTATCCGGGAACGGCGTTCTGCCTGGCTGGATTCTCCCTGCGTGGAGTGCCCTATATCAGAATTGCCGCTGTCAGAATCCTCACGCCGGGAATCCACATATCTGAAATCCCTCCGGCGCGGTTCCGGTGCAGAAGTTCCCGGTTCCAGAGGGTTCCGTGTTTCAGGTGCCCGTGCCGGCTCATGGTCCATATCCCTGCTTTCCAAATGTTCCGGTATGGAAATATCCGCCTGCTGCGGTACATCCGCTTTGAAAGGCTGTGTATCATCCGCTGCCTGCTGTGCTGCGGTTTTATACCTCCGGCTCCGGGCCGTTCCCAAAGAAGAAGGGGCGTCCCTGACCCGCAGCAGGTTAAAATCCTGTTCGCTCTGCCGGGTGTCCATACGTTCCTCCGCATGGGAATCACGGACCGGCATCCGGGTATCTTTCTTTTTCCTCTGAAATTTTTTTTCCCGCGGCACTGTTATCACCTCCAGTCATTTTTATTTTCGGGAATTTATGCACCTGCCACTTCATCAGGCCGTGTTGTGAGTACGCTGTATAACAGGGTGTCTTTCGGAAAATGATCGACAAAGGGGATAATCACATTCCCGAAAAACAGAAGCCCCTCGCCGGGGCCGGAATGGGTCACATAGGAAAGCTGGTGCGGGGAAATCCCCAACTGCTTCGCCAAAATCTGCCGGTCTCCCTGGGCCTGGTTCAGCATGTAGATAAAATCCGAGTTCTCAAAAATATTCTCGATCTCACGGGAGGCCAGCAGATCCTTTACATTCTGTGTCAGGCCGCTCGGTATGCCGCCCCATTTACGGAATCTTTTCCAGATTTCCACGCTGAAACTTCCGGTCTGACCTTTCAAAAGGAGATGGAATTCGTCGATATAGAACCAGGTCGTCTTATGTTTGGAGCGGTTGGCGGTGACACGGTTCCACACGGCATCCTGCATAATGAGAAGCCCGATCTCTTTCAGGGCCTTGCCCAGAGACTTTAACTGGAAGCAGAGTACCCGGTGGTTGTTCATGTCAATGTTGGAACGGTGATTGAACACATTCAGGGAGCCATTGACGTAGATTTCCAGCGCCGTAGCGATATTCTGCGCCTCCGGCTCCGCCTGTTTCAAAAGCAGCTCATACAAGTCGCCCAGGACAGGCATATTTTCCGGGCGTGGGTCCTGCAAATAATCCCGGTACACAAGCCTCGTGCAGCGGTCAATGATGGTCCTCTCAATCGGGGAAAGCCCTTCCTTGCCGCCGATAATCAGGTCACACAGTGACAGGATAAAATCGCTTTTCAGTGTGATGGGGTTTTCATCATCCGAATAGTCCAGGTTAATGTCCATCGGATTGATATAGTTGGTGGAGGTCGGGGAAATGTCAATGACCTGCCCCTGGGCGCCGAACTGCTGTACCAGAGGCCCGTACTCATTTTCCGGGTCCGCAATAATGATGTCATCCTCCGTTAAAAGGAACACATTGACGATCTCACGCTTGGCAGAGAAGGACTTGCCGCTGCCGGGCGTTCCAAGAAACAGGCCGTTTGGATTCTTTAAGTTCTTGCGGTTCGCCATAATCAGGTTATTACTTAAAGCGTTCAGACCATAATAAAGAGCTTCGCCCTCCTGGAACAGCTCGCAGGTCGTAAACGGCACGAAAATGGCGGTGCTGCTTGTCGTAAGCCCACGCTCAATTTCAATCTGGTTCAACCCTAAGGCAAGAGAGGACATAAGGCCCTGCTCCTGCTGGAAGTCCAGACGTTTCAGGGCACAGTTATACTTCTGCGCAATACCGGAGGCAGACAGAATATCATTAAACAGCTTTTGCCGTTTGGAAGCGATATTCTCCACCAGCACCGTCACAAGAAACATGCGTTCATTCCGGCTCTGCAAATCCTGTAAGAGATTCTTTGCTTCTTCGCCGTAGGTGGCAAGGTCGGTAGGTATGATGTCCATGTCATAACCGGCACGGACCGCTTTCTTCTGTTCCTCAATGGTCATTTTCTGCAGATCGGACATCTTGCGTTTGATGTTCTTGATCGCCTGGGCCTGGTCGATGGACTGGATATGCAGGTTCACCGTCACGGCGTCGTCCAGGTCTAAAAGCTCCGCCAGCAGCCGGTCCGTCAGTTCCGGCGCTAAAATCTGCAAAAAGGACACCGCCCCGGAATAGTCGGCCACCCGGAAGGTCTTTCCGTCATTTGAGAACGACAGGCCGGAGGGCGCAATAAAATCTTTTGTGGAAAGCCCGGTTTTCGGCAGGTCCGCCCAGGTAAAATGAAACTTTTCCTGCCCGTCCGGGTGTAGCTGGCTGTGAAGGAGCTCCAGGCGTTCCAGCCCGTCTAACGGCTTTGCCTGTGCTCCTAAGGCTTTGAAATTTGCCAGCACGTCGGCCTCGATCCGCTCCAGGCGCATCTTCGCGGTGCGAAGGTCGTCAGCCTCAATGCCGAAGGTGATATATTTCCGCTTGGTAAGGCCGTTGTTGCCTTTTTGGAGCTGGCCCTTTAACATATCCCCATACTCTTTGCGGATTCCGTCATATTCGTCACCGCAGACGGGGATGTCGATACTGCGGGCAAAATCCTGCATATTGGCCTGCTGATTGATAAAGGTAAGCTGCACATGGATCGAAGCGTCAAAATAATTGAGGAAATCACAGTAGCCCTCAAAAATCTGCGCTTTGTCATCTGCCTGTGCAAGCTGGTAGTTAATATCAAAAAACTGCACTGTCTTGGTGTAGAGCTTATCCGTCAGCCGGCAGATTCCATCCCGGTACATTTCCTTATAGGGAATACTCTGCTGGACCGTCTGCGGGGCATCCGTTTTCAGCCCGGCAAAAAAACCGCCTTTTTTAGGCGGCCTGGTGCGGACAGTCTTATTTCCGCTTGTCTTTGCGTCGGCCCTGGTCTTTTTTGCCTGCCTGATGTTTCTTTGCAGACGTTTTTCCTGGGCTTCCTGCTGTTTGGTTTTTGGCAATCCTCGTAACCTCCTTCTTTGACATGGATTTATACAGGTTTTCCGTCCGGTATGGCCGTTTCTTCGGCCAGAGCTTATAGCGGAGCCTGTTTTTCAGAAGTTTCTCCGCCGGCTGTCCGTCCCGCTCATACATGGCGAAAAAGAAAAAGGGCATCATAAGCCCGATCATCAACAGCACCGCCGCCGAGTTGCCGATAGCGCCGCGGGTAAGGAAATATACCGGCAGCCCCACCAGCGCGGCCAGGCTGAAACAAATGAGCTGGCGCTTCGTCAGGTTAAATGCCAGCTTGGTCTTGACTTTCGTTAAGTCTTTGGGTACAGGTACATAGGGCATTGTTTTCACCTCCAATCGTGATATGCCATCAGTATTTATCCGGTTCCCTCATGTCCGTCTTTCCGGGCATCGTGATACTGGATTCCACCTCATTGCCCCACACATCCCAGCCGGGGGTCTGCTGCCTTGCGAACAACTCGACCCTGGGGACGTCACCCATAAGTTTCACAATCTTTTCCCGCACCTCGTCCGGCTTCTTGCTGTGCTGCTCGATATGGGAAATCACAAACTGGTGGATTCCCGCACACTGGCGTTTCGGGTGCCCCCTGGTCGCCAGTAAGCACACCTCCGCGTTTGAGCGGGTCCAGAACCCCATCCCATAAAACCAGCTATCTGCTTTCCGGTTCTGTTTCAGCCAGAGGAAGGCCAGTGTTTTATATTTGAATCCCCATGCCTCCATAACACGGAACGCCTCATTAAGCTGCGGGAAGGTGGCCCATAGAAAAAGCGCACTGTCTTTGGCTGCAATATCTGCAACCGGCAGCGCGCATATTTCTTCTATGCTCATGGTGGGGTAATGGTTTTCCGCCACCCCATTGCCGCGTTTCATATCGTAACGCCAGGGCGGGTCTGCGTACACGATGCCGTATTTTCCAGCCTCCGGCATTATCGAGCCTGCTCATTCTTGGCGGGAGCGGATTTTGCCGGAGGCGTCTTAACCTTACCGGCATTTTCTTTCAAGGCGCCGGTCAGGGAAGGTTTCTCCGCCGCTCCCTTTGTCGCTTCAAGGGTGGCCTGCAAATTTTCAATCGCCTGGCCGTACCCTTCGATCAGGGCGTCGTTAAGCTGCCTGCGGAAATCCGCCGTCACCGGCCAGCAGACATCCCTCCATTTTCCCTGCTTATCCTGGGTAGAGGGCATGTTGACATACAGCCCCTTTTCGCCGGAGCAGATACGGAAGCCGTCAATCTTGAAACAGTCCCCAATCGTCACATTGGCGTAAGCCAGCAGGTTTCCCATCGGGGCGATCGGGCGTACATTCACATCCAGTTTCAGGCCTCCGCCCGCCTGATTCTCCGGCACCTGTACCTCCGGCTGCATGGATTCATTGTTTGTCTTACTCATATAAAAAAGTCCTCCTTCTTGTTAAAATGTAGGTTGATTACACGCTAATGCGAGTTAAAAATGCTTTTGGATAGCGAGCCTGTCTTAAACAGGGCAAAGGCCAGCAGGACCGTATAGCCTGCCGTGCCCCAGATCGCACCGTGAATGTCGCCGGAAGAAGGGATCGACTGGACCAGCACCGCGTAGATTGCAACGCAGACCAGGATCAAAAACCCCTGGAAACCTAAAGCAAACAGGGAACGCAGATAATTTGTCCCCATCTGCCCCCATTCACGGTTTGCCATTGTGGAAAAGGGTATGGGTGCCAGGCTGACTGTAAGATATATTTCAATCATACGGCCATACACAATGACAAAGATTACGATGGACAACACCCACATGCACAGGTTGATAATGTTGGTCTCCAGCCACAGGCCGATCAGCTCCCACATCCCCATTGCTTCAAGCTGCGTTTCCAGGTCGGCCAGCGCAGCGGTAACATCCATGTTCCCGTTTATCATGCCGGTGCTCTGGCTCACCACATTCTGGGCGACGTCAAACACCGCCATGACGATAGTAAAGCAGTTGGTGAGCAGGTATGTGGCAACAAAGGTTTTGAAAATCCACTTGAAGATGTTGAACGTATCAAAATCGTGCATGTTGTTCTTTTCCAGGATCATCTGGATCAGTTCATAGACAAGGACAAAAGTCAGGATAATTCCCGCAATGGGAATGACGACGGTTTCAGAAAGATTCTGGATCATGCTGAACACGCCGCCATTCCAGCCCTGCGGTGTCTGTCCTACCTGTGAGGCCACATCCGAGACCTGGCTGTTGACGGACTCAAAGATACCGGTGTATTGTCCTGTGATCGCTTCAATTAAGCCCTCTTTAATCCAGTCTGTTATCCATTCAAACAGACTGCCCATAAGTCAGCCCTTAACCGAACAGGCCGGAAAGCAGCGGGATCAGCGTTGCACCAACCAGAGCGATACCTCCGCCTGCCATAAGCTGCTTGATCCCCTGGGATTTTGCACCTGGGTTATCATTTCCGTAACCTTCGAGAAGGTTTACAACACCCCATGCGCCCAGACCTGCGCCCAGGGCGATCACAAGGATCTTCAAAGTATCAATCGCGCTTGCAAAAAATGCCATAATGTTCCTCCTTTAATTTCAGAAATTTTAATTTGTGATATGGCCGTATCAGGCCGGAAACAAAAAAAGTCGCCGCACTGTTTTTAGAAAAAAATCTGTTTCAAACAGCACGGCGGCATGGGGCAGGAAGAATCCTGCGGTTATTTACTTTTCAGGGAGAATCACGAATCCTCAAAAAATCCTCCTTTCATCGTGACAAAAACAAAGCCTGCCAGGGCGTCATGCTTTGACAGGCAGGAACAACTTTATAAAGTCTGGGAAGCCAGATCTTCGGCTGTGACTTCATAATTGCGGTATCGTTCACCGGGACGCATCGGCATCCGGGTAGAAAGAAACTTTTCGATATTAAAAGCGTTCTTCTCATTAAAATCGGAAAGCAGTTTGTAATTTGGGTGTTTGGTTATATCGTATTTCCGGGAGAGGAACGGCCGCACACCCCTGATCTGCAACAGACATTTACCCCCGTCCATGACTGCCAGTTCATCCACCGACATCAGATCCTTTCCCAGCTTTTGAAAATTTTGTCCGTGGGATTCCTGATTGCCCTTTGTGACACTGGTGTTATACAGGTCGATGGTCTCTTTCCCCAATAGGGAGTTCCAGCTTTTTAAGGTGGTTTCTTCTTTGCCTCCTAAGAAAAGGGAGGCGTCACAGTTACCGATGATGGTGTCCATGTTGTCTTTATACAGGGCTTTGAGCTGGCTTTGCGCCTGCAGCACCAGGCAGGCAGAGATCTCACGGCTTCGGATGGTCGCCATAAGACGCTCCAGGTTCGGGATCTGCCCGATATTTGCCGCCTCGTCGATCAGGCAGCGCACATGGATGGGAAGCCTTCCACCATATACATCATCCGCCCGCTCACACAAGCGGTTAAACAAAATGGAATAGATCAGACTGATCAAAAATGCAAAGGTCCCGTCCGTATCACTCATAATAAGGAAAAGAGCAGTCCGTTCATCCCCCAGCATATCCAGATCCAGTTCGTCATACATGGTAATTTCCCTGACTTCTTTAATGTCAAAAGGAGCCAGTCTGGAAGCACAGGAAATAAGGATCGACTTGGCTGTTTTTCCGGCAGCGAGCTTATATTTCTTATATTGACGCAGGGCAAAATGATCCGGGTCTTTCTGTTCCAGCGCGTCAAAGAGAAGGTCAACGGCATTTTTGAACGACTCATCATCCTCACGGACTTCCATTGCGTTCAGCATTTCTACCAGTGTGGCAAAATTCTGTTCGTTTGCCGGAGCCTCATAATAGATATATCCGATCAGTGCCGTATAGAGCAGGGTTTCTGCCTTGACCCAGAAATCGTCTCCGGCCTTGCCTTCGCCTTTGGTATTGGCGATTAGGGTAGTGACGATCTTCAGAATATCTTTCTCGGAATGAATGTAGGCGAACGGGTTAAAGTGCATACTTTTCTGGAAATTGATCGTATTGAATACCCGTATTTTATAGGACTCATAGATGATCTTTCCTTTTTCATTACGCACAGGCTTTCCGTCCTTGTCCAGCTTTGGTGTGCCTCGCTGCAACATCTTTCCGCATTCCACAAGGACTGTACCTTTCGGATCGGTGACGACGTAGGAACTGTGCATTTGCATCAGATTGGGCTTGATGAAAAAGCGCGTTTTTCCCGAACCTGATCCTCCGACTACCAGTACATTTTTATTTCTTGCATTGGCCGGATTTTTGGGCCTTCCGTTTAACATCAGTCCTTCACTTTGGGTAAGAATGATATTGTTTTCCGGCTTTGGGTCCATAAACGGGGCAATATCGGCTTTATTTCCCCAACGAGCTGAACCGTATTCCACATTTTTGCGGTATTTCTTAGCGTCTTTCCCTCTAAGATAGACTGCCAGCCGCATAATGGCTGCACCGCATAAACCGATCAGCCAGTCCATTGCCGCCCCCGGCCACATACTCTGAAACGCAAGGGCAAAGCCTTCGGACAGTCCTAACAGCTTTTGGGAAGCGTCTGCTCCGGGAGCCAGCCGCACCGCTTCGCCCAGCTTGGCAAATACCAGAAGGAACAGAACATAAGGCAGATGGAGAATGACCTGTTTTTTCAGTGTTTCTGCATCGATCTTCATCGTTCCGGTCCTCCGTGTTCTTTGTTCTTTACACGGTCACGGCCAAGCGACTGTGCCAGTTCTTTGAACTTATGAAGCTGTATAAGCAGCGACGGTCTGGTGCTGCGTGTAAGGTCTTTCTTTGTATATTCCTTAAAAGCTGCCGTCAGTGCATCCGCCTGGTTTGCCTTGAAATATACCGTCCATTTTGGGGGATCGGTCCCAAGTTCCTTTTCTATATGGTAGCGTACCTGATGTTTTCTGGCATACCGTTCAAAAGAGCGGATTCGCCCTGAAACTTCAATGGTATTGGCTCCGGGGTCTTTATAAGTCAGCCGCTTCATGCTGTTGCGCCCGACTTTTGGCATTGTGCGTTCCTGTTCCATCTTTTGGAGTACCGCAGCAATAGCCGCACGCAGTACCCGCCCTGACAGTTTTGCTGCCTGTATAGAAACAGAAACCGTTCGTTGTTCGAGATCTTCCTGCAAGAGCATCCTCCTTTCTGATAAAATCGGTATTTATAATATGGAAATAACTTTTTACCGGCTTTCCCCAAGAACCTGCTGTCGGGAAGCGTGTTCAAAGGCTTTTGCTGCCTGATCGACCTGAATTTTAGCATGTTTCAAAAGCGTCTTGATGATCGTAGCCGGGCGTTCCTGTTCCTCCAGATGATCGACCATCCCTTTGCACTCATCCGGGAGGTATTCCGCCATATCTTTCAACACATCGGAAAAGTTACCCATAAAGCCCCAGCAGCTATCCGACAGCTCCCCGTTTTTATAAAGCTCAAACCCATAACATTCGCCACGCAGATAGGAATCATAAGCGGCGACTTCGCTGCGCATCAGTGCGTCCGCTTTCTGCCGGATGGCGCCGGTCATCTTGTCAGCGTCAAATTCCTTTAGGGCATCTTCTTTGGAAACATAGATCCAGCCGACCTGTCCGCTGTCCCATTCTGCATGAGGAGCCCTGCCTGAGAAACTTTCTGTACTCATGGCAAGACCTGAGTGGTCGTAGAGATAGAGGGGGAGCATCAGATACTTTTCCGAAATTACTTTCTGCATTGCTTCATCGATCGCCCGTTCCTCTGTCTTTGGTCCATGCCGGAAACGGCTGCTTACAATGTTTACCATCCGTTCATAGCGTTTCATGCCGGCTTCATCATGTCCTACGGTATCTAAATACATTTCCCGCAGGAAGTCATCTTTGTCCATATGGTTGTGATGGTCGCCCAGCGCATAGCGGGGATGAAAGCATACCATCGTCCCAAAATGTTCATCTACCTCACGGGGAGAGATCAGAATATCGTCCGGCTGCACCATAAGGGCATAAGGTTCATTTACTGCCATTAACATAATTGGCTCCTTTCTTTCTACAAATCCGGGCCGGAATGGTGCATCATCGGTTTTTCCCGGTGTTCATTGGTTGCAGGCTGCTTGACTGCAATGATCTCGCCGGCAAGCCTTGCAAATTTTTCAGGGTACTTGAATTGCTCCCCATATTTCTCCATCAGATCCGGGGAAAGGTCTGTAAAATTTTCCTCGCCAAGACCAACGATCAGAAAATTCCCGGACACAATATCATAGATGTGGCCGTCATCGTCAAAGAGAGCTCGGTTCAAAGGCAGCCCCATCAGCTTGCCTTCTTCATTGCAGATCAGAGCCACCGGGTCCTCATACGGATAGACCGCCTGAATATCTCCGCCCACTGCCGCCTGCAAGGATTTCAGACCACTTTCGATCTCCGCAGCATAAGGGGACTTGCCCGGCTCTACCATTAACACTTTCATAATTGTATATCCTCCTTCTTTTTCATTGCCGTACCGGGAGTGGTTGGCGTTTTTTCCTGAGTTTTTGCCACAGAGAGCTTCCCCAGGACGGAAGGCTTCTCCTGGTTTTCGGGTGTAAAAATACCGCCCTCCGAAACCTCGGCGGCGGCATGTTCCGTTTTGGCCTGTTCCAGTCCTTCAACCGTATAACCAGGTAAGAGAGTGCCATGAACCATAAAATGACGCTCATATTCTTTCGGGATCGGCGGGGAAATTTCCGTGAATAAATGGGAATAGGCTTTCTTTCGCCCGTCCAGGTATTTTATGGCTGCGTTCTTATCTGTATATCGTTTCTGGTTTTGTCCGGCAATCTTTGCTCCATATCCCTGCTTCGGGGAATGAATACGGACTTCCCATGTCACATACCAGGCAATCGGAACACTCTGTTTGGTTTCTCTGTCATATTTCGTATCTTCCCAAATACTGCAGGTCATCTGATAGACCCGGTTGCTGATTTTCTGATCTGCCCTCCAGTTATCGGTGTCTTTCCACTGGTTGCCGGTATGTTCGATCTCCGGTGTACGAAGATATTCCAAAGCCCGGTTGATCGTCTGTGTTGCCGCTGCCTGCTGTTCCCATTGTTTTGCAGCAGCCACCACGATTTCATAGGCTTTCTGCTCCCCGTCGATACTTCCCTGGCGCATGGCTTCCAGGCTATCTATTCCCATTGTGATCAGAGTAGAAATATCCACATTTTCACAAACTACGCTGTGTTCAATTTTAAGCTCTGATCCCGGCGTCAAGTGGTCGCCATACCGGTAGGCATGATAATCTTTATTTTCTTCCAAAATGCTGTTCACCTCCTGCTATATTTCCGGCTCGTGGTTTTTTCTGGAAAACGTCTGTGCCGGTGATTTTTTATCTGCCGGCCTGTTTGCCGCAAGCTGATCCATCACGGAAGGACGGCCGACGCCGAACATGGATAGCTGCCCGTCCGCCGCCTCACGAAGTTCAGAAACAGAGAGGGGAAGCGTTACATCGGCATGGGTCAATAGCTGTTCCCGTTTCAAATCCTGAATGATCTCGTCAAAAACAGCGTTGATCGCACGGCGTTCTTCCCCCACAGGGAAGGCTTTCAATACCTCCATTTCTCCGTCTTTACCGGAAACCAGGGTAAGGGCACAGTCGGCATGGCCTGCCAGATAATCCGATGTGTAGGGCAGTTTGTCCTTGATATAACAGGCAAAGGCTCTGGCTGTCATTTCCACATTGCTGTCCCAATAACCGCCGTCTTTTTCCTGCACCCATTTCAGGGCAGCTTCTTTGGTCCCAAAATTGGTCCGCAGGATCGAATAGCCTTTTGTCACATAGTAGGTACCGGGTTTCCAGTCCCCATTTTTAGAATAGGTCTGTTTCCCGTCGTTGAAGTGGATCGCATAACCTTTCGGTATTTTCTGCTCTTTGGAAACACAAAACTGTTCCTTTTTTGCTTCCTGAGTAAAGTTGCGCTCAAAATATTCAGCTGAGCGGATCAGCATGGTATTGGACAATTTGTTTGTGATCACGGGATTGTCCTGTCCCTTTTTCGTTGCCCGGTAATGGATTCCGCTTCCCCAGCCCTGTACCTTTTCTAAATATCCATTGTCAACGAAAAAGCGGTCATAGGCTTTCGCAGCATCCTCCACAGTACGGACATCTGAAAGCACTGTCTGCAATTCCCGGACTGTTTTTATATATTCCTTTTGTCTCGCGGTCCGTTTTTCCGGGGTGTCATCCGTGCGGTAATACTGAGGGGAAGCGTTTAAGCCGTCCCTCGCTTTTTTGATAAAATAGACCACGCCAAGAGGAATCCCTTCCTCCAGCATGACTGCATAGTCCGGCTTTTTCCAGACATTATCCTTTTTCACAAATTTTTCGGCTTCGCGCTCATTCATGGCTTCCAGATCATCCGCATACAGCCCGCGGTCTTTCCACAGGTCTTTTTTCGCACCGCCGATCTTTTCACCGAAATCTTCATGCACTCCTGCCAATCTTCATCACCTCCAGTCAGTGTAAAATTCTTATCGCTCCGGGGCAGGGCGGCGTTCTTCGTTTTTGTGAAGTTGTGGGAGGTTTCCTGTGAGCCGGTCAGTTTCCCTGCGGATCAGTTTGTCCAGAGCGCCTAAATCCTCCGGTGCAATGGCAAACTCCCGGTAATTTTCATACCACAGGCCCGTAGAGACTGCCGCGATGGGCGCAATTTTCTCCGAACCGGATGGAAGAAGGCGATACACAGGGGCTTCGTCATAAAGAAGCATCTGCTTTGCCGTTCCCTGTGGTATGCGGTACTTATCCATATCCGGGTTCTGGGCTGCCTCCATATATTGCATATTCAGGCGTTCTTCTAAATCCTGGGGCATATAACGAAATGCCTGATCCATCCACTGTCTGAACATCGTGGAATAGTGGTACTGCCATTCCGTAACTTGATTCGGGGCATAAGAAAATCCCCAACTTTTCAGAGCATCTTTTTCGTAAAGCTCCATTTCAGTCCATTCTTTCAGGCTGACCGTAGCCGCTGAACCATCTTTGCGTTCAATATTGACGCCGCAGGGATAGAGGATATTTCTTTTTATATCCTGCCGCAGCGTGTCTAAATCCATCATCAGGACATCTCCGTACAAGTGACCGCCCTCGCTCCGATCCGTATGAAACAGGAAAGCCCTCGCTCCGATGAACTCCGTTGTTAAGATCATTTGATGAAGATCCGCCGTAGAACAATAAGCAAATAAGGCGTCGGAAAGCCACATGTGATTTTTCCCCATGATGGCAATGGAATCAGCCCCGGTATTTGTTGCCAGAGAACGCATATTGAATTCGCATTCTCTAAGAAAATCTCCGGCAAAAATATGGAGTTCATACGCAAAGACGGATAAGTCTGTATCGCGGATCAAATGAATCTGCGGTAGTGGTTCCTGATTCAATCAAATTCCTCCTTTCATGTGAAGCAGCTCTTTGACCTGCTCATTTTCCGCAAACGGCTGGCTATCTGTCTCCGCCATTTAATCAATCCCTCCCATCTGCCGGTAGCTGCCCGCCGGCAATCTTGCCGACAATCTCCGGACCGGTTTCATAAATCTGCATGAGGCGTTTTGCTGTGCCGCAAGGCTGTGCAGCTCCGCTGGTCCAAAGACGCACTGTGGATGGGGCAACATTCATCAAAAGCGCAAAGCCCTTTTCGTTCATGTCCAGCTTTTTCATCAGCGATTTAACCATATCGGGGCCGTAGTCTGGACACCGGGAAGCCTCGGCAATCATCTGCAAAGCGGTATTTTCAATTTTTTTCATTTTCAAATCCTCCTGTTATTTGTTTTCCAGCCTTATGCCGGGGCAAAGCTGATCTGGTTGTGTTTCATCCTTTTGGCAAAGTCCGGCAGCGAATAATTTACCCCGTCAATTTCTGCATGGGTGTCATCCAGACGATGACAAACAGCAAAGTGCCTGTCCCCGTTTCCATAGAACAGGCAGAGTAAACCATTGTCGGGAATGGAAAACAGCGCTTTTCCGGCGCTGTCTGTAAAGCAGATATGTTGAGATCCATTCATGTTGAAATCCTCCCTAAATTGAAACAGCCGCCTCTTTTGGGCGGCGTTGGTGCTGGCTGGTTTGCAGTTGTTCCCGAACCAGCAGCAATTTCTCATTGTAATCTTTTCCCATCCGGGGAGGGTTGACACTTACCCGGATATGACGGAAACGTTTATCCTCGTGAAGCATGGTCTTGATTTTCCGGGCATTGACAAATCCGGCAAGGTCGTGGTCCATATAAAGGGTAACACGCCGTATCTCCGGGTGGCGTTCCAGGAAAGAAGTCAGCGCCACATGGGAAGTACCGCCCAAAGACAAGCGATAACCATTCCATTTCCATCCCTCCAGCTCTTGAAGTGTCGCATGGGAAAGCGCATCAATAGGAGCTTCAAAGACTGCCACATGCCGGCTGCCCGGACTTTGCGGGGGATAACAAAAGTTATATCCTTTGTCGCTGCCATAGACATCCTTTTTGAGATTGCCGCTGATACTGCGCATACAGGCAAACTTCGCTTTCCCGGAATCATCTTTCCCAACAAACACACAAACCGGTTCTCCATGATACCGGGCTTCGTAAAAAATCCCGGCTTGTAAACACTGGCGAATGACTTCTGAGCTGATCCCCCGTTTCTGCAAATAGGAGACCGCAGCGGTCGCGCAACGTCTGGCCCAGGGGAGAGCGAATGTTTTCTTTTCCGGCTCTTTTGATACCTGTATTTCTGCCGTACTTTGGTAAGCCGGTTCCTGTGGGATTTCGCCACCTACCAGAGCATGAACCGCATCCACAAGACCATATCCCCGAATCTGGATCAGGTAGTCCAGCGCATTGATACTCCGTCCGCGGCTGTTCCAGTACCAGTACCTTTTCCCGGTCACATATACCAGACTGTCATGCTCCTTATGCCGGAAATTAGGTCCATCCTGTTTCAGCACGCCGGGTTCATGGAATTGCAGGTAAGTAAACAAGTCAGCTTCCCGCGCTGCCTGAATCTGTTCTTTGGTTACGCCGGGCATAGTACCGGCACAGTGTTTCTTTTCATTGTGCTTTGCCTCCTTCCTGTGATGAAATGAAAAAAGACACCCAAAGGTGCCTAACAGCCGTACAGGTCGTGATTGACCTCGGCACGGTAATAGCTGTCCATTGTAGCCGGGGCATTATACAGCGCCGCCAGCAGATACGCTTTGATGTTTCCGACCTTCGTTGTGTTCTTGTCGATACAGTCAAAGACATACTCTAAGTGGCCGGAATTGATCTTCAGGAACCGGCTCTTGACGATTTCCCTCGGAAAATCATCTCCGGCAATGCGAATGTAAGGGCGTTTCGACAAAATCACTTCAAGCATAAGTTCAAGGGCTTCATCCAAACGTTCCCTGCCATACCGTAAGACCAGTAAGTCATATTCAATATTTTCTTTGATGATTTCACGATAGGCTTCTATCAGCTCTATCCGATCCATCCCATCCGTGCGGTTTGCCGCTTCCGGCTCTGCCGGATAGATTGATGGATAAGTTATTGATTTATCTTTTTTTGATTTTTTTGTTTTTAATGGATTAGTATTTAATTGTGCGGGATTTTCCTGTTCAGGTTCCGCCTGTTTAGGTTTTGCCTGTTCTGGTTTTACCTGTCTTGGATTTTCCCGTTTAGGTGAAAGCCCTGTGTTTTCGGTACTTACAGGCTGCTCATGGATCGTATATTCAATGTCTCCCAACTGCCCGTTATCATAGCGGAGGCGCTGTCTGGTGAGATAACCATGCCGCTCCAGTTCCTTCAGGGCAGTAGTGATAGAATCCACACCATCCTTGCAGATATGGGCGAGTCCCTTTGTGGTATAATCCCAATCTTCCGGCAGCGACAACATAAGTGATAAAAGCCCCTTTGCCTTTAAGGACAACTCCGTATTGCGCAGATGGTGATTGCTCATTATCGTAAAGTCCTTTGTTTTCTCTACACGGAATACTGCCATTGTACCGCCTCCTTTCTTCGACTATTCCGTTACAAGGCATGATCCCTGCGGTCATAATGGAGATGACCGTCAGAGACCTTCGCATGGTTTTTCAGTTTCACTTCGCCCCGTTCCTGGCTCTCTAAAAATTTCTGATAGCCGGCATCTGTAAGGAACAAGCGCATCTTATCGCCTTTGTCGCCAACAGGGGAATCGTAAGACAATACATCAAAGACGATCATGTGCTTTACTTCTGGATCAAAGCGTTCAAGTGCCATGATGTCATGCCCCTTCAATTTTTCTGCCCCTGATTGTTGTCTGGCCTCGGCGATCTTTTCTCCAATCGTCCGGGCTGGATAGGGCAGACGGTAATTCTTCTGAATATCTTTTACCAAGTCCATGCACTCTGCATTTGACAGAACACGAAGTTTTGCCATAAGACCTTCTGCCGCCTCCCGCTGTTCGGAATTATTTGAATACCGCACGGTCATATAAAGTTCATTCAGGATCTTTGTCTGATAATCGCTCTCCACCTGAAAGAGCAGCTTTTTTTCCATTTCGTTTAATTCCATGTGGATCTCCTTTCTCTCGAAAATGAGTATGAAAAAAGGGCGTCCACCTATAAAAGTGAAACGCCCACGGCAACCAGCGGTCAGACATAAAGCCGGACCGCTGGCACTATTAAATTTTGTCGTTAATAAAACAGCCTCCTTTTTTCTTTATAGTTTTCGTCAATTTTCAACTTGGAAAAGGAATTGAATAAAAGACGACAAACGCTCAAACCCCTTGAAAATAAAGGCTTTTTCTGTTTGTCGTTATTATACCGTAACGGCATACTCATGCCACCATGTTAATAGAAAATGGTGCCGATATCAAGGATGTACAGAAACGCCTGGGACACGCTGATATCAACACCACCTTACAGGTCTACACTCATGCCACCGAAAAAATGGCAGAACGAAGCGTAGAGATTTTTGAAAAGGCTGCAAGCCTTTGACAACATCTCAAAAAAGCGTTGTCAAATCGTAGTCAAATGGTCTTTCGTAGTCGTCCAGAAAGCCCACAAATCCTTATTTTACGCGGGTCAGAAGCCCAATTGTTTCACAGTTAGCAGTTGCAGGAAACATATCCACAGCACAGGCCTTTTCCAGCTTATATCCATGCTCCTGCAGGACCACCAGATCTCTGGTCAGGCTGGTCGGCTTACAGGAAATATAGACCATACGGTCTACGCCGAAGTCAATGATCTTCTCCAGAGCCTTTGGGTGAATCCCGTCACGCGGCGGGTCCAGGATGATCAGATCTGGCTTATCCTTTAGTTCTCCGATGACCTTCAGCACATCTCCGGCAATGAATTCGCAGTTGTCCAGTCCGTTTCCGGCTGCGTTTTCTTTTGCTGCCTCGACAGCCTCCTCCACGATTTCCACGCCTACAACCTTATCGGCCACCGGCGCGATGATCTGGGCAATGGTTCCTGTTCCGCTGTATAGATCAAAGACCACCTTGTCTTTTGTCTCACCCACATAGCTGCGGGCCGTCTCATAAAGCACCTCTGCTCCCAGAGAGTTTGTCTGGAAGAAGGAAAACGGGGTAATGCGGAATTTTAAGCCCAGCAGTTCCTCATAAAAGAAATCCTGTCCGTAAAGGATGGTGGTCTCATCGCTCCGGACCACATCGGCCAGACTGTCATTGCGGATATGCAGGATCCCGGCAAAGGTTCCCGTAAGCTTTAGTGCCTGCATACAGGAGAGCCAGCCGGCCAGCAGCTCCTGCTCAGACAGCGGCGTGGTACACTCCTCTGTCACGCCCAGATCGTCTGTCTGACCGGAAGTAACCAGTGCCACCAGGATTTCCCCGGTCTTTACCGCCCGGCGCACCAGCAGATGACGCAGATAACCAGTGTGCTGCATCTTTTTATGATAGCTGATATGCTTTTCTGTAAAGTAGTTCAGGGTGGCTGTTAAAATCTTACAGAAATCCTCATGCACAATCTGGCACTCCGGCGTATTCACGATATCATAAAAGCTGCCGCGGCGGTGCATGCCAAGAGCCAGTGGGCCGTCCTTATACTCATCCCCGAAGGAGAACTCCATCTTATTGCGGTAGCCATCGGATATCGGGCTGGCCTTGATGCCCTCAAACTCGTAGGAATCACAGACTTCATCTAACAGGGCTTTTATCTGGCTTTCCTTGATTTTTAACTGTTCCTCATACGGAAGGCTCTGATACAGGCAGCCTCCGCAAACTCCAAAATGCGGGCAGGCATCTTCTGTTCTCTCCAGCGGTGACTTTTCCAGTACCTCTAAGAGACGTGCCTCACATTTGCCTTTTCTCTTTTTATTTATCACAAACCGGATCTTCTGCCCCGGAATAGCATTCTTGACGATGATCCGCTCGCCATCTACATATAACATTCCCTTATTGGGAAAATCTATGGTCTCCACGACCGCTTCAAACATATCTCCCTTTTTCACGTTCTATCTCCCAAATGATATTTCTTATGAAGTTTCATAGGATACAATTTCCTATGAAACAAGAAAGGCGTATCCCGGTCTGCGAGACACGCCTGATTCTGATTATTTTCTGATTTGATTTCCGGCTTTGCCGGCTTAAGCATCCTGCTGATTATTTCTCGTCATCCTCATCCTCGAAGAAGTCATCGTCAAAATCGTCATCGAAATCATCTTCGAAATCCTCCAGGTAATCCGGAGTAAAGAAACGGTATACACCG
>ERZ780223.312-NODE-312-length-57333-cov-6.761776_pt1 | contig 57333 bp, 53 predicted proteins | sample MGYA00511016_ERZ780223 | MGnify/ENA primary metagenome ERZ780223 (study PRJEB29588, sample SAMEA2159032) | human gut metagenome | biome: human gut; feature: human-associated habitat; material: faeces | place: Denmark | collected 2008/2010 ... | reverse complement strand
CTAAACTTCTGCTAGGATGTCTGAAGAAATTTGCGCAAAACTATTGACAGTACCTCTTAACATCGGCATAATACTTCCTTAACAATGATATATTATACTAGCATCATAAACCACGAACCCTACTGATGAGGCGCAGACCTTATCGGAAATAAATTTTTTCACGATGGTTGAAGGAGGAAATATATTATGAAATTGAAAAAAATCGCATGTTTAGGTCTGGCAGCTATGGTAGCACTCGGTGCTTTGGGCTGCGGCAGTGATAACAAGGCTGCTGATAACAAAGCAGGCAGCAAGGTTACCGGCAGTGTAACCGGCAGCGGTTCTTCCGCACTTCTGCCGCTGGCAAAGGATGCAGCAAGCAAATTCAAAGCTATTAACCCGGATGTTTCTATCACCCTTAACGGCGGCGGCAGCGGCACCGGTCTTAAGCAGGTTGCAGACGGCAGCGTTAACATCGGTAACTCTGACGTACCGGCAGAAAGCAAACTGAAAGCCGAAGTTGCTAAAGGACTTGTAGACCACAAGGTTTGCGTAGTTACTATGGCTCCGGTTATCAACAAAGACCTGGCAGCTAAAGTAAAAAGCCTGACCAAGGCTCAGCTGACTGACATCTTCACTGCTAAGGTAACTAACTGGAAACAGGTTGGCGGCCCGGATGAACCTATCGTTCTGATTACCCGTCCTGCTACCAGCGGCACCCGCGCTCTCTTCCAGGAGTTCGCTCTGGGCGGTGCTAAAGAAGCAACCAACAAATCTCTGGAAACTGATGACTCCGGCACTCTGCTGCAAAGCGTAAAGGATAACAAAGGCGCTATCGGTTATGTTGCTCTGTCCTACCTCGTAAATAACAAAGACGTTGCAACCGTAGCAATCGACGGCGTAGAGCCTACTTTGGATAACACCTACAGCGGTAAATATCCTGTATGGGGTTATGAGCACATGTATACTAAAGGCGAAGCTGCTGGCGCTGTAAAAGCGTTCCTGGACTTCATCCTTTCTGCTGATTATGGCAAGGAAATTGAAAAACAGGGTTATGGTGTTACTGCTAAGATGCAGGTTAAACGCTAAGCCGGACTTCGGATAAGGCGCATCTGCGTCAATCCCAAAACAATTATTACGCTTCCATCTAAACGAGAAGCAGGAAGACAGCATACGCTAAGAGATGCGTCTTACCGGTCTTCTCATCCCCTTTAGAATAAACATCAAGGCTGTGCCGGGCAGGAGCTGGTAAAGTTATTAGCTGCGAGCCTTTGCATAGCCTTTAGCTTTGAAAAGACAAATATATTCACGAGTTACATCAGAGGAGAATAGTTTATGCAACAGGTTCCAACAAATGCTTATAGGCAGGATGCGTTGTGGCGCTACATTATTACCGGCTGCGGCTTGGCGCTTATTGTTCTGACGCTGTCTATCGGCGCTTTCCTGTGCTACAAGGGCTTAGGCACATTCACTACATATAATCACAGCATCAGCGAGTTTCTTTTTTCGGCAGATTGGGCGCCAAGTGACAGCGCTGAGGGCGGCGGCAAGGTTGGCGCAGCCATCTTCATCTTCGGTTCTGTTATTACCTGCGCATTGGCGCTGGCGATTGCTACACCGTTCAGCTTGGCAACCGCAATTTTTATGACGGAGATTTCGCCGGAGCTGGGCAAGCGCTTTGTCCAACCGGCTGTGGAAATTTTTGTCGGCATTCCTTCCGTAGTTTATGGCTGGATCGGCCTGACAATTTTGGTACCACTGATTAAAAACATTTTTAACCTGCGCTTCGGCTTTTCCGTTTTGGCTGCAGGTATTGTGCTGGCGGTCATGATTTTCCCGACGATTACCAGTCTGGCGGCAGATGCACTGCGCAGCATCCCTGAAAGCTACCGCGCTGCTTCCTATGGTTTGGGCGCAACGCGTTGGCAGACTATTGCCAAGGTGGTAGTGCCTGCGGCAGTTACCGGCCTGATGACGGCTGTTATCCTGGGCCTGGCGCGTGCCTTCGGCGAAGCGCTGGCTGTAGCAATGGTTATCGGCAAGATGCGTGCGTTTCCGACTTCGCTGCTTGCTCCGACCAACAATCTGACGGCGGCGATTGCGGCGGATATGGGCGGTGCAATGGAGGGCAGCGAATACAACATTGCTTTGTGGACGATGGCATTGCTGCTGTTTGTTATCTCCCTGGCCTGCATCTTTGCAATCCACTTTTTAACTGCTAAAGGAGGGAAGCAGGCATGAATGACAGTATAGCGCGTGCAAAGTTTATTGATAAGCTGATGACAGCTGTGTTTTGTTGCGTAGCAGGCTTCTTTATCCTGCTATTGGTAGCCTTTGCTCTGTACGTTATCATTAACGGCTTCAAGGATTTCAGCTGGAGTCTGATTTCCTTTGAGGGCAGCGGCATCGGTAATTTGTTCTTCAACACTATTTATCTGGTTTTCCTGTCGCTGCTGGTGAGCGTACCTCTGGGAGTCGCTGCCGGCATCTACATGGCGGAATATGCTAAGCAGGGCACGTTCACCAAGTTCCTGCGCATGTGTATCGAAACGATGTCCTCACTGCCGTCCATTGTTGTCGGTCTGTTCGGTTACCTGGTATTTATCGTAATGATCGGCTCACAGTGGAACCTGTTCAGCGGTGCGCTGGCAGTTTCTATCCTCAGCATTCCGCTGATTATGACGGTAACGGAGGATGCCTTCAAATCGCTGCCGCAGGGCTATAAGCGCGGCAGCCTGGCCATGGGCGCAACTCTGTGGCAGACTATTTACAAGGTGCTGCTGCCTGCGTGTCTGCCGCGTATTATGACAGGTGTGATTTTGGCTGCAGGCCGTGGCTTCGGTGAAGCGGCAGCTCTCTTGTATACCGCAGGCATGAGCACCGATATCAACTGGAATAGCTGGAACCTGCTGTCGCCGACCTGCCCGCTGAACCCCTTCCGTCCGGGCGAAACGCTGGCGCTGCATATTTGGGCATCGCGTACCGAGGCGCTGGCAGCCAATGCGGCGCAGATGGCCAACCTTTCTTCAGCAATCTTAATGCTGCTTGTGCTGTCCTTTAGCCTGGGCGCACGTTACCTGAGCACTTATTTAGACACAAAAACCGGAGGTAGCAGAAAATGACAAATGATAACGCTGCAACTAAATTTTTAGTGCAGGATTTGGATTTGTATTACGGCAAATTCCAGGCGTTGAAAAAAATAAATCTTGATATTAAGGAAAAGGAAATTACCGCGCTTATCGGTCCTTCCGGCTGCGGCAAATCCACCTTTTTGAAAACATTGAACAGAATGAACGACCTGGAGGAGGGCGTGCGCATTGAAGGCAGCATTGCACTGGATGGCAAGGATATTTTTGCGGAGATTGACCCCATTAGCCTGCGGCACCGCGTTGGTATGGTCTTCCAACAGCCTAACCCCTTCCCGAAAAGCGTCTATGACAACGTTGCTTACGGTCCGCGTATCCATGGCGTGACGAAAAAGAGCGAGCTGGACGAGATTGTAGAGCGCAGTCTGCGTCAGGCTGCCATCTGGGACGAGCTGAAGGACAGACTGAATAAGAGTGCGCTGGGCCTTAGCGGTGGCCAGCAGCAGCGCCTATGCATTGCACGTACCCTGGCTGTGCAGCCGGAGGTTATCCTCATGGACGAGCCTACCAGTGCGCTGGACCCGATTTCTACGATGAAGATTGAGGATTTGGCTCTGGAGCTGAAAAAGGATTACACCATTGTTATTGTTACCCATAATATGCAGCAGGCTGCGCGTATTTCCGATAAAACTGCCTTCTTCCTTTTGGGCGAGCTGATTGAGTTCAACGAAACGAAGCAGCTGTTTGCTAATCCATCTAATCCTAAGACAGAAGAGTATATTACCGGCAGATTCGGTTGATGCAAGGAGAGGCGCATAAATGCGACACGGAAAGGCTCTCCTAGGGGACAAAGTAAGGTATACTGTCGAAATGCTAATAAGTGCAGTCCCCTCTCAGTCGCCCTGTGGGCGCCAGCTCCCCCCAAGGGGAGCCTCTCATGTATCGCTGTTTACTTTGAATTTAAATTTGTTGAGAAAGGAACAATAAAATGACACGTAACAAATTCAACGAGGAGCTGAAGCAGCTGCTCAACAGTGTGCGCGTGATGGGCGTAAATCTGGAGGATACCCTGGATAAGGTTATCGCCAACCTGGAGCAGAAGGATGCAGCTTTAGCGCAGCAGATTATCAGCGATGATGATAATTTTGACAACAGCGAGGTCAATATCGAAAAGCAATGCCTGGAGCTGGTGCTGACACAAACTCCGGTAGCAACTGACTGGCGTGAGATTGCCAGCTGCCTGAAGCTGGTGGGCGATATGGAGCGCATTGCCGACCATTGCAGTGATATCAGCCAATATACCTTGAAGCTGATTGAAAAGGATCCTGTGCCGCTGCCGGATAATTTTATGGCTATGCTGCAGGTTATGCGCAAGATGGTGTATGACAGCATCAGCGCCATCAGCGAAAATGATCTGGAGCTGGCCAATAAGGTTATTGCTACCGATGATGAGGTAGATAATTACTTTGCCGAAATGCGTCAGCATCTGACTACTGTAATGCAGCAAAAACCGCAATACGTACCGCAATATGTTGACTATCTGATGATTGCCAAATATGTGGAGCGCATTGCCGACCATTCCACGAATATCGCCCAATGGGTAATGTTTGTGGTAAAGAACGAACTGAAAAACTGAGCTTTGAATGTCAATCACGGCCTCCGCAGCAATGCGGGGGTTTTTGCTTTGTTTCAGTAGTTGTCATAGCATTGGCAGCAGGCATCACTTTGCAGACTTGTTTTCTATATTCGTTGATTTGTGTTATAATAAAGTGTTAGAGTATTTACGTTCCGGACAGCTTCGGAAAATATTACAGGCTGTGGCTGTCACGATTCAGAAACTAAGATTTTAGAGCAAATTCAGGAGGGACGCAATGCATATTGATAGACGATTAGAAACTATTGCCAACCTGGTGCCGCAGGGCTGCGTGCTGGCAGACATCGGCACGGACCACGCGTATTTACCCGTGTGGCTGTTGGAAAAGCAAAGAATTGCGCGGGCGATTGCCGGCGATATCGCCGCAGGTCCTTGCCAGGCGGCGCGTACTACCGTGGCGCAGTTTGGGCAGCATGAGCATGTGGAGGTGCGTCAGGGCAGCGGCCTGAAGGTGTTGGCTCCGGGTGAAGCAGATTGCATTTCTATTGCAGGCATGGGCGCTTCTACCATCATCAGCATTTTGGAGGATGACATGGAGGTAGCGCAGAGCGCAGAGCTTTTGGTGCTGCAGCCGATGGCCGGTGCCGCATCTCTGCGTGCGTGGCTGTGCAGCCACGGCTGGCAGCTGGCTGCCGAAGAGCTGGTGGATGATGCTCCGCATTTTTACGAGATTATTGCCGCTAAGCGCGGCTCTGCGCCTGTTTACAGTGCGGCAGAGTGCGCTGTAGGCCCGCTGCTGCTCGCACAGAAGCATCCGTTGCTGGGTAAACAGCTGGAACGCCAGCTTGCTACTTGCAGGCAGCTTCTGGAGAACATGGGACGCAGCGAGCGCGCACGCGCGAGCGAAAAGTATAAGGAAATCGAAGCGTTGAAGGCAGAATTGGAGGTGCTGCAAAATGGCAAGCGTAGTGACAGTAAATAATATCATCAACCTGCTGGACGAAATGGCACCGCCGGAGCTGGCAGAGTCCTGGGACAACGTAGGTCTGATGCTTGGCAGGCGCAATAAGCCTGTGCGCAAGCTGCTTTTGGCGCTGGATATGACGCAGGAAACCGTGACGCAGGCCTTGGCGAAAAAGGCTGATATGCTGATTACGCATCATCCGGCAATTTTTCATAAGCTGGGCAATGTGACTGATGCCGATTGGCAGCAGGAGCTTTTGCTGCAGCTGGCAGAAAATGGCGTTGCTGTCTACAGCGCGCACACCAATCTGGACTGCGTGGCAAACGGTGTGAATAGCGTGCTGGCGAAAAGACTGCGTCTGCAGGACGCAGATGTGCTGGATACTGTCAGCGGACTCGGACGCATAGGTGAGCTGGAGCAGCCGAGCAAGCTGCATGATTTTGCGGTTTTCGTCAAAAAGGCTCTGCAGGCTGATTATCTTACCGTAGGCGATGCAGGACGCAAGGTTCGCCGGGTGGCCGTCTGCGGCGGTGCCGGTGCCGATTTAATCGGGTTGGCTTTGGCGCAGGGTGCGGATACGCTGGTAACAGGAGATGTGAAGTACCATGAGGCACAGCAGGCTGTTTTCAGCGGTCTGAACATTATTGATGCAGGCCATCAGCCGACAGAGCTGCCGGTGCTTGATGACCTGGCCGACAGATTATCGCTGCGCTTTACGGAAAAGCATTGGGATGTGGCAATTCAGGTAGCACGCGAAACACTGCTGCTGAAGCATATATAGAAAACAGGTGATAGAAGAATGATTAAAGATTTTAAAGCTGGCATCAAGGTGTGCCAGGCAGTTTTGGTAAGAGTACAGAAGGTAGGCAATTCCTCTAACGGCGGTGTTTTTGCCCGCGGTATGCTGGAGGATAACAGCGGACGCATTGCTTTTATCTGCTTTGATGCAATGCTTGTAGATAAGCTGCGCGAGCTGGAGGGCCCGACAGCCTTTATGATGGGCGGCAATGTCGACATCAACAAATTTAATAACGATATGTCGCTGCAGGTGATTGTGCAGCGTCTGGAAAACCTGCTGCCGCAGGACGATATCAGCAATCTGCTGCCGCATGGTGATTTTGATGTAGAGGCTTATAAAACTAAGCTTGCCAATTATATCAAGGCAGTGCGCACTCCCGGACTGCGTATGCTGCTGGAAACTATTTTCAGCGGTGCAACCTATGAGCGCTTTGTGACTAATCCCGCAGGCATGCGCATGCATCATGCTTATTTGGGCGGCCTGCTGCAGCATTCTGTGGATGTTACCGGTCTGGCAGTGGCCTTGGCCGAGCAGATTGAAGGCGTGGATAAGGATCTTGTTATTGCCGGCGCTCTGCTGCACGACATCGGCAAAATCCGCGAAATTTCTGCGGAAATCGGCTTCCCTTATACCAGTGAGGGACGTTTGCTCGGACACATTACCATGAGCTGCATGATGGTGCAGGAGGCAGCGGCTAAGCTGCGTTTGCCGTCCTCTCGTTTGGAGCAGCTGCAGCACATTCTGCTGTCGCACCACGGCGATAACGAAAAGGGCTCTCCGGTAGCCTGCTCTACACGTGAAGCTTTTGTTGTGCATTACGCCGACGAAATTAACGCCGTAATGAACCAGTTTGACGTGCATGACGGTAAAAGTGCTTGGGAATTCAACCGTATGCTGGGACGTAATATTCTGGTAGACAAGCTGTGAACAGCAGAATAATCCGCGAGACCGTGCTGAGCCTGCACGGTCTGAAGATAAAGCTTCGGTTTAAACTGGTCAAAAATATTACGCTGCGCATAAAAGAAACTGGCGACATCTTTCTCACTGCTCCCATAGGAATGAACGTAAGCGAGGTGCAGCGATTCTTAGAGAGCAGGGAGCAATGGTTGCGCCAAAAGCTGCAGCAGGTACTGCAGGAACAGTCGCAGCAAAAGCAGGAGCCGAAGTACAGCATGGGCGAGCTGCCGTTTGACGGGCAGCATGTGTGGCTGTGGGGCAGGCGTTTGCCAGCGCACTTTTTGCTTAGCAGCAAAAAACATGGCACCTATGAGGTGCAGGCTGACGCTGTCTGCTTTTATTATCGCAGCGAGCTGAGCGAGAAAGCCAGGTGCGCCTTTGTAGAATACTTCTATAAGCAGGAGTTAGCTGGCAGAGGAGAGCAGCTGCTGCAGGCATGGGAAAAGAAAATGGGCGTGCGTCATGCAGGGCTTAAGGTGCATCGCATGAAAACGCGCTGGGGCTCCTGCAACGTGCGCACAGGCAGCATTAATCTGAATACGCTGCTGGCCTGCTGGCCGCAGGAGTGTCTGGAATATATTGTGGTGCATGAGCTGGCGCATTTGCACGAGGCTAATCATTCACCGCGCTTTCATGCGATTGTCGCACGCTATTTGCCTCAGTGGCGTGAGCGCAAAAAGCTTCTGGAGGACTTTAAGCCTGTTTTGTAGTCGCTTCAAGCATAAGGTATAAGCATTTTCTGTGATAAATAATGCATTTTGCTTTGCATTGATGATAAAAACAGTATATATATGTAAATCTTTTGTGAAAGCATACTAAGAAAGCAAGTATTTGTGCTATAATTATAGTAACATCTTGTAGGACTTTGTCATTTGCTGTGATAAATAAATGACATGAGTCAGTTTGAAGGCAGGAGTGATGATTATGGCAAAACAGAAAATATTAATTGCTGATGATGAGGCGCAGATTCGCGAGATTTTGCGCATATATTTTGAGAAGGAAGGCTTTGAGGTTATTGAAGCTGAAGATGGTGCTGCCGCAATTTTGAAGGTGCAGTCCGAAAAGCCGGATATTTTGCTGCTGGATATTATGATGCCCGTCCTCGACGGTATTGAGGTTTGCAAGCAGGTACGCAAGATGTCGGACCTGCCCATTATCATGGTTACGGCCAAGGATGATGATGATGACCGCATCGCCGGCCTGGAAATCGGCGCTGATGACTATATCACCAAGCCGTTCAATTCGCGTGAGGTAGTAGCCCGCGTGAAGGCTGTGCTGCGCCGTGCAGGCACCCAGGAGAAGAAAGGCGAGGTATCGCGCATCACCTATCCCGGTCTGATTATTGATATGGATCAGTATCAGGTAACAGCATTCGGCAACAAAATGACCTTTACGACTAAGGAAATGGAGCTGCTGTGGTGTCTGGCATCGAATCCGGGCAAGGCCTTCAGCCGCAACCAGCTGTTGGAAACAATTTGGGGCTACTCCTATTACGGTGATACCCGTACTGTTGATACGCACATCAAACGCATCAGACAGAAATTGAACATTCCGCCTGATTCCAAATGGGATATTACAACTATCTGGGGTGTAGGCTATAAATTCGAGCTAAAGGACGAATAACCTATGAAAAAATCCCTAAGCACACGCCTGATGTATAGTTTTATGACTATCATAATTATCGTCGTCGTGGGGATTACAGCAGGTATATCCTACCTGATTGCCGACTACTTTTTCCAGATTAAGGAGCAGGAGCTGGCCGAAAAGGGAAATGAGATGGGGGAAACTGTTGAAGCCTTCATCCGCCTGCAGGACAGGGATATGCTTTATCGTTATATTTTAGCTGTAGATAAGCTGGTTGGCGCACGCATCTGGCTGTTTGATGATAATTACGAGCTTTTGGCGGCCTCTAATTACGAAAATGTACAAGAGACCGGAGAAAATGCTTCAATGAAGGATTTTCTTAAGTATGGTGCTCCTTCGCAACAGGTATTGCAGGAAAGCGTCAGAAAACTGGATCAGGATATGAAGAGCAGTAATTTATCGTATCGCATTAAAGTGATACTAAATGATGTTTATGCCGGGAAGTCCTTCAAATCGCAGATTTATCATCCGTATTACAAGGAGCAGGTAATCCTGGTCGGCGTTCCTTATACCTTCGGTAAAGGACACACAGGCGCTATTTTGCTGATAGAACCCTTGAGCGGTTTCGAAAAATTCTTGCGAAATGTTTACATTTATATTATGATTGTAGGTATCATTGCCATTATTTTCAGTCTGTTCTTAGTCAAACGTCTGTCAGGTATGATTATCCGGCCGGTGCTGGATATGAAGGACAATGCGCAGGCGATGGCTTCGGGAGATTATTCCCGCAGACTGCAGGTGCATGGCGATGATGAGATTGCCGAGTTGGGAAATGCACTTAATTCTTTAGGCAAGGATTTGGGTGATTACATTGCCAAGATGGAGCGGACGGAAAAAATCCGCCGCGATTTTGTGGCCAATGTATCACATGAGCTGCGTACGCCGATTACGATTATCCGTGGCTACAATGAGGCAATCTGTGATGGTATGGTAACGGATACTGATCTGATTCAGCGTTACCGTGGCCTGATAAATGAAGAAACAGTCCGTCTGGAGCGTATGGTACGCGAGCTGCTGGATATCAGCAGACTGGAGTCCAGCGACCAGCTGACTGTGAGCAACATGGATGAACTGCCGCTGGCCGGTATCATCCGTAATGTCGCCGAAAAATTATCGGTGCGCTGCGTGAAGAATAATGTTACTATTAATGTTCATGCCGACGATAATATCAAAATTTTGGGCGATGGAGACCAAATGGTACAGTTAATTATGATTTTGTGCGATAATGCCTTGAAATATTCGCCGGAAAATGGTACTGTATCAATAGGTGCGAATAAGCTTGACGATGGCAGCGTGCTTGTAACGGTTTCTGACCAGGGCAAGGGTATTCCCGAAGAGGATATTCCCTTTATCTGGGAGCGTTTTTACAAGGTTGAAAAATCGCATTGCCGCAGTGTTCCGGGAACCGGTCTGGGGCTTGCTATTGCCAAAGAAATTATTCGTGTCCACGGCGCCAGTGCCGAGGTAATCAGCAAATGTGGTTCTGGTACCACATTTGAAATAAAATTTCCAAAGGATAAGGTAGTATGATTTTAAAGTATGTTTGCCCCGATTACAGAGTAAAAAGTTTATTTGACATTTCCGCAAAATGGCTGAAGCGCAATGGCTACACCAAAATTGTTGTTGATATTGACAATACACTGCTGCCGCGCGACAAGAACCTGGTAGGCCCTCGTGCTATGACCTGGATTCGTCAGCTGCATCAGATGGGTATCAATGTTGCATTGATTTCCAATAACGGCGGTGACCGCATTAAAGGTATCACCCGTCAGACCGGTCTTGGCACCATTATGCGTGCCGCTAAGCCTTTGCCGATGGCATATAAGCAGATTACTAAAGCTATGGGCGGCGGTAAAATTCTTTTTGTCGGCGACCAGCTGTTGACCGACGTTTTAGGCGCAAAGGTTGCCGGTCATCCTGTAGTTTTTGTTGAGTCCTTAGGCGGTAAGGAGCATTTCATTACCCGCTGCACCCGCAAGCTGGAGAAATTCTTCCTTGGCCGCCTGCACAGCAATAATATGATGCCTAAGGAGCGCGTATTATGAAAATAGCTTTGCTGCAGCTGGAAGTTCTGGAAAAGAATAAGGCGGCTAATGTGGCCCATGGTCTGCAGCTGGCAGCGGAGGCTGCCCAAAAGCATGATTTACTGGTGCTGCCCGAGGTGTGGACAACAGGTTACAGCCTGGGACACCTGGAGCAGGAAGCCGAAACGCCGGCTTCGCCTGTACTGGCACAGCTTGCTGAGATTGCACGCAATGAGCAGTGCGCTATTCTTGCGGGCTCGGTACCTATGCGTCATGCCGATGGCAAGATTTACAATACCTCTGCGGCTATCAATAAAAACGGTGAAATCGTTAATCTTTATGATAAGGTACATCTTTTCGGCCTTTTCCATGAAGAGGATTTCTTTGCTCCCGGCAATAATTTTCAAGCCTTTACATTAGATGGTCTGTGCTGCGGCTCGACTATCTGTTACGATTTGCGTTTCCCCGAGCTTTTCCGTCATCTGGCTCTGCAAGGAGCACAGCTCATTTTCTGCCCGGCCGAATGGCCTGAAGCAAGGGGAGATATCTGGCGCTTGCTGGCGCAGGCCCGCGCTGCCGAAAACCACACCTTTGTGGTAGCGGTAAATTGTGCGGGCAGCTTTAAGGGTGCGCCGTTTTACGGTCATTCGATGGTTGTTGCGCCCAGCGGCAGGATTCTTGCTGAAGCAGGTATGCAGGAGGAAGTTGTTTCCTGCGAAATCGATTTGGCAAATGTTGCGAGAGTACGCAGCAGGCTTAATGCTTTAGCTGATGTACGCAAGGAGCTGATTCAATAGTGAATTACCGAAATTTGCTGGCCGGCCTGGCGGCCGGTCTGCTTTTCTATGCCCAGACGGGAGCGGAGCTTGCTTTGGCTTCCGTGCCTAAAGATGCGCCGAAGGATATCAAGTATATTCTTGGCTTTTACTATGGCAACGGCGAAAATATTCTTATCCGTGAGAATAACGGCCGTCTGGAGCTGTTGTACCGCACTGCATTGGAGGATAAATCCTTTGCTGCGGCAAATCTTTATCCGCTCAGCAAGGTGCATTTTGATTCCTACACTTTGCAGGAATCAGGGCCGATGAGCAATACCGAAGCAGGTGTACGTTTTGAGCGTGATCCTGATGGCTACGGTATTTCCTGCCGCGTCGGTGGTAATACCTACAGCCGTTATTTTTTAGGTACGACTGCGGGCGAGAGGGCGAAGCCCTTCCGTCTGGAGGAGCGCAGTGCCGAGGATTGGGCCAAGCTGCGTGCGGAGGCTGCCAAGGCAGCCGTTCCTGCTGCTTTGGCAGCAGGTGAGCAGGCACAGCTGGTGGACGCTGCAACTGTTGCCGGTGTGAAGGTTAACTCTGTCTACGCAGGCAGTGATAATCTTTTTGGTGCGCCGCTTTATACTACGTCTAAGCTTTTTGTTTCTAAAGATGCTGCAGCTGCCTTAGGCAAGGTGCAGCAGCGTTTGGCACCTTACGGCTACGGCTTGGTGCTGTGGGATGCCTACCGCCCCTGGTCGGTGAGCAAGCTGGCTAATCTGGCTTTGCCTGAGGGCAAGAAGGATATGCTGGAGGATCCGGAGGTTAAGGGAAGCGTGCATAATACCGGTAATGCTGTGGATGTGGGCTTGTATAGCCTTGATAGCGGCGAGGAACTGGATATGGGCTGCGGCTTTGATGAGCCGTCGCTGCGCCAGTACGCCAGCTATGCTGGCGGTACGTCGCGCGAGCGCTATTTGCGCAGCCTGCTGCGTGAGGAGATGGAGCTGCAGGGATTCAAGGGGATTGAGATGGAGTGGTGGCATTTTGAGTTTGGCGACTGCTCTAAATTTGCCCATTTGAATAGTGAATTCAGGTAATAATAATTAGCTTTATAGTTCTTGAATTTAGAGCTGTATAATTTGTTGCAAGCAAGTCTAGCAAGTGATATATCGTGCAGCGAATATAATTTTCAGCAAATGAGTGTCCGGAACCATAGAAACAAGGCAACAGAAGCCTAGCGGTTACCTTCGAACAAGATCGGCGCCGCACGTTTCGTTCTGGTTCCACACGAAATTTGCGTCCGTCAAATTGCTTCTTTGTATTGCGCATGAACAATAAAATTTATTAAGCGATTGACGGGAAAATTCTCTGAGCGGAATGATATATTACTTGCGAAGATTAAGTACTATATTAAACTTATGTTATTAGTGAGGTGTTTAATTATGAACGTATATGATAACGCAAACGAATTGGCTAAGGCTATGCGCGAAAGCCACGAGTACAAAAAACTGAAGGAAGCAGCTGTTGTTCTGGAGAAGGATCCGGATGCTAAAAAAATGGTTAACGAGTATCTGATGGTTGCTCAGGAAGTAGAGTTTGCTAAGCATCAGGGCAAAACTCCCGACCAGGCTTCTGTTGATAAAATGCAGAAGCTGCAGGGCATTTTGAATCTGAATGCAGATGCAGTTCAATATTTGAACGCTCTGATTCGTTTCCAGATGATGCTGATGGACGTTACTAATACTATTCAGGACGTTGTCAAAGAGGCAATGGGAGAGAAATAATGACGTTGCAGGAGATTTTCGCAGGCTGTACTGCCAAGCCTTTGCTGGCAGAGGAGCCGATGGCGAAGCATACATCCTTCCGCATCGGCGGTCCTGCCGATCTGATGGCTATGCCGCAGAGCGAGCAGGAGCTGCAGCAGCTGCTGCAGCGTGCCTGTGAGGCGAAGGTGCCGGTTACGCTGATTGGCAATGGTTCTAATCTGCTGGTGCGCGACAAGGGTATCCGTGGTCTGGTTATCAAGCTGGGCAATATGCTGAATGATGTTGCTGTTGACGATTGCACGTTGACCTTTGGCAGTGGTGTTTCCTTGGCTGCTGCTTCCCGCAAGGCTGCAGAGCTGGGCCTGAGCGGCATGGAGTTTGCTGTGGGCATTCCCGGAAGCATTGGCGGTGCTGTTTATATGAACGCCGGTGCTTATGACGGCGAGATGGCCAAGGTTGTTACCAGTGTGCGCGTGATGGAGCTTGACGGCACAATCAGCGAGCTGCCGGCTGCAGCTCTTGATTTTGGCTATCGCCATACAGCGCTGCAGGGCAGCGGTAAAATTGTTACAGCGGTGACTGTGCGCCTGACTGCAGGAGATAAGCAGGCTATTGCCGATAAAATGGCAGATTTCAGTAACCGCCGTATCACTAAGCAGCCTTTGGAGCTGCCGAGCGCAGGCAGTATGTTCAAGCGTCCTCCCGGATATTTTGCCGGTACGCTGATTGACCAGACCGGTCTTAAAGGCTACACTGTCGGCGGTGCGCAGGTTTCTGAAAAGCACGCCGGTTTTGTAGTGAACATTGGCGGAGCAACGGCGGCAGATGTGCTGCAGCTTATCTGCGATGTGCAGGATAAGGTGTTTGCGGCGCATGGTGTTCATTTGGAGCCGGAAGTGCTGGTGCTCGGCGAAGAATAAATTTGTAGGAGAGCGCCAATAAGACGCCATCTGCGTCGTCAAGGCTCCTAGGAGTATAAGGGAATACGCCGTCGTCGCCCTTCCTCGTATCTGGCATCTTCTTGGCGCTCTCTAAAGGAAGCAGTGTAAGACGCCTCTGCGTCGACAGAACTTTTAGGAGTATAAGGGAATACGCCGTCGTCGCCCTTCCTTGCATCCAGTATCTTCTTAACAATCTCTGCTTGTGAGAAGGGTTGAGCACACTAATTTTTTACAGGAGAAGAGAATTTTGGAGCAGCAGCTTTTAACAGAGCAGGAAATTCACGAGCTTGGCTTACAGGCTCTCGTTCCCTGGCTGGAAAGTCATAATTTTAAAATTGATTATATGCAGACTGATATGAATACTGTACCGCATATTTTTGCCCTAAGCGGCAAAATCCTGACGGTTATCGTTGCAGCGACATCAATGTACCCGCATAAGGGCGTTGTCGGTGAAGCAGACAAGGCTTATGCTATGCGTGTAGCAACACAGCTTGGTGCTCTTTGTGCTACCGCTTCTATCGGTCTGGTAAATGTAGACGGTCTGCCTGACGATAAAAAGCTCATGGGTACGCCTATGCGCAACGGTCATTATAAGGCAGATTTTAGTGGACTGGAATACATTCACTATACCGATAATGCACTGTGAGGTGACGTTATGGACTTGTTAACAGTTAATCAGGAGAAATGCTTGCGTTGCGGCATTTGCGTAGAATGCTGTCCTTCCTGCATTCTTTCTATGGGTGAAAACGGACCGGAATGCAATTTTGACCGTGGTTGCATGAGCTGCGGCCAGTGCGTTGCTATCTGCCCTGTAGGAGCGTTGGATAATAAATATACGCCGCTGGCGGAGCAGCGTCCGGTGACGATGCCGTTGCCGACGCCTGAGGTTGCTTATGAATTTTTGCGCATGCGCCGCAGTGTGCGCAACTTTAAGCCGCAGACACCGACGGATGAGGAAATTACCCGCATGCTGGACGTGGCACGCTATGCGCCGACTGCCGGCAATTCACAGGGTATGTACTACATCGTTATCCGCGATAAGGAGCAAATCCGTGCAATTGCCGATGCTGTTGCCGACTGGATGGAGGACGAGGTTGCGGCAGGCACCGAAAATAAACGTTATTTTCAGGTGGTGCTGCGCGCTTACCGTGAGCGTGGACAGGATATTATCGCGCGTAATGCGCCCTGCCTGATTTTTGCGCTGGCACGCCGTCTGAATATTACCGGTGTGAGCAATGCAGAGCAAAGCTGGGCTTACGCTGAGCTGTTTGCCCCGACCATTGGCTTGGGTACAACAATTGCCGGCTTTATCCAATCCTGCGGTATTGCAGGCTATCAGCCGCTGCTGGATTTGATCGCGGTGCCGCCGAAGCACAAAATTGTAGGCACACTGATGGTTGGCTATCCTAAATATAAATATCAGCGGATGCCTGAAAGACAGCATCTGAAGGTTGATTTCCGCTAAGGTTTATTTAAGCATGAACTATTGCCGTGGTTCATGCTTTTTTATTCCGTATATTATCTGGTAAGAGGTTCTTGAATATACATAGTACAGACTGTAATTTATTGTAGGGTATGCATCTATGTGGTATAATATAAAAGATTGGGTAAAAAGTATATTGTACTTGAATTTATTGAATTTTATGATGAAAAATGAGCATGAGGTGTAATAATGTCAGAAGCAGTTTTGAGTGTTAATCATTTATCTATAGGTTATGGCAGCCGCTGTGTTATCAGCGACGCCAGCTTTACTATCGGCAAGGGTGAGCTTGTGGGTATTATCGGCTGTAATGGTGCCGGCAAGAGTACTCTCTTGAAAACAATCCGCGGTATGCTGCCGAAGCAGAGCGGTGAGGTTTTGTTCTTTGATAAGCCGATGGAGGAATATACCGACAGAGAGCTGGCGCGCGAGGTAGCCTATTTGCAGCAGCAGGTAGAGGTTGGCTTTGGTTATACAGGACAGGATATTGTTATGGCGGGCCGTTATCCCTATCTTAAATGGTGGGAGCGCGAAAGCGAGGACGATAAGCGTCTGGCATTGGACTGTATGGAATATACCGGTACGCGTGAGCTGGCAGAAAAGCCGGTGACAGAGGTTTCCGGCGGTCAGAAGCAGCGTATCCTGTTGGCAAAGGTTTTGGCGCAGCAGACTCCTGTGCTGTTCCTGGATGAGCCTACTACCGGTCTTGATATGGTTTATCAGGAGGAGATTTTCCGTTTTGCGCGTGAGCTGGCGCTGATGGGCAAGACGGTGCTGATGGTCGTACATGAGCTGAATCTGGCAGCCAAATACTGCAGCCGTATCCTGCTTTTGGGCGAAGGAAAGCTGTTGGCGGACGATACTCCGGAGCGCGTATTTACGGAAGCTTTGCTCAGCAGAGCATATGCGGCTGATATTGCCGTAAGCCGCAATCCGCTGAATAATAATCTGGAGATTACAACGCGTGTAGATGAGGCAAGTAAAGAAAAGGATGCAGCGTTACTGAAAAAGATTTGCTGCGAATAGGTGAAGTATGAGAATCTTATATATTCTGCTGGTGCTGCTGTGCCTCGCACAGCAGGCCTTTGCGGGTGTGAAGCTGGAGGCAGTGTATCCCTACAATTTGGATAAGAGTGCCGCACATGTAGTACACGGCGGCAGCACAATGCCTTTATTTATCAATATTACCGGCTTTGATGTACCGCATGAGCAGCCGGCGCATTTGCGTGTCATTTTACCGGAAGGCTTTAAGGCACTTGTCAATGGCAAATGGCGTTTGGGAAGCGCTGACGGCCGCCAGACGGCGGAGGCTGATTGGGTGCTGCCGGCAGATTTCGGACAGAGCTTTGATTTGTTGTACATTCAGCCGCAGACGGACCTTGAGCGCGGCTCGAAGCAGCTGTTGGTTGAGGTCAGCGGTGAAGGCTGGAACGAGCGCAAGGAGCTGAGCTTTGACTATGAGCCGGCGGCAGCAGCAGCGGTAGCTGCGGAACCGACGCAGGGGAAGAAGCTGGACCGCAGCAAGTTCAACTGGTATATCCAGAGTGTTACTCTGCCGGTAGATAATTTGGGCAATAAGGATGACCGCGCGGCAGAAGGCGTAGTTTTTATTCGCGATACTACGCTCGAAGGTTTCCGTAACCGCATGACGGGCGACGGTGCGACGAACTGGTCGGCAGTGTTTAACCACCCTGCGACTTTTCTGGTGCTGGATATGCGCAATCCGCAGCGCGATGTGCGCCTGCTGAAATTTAAGGCGGAGCTGATTGATAAAAAGACAGGTAAGGTTATGCCCGGTCTTTGTACCGCCGGCAAAAACAATGAGGATTCCGAGCATGGCTGGGCCGGTGATACCGGCAGCGTCAACGAAACTACGGCGCTGATTTCGCTGGACGGCAAGAAAACTCAGGCTTTTATCATTCCGTTATACGTAGATTATTTTACAGTGTTGGAGGGCGACTACAGCCTGCGTGTGACCGTAAGCGGCAACGGACAGGAAAAGGTGCAGGAGGTACCGCTGACAATTGCCAAAAAGCATAATCTTGGTTTGCTGGCAGTAGGCTTTTCCTTTATCTGCCTGCTGGCTGTGCTGACCTTTAGCTACAAGCTGAAGGGCTGCATTTACCGCATCGGTGCGCGTGGTGCTATTACGGTGGCACTCTTTGCGGCGCTGGCCTTTGGCGGTATCACACTGCCGACAACGCTTATCGGTGATTTGCTGCATGTATTCTTAGGTCCTTTCTCCGGCTTGGTGACAGGCATTCTGAGCGGTATGCTGCTGTATTTGCTGGTAGTGGCGCTGCTGGTGCTCTTCCGCGCGCCGGGCGTACTGACGCTGATGTATTTTGTCAAATATATGCTTGCCGGTCTGATGTTCGGACATTTTACGCCACTTGGACTTTTGAGCATGTGTGTAAATGTAGCGATTTTAGAAACGCTGTTGTATCTTTCCGGCTTCTACCGCAGGCAGGAGCTGGGCAAGGGCTATATGCTGTTCATCTGCCTGCTGATGGGCGTGGGCGATGCGCTTGTCACCTTCGTCAACATGGAGCAGATGATGTTCTTCTACCGTCTGTATTATGCAGACTGGTATCTGGCGCTGTATATGCTGGTCAACGGCCTTGTGTACAGCAGCATCGGCGCCTGGCTGGGTGCTAAGACTGGCAGCAAGCTGCAGCAGGTTATGGGGGAATAGAGATGCTGAAAATAGACAATTTATCTTATCGCTATCCCTCAAGGAAGCAGTTTACTTTAAAGAATATCAACCTGACGCTGGCGGACGGGGAAATGCTGCTTTTGGCAGGACGCAGCGGCTGCGGCAAGTCGACGCTGATTAAGGCAATCAGCGGCCTGTTGGGCAGCGAGGAGCGCGGCGAGCTGCAGGGAGCAATTTATCTGCAGGGCGAGGATATCAGCAAATGGCCGCCAGAAAAAACAGGTCAGCTAGTAGGCACTGTGTACCAGTCACCTGACGACCAGCTTTTTGCGATGACGGTGGCCGATGAAGTAGGCTTTGCATTGGAAAACCAGGGCGAGGAGCCTGAGGTTATCGCACGCAAGGTGAGCGAAACGCTGGAGCTGGTAGGCTTGGGCGGCTTTGAAAATTACAGCATCCACAAGCTGAGCGGCGGTCAGAGGCAGCGCTTGGCGTTGGCTTCGATTCTTGTTACCAGGCCGGGACTTTTGATTTTAGACGAGCCTGTCAGTCAGATGAATCCGCAGGGCGTGCAGAGCTTTATGCAGCTTTTGGTGCGCCTCAACCGCGAGGCAGGCATTGCTATTTTGATGATTGAGCATCGTGTGAACGAGCTTTGCAAATATTTTTCGCGTCTGGCTGTAATGCAGGAAGGACGCATTGTGTATGACGGCCTTGTTGAAGATGCCTGGCAGGAGCTGACAGGGCGCACTGATTTGGGCTTGCGCGAGCCGCAGACAGTAAAGCTGTGCCGCGCACTGCAGCTGTCGGAGCTGACGACGGACGAGGGCAGAATTGTGCAGATGTTGCGCAGCGAATGCGAGCCTGCAGAAGCTGCTGCGCAGGCACAGCCTGCAGGGCAGCAGCAGCCTCTTCTCGAAGCGCGCGACTTGTATTACACCTATCCCGGCAGTAAGGAGCCGACGCTGAAGAAGCTGCAGTTTACGCTTTACCAGGGGCAGATTACCGCAATCATGGGCTTCAACGGCGCCGGCAAGAGCACGCTGATGAACCTTTTAGGCGGCCTGACGCAGACGCAGCAGGGAAGTTTGCTGCTGGCAGGACAGCCCGTAGACAAGCAGCTAGGCAAAATCGGCTACTTGCGGCAGGAGCCTGATCTGATGCTGCTGGCGGATACGGTGCGTGAGGAGCTGTGCTGGAAGAACCACACGATTACGCAGGAGGAGCTGCAGCAACTCTTAGAGCATATGAATCTGGAGGAATATGCCGATGATTTTCCGTTGGCGCTGAGCAAGGGACAGCGCCTGCGCGTTGTTTTGGGCGCTATGCTGGCGAAGAAGCCGGCGCTGCTGCTTTTGGATGAGCCTACGACAGGACAGGATGAACAGAGTCTGGCGGAAATCCGCCGTCTGCTTTTGGATTATAAGGAGCAGGGGGGCAGCATTTTCATCTGTACGCATGATATGGAGCTGGCGGCACAGGTGGCCGACCGCGTAATTGTTTTGTGTGCGGGGCAGATTATTGCCGACGGCACGACAGAAGAGGTTTTGAGCAATAAGGAGCTGGTGGAGGCCGGCGGTCTTACACCGTCAGCGCTGCTGCCGGTGTGTGAGCAGGCGGGGCTTCCTCCCTGCATCACGGTAGAGGGGGTGAAGCGCTATGTCCGTAAGACAGCTGTGGGAAGGCACTGATGCAGCAGGTTGGGCACAGAAGCTCAACGGGCGTACCAAGCTGCTGTTCCTCTTCCTCTTTGCAATATTGATGATTACCGTGGATAATCCGCGGACGCTCTTTATTTTATTTACGTTTACCTTAATACTGCATCTGGCAGCAAAAACTTCTATCTACAAATGGAAGGTGATGGCGATTCTGCTGCTCTTGGGCCTGTGGGGTTCCATGTTCAGCCAGGCGCTGTTTTTTGCGCAGACACCGCGCACACCGCTTTTCGTGCTGATTGCTCCGGAGGCAGGCTTCATCGGCCAGCTTACGGGCGGACTTTTCATCTATCGCGAGGGTATTTTGTACGGCGCGGTACAGGGATTGCGCAGTGCCAGCATGCTGGCACTGGGACTTTTGGTCTGCTGGACGAGTGACCCGCGACAGCTGCTGCAGGCATTGTTGGCCTGGAGGCTGCCGCCGCAGATGGCGTTCATGCTGGTGACGGCAATTCGCTTTTTGCCGGTGCTGGCGGCCGAAACAGGCGAGGTTATCACAGCGCTGCAGCTGCGCAGCGACAGCCAGAGCGGACGCACTGCTGTTCTGCGTCATTTGCCGTATATCGCCAAGCCACTTTTGGCACGCTGCCTGAGGCGTGCGCAGACGCTGGCGCTTTCGGTTGTGAGCCGTGGCTTTTTTGCAAGCGGTGCCGCAAAGCGACGCCAACAGTGGGATGCACGCGAAAAAGCAAGCTGCCTGCTGCTGTTGTTGGTAGTGATAGCTGTTGTCGGCAGTAAAATTATTTACCTGCTGTCGGAGCAGGGCTTCTACTTTGGCGTATTCCGCCAAATTTATGATTGGACGGTGCTGTATCTATGAATAAGCTTAAAGGCTGGCTGGCACTTGTGCTGCTGCTGCTTTCCTGGTGCGCACTGTACTGGATTACCGGCAGCAGAACGCCATGGAACCAGTTTCATGTTAATAACGACGGCTCCGGTGTGAGCGTCTATCTGGGTGATATCCCGACGCAGAATTATGACCGCATGGGCTTTACGAAGGCGGTGGTGCGCTACGCCGCTGAAGAAGAAGGCTGGATTGTCGGAACGGAGCGCGGCGAGCTCTTCCTCTTCGACAACGAGGGACACCAAAAATGGAAGCGCTCCCTGGGCGTCGGCAAGCTGATTGCACTGTGTCTTACGCCTGACGGCAAGCTGGCGATAGTAGGCGAGCAGAGCGCTGAAGGTAAGCTTTACGCCGTTGACGTGCACACAGGCGATATCCGCTGGCAGTACAAGAGTGCTGATTTCGTCGGCTCCGATGCTTCGCAGCGTTCCTATCCTTCAGTGGTGCATATTGCAGTCGATAAGGAAAACAACGTTTATGCGAATGCCTACCGCTTTTTGATGCGCAAGGACGGCAGCAGAGGCTATAATGCCAAAATGCTGGCGGTTAACGAGGAGGGCAAGCTGCTGTGGCAGTTTCCCAAGAATGAGGTTATCGACAGCTGGATAAACTGGTGCGATGTCAACGACAAAAACGGCAGAGCAGTATTTTCGACATCTGCTTACGATTTCCGCGAGGACATGAAGTATAAGGATACAATGTATTTCCTCGATAAAAGGACAGGCGAGCTGCTCAATTCGACGCATGTACCGCCGATTCCGCCTTTCGATAATACCGTTATGCGCGGGAGCCCCAACTACAGCGCGGATGGCAAATATCTGGCAGCAGCGGCCAGTGATGGACGCGGCATGCTGTTTGATGAGGCAGGTAAAATCCTGTGGACGCGTTCCATTTCCAAGCCGCAGCAGGTGGATGGTGCATATGTCAATGCCAGCGGCCGTGACGGCTTTGTAACACCCTACGGCGTACTCTTTACCACGATTAACACCTTTAACCGTGAAAATTGGCAGTTGCCGACGCCGGTAGAGCACCCGAGCAATAACAGTATTTTTGTATTCAATACAGACGGTACCTTCCGCTATCAGTATATGGCAGACGGTACGATGGAGGAAATAGCCTTCGCCGGCAGGCTGGCGGCCTGCGCAGTGGGGCGCAACGTGCGCACGCACAATTACAAGGCGCACGGAGCACTGGTGCTGGACCTGGAAACAGGCAAAAGGTACAGCTATTTTCCGACCGAAGGACCTTGTCAGGCTATTGGTATTTCGCCTGACGGACAGTGGTTAGCAGGCGTGGAAGCGCCGGCATTGACTCCGGATGGCAAGATTATCGGTGCTTACCGTTTACATATCTGGAAAAATAACGCAGGAGGAGCAAAGTAAATGTTAGAAAAAATAATTCATTATTATAAGCCCTATAAGCTGATTTTGCTTTTGGTGCTGATAGGCTCGTGCTTCTCGGCCTTGCTGGAGCTGGTCTTTCCTTATATTGTAAGGCAGATGCTCAATGTTCAGATTCCTCAAAAGAATATTGACGAGCTGCTTTACTGGGCTGGGATACTTTTAGCCTTATATGTTGTAAACTTCGGTCTGCTTTTTTCTATCAACTATTATGGTCATGTGATGAGTTCCGGCATTGAGAACGATATGCGTCGCGATTTGTTCGGACATATGGAAAAAATGTCCTTCCGCTTTTTTGATAATGCCCGCACAGGACAGCTGCTATCGCGCATTACAAGCGATATCGTGGAAATCAGCGAGCTGACATTTAAAGGACCTAATGACCTTCTTGTCTGCACTATCAGTATGCTGGGTACTATTTTCATGATGCTGTATCTGAATCCGTATCTTGGCTCTATTATCGGTGCTATGCTGATTATTAAGGCGGTGCATTCTGTTTTCGTCAACAGAAAGATGAAGCGTGCCTTCCGCCGCAGCCGTGAAAAATCCGGTGAGGTTTCCGCGCAGGCAGAGGAGGCTCTGAGCGGTATCCGTCTGGTGAAGGCCTTTGCTAATGAACAGCTGGAGCTGGAGCGCTTTATGCGCAAGAGTAATGAGCTTTTGCGTGTGCGTACCGAATCATTTGCGATACTTTCATATTTTTCGGGAACTATTACCTTTTTTACCAACGCAACCAATCTGGTAGTTTTGGTTTGCGGTGGTATGATGGTTGCCAATGACCAACTGGCGCTCAGCGATTTTGTTGCCTTCTTCCTTTATGTTAATATCTTTATGAAGCCTGTTTTCCGTCTGCTGATGTTTACGGAAATGTACCAGCGTGGTATGGCCGGTTACAACCGCTTCAATGAGATGATGCAGCATGAGGTGGAGATTGACGATGTGCCTGATGCGATTGCTGCAGGTAATATTAAGGGGCGCATTACCTTTGAGAATGTAACCTTCGGTTATCTGCAGGATAAGCCAGTACTGAAGCATTTTGATCTTGATATCGCTCCCGGTGAAAAGGTGGCCTTTGTGGGTGCTACCGGTGCAGGCAAGACAACGCTGGCAAGCCTTTTGCTGCGCTTTTACGAGCCGACGCAGGGCAGAGTGCTGCTTGACGGTGTGGATATCAAAAAGTATAAGCAGAGCTATTTGCGTAACCATGTAGGTCTGGTGCAGCAGGACGTCTTCCTCTTCAGCGATTCGGTAAACTTTAATATTGCGTATGGCAAGATTAAAGCGAGTGAGCAGGAGATTGAGCAGGCTGCCAAGCTGGCGGCGGCAGATGACTTTATCAGCGCGTTGCCTGAGGGTTACGAAACTAAGGTCGGTGAGCGCGGCGTGAAGCTGAGCGGCGGCCAAAAGCAGCGTATTGCTATTGCCCGTGCCTTCCTGAAGAATCCGCCGGTAATGGTTTTTGACGAAGCGACGAGTGCGCTGGATACCAAGACTGAAAAGCAGATTCAGAAATCCCTGGATAAGCTGGCTGAAAGCCGCACGACGCTGATTATCGCACATCGTCTGTCGACGATTATCAACGCTGACAGAATTGTGGTGCTGCATAACGGTGAAATTGCGGAAATCGGCACACACAAGGAGCTTATGGCTTTGGATGGCATTTATAAGCGCCTTTATGAGCTGGATGAGCAGGATTAAGCTTAAAAATTAAATTTAAGTAGACGGAGCAGTTAAATTGCCTTTAGGGCAGATAATTGCTCCATTTTTTATGCTATGTATACACTTGCGGAGCTTTGCGCTTATTGACATTCACAGGCAAAAATTATATAATTTTTTTATATGCAATCTTTGTTTGCTGCGGTAATTTCCGCAGTAATGCAGTATTATTTTTCGAAGGAGCGAATGAACTACTATGAAATACATGACTGGTAACGAAATCCGCGAAAAGTTTTTGAAATTTTTCCAAGATAGAGGCCACCTTATGCTTCCGAGTGCTTCCCTGATTCCTCAGGATGACCCGACTCTGCTGATTATCGGTGCTGGCATGGCACCCTTTAAGCCGTTTTTCACCGGCAAAATGAAACCGCCTGCTACCCGTATCACCACCTGCCAAAAATGTGTGCGTACCGGTGATATTGAAAACGTTGGCCGCACTGCGCGCCACCATACCTATTTTGAAATGCTGGGCAACTTCTCCTTTGGCGATTACTTCAAAAAAGAGGTTATCCCCTGGAGCTGGGAGTTCCTGACCAAGGAGCTTGGCCTGCCTGCTGATAAGCTGTACATCACCATCCACACTGAGGATGATGAAGCTTTTGATATCTGGCACAATGTTGTAGGTGTTCCTGAAGACCACATTGTACGCCTGGCTGATAACTGGTGGGAGATTGGCAGCGGTCCGTGCGGCCCTGACTCCGAAATCCACATCGACCTCGGACCTGAACGCGGCTGCGGTAAACCGACCTGTGGCCCCGGCTGTGACTGTGACCGTTTCCTGGAAATCTGGAACCTGGTATTCACCCAGTTCAACCAGATGCCGGATGGCACCTACCCGCCGCTGAAAAACAAGAACATCGACACCGGCGCCGGCTTAGAGCGTCTGGCAAGTGTTGTTCAAGGCAAGCCGTCCAACTTTGAAACTGACCTGATTTTCCCGATTATTGAATATGCAGCTAAGATTGCTAATGTTGAATATGGCAAGGACAAGGCTACCGACGTTTCCCTGAAGGTTATCGCTGACCATGTACGCAGCATGACCTTTATGATTGGCGATGGCATTCTGCCGTCCAACGAAGGCCGTGGCTATGTACTGCGCCGCATCCTGCGCCGTGCTATCCGTCACGCTCGTCTGCTGGGCATCAACGAGATGTTCCTGACCGGTGCTGTTGACGCTGTTATCGGCATGTTCGGTCACGCTTACCCCAACCTGGTAGAGAAGGCTGACTTCATCAAAAAGGTTGTGGAAATGGAAGAAACCAGCTTCCTGCGCACTCTGAAGCAGGGCTGCGAGCTGCTGAACGAGGAAATTGAAAAGCTGAAGGCTGCAAACAAAACCGTTCTCGACGGTGCAACTGCTTTCAAGCTGAACGATACCTTTGGCTTCCCCTGGGAACTGACTGAAGAAATCCTGGAAGAAGCAGGCATGACTATGGATAAAGAAGGCTTCGACGCTGCGCTGGAGGTTCAGCGTAAAATGGCGCGTGAAGCACGCAACGATAAAGAGGGCCGTCCGGTTGTTTATAACACCAGCGGCATCAATGTTGCTGAGCTGAAGGTTGACGAGGCTGCAACCGAAGCTAAGATTGTGAAGATGTATCCTGCGCATGATGCACAGCCGATTGAAAACGCTGCTGACGGCACTGATGTTGCTGTTATCTGCGACGTTACCGCTTTCCATGCTGAGGGCGGCGGCCAGCTGGGCGATATCGGTACTATTACCGCTCCGACCGGCGTGATTGCTGTAAATGTTACCAAAAAGCTGCCTGACGGCGCTGTTATTATGATCGGTTCCGTAACCGAAGGCACTGTTGCTGTAGGCGACGCTGTTACCTTTGCTGTGGACAAGGCACGCAAGATGGATATCGCGCGTAACCATACCGCAACTCATCTGCTGCATGCTGCTCTGAAACAGGTTCTGGGTGCCCATGTTAACCAGGCCGGCAGCTATGTCGGTCCGGACCGTCTGCGTTTTGACTTCTCTCACTTCTCTCAGGTTACTGCTGAGGAGCTGAAGAAGGTTGAGGCTATTGTCAACGAGCAGGTTCTGGCTGGCAAGGCTGTTAATATTGAAGAGCTGCCGATTGAGGAAGCTAAGAAGAAGGGTGCTACCGCTCTCTTCGGTGAAAAATACGGCAATATTGTTCGCGTTGTTACCGTTCCGGACTTCTCCATGGAGTTCTGCGGCGGCAGCCATGTAAGCAATACCGCACAAATCGGTATGTTCAAAATCGTGAGCGAAGGCTCCAGTGGTGCGGGTGTGCGCCGTATTGAGGCTGTTACCGGTCATGGTGCTGTGGCTCATGTAAACGCTACCGAGGAAATGGTAAACGGTCTGGCTGCTGAGCTGAAATGCCGCTCCTGCGACGTTCCGACTCGTCTGGAGGCTCTGCAATGCGAGCTGAAGGCAGCGCAGAAGAAGGCTGAAGAGCTGGCTGCAGAAATTGCTAAGGCACAGGTAAGCAATGTTGCTGATCAGATTAAGGATGCTAACGGCGTTCCTGTTCTGGTGCAGAAGGTTAATGCTGACAGCGTTGACGCTCTGCGTAACCTGGGCGACCAGATGCGCGATAAGGTGGGCGGCGTTGTTGTGCTGGCTGCTGTTATGGGCGAAAAGGTAAGCATTCTGACCATGGCTACTAAAGATGCAGTTGCTAAAGGCGTACATGCGGGCAACATCGTTAAGGCTGTTGCTAAGCTGTGCGGCGGTGGCGGCGGCGGTCGTCCTGATATGGCACAGGCCGGTGCTAAGGACGTTGCTAAGGTTGATGAAGCACTTGCTGCTGCTTTTGATATCGTTGCTGCTATGGTGAAATAATTACTTCGTTTAGCAGACGTTGAATTAAATATTACCTAAAAATAAAACTGACGAGGCAAATTTTGCTTCGTCAGTTTTTGTATATCTGTAATAGTGCTTTCAGCCGGGTTGATTAAAGTTGTAAAGATCGCTTGCCGAGAAGCATTTTTTGTTAAGCGTTATTGAAATATTGCTGAAATTTTCACTATGTATTTTTTGACAAAGAGTCCGAATCGTGATAAATTCATATTAGCAGGAGTTTTTATTTTGAGCGGAGGCTATGTCTCCCTATGTGTATATGTTATGAAGGAGGTTTTTATTATGGCAGAAGATTTTGTTGGTGTAAGCGGTTCTCTTAATGAAAGCTTTGTCGGGGCAGCCAATGATAAGCTGTTCGAGGTTCCTTTTGAAGCGCTGGAAGTGCGCATGGCTAAGGAAAAACCGCAGCTTGTACCCGGACTGACGGCTTTGAAGAAGGCTATGTCTGCGCCTGCGTTTGCGCGTCTGATCAGCCCGCTGCTGAATATTAACCTGGGCGAGGATGCGCTTTTGGTTGTCGCTGGTGATGAGCGTGTGCGCACGGAGCTGATTGGCAAGTATTTGCCGGTGCTGAAGGCGGCGTTTAATGTGAGCAATGTGCGTGTTGTTGGTGGCGCACGCAACGGACTGGATGCTTATTGAGGGTGTTGGGGTTTGAATTTTTGCTATGATTTGCAGCGACCTCTCTGGATGGGGAGGTCGCTGTTGCTTTTGCTGATTGCATTGGGATGAGTATAAGATAGGTTTTCTATGTGTAGACAAGATGAATTGACTTTAGGGAGAAGAGAGGCTCTCCTTGTGGAAACAAGGTGAATTGATGTTAGAGTCAAGAGAGGCTCTCCTTGGGGAGAGCTGGCGCCCGCTAGGGCGACTGAGAGGGGACAGCAGTCTGTAGGCATATGAAATAAGTTGTATTGATGGTAAGCTGAGCTATAAAGAAGCATGCAATCAAATGGCGTGCAAATAGCGAAAGGTTAGCGAAACCCCTCTCCGCCACGACAAGCTCGGCACCTCTCCCCAAGGAGAGGCTCTTAGTCTAGGGCTCATGCAATCAGCATTGCGCACCTCAACGTAAGGGGGGAAGCGAGGGCGTCGCATTCGCCTCAGCGAACCGACGATGGATTTTACCATTACTTTACAAAAATCTAACCTGGATTTTAGAATATTTTTGACTTAATCCGTCATATTATATACGTATACTGCTGGTACTGAATGCATTAAATAAAAAATATATCATATGAAGTTTACTTTAAGAAATACAAGGCGCAATAGTGCGTTGTGTGATGTATACAGTAAAAAATCTTATTTGGACTGATTGACTATAAATCTTCAAAGTAGTACAATATTCTTAAATATAACTGGGTTTGATTTTTTCTGATTTTTGTATATTAGTATTACGAAAAATAAAATCAGGCTCTAGTATAAACAAAGGTAAGATTTCTCTTGATTGATATTCACTCTCATATCATTTCCGGAATAGATGACGGCAGCAAGGACGAGGCAATGAGCCTGAAAATGTTGCAGAAGGCTGTGGCTTCCGGTACGACTTCCATTTTTGCAACGTCGCATTTGCTACAGGCTGCACACAATTCTGCATGGCAGGATTTTTTAGTTGGTGCAGAAAGGCTGCGCCAGCTGGCGGGTGAGCACAATTTACCGCTGGCGATTTATTCCGGCTGTGAAGTGTTTATGGATTGGGATTTGCTGGACATCATTGCTGAGAATGGCAGCTTTTGCCTGAACGGTGAAAATTTTGCTGCAGCGAGGGTCAGTTATATCCTGGTGGAGTTACCTATGTATTTCATACCGAATTATGCTGATGACTTTTGGTATGAGCTGCGGTTGAAGGGGGTTGTGCCGATTTTAGCACATCCGGAGCGTTATACTGAGTTAATGACGAAGCCGGACCTGCTGTTGCGTTGGCGACGTGAGGGCTTGCTGCTGCAATGCAATATTGGCAGCTTTGCAGGGAGCTTTGGCGCACAGGCCGAGCAGGCAGCGAAGCTGCTTTTGGCGAACGGCTTGGTTGATTTTGTGGGCAGTGATGCGCACAGGGACAGTGGGCGCGATACGGATATGCGCGCCGGTGCTGCTGTAATCAGGGAGCTGGCCGGTGAGGCTGTGCTGCAGCAGCTGACGCAGATTAATCCGCAGAGGATTATTGATGGCACTCCTCTGAAGGTTAAGGCACCGCAGCAGTTAATTGCAAAGGAAAAGAAATCTAAGTGGTGGAACAGGTTATTTAAATAATAAATATACCGTTTTTTTTGTTTAAAATTTTTTATTAAGGAGTATAAAATGAAAAAGTCATTAGTAGTATTGGCATTGGCGCTGGCTTTAGGGACAGGCAGCGCTGCACAGGCGCAGGTGAAGGATTATGTGATGTGCCCGGGCGATGTGCTGCAGGTTGTGGTATATGGTCATGAGGATTTGAGTACGCTGGCGGGTAATACGCAGAATTCGCCGTATGTGGTGCGCCCCGACGGCAAGGTGTCCTTCCCGCTGATTGGCGATGTGGATGTTACGGGCAAGACAGTGACGCAGTTCCGTGAGGAGCTGGTGAGCCGCTTCGGTTATTATCTGGTGAAGCCGCAGATCAGTGTGAATGTGGTGAAGCTGGGTACTACGCGTGTGTATGTGCTGGGCGAGGTTAAGCGCCCGGGCCTGTTTGAGCTGGAAAAGAGCCACCGCGTGCTGGATGCACTGGCTAAGGCGGAGGGCTTTACCGAAAAATCTGCCAAGAGGAATGTCTTTTTGGTGCGTGCCGGTTCTACCGAGGTGCAGCAGCTGAACATCAACAATTATCTGAGGAAGGCTGATCAGAGCGCGAACCTGGAGCTGCATGAGGGCGACTGCCTGTATCTGACCAGCAACCATAAGGTTATCTTCAGCAAGGATATTATGCCGTTCCTGACCGGTGCATATTATATCAACGAAATTAAAAACGATGATTGAGGAGAATAGATGTGAGTAAGGATTTACATAATGACGAAGAGATTACTATAGACCTGCTGGAAATAGCCAATATTTTGAAGCGCAATGCAGGCAATATCGCCCGCGTTACCGGTATTTTTGTGGTGGCAGCAGGCGTGTACCTGGCTACGGCCACGCCGGTATACGAATCGCAGGCTTTGCTGCGTGTTAAGCAGCCTAAGGGCATTGGCACCAGCCTTTTGGAATCCATGCCGATGGGCAATGCAATGGCCAACACCCAATTGATGAACACCTATGCGGAGATTTTGAAGAGCCGCAGTGTTGTGGTGCCCGTAATCCAAAAGACGGAGCAGCCTAATAAGGAAGGCAAGTATCCTGCTTATGATGCTTATGTGAAGGGACGTATTACTACCGCGCCCTTTAAGGATACCGAAATCATGCAGCTGACGGTGCGTGCAAATACGCCGGAAAAGGCTCAGGAGGCTAATAAGCTGATTGTGGACGGCTTTTTGAAGCGTTTGACGGACCTGTCGCGTGACCAGCAGAAGGCTACCCGTGGCTTTTTGGAGGAGCGTGCTGTGGCTGCTAAAAATGAGCTGCAGACTGCGGAAGATAAGCTGACGGATTATAAGAAGAAAAATAATATTATTGCCCCCGATGATGCTGTGAAGCTGGCGAGCGAAAAGATGAGCATGGTGGATAAGCTGAGCGCGGAAAACAAGGTGGCGCTGGCTACTGCCAATGCGCGCCTGGCAGCGGCTAACGGCCAGCTGCAGGGCGAGGCTGTTTCCATTGCGGATAACAGCACGATTCAACAATATAATAAGCAGTTGGCTCAACTGGAGGGCGAGCGCATCAGCTATATGGATAAATATACTGAAAACCACCCGAAGGTGCAGCAGGTGAACCAGGAGATTGCCGGCCTGAAGGCTAAGATCAAGAGGGAGATTAACAAGGTTGCCGCTTTGCAGGCTCCCAGTGATAACCCGGTACACCAGCAGCTGCTGGCCAGCAAGTTCAGCAGCGAGGCTGAGGCGAGCGTGGCACAAAGCAATCTGGCCAAGCTGGCGCAGATTGACGGCGAAAACAAGAACGGCTTAAAGGAGCTTTCTGATAAGGAGCAGCAGTTTGTCGGCCTGCTGCGTGATGTGACGGTGGCTAACGAGATTTACGTTATGCTGGCCAAACGCCTGGAGGAGGCCAAGGTTGCGGAAGCAAGCGTTGCTACCGAGGTGCAGGTGGTGGACAGCGGCACGCTGCCGGAAGCCCCTGTGAAGCCGCGTAAGGCGATGACACTGCTTTTGGCAGCACTGCTGGGCATTTTGGCAAGCAGTGGCTTTGTAGTGGTGCGCGAGCTGCTCAACAGAACAATCAAGACTGCCGATGATGTGGCACAATATCTGGATTTGCCGCTTTTGGGCAGTGTTCCTGATTTGGAGGATTTGCAGAAGAATATGCAGGAGAAGGATAAAAAACCTGGCCTGGCTGTGAGAATGTGGAGGAAAATATGGAAGGCTTAAACCTGATTGCACATAATGATTTGAAGAACCCGGCGACGGAGGCATACCGTGTTATCCGCACCAGCATCCAGTTTGCGCAGGCCGGTAAGGAGCTGAAGACGCTGGCTGTTACCAGCTGCATGCCTAACGAGGGCAAGAGCATGACAGTTGCCAATTTGGCGGTGGTGCTGACGCAGGCAGGCAAGCGTGTGCTGCTTTTGGATTGCGATATGCGTAACCCGACTATGCACAAGTATTTTGGCCTATCCAATAAGCTGGGGCTTTCCAGCTGCATCAGCATGGACACACCGCTGAGCGCTGCAGTGCAGGCTACGAAGGTGGACAACCTGTATGTGTTGACAAGCGGCGTGATTCCGCCGAACCCGAGCGAGCTGCTGGGCAGCGAGCGCATGCGGGAGCTGCTGCAGGAGGCCAGAGAGATTTATGATTATGTGCTGATTGACCTGCCGCCGGTGCTGCCGGTTGCGGATGCACTGGTTTTGGGTGCTGTGGTTGACGGCGTGGTGCTGGTTATTGACAGCGTCGAGGTGAAGGTTGACCTGGCGCGCGATGTGAAGAAGCAGCTGCAGCATGCCGGGGCCAATATCCTGGGCGTTGTGCTGAACAAGGTGCGCAGTGAGCACCATGGCTATGGTTATGGCTATTACTATTATTACGGAAGCAAGGAAGCTGAAAAGTAATAATAATAGAGAGAGAGTGCTGCTTTACGGACAAAAGCAGCACTTATGCGTAGAGATGATATATTTTATGATGGATGATAGTGTTGATGAAGTGGGGGACCTAAGAGAATGTTTGTTAAGGAATTGGCGCTGCGGCTTATGAAACTGTTGAATGCGTTTTTGATGACTATGCCTTTTGCTATAGCTTGGTTCGATTATTATGCTGAGCGTATTGCAGAGCCGTTTTATAACATGGGTAACTGGTTGATAGTAGCTTTGTTTTTTGCACTTTATGTTATTTTTGGCAGAGTGTATGGTGCCTTTTGGATTTCGCTGAACCGTATTTCTGAAAGCGTATATAGTCAGGCATTGGCTGCTTGCATGGCAAACGGTATTATGTATGTTGTTGGTTGTCTGTTGATGCGACGTTTGCCAGATATTTGGCCTGTTTTGGGAGTGTTTGCAGTACAGATAGTGATTTCAACTATTTGGAGTCTGTTGGCACATATTGTTTATTATATCATGTTCCCTGCTACCAAGACGATTATTGTATATGATGAGCGCCAGGGAATGGAAAAGCTGATTCATGAATATGGCTTCGAAAAGAAGTTTACTGTTATCAAAACCTTGACTGTGGATAACTGCATTAATAACCTGGATTTGCTGAAAAATGCGCAGACTGTTTTTCTGAATGGCGTGCATAGCCATGAACGTAATATTATTTTAAAATATTGTGTTGCCAATAATATTATGATGTACCTTATTCCGCGTATTGGCGATGTGCTGATGAGCGGTGCGCAGCAGATGCATATGTTCCATCTGCCGATGCTGCGCGTGGGCCGTTATAATCCGTCTCCGTGGCATACGATTGCGAAGCGTATCTTCGATGTGCTTTCCGCAGGTGCGCTGTTCCTGGTAATTTCGCCGCTGATGCTGATTACGGCCATAGCTATTAAAACAGATGGCGGCCCGGTGTTCTATAAGCAGCACCGTTTGACGCAGGATGGCAAAGAGTTCGATGTGTTCAAGTTCCGTTCGATGCGCGTGGATGCAGAGAAGGACGGCGTGGCAAGGCTTTCGACCGGTGATAAGGACGACCGCATTACAAAGGTAGGTCATTTCATACGCAAGGTACGTATTGACGAGCTGCCACAGCTTTTGAATATCATAGGCGGCAGCATGAGCGTTGTTGGCCCGCGTCCAGAGCGTCCGGAAATTGCCAGCCAATATGTGAAGGAGATGCCGGAGTTTTCCCTGCGCCTGCAGGCAAAGGCCGGTCTAACCGGTTATGCGCAGGTGTATGGCAAGTACAACACTACTCCGTATGACAAGCTGCAAATGGATTTGCTTTATATTGCTCATCCCAGCTTTTGGGAGGATTTGCGCATAATTTTTGCGACGATAAAGATTTTGTTTGTGCCTGAAAGCACGGAAGGTGTTGCTGAGGGACAGAAGACGGCGATGAGCGGAGACAAGCAGTAAGAATGATATAAGAAACGGCTCAGACTCCTTGAGATTGAGTCTAGGCTGGTTTTTGAGAGAGAAATGAGGGACACGGAGCAATGAAACATGAGGATTTCGGGCTGATAAGTATTATTATGGCGGCCTACAATGCTGAAAAGACGATTGAACAAGCGATAAGTTCTGTGCTGAGTCAGACATATTCGAACTTTGAACTGATTATTGTTAACGACTGCTCCAAGGATGGAACAGTACAGCTGGTTGAGAATATTGCGGCGAAAGACAGTCGTGTGCACTTGATTTCAAACGAGAAAAACAGTGGTGTGTCCTTTACACGAAAGCATGGCTTGGAGGAAGCCAAGGGTGAATGGATCGCCATATTAGACAGCGATGATGTGTGGGCGCCGGAAAAACTGGAAAAGCAGATTGATCTTCAAGAGAAAACGAATGCTGATCTGCTATTCACGGGTTCAGCTTTTATGGATGCAGATGGTAATCCAATCAATTGGTACTTAGTGGCTCCGGCAGAAGTCAACTATCGTCAGCTGCTAAAGCAGAATGTGCTTTCCAATTCCTCTGCGCTTGTTCGCAAAGAATTATATGCAAAGTACTATGCGGTAGGCGATGGTATGCACGAAGACTTTGCAATTTGGCTTAGCATCTTGAAGGAAGGGCGGAAGGCCTACGGAGTGGATGAGCCACTTCTTATCTATCGGATTGCAAAATCATCGAAGTCGGGCAATAAGGTCAAGGCTGCAATGATGAACTGGAATACATATCGGTATGTCGGATTAAACCCGGTGTTCGCACTCTATTATGAATGCTGGTATATGGTTAAAGGACTGCTGAAATATAAAAATTTGAAGTAAACATAGGAGAATTAACAATGAAAGTATGCTTTATCAATCCCCCGTTCAAGGCTGAATACGGGAAGTTTTCTCGTGAATCTAGAAGTCCTTCTATCGGTCATAGTGGTGTTTTGTACTACCCGCTTTGGCTGATTTATGCTGCTTGTGTAGCAGAAAAAAATGGCTTTGATGTAGCCTTCATTGATGCGCCCGCAAAGCAAATGAATAAGGAACAGACTCTTGGGTATGTGAAGAAAGAGGCATCAGACGCAAAGTTGTTTGTATTTGATACCAGCACGCCGTCTATTTATAGTGATGTCGAATTTGCAGGTATCATTAAGAAAATGTACCCGAATGCATTTACTATGCTAGTTGGTACGCATCCGTCTGCAACTCCGGATGAAACTATGGGTATAAGCGAACTGATTGACGGTCTGGCACGTCATGAATATGACTATATTGTGCGTGATACGGCGATTACTCTTCGTGATGGGACAGATCTTGCTGCTGTTCGAGGACTTACATATCGAAAAGATGGTAAAGTGGTTCATAATCCGGATGCAGAGCATATTACCGATTTAGATGAGATTCCGTATGCAGCGGAGTTCATCAAGCGCAGACTGTGTGTGACGGATTATGTGTTCCCAGCAGCAGCGTTTCCCTCTATTCAGATTTTTACTGGTCGTGGTTGTCCTGCACAGTGTAACTTCTGTGTTTATCCACAGACTCTTCATGGTCATCGCTATCGATTGCGCAGCCCGGAAAATGTTATTGGAGAAATCGAGTATATTGTCAATAATTTCCCGAATGTGAAGGAAATCGTATTCGAGGATGATACCTTTACAATCAATAAGCAGCGTGTCTCTGAAATCTGCAATAAAATGATTCAGAAAGGCATCAACAAGAAGATTCGTTGGCTGTGCAATGCTCGTGTCAATCTGGACTACGAAACGATGTGCCTGATGAAGAAAGCTGGCTGCCATCTGATTATTCCTGGCATTGAGAGTGTGAATCAGCAGATTTTGAAAAATATCCACAAGGGAACGACGGTTGAACAGATTGAAGCCTACGTTGCTAATGCGCGCAAGGCCGGACTGATGATTCATGCTTGCTACATGGTGGGAAACCAAGGCGAGACGCATGAAACGATGAAAGAAACACTGGCAGCGGCTATGCGCTTTAAGACTGATACAGCGCAGTTCTTCCCTCTGATTCCCTATCCGGGAACGGGTGCCTATAACTGGGCAAAGAGCAATGGTTATATCAACGGAAAATATGATGAGTACATACACGATGATGGAACGCTGAACTGTATCATCAATACCCCGGAACTTTCGGCACAGGAGTTAGTTGATTTTTGCGCTTATGCAAGAAAGAAGTACTATATGCGTCCGTGGTATATTGGTCATCGCCTTGCCTGTGGTCTGCGTGATCCGGAGGATCTGAAGAGAAGCCTTAAGGCATTCTGGCGACTGAAAGACAGTTTGCTGAAGTGAGACTCAGAGGTGAAGTATGGTAATACATATCATTGGAACGATAAATGGTCAGATTAATGAGGGAATGAGGAATATTGCAACTCATCTAGCAAGAGAATTTGAAAAAGGAAACATCGTACTCTACTCTGGGTTAAAACAGATCCCGAAGATTATTTTAAACTCAAAGCGAGCAGATGGCACAGTGATTTTTGCACGTGCGAACAAGCTAGTTTATATTTTAACCTTAATTGTTACTAAGCTGTGCAAAAATACATGGATTGTTCTGGTGCAAAAACCTGATGCAGAGTTTATGGCGAAGAACGATAAGCACACGTTAAAATGCAGTTACCTTTCTATCACTGAGGGTGATATGAAGGATGTAAAGACGTTGCCTGGCGCACGGAAGAAGTTGATTTCAGTAGGTATCAAGGCGGATAAATTTGTACCTGTATCGAATGAAAGACAGAAAGAACTCAAGAGAAAATATGGATTAGATCCAGCAAAACCGCTTGTTATCCATGTGGGACATTGTTCCAAAGGCCGTGGGTTAGAGGACTTTGTCAAAATAAGAACAGCCCAGCGAATGGTAGTCGCAAGTGGAATGTTTGAGGATGAGAATGTGATACGGATGCTGAACGAAGCAAATGTGCGGATTCATAAGGGCTATCTAGAGAACGTTGAAGAAATATATCAAATGGCTGATGCATATTTATTTCCAACGCGGTCTGCTGAATTTGTAATCAGTATTCCGCTTTCAGTCATGGAAGCATTGTCATGTGGTGTTCCTGTGATTGGATATAAGAGTTTTGAAAATCTAAAAGAAATTCGTGGAACGAATGGTTCGGTTACTCTTATAGATGATGCAAATCAGATTGATTCGTTTTTGCCCGAAGTGATAAAGAAAAAATGTGACCACTCTTTGCTAGAAAAGCCTGAATCATGGAGTGAAGTTGCCCACATGGTCTTGAAAGTGGTTTTGGAGGGAAATACATGAAACCAGCAATGATTAGCTTTATGGGGTTGGATGGCTCTGGTAAATCGACAAGTATTGACTACGCTTACGAGCAATTGAAAAAGCGTGGTTATAAGGTGGAAATTGTACGCGCGGCATATGTCATTGTGTTTTTGCGTGGTATCATCAAGCTCGGTAAGAAAATTCTTATGAAGAAGGATAGTGATCCTTTCTCGGGTGACTATAGAGCGTATTTGAAAAGTCTGCGGAAGAATGCCAACAAAGGCGGTGCTTATAAGATTTTTTCCTTTCTAACGACGATTGAATTCAAACTTCAGGTTTTCTTCAATATCAAGGTAAAAAGATTCTTTGGCACGACTTTGCTGGTTGACAGATATATTTACGATAATGTTGTGACGTATGCGGCAAACCTTAATTTGGGCGAAAAGTACATGGAAGAAACAATGAATGGAAAGTGGAAAAATGCGCCACGTCCCGATAAAATCATTTACATTAAAACCCCTGTTGAAGTGTGCTGTTCGAGAAAAGATGATATTCCAGATCCATTATATCTGGAAATCCGCAAACCTCGTTATGAAAAGGTTGCTGAAATGTATGGTGCAACTGTGATTGCAGGCGATCAGGATAAACAAAAAATGTTAGATGAGATCATGGCGGCGATTGATGAAGTACTTCCACCGCTCAAAAAATGATTAGATAGGAGCCTAAAATGGTACGCAAACTAATAATTCTTGGTATTGATGGTATGGATTGGGATGTGATTGTACGCTATAAGGACAAGCTGCCAAATTTGTATGGGCGAATGCAGAAAAATAATTTTCCGCATCTTCGATCGGTGTTCCCCGCGGATACAACACCTGCATGGTCTACAATTTACACAGGGCTGGATCCGTCAGAACATGGTATTATCAACTTTATTAATGTTGGTGCTAAGAAAAACACCTATAAACCATTGGTATTCGATGACAGCGCATTTAAAGGCAAAGCTTTCTGGGACGTACTGAATAAACAAGGACTTTCCTGTGCGGTGATTCTTCCTATGAATATCAAGGAAGGTTGGGAAATTAACGGATTGATGATCACTCGTCCTTATGAGGGGAAAATTCGTGTTTATCCACAGAGCAAGAAGGGCGTTTATAATCCTCGTTTTGATATTCTGGGTACAGATGGGAAATTCACCTCTGAGAAGGAGCTTTCGGCACTGCGTGATGAGTTCTTTGCTAAGGTCAGTGAAGAAATCCGCTTGACCCGTTTGGCAATCGAAAATGAAGATGTAGATGTGCTATTTTCTTATTTTTCCACAACGGATGGCATTCAGCACGATTTTTGGCGTCACTGCGATCAGAATCATCCGGAATATCCTGGACCGAATGAGCATGAGAATGTGATTCGAGACATGTACATTGCCATGGATGAATATGTTGGCGAAATAATGCAGAAACAGCCGGATACGCCATTGCTTATTATCAGCGATCATGGTCATGGTGCTCGTCCTGTTTATACTGTCCGAATCAATGAGCTGCTTCGGCGTGGTGGATATCTGATGCCTAAGGGTGGTGGAGATGGATCCAAGCCATCCACAAAGAAGAAAGTCAAGAAGGTTATCAAGAAAACTGCATTGACGGTAGTAAAGAGAATTGGTCTGCCAAAATGGGCTATGAAGCTGGTAAAGAAATACCCTGTCTGGAAGAGCCTTTTTGCCTCAAGTGCGGATTTTGACTGGGATAAGACGCAAGCGTACCTGAGCGATTTGTCGGCATTGAAGAACTATAGCTATGGTGGCATCCGTATCAATGACAATGTTGTTGATAAAGACAAATTGGCGGACGAGATTATTGAGTATCTGAAGCCTATCAAGATTGAAGGCGAAGACAAGAATCTATTTGAGTGGATTGTCCGTACTAACACCTTCTACCATGGCAAGTACCTGAATAAATATCCGGAAATCATCTACCAGATGGATGAACGCTGGGGTGGTGAATGGGAACTTGGCAAGAATGTGTTTGAAAAGGGCGGCTTTATGTATATGATGTCTCCTGGCGGGCATCGTTGGAGAACGGCTATCATCTTTGCAAACAATGTTGAGCTTAAAAAGAAAAACTATGAAATGACCGATATTTATGGGGTCATTATGGACACAGTCAAGGGAGAATAAGATGGAAAAACAGAGCGGATTGGTTGGATAGATACGTTGTGGGCGTTTGCGGTATTTGCAATCGTGCTGGGATATACGCTCAGAAATGCGACAGTGGTTTATCCATGGTTATATAGTTTTCACGTACCGCTGGACAACATGGATTTGCATATTTCCTTGCAATGGCGATGCTCTTGTGCGCTGGTTTTATAATGATAACGACGTGTATACCAAACGATGTGAAGTTAATGAACTATGTTGGTAAAAACACAGTCGGCATTATGGCGATGCATAAGTTTCCAATCTTGTGTTTTGTTGGATTATTTCCGTTGAGTAAGCGCCTTATTGGAACGTATCCGCTCATAGTTTCTATCATCGTAGCAACGTTGTCAGTGGTGATGTGCTTGTTCACATCTGAGATTATTTATCGGGTATGCCACATAGTGTTGGGAAGAAGGAAGAGGTAAATGCAGAAGAAAAAGGTTTTAGTTTGGGAAACTTTGGCAACAGTATCTGGTGGGCAGAAGATGACTTTGACCGTTATGGATATGCTTTCGGATAAATTTGAATTTTGTTGCTTGATTCCTGCTGAGGGAATGATGTCAGAGGAACTAAAGAAGCGGAATATTCCGTATGTTGTGATGGGGGATCAGACATTGCCGACTGGCGTGAAAGATAAACAAGTCATTTTCCGTTACGGTTGGATGTCAGTGAAGAATATATGGAAGTCGCTTGCTGTGATTCACAGATACAAACCGGATATTCTGTATGCTCCGGGACCGGCGGCACTTCCGTGGAGTGCTGTCTGCGGAATACTTTCTCATAAGCCGGTTATCTGGCATTTACATCATATTTTCCTTGATGGAGCAACAAATAAGCTACTGAATGTGTGTGGTAACTGGAAATCTGTTCGTGAAATTATTGCAGTTTCAAACTGCGTAGGGGATCAGATAGTAAACTCCGAAACACATAAAAAAGTGAGAGTACTTTATAACCCCGTTGACGTCGAGAAATACGCAACCGGTGATTCGGCAAAGATAATTGATGAACTGGAATCAAAACTCGGTAGAAAGCTCCGAGGGGTAAAGATAGTTACTCAGATCGGAGCAATCACAAAGAATAAGCGTCAAGATGTATTGATTTCGGTAATCTCCACATTAAAATCTGCTGGACAAGATGTTGTCGGATTGGTGGTAGGAAATACTGTTACAGAAGCCGATTGTGAATTTAAGGAACGATTAGAGCGACAAATTCAACAATTTGATATTGACAAACAGATTGTTTGGATGGGCTTTAGAACAGATATTGGAGATATTCTTGCCGCAACAGACTGTGTTTTGATTCCGTCTGAGGAAGGACTTTCTCTTGTTGCAATGGAAGCTATGGCTGCAAAATGTGGGGTGGTAACAATTTCATCTGGTGGAGCATTTGAACTACTGAGTGGAATTGGGTGTGGCAAGTTCTACGGGAAAGAAAATATGGCTGATGCAGCAGATGCTGTGAGAAATGTACTCAACTCAGTTAATCTTGAAGTGTGTAATCGCGGATATCAGTTCTGCCTAAAACAGACCTATGAAAATTTTCATAAAAAACTTGAAAATCATTTCATTGAAAGCGCGACATATTAACGGAGGACTTGGGTATGAAGATCAAACAGTATATTGGATGTGCATTGTACGTGATAGCAAAACATCTTCCTGTTTCTTACGGTCGATTCGGCGGTATTTGGAGGAGCTGTAGAGGGGGGCAGCGCGGTTGATGCTGCCTAAATGTGGCAAGAATATAAATATTGAAAAGGATGCCACGTTTTCGATTCGTACAGAAATAGGTGATAACTCAGGCATAGGGGTGAATGCACATTTCTATGGAAAGGTGATTATTGGCGACAATGTTATGATGGCGCCGGACTGTATTATTTATGTACGAAATCATGAGAGCTCACGACTGGATATTCCAATGTGTGAACAAGGATCAACAGAAGAACGCCCGGTGGTTATTGGAAATGACGTTTGGATTGGTGGACGAGTGGTTATTCTCCCCGGTGTTAGAATCGGAAATGGCGCAATTATTGGAGCTGGTTCGGTTGTTACAAAAGACGTGGCAGATTATGATGTAGTAGCTGGAAACCCTGCGAGAATTATAAAAAATCGAAAAGGTTGAATCTGATTTTCGGAGAGCTCTGGTAGAAAGGTGTAAAGGATGAAAGACACAATAATAATAGGACATGTTGGTCTTATTCAAAGATCAAAGAAGCAATGGTTTACACTTGAGCTGATAAAAGCTCTTCATGAAAAAGGATACGATGCAGTTGGCATCTTTGCCGGCGAATGCCGCGAACCCGAATATATGGTAGAACTGACTCAGAAAATCGAACGATATGGATTGACCGGACAGGCTATATTTCTGGGACGCAGAAATGATATTCCTGATTTGCTAAAAATAATCGATATTTTGATTATCCCATCGACTGAAGGATTTCCTCTTGCCGGTTTAGAAGCGGCTGCAGCTGGAGTGCCTGTTATAGCTTGTGACGCAGCTGGTGCAAAGAAATTTATTCAGGTGAGTAAAGACGGTCTTATATTTAAGGAAGACGATGTGGATAGCGCAGTGACTGCGGTTGAAGGCATAATGAAGGAGAGAGGAGCTTTTCAAAATGCAGGAGAATTCTTTGCAGTAGAAATGACAAATGAAAAATATACTTTAAGGCTTGAGCAGATTTTTTCAGAAATTCAGTGAGTTTAAGGATGGTATTATTGATGAAAAGAAAAGAAATCATTGTTGTGACTAACCCGATGATTGCCGCAAATCGGTCGGCTGAGGTTACACTGAGCAAGTTTTTAAGGGTGATAAGACCATCTGTTAATTCGATAGAAGTGATCGGTGGAAACCTTAGCGTAGAAGAAGATTTGAACGATGTTATGCTGACATCTTTTCCGATAGTACGTTATCCCAATAAACTGAAAAGGATGTTGGCGATTGTTGGAATCCAATTCAAGATGATGAAAAGTATTATCAGCCATGGAAAGAAAAATCAACCGGTGTATTTCTGGATTGCTGATAAAATGATTCTTCCATACTTTGCTGCAAAGTTAAAGAAAATGGAAGTGAATTATTTCATTTATGGTAATGTTGAAAAAGAGGGCGTGAAGAGCAAATTTACAGAGCTGTCAGGAAGGTTGATTCGCTATATGGCGAGTCATGCAGACTATGTTTGCATGGAAAGCCCTTCGGTCTATAATGAATGGCCTCAACTGACAATCGAAAAGAAGAAAATAATCCATCTATATACAGAAGTGACAAAGCAACCGTCATATGAAAATCGAGATACGGTGCTTGGAATGGTCTGTAGACTGACTCCTGGTAAGCATGTAATTGAATGCATTCAAGCTATGACAGAACTTCACAGTGAGTATCCTCAATGGACACTGGAAATTATCGGCTCAGGTAAGCAACAGGTGGAGTGCGAAGAACTAATAAAGCAAAAGAAGGCTGAAAGCTATATCCGGATGCTTGGATGGGTGGAGCATTCAGAGTTGTTCGGCTATGTGGGAAGGTGGAAATATATCCTGTTTCCTACTGATACAGAAGGAATGCCAAATGGGCTTATTGAAATGATGGGGGCTGGAATTCCGGCCATTACTTCACCTGTTGGTGGAATAGCGGATGTTGTTGAATTAAACAATGGCTTTTTGATTCAAGGATATAGTGTGGATGATATCAAAAGCAAGATAGAAGAAGCTGTCTTGACGGACGAAAATTTATATCAGAGCATGGCAAGAAATGCGTATAGCAAGATTAAAGGTGAATTTACACTTGCTGCTGCACAAATGCGAACAAAAGAAATGGTTATGAGGTAACGGGAAATGATATGGACTTGGATTCTAGCAGCTGTAATTATTTCATGGCTGTTTTGCAAAAAAGGAATAGGCTGGTATCATTATATATGGCTTTTACTACCCATCGAAATGTATGGCGTAACTGTTGCGGGGGCAACAATAAAACCGTATATGCTTTTTGGATGTCTTATTATGCTCTGTGATTTGCTGAAGCATAGAACACTTCGAGTTCATGCTACACTTATAGTTGTGACGTTTGTATTAATAATCAGCGACTACTTGACAGGATTTATTATGGCATCAGTGATGCAGCACATAATGTTTGTGTTGGTTTTGTTTATTGGATACTGTTATCAGGATTATCAGACCAATGGGATAGAATTTGAAGAGATTGGACAAGTTGCCTTAGCAACAACAATTGGATATGGTTTGGTGTTCACAGTTGCGTGGTTGGCATTTAGTTTTGGGTATTCGATCAATGGCATATATGCATCAGAACGCTTAGATGCAGGAATCGTGTTGAAATTAGCATCTTTTGGTGAACCAGTATCTTCACGCTTGAGAGGATTTTGCATCGATCCGAATAGCGTAATAGCAACACTGATTCCAGGGGCAGCATACGCTATGACTAATATCGTATTAAAGAAAAAAGATATTGCAAAAAGTTTGATAGGAATAGTGGTGTACCTTGCAGTTGTAGTTTACTCGGGTTCAAGAATGGCATTGCTATGCAGTGTTGCATTGCTCGTTGTCTTCTTTATTATCGGATATAGAAGAAGCGAGAATAAACGTCGTATGGCTACAGTAGGAGTAGTCGGCATATTGGTCATTACCCTTCTTTCTTTCTTAAATCTCAATGCTATAATTCTCGAAATTGCAAAAGTTTGGGCGGATATGTTTGGTGATAGAGCTTCTCTAGGTTCAGAATACGGAAGACTGACAATTTGGGAAACGAACCTGACATATTTAATTGAAAATAATAAAATTTGGTTTGGAGTTGGGCAAAATCAAATTTATTTGTTGACCCAAAGAGGACTCGCCTGCCATAACACATGGCTTGAGTGGGTCTGTGGAACGGGCATAATACTTGGTTTGTTTATGGATTGGTGGTTTATATTTGCTCCTGTTCGGTTTAAAAGAAGAATAGTAGGAAAAGCTGATAAACAGAACATACTTCCGGTTGTTTTGGCGTATATCACAGTTGTCGTTTGCATTTCTACAGTGGATAATATAACAAACTCTGTACTCATTTTTCTAATGCTTATTCTTAGGTATGGAACTATTACTGATGATTCAGTAGCAGAAAGGATAGTATGAAGATTCTAAAAGGGAATTCAGGCAATTCGGTACTGCTTGCAATAGTAAAGGTGTTTACTACAGTAAGTGGAATTCTAAGCACGATGATAATGTCTCACGCATTGAGCTTGGAGCTGTATGGGACGTTTTCCCAAACGAATTTGATTGTTACAACAGCTACAAATTTGACTGCCCTGGGTTTGATTGATGCAGTAAATTATTTTTATAATAGAAGTAATGACGAAAGTGTCCAGAAAGCATATATCAACACGATTATGGGTTTTCAAGCAATAACGGGTGTGATTGCAGGACTGCTTATTATTTTTCTGTCGAATAATTTGGTAGATTATTTTAACAATCCGATGCTTTCAAACTTTTTTTGGCTTATAGCATTTAGACCACTATTTGCCAATTTAAATGTCTCATTACAGTATCTGCAAGTATCAATAGGCAAGGCAAAATCGGTGGCTGTCAGAAATGCAGGTTTTGCCATACTAAGACTGGCTGTTTATGCGGTGGCTGCATGGGTGCTGCATGATATAACGATTGTCCTTATTGCTTTTTTGGCATTTGAAGTCATAATAACTATATTCTTTGCTTGGACTTTTGTTAAAGAAAAGTTCATGATAAAACTCTATGAGATTGATTGGAAAAAGGCTAAAGAAATCTTGGGGTATAGTATTCCTATGGGAATATATGTTCTGACAAATTCGCTTTGTAGGGATATCGATAAAATGTTGATTGGCGGCTGGTATAGCACGGATCAATATGCAATATATACCAACTGTGCAACATTGCTTCCATTTGATATTATATCGGCATCATTCCTAACAGTTTTAATCCCGATATTGACACGATATTTTGGGGAAAAGGATTATATACATGGAAGAATTCTCTTTAAAAATTATTTAAAGATAGGGTACTATACCTCATTTACGTTTACAATTGCGTGTATGATTCTATCAAAAGAAATGGTTCTATTTCTGTATGGCGAGAAATATTTGTCAGGACAAAGTATATTTATCATTTATACAGTAGTTGACATGATAAAATTTGCTAATATGTCAATTGTTTTAAGCGTAAGCGGAAAGACAAGTACACTAATGGTATGTTCACTGGCTTCGCTTGTGGCAAATGCTGGATGCAATATTGTGTTTTACAATGTCTTTGGATTTGTTGGGCCGGCAATTGCAACCGTTTTTGTGACAGTGATACTAACGATGATTTTGGCTGATATGAGCGCAAAATCGCTTGAAACATCAATATGGAAACTGTTGGATTGGAAGGAGTTCTTTTTATTTGCTGGAGAACTCATCGGTATGGGAAGTGTTTGTTTCGTCCTAAAACGTATGATGGAAACTGTTGGTGCAAAGCCGTTGCTAATACTTTGTATTCTTGGTGCAGCATATATTCTGGGAATTTTTATTTTCAATAAGAAAAAAATAATTACAGCAATGAAAGAAATCAACAATTTACATTAAAAAGCATAATTGGTTGTATGTATATTTCACAACAATAATTTCTGCATTTTGTAAGCTGTAACTTTATTTGAAGGTGTTTCTTGAAATGCTTACACATAACAAAGTGCAGTCAAGTATTAACAAGCCAAAAAGATTGTAAACCTAATTTTATCTAATAGCAAAAAATGATTTTGTCATTTTTGAGTAAGAACCAAATAATTTCACGGTTTACGCCGTTACAAATTTCATAGTATACTATCTGCGTAGGTATGAAGCTTGCGCAGATTTTATTGGCATTGGTCCAAATTTTGGGGTTGGGCTGTTACATGAGTGTGGGTCGACCTATTACAATATGAGGGTCGTGCTAGTACAAATTTTGTGGTCGACCTAGTCCTTGTTATTGGGTTTCAATGGCTGGAGCGTATTGCTCCAGCCATTTTTGTCTTTAAAGAGTGAATTTATCGTATTTGTTGAGACAATAAAGGATTCGGTTACGGGTTCGTTTAAAATTTCTAAAGCCGTTGGCATTTATAATAAGTTTCTTCAAAATTCTGTTCTTCGATTCAATGTAACTGTTATTTATGCGCATGCCATTAATCGTTGTAAATGAGTTTAGTATTTCTTGTTTCCAATTAACTAGAAGGCCATAAAATTCATTGTATTCAGGTATTCCGGAGTCACCAAATCGGTTCTTAAGTATATCATAGTTTTCTTCGAGACTGCCGGAAGCTTTGTAATATTCTCCACTCTGATTAAATTTCAGATACAATTCTTTTAAGTTATAAGCAATTTCCAACTCTGGAAATTGAGCAAACAGTAAGTCTCGGATATCTCTTAAATTGACATAACGGCCTAAGGCTTTGTTGTATTTTGGTTCATTATCCAAGTCCGTAGTATGGTTAAATACAAAATTAAATTTTCTTAGAAGATACTCATAGGTATGGTTTTCAGTATTTCGTGCACATCTTAGCCTAATCTTATTAAAGTCATCTGTAAGATGTTTGGTTACATGAAAGCTGTCTGCACAAACAATTGCATCCGGGAAACATATCTGTGCAACATCCCTAAAGTTGTCATACAGATCCATGGATATATACTTTACATTGTTGAGTTCGCTGCGTTTGAGAGTGTAATTCTGTATATCTCCACGGATAGAGGCAAAATAGTCAATAAGGTAATGCTTTCTGCGAGTAGGAAGTACATCTATTACTTCACCCGTGATAAAATTCATGAGCAGGCAGCAGTAAAGAGAATCCATATCAGATTCAGGGAAATAGTGCTCATCCATGGATAATACCATTGGTAAAGGCTTACACATAATATCTACGTGTTTGTCAAATAATCTTAGAACAGTAGCTTTGGAAACATGGTATCGTTCAGCAACACTGGTATAAGTGTCTTCGGGATGCTTTAAATCTTTCAAAATATTAATTTTGGTTTCGTGAGTTAGTCCATCATTGGCTTTAGTAAAGGGATTAAGTTCGTTAAAAGAATAAGAACACTTGGGACAACGGAATCTTCTTTGGCGATAAACAATGCTACATTTACGGTTGACCAGTGTAGAGTGTGTGAGTGTTCGTGGGTAGTATCCATGAATTTTTACAGGTCCGGAACAGAACGGACAGATCTTAGAGGTAACCTTTAGCTTAAGATTAATAATGATTGAGCCGTCGGACTGCGCAATGGTTTGTAGTTCCTCAATCTTATCCTCTTGAATGTTAAGCATATTTGTGATAAACTGACGCATAGATAAAAAATCCTCCTTCGTCTTAGTAATATAGGCAATTACTATTTTAACGAAGGAGGATTTATTTGTTTAGATGTGGCTTGTGCAGAATTGTTAGTCTGTATAAGCCATTATTTTTTTATTGAACAGGGAATTTTTGCCTGCGAATACAAAAGGTGTACTAGGTTGCCCCACAGATTTGGACTAGCTTGAGCACAAGAATGTACTAGCGAAACCACAAAATGTACTAGGTCTTAATCGAGCATAAAAATTGGACTAGGTCGACCCAACCACAAGTAATGGACTAATGCAAAATTCCTTTGGGCTAGCTATTTTCTTTTTCACAGCCTGTTTCCGCTGCAAGGCTTCTTTTTTGAAGGATTCAAAAGCAGCCAACATTTCTTCCAGACGGTCAGCAGGAAAGCCAGGAGTTTTCTTTGCCTTATTGATTTTGTTTCGCCAGTTCTGGCACTCGTTTTTGTAGAGCAGATCATAATTGTTTTCTCTGGCTCGTTCATCAAACTCACGCTTGTTCTGAAGGAATTGCTTTTTGCGGCACTTATCACTGCACAGCTCATATCGCTGGCTTTTGGCAAGAAATACTTTCCCGCAGATTTTGCATTTCCGGAAATACAGTCCCCAATCGTTCAGGCGGTTCAGATAATAGATTATCAGCGGATACAGGGACGAATAAGCAGCAACACACTCCATTTTCCTTTTGCTGTCTGGATACCAGAGGTCAAGCCGGGTATCTTTTTGTGGCAAAGAACCATGAATATGCGTGAAAATATTCAGTCGTTTGGGCTTCCCTGTATCCTCGTCAAAGTCAAGGGGTGGATTGCCCATAAATAAGGCTGTAAAGCCATTCATTTTTTTCAATAAAACGTTCGCAGACAGATTCCCGATCTCGTGGTTCTCTTGCCTTCAAATATTCATTCCAGATACGAAGTGCCACATACATTCTCACCGGATCACCGGTGAGATATTTTTTTGTCAGAAAATCACCGGACACCTGTTCCAGTTCGGGCTGTTTCCAACGATTGGAGTGCAGGGCTTCTCTCAGTGGTATTAAACCAAGGCGATTCCATTCGCCGTCCGAATCATGCTCAAAGGTTGAAAGCATAGTTCCCAAAGGGCGTGTAACATCACAAAGCACATCTGTATCGTCATATCCCTGTAAACGAAATCGGATTCGCAGTTCTTCTCCAATAAAAATACGTTCTTTCATTTTCTGCCTGTCCAACGTCAGCACCAGCAGAATACGGTCATAAAGCGGTTCGTATCGCACAAATTCAAAATCCATACAATTTCCTCGTTTTGATTTATGGTAATTTTATAATTCAGTTATATTAGTTACACTCATGGCACTGCAAAACTATTGTTTTGTCAAGTTTGTGGCGCTATGATGGCGTCAGATGGTAATTTCGTTCCATCGTGTACATTGACAACTGAATGACCGTCTGAACCGAGATAAACAGCCAAGACTTCTCCAGAAACGAGGGTGAGCGCATCGAAAAACTGATGACTTATGTATGTCGAGCAGGGCAGCATGAAGGAAACGGGACAGGTAGAACGGCAAATATGCGGAAAATGAAAATCAATCAATTCAAATAAAGGAGGAACACCGATATAAAAGAAAAAGCAAAATGGAACGACTATGACGCTCTGCCCCTGATTTTGGATGTTACGGATATTCAGGGTATCATGGGAATTTCCAGAGCCAGTGCTTATGAGCTGGTACACACACCGGGGTTTCCGGTGGTGCGCAGTGGCAGGTTGATTAAAATCAGCAAGAAAGCCTTTTTTAATTGGCTGGACAGCGGCGGCAATTTCCACGAGGACGAAAAAGAGAAAACAACGTAACCGTGAAATGGAATATGAGGAGGATTTTTATGATGAAGCTGTCTAAGTGTGAGAAAGAAACCATCATTAACTGGAACGAAGCGGAAAGCACCGCCAGCATCTATACATTCAACGCTGATCTAAAACGCAGATTAGCAGAGTTCAGTCGAAAGTATCCCCAACTGTGTCGGTTGGAGCGCAGTACCCCGGAGGGCAGTGTGACCTATGTGATTGAAAAGTCCCGGCTGTCTGTCCGGTTGATTCCACCATACAGTGAGGAGCGACTGGCAGCTGCCAGAAAGTACGCCAAACAACATGGATTTCAGGTTTTGCGTACAGAAAAGGAAAGTGCCTGATTACAGGGTAAGTGACTGCAAAATGCCGGGTCTGTACTTGGCTTTTTCACAGGCTGTTTATTCAGGGGTAAAAGCATCCAGTACCATAGAAGATGAAAGATATCCAGTTCTGGAGCTGTTTTCCCGGTCAGGAGAAAGGAGGGAAAAGCAATGGAAAATTTGTATGGATATATCCGTGTCAGTAGCAGAGAACAGAATGAGGACAGGCAGATTCTTGCTCTGAAAGAACTTTCTATTCCAGAGAAAAATTTATTTATTGATAAGCAATCTGGTAAGGATTTTGAACGTCCTCAGTACCGGAAAATGGTACGGAAACTAAAAAAAGACGATCTGCTCTATATCAAGAGCGTCGACCGTCTGGGGCGTAACTATTCTGAAATTCTGGAGCAATGGCGGATACTGAACAAGGAAAAAGGAATTGACATCGTGGTGCTGGATATGCCTTTGCTGGATACCCGTCGGGGAAAAGACCTAATGGGACATTCCTCAGCGATATTGTGCTGCAAGTATTGTCCTTTGTGGCAGAAAATGAACGCACCAATATCCGACAGCGCCAAGCAGAAGGAATTGCTGCCGCCAAAGCAAGAGGTGTCCGCTTTGGTCGCCCACCAAAGCCTTTACCGGAAAATTTCCACCACCTATACCAACAATGGAAAAATGGAAAAATCACCGGCACAGCTGCTGCAAAGTTGTGCGGGATGCCGCTTTCCACCTTTCGCTATCGTGCAGAGATTTACGAAAAAGCTAAGTTGTTGTAAGCAGGTGTTTTTACAGGAATGTGTACCTTCCTGTAAAATGCTTGCTTTTTAGCTATAAGAAAATGATACCACAGAACACCGGCTTTTTCCATACAAAATCTGTGAACAAAAGTCCTTTTGCCATTTTTCAAACACCTGAAAATACACCTGCGAAAAGGTACACCATCTTGTAGGTAGTTGCCTTTCTGTCAGCGCATGGATATATGAGGTGTAAAGAAATGGCAGAACAACAGGTGAAATCAAGGCAGCGTGTGGCGGATCACGGCGAGGTATTCACTGCCGAGCGTGAAGTAAAAGCCATGTGCGACCTTGTAAAACAGGAAACAGAACGAATAGAAAGCCGATTTTTGGAGCCTGCCTGTGGAAACGGGAATTTTCTTGCGGAAGTTCTCCGCCGGAAGCTGGCAGTAGTAAAAAGTCGTTATGGGAAAAGCCCCTTTGATTATGAACGGTACTCGGTACTGGCAAAGACCAGCCTGTACGGAGTTGACATTTTGGATGATAACGCAGAGGAATGCCGTCAGCGGCTGTTTGACATCTGGGACAAGAAATATACCGCCAATGCCAAAGCCCAGGCAAACGAACAGTGCCGGGAAGCGGTACGGTTTATCCTGCGCAAAAATATTCTGTGTGGAGATGCGCTTACCATGCTCCAAGCAGACGGTTCCCCTATTGTTTTTGCAGAGTGGAGCCTTGTTACAGGCAATCAGATGAAGCGCCGTGATTTTGCACTTGATGAGCTTCTGAACGGACATGAGGAGCAGATGAATATTTTCATGATCGGCTGGGAGTATGACGAAGAAGTTCAGGCATTTATCCCATCGCCCATCAGGGAATATCCGTTGACCGATTACAGGAGGGTGCAGGATTATGAGTGATTTTTACAGCAGTATGTATAACCCGGATGTACTCACCTGTCTGGCGAATCTGTCCAACGATGAGGTGTTCACGCCGCCAGAGGTGGCAAACCGGATGCTGGATATGCTGCCGGAAGAACTGTGGCATGACAGCAGCGCAACATTTCTCGACCCAGCCTGTAAGTCCGGGGTGTTCCTGCGGGAAATTGCCAAACGCCTGATTGAGGGCTTGAAAGAGAAAATCCCGGATTTACAGGAACGCATCGACCATATTTTTCACAAGCAGCTGTATGGTATCGCAATTACCGAGCTGACTAGCCTTCTCTCCCGGAGAAGTGTGTATTGTTCCAAGTATCCCAACAGCAAGTATTCCATCACGCTTTTTGAGGACACCAGCGGCAACATCCGATACAAGCGGATACCGCATAGCTGGCAGAACGGCAAGTGCCTGTTTTGCGGTGCGTCCAAGAGTGAATATGAGCGAGGGGACGAGCTGGAAACCCATGCCTATGAGTGGATACATACGATCAAACCGGAGGAGATATTCAAGATGAAATTTGATGTAATAATCGGCAATCCGCCTTATCAGCTTAATACTGGCACAAGTACAGCACAAGCAACACCATTATATGATAAATTTATAGAGCAATCAATGAAGCTGAATCCACGCTTTCTAAGCATGATTGTTCCGTCACGGTGGTTTGCTGGAGGAATGGGACTTGATAAGTTTCGGGAGAAAATGTTAAATGATGATCGTATCAGAAAGATTGTAGATTATCCAAATGCTAAAGATTGTTTTTCTGGTATTAGTATTGGTGGTGGCGTTTGTTATTTTCTTTGGGAGAGAGATAGTCATGGTTTGTGTGAATTTTCTAATGTAAACAATAATGAAAAAAGCACATTATTACGCAATCTTTCTGAATATCCTATTTTTGTAAGATACAATAATGCACTATCAATCATTCATAAAGTTGATAAAGCATCTGAGAATAGTTTAAGTTCAATAATCAGTTCATTGAGTCCATTTGGGATAGCATCAGCAGAACGAGGACGTGATAAAAAGCAGAAAAATGATGATCTTCGATTATTATCAAGCAAAGGCTTTGGTTATATCGAGCGTGATAAAATTAATCAAGGAATAGATTATATAGGAAAATGGAAAATTGCAATGAGCAAAGTTACCAGTGAGCACGCTGGCGAACCAAATAAAGATGGGAAATTTAAAGTTATTTCTAAAATCATGTTATTACAACCCACAGATGTGTGCACATTTTCATATTTTTTAATAGGTTGTGAAGAGGAAGAAACTACAGCTAAAAATATCCAAAACTATTTATGTACGAAGTTTGTTCGGTTTTTATTGTTACAAGCAGTGTCTTCAATTAATATTTCCAAAGACAAATTTAGATTTGTACCAATACAAGATTTCTCCAAGTCGTGGACAGACGCAAAACTGTATGCAAAGTACGGTTTGACAGACGAAGAAATTGCTTTCATTGAATCTATGATTAAACCAATGGAATTAGGTGGTGACGACAATGGCAAATGATTTCTTCCCGCAACGCCCCAATGCCCACCCGATGATTTACGCCTACGAGGACACAAACCCGCAGTATCAAGGGCTTTTGAAGGTGGGCTATACCGCCATTGATGTGGACAAGCGTGTTGCCCAGCAGTACCCCACCAAACGACCGGACGGCAGCGTTCCTTATCGAATCGTCTACCGGGAAAGTGCCATGTATCCGGACGGTTCCTCGTTTACTGACCATGATGTTCATCGTGTCTTGAAAAGAAAACAGATTACAGGTATGGGCGGTGAATGGTTTCGCTGTACGGTAAATGATGTCCGGGCGGCTGTGCTGGCCGTCAAAAACCATACTGCCAATGTGGAGAATCGAGTCAACAGCTTCTCCATGCGTCCGGAACAGCAGGAAGCCGTGGATAAAACCGCCGCTTATTTTCAGAGCGCTTATGAGGAGGACTCTACACGCTACCCTAAGTTTTTGTGGAACTGCAAAATGCGCTTCGGCAAAACCTTTGCGTCTTATCAGCTTGCAAAACGAATGGGATTCAAGAGGATTCTGATTCTGACCTTCAAGCCGGCTGTCGTCAGTGCATGGCAGGAGGACTTGAACAGCCATATCGATTTTGAGGGCTGGCAGTTTATCAGCCGAAATGCAGAACTGACCTATGAAACGGCGGACAAGTCCCGCCCCATCGTCTGCTTCGGCTCTTTTCAGGACTATTTGGGAGTGAATAAAGAAACCGGCGGTATCAAGGCAAAAAACGAGTGGGTACATTCCACCAACTGGGATTTGGTTATCTTTGACGAGTACCACTTCGGAGCATGGAAGGATACAGCCAAAAAGCTGTTTGAGCAGGAGGACGAGGACAGCTACGACAGTGAGGATATGGATAAGTATGACCGTGGCAACGCCTATGATGAAACGTTTCTCCCCATCACAACAATGTATTATCTGTATCTGTCCGGTACGCCGTTTCGGTCGCTGAATTCCGGTGAGTTTATTGAGGATCAGATTTACAACTGGACATACTCGGATGAACAGCGGGCAAAGGAAAACTGGCCGGGTGACAGAAATCCTTATGCCGCACTTCCCCGCATGGTGATGATGACTTACCGCATCCCGGATAGTATCAGTCAGATCGCTATGCAGGGAGAGTTCAATGAGTTTGACCTGAATGTATTTTTCTCTGCCAAAGGCAAAGGTGCGGACGCTTGCTTTGTCTATGAAAATGAGGTGCAGAAGTGGCTGGATCTCATTCGGGGTGCTTATCTGGAAACCAGCGTGGATGATTTGAAGCTTGGAGCAAAAAAACCCGCCATGCCGTATGCCGATGTACGCCTGCTGAATGTGTTGCAGCATACGCTTTGGTTTCTCCCCAATGTAGCTTCCTGTTATGCGATGAAAAATCTGCTGATGCAGAAACAGAATACATTCTACCATGATTACACCATCAATGTCTGTGCAGGTGCAGGCGCTGGAATTGGTGCGACAGCTCTGGAGCCAGTGCAAAAATCCATGCGTGACCCATTGGAAAGCAAGACCATAACCCTCTCCTGCGGCAAGCTGACAACGGGTGTTACAGTCAAGCCGTGGACAGGCATTTTTATGTTACGAAATCTGTCCAGCCCGGAAACCTATTTTCAGGCGGCGTTTCGTGTGCAAAGCCCGTGGGAAATCACAACGGACGGCGGCAAAAAAGAAATTGTCAAAAAGGAATGCTATGTGTTTGACTTTGCTCTTGACCGAGCGCTCAAACAGATTTCCGATTACAGCTGCCGTTTGAACATTGATGAAGGAAACCCGGAAAAGAAGGTAGCGGAGTTTATCAATTTTCTTCCGGTCATCGCTTACGATGGTAGCACCATGCGGCAGATTGATGCAGGAGAGGTTCTGGACATCGCTATGGCAGGTACATCTGCTACCCTGCTTGCCAAACGATGGGAAAGTGCGCTGCTTGTCAACGTGGATAACGATACGCTTTCCCGTTTGATGGCTAATCCAGCGGCGATGGATGCTTTGATGAAAATTGAAGGGTTCCGCAGTCTGAACGAGGATATACAGACCATTATCAACAAGTCCGAAGCCGTAAAAAAGGTAAAGAAAGAGGGTACAGAAAAACTCACGCCAAAAGAGAAAAAAGAGCTGAGCGAGGAAGAAAAAGAGTACAAATCCAAACGCAAACAGATTCAGGAAAAGCTGATTAAGTTTGCTACCCGTATTCCCGTTTTCATGTATCTGACTGATTACCGGGAGCGCTGTTTGAAGGATGTCATCACACAGCTGGAGCCGGGACTTTTCAAAAAAGTAACAGGACTGGATGTTAAAGATTTCGAGTTGCTGGTATCTCTCGGGGTGTTCAATGATTCGCTGATGAATGATGCTGTTTATAAGTTCAAGAGATACGAAGATGCCAGCTTGAGCTACACAGGCATTGACCGGCATGAAGGTGAGAATCGTGGCGGCTGGGATACGGTTATCTCGGATGCTGACTATAACAGTATGTTTGCTCTGCAACAGGCTTCGATGGAAGCACCGATCCCTTCAGCAGATGATTTGCCGGAAAAACCGTTTCTGGATTTTGCGGAAGCTGTCAGGGATATGGATCAGCCCAAAAAGGAAAAGCAGTATTCACAGAAGGTTGCAGAAAGATCGGCTGTGTATGGGCGGCACTTGGAAAAGCCACGCTATACTCCACCAGCGCCAAAACCGGCAGAATCTGCACCACACAAGCAGGTGGATTTGTCCCGTGTTATGGTTGGCAGTCAGCTTTGGCATAAAGCATTTGGCATGGGGACTGTAAAAGAAATCCAGGGCGGTTTGATTGTTGTAGTGTTCGGAGGGACAGAGAAAAAGTTTCAGTTCCCCGGTGCATTGCTGCAAGGTTTCCTGAGCTTGCCGGAATGATGCAACAATAAAACCACGCTATAAAAATTAGTGCAAAGAACCGATGCGTTTTTCGTAAAAGAGAAATGCATCGTTTTTGTATACAAAAACCCCGCCATTGTGGCGGGGGTAAAAAGAGCTTAAGCGGTGAGCAAAGAAAAGAAGCTCCTAATGTGATAATATACTAATGACCTGCCAGTCAAAGTAAAAAACACATTAGGAGGACATTAAAATGCCGAAAAAGCAAGATAATATCGTAAATAGTTTAGCACATACCAAGTGGAATTGTAAGTACCATATAGTATTTGCGCCAAAATATCGTAGAAAAATTTTTTATGAAGAAAAAAGATTGGCGATAAGGGATATATTAAGAACAATATGCGGATGGAAAGGAGTAGAGATAATAGAGGGAGAAGTATGTCCAGATCATGTACATCTGTTGTTAAGTATCCCGCCCAAAATGAGCGTTTCGTATTTCGTAGGATACTTAAAAGGAAAAAGTAGTCTGATGATGTTCCAACGGTTTGGAAATATGAAATTCGCATATCGAAATCGCGAATTTTGGTGTAAGGGATACTATGTAGATACAGTAGGTAAAAATACTACTGCAATAAAAGAATACATAGCAAATCAATTGGAGCGAGATAAAGAAATGGACCAGTTAGTGTTATTTGATCCTAAAGACCCATTTATGGGTAGCAAGTAATAATTGCATGGCTGGCAGGCCAATAAAAGACACATTTATGTATGGCTGTTGAAGATAGGGATATGCCCGAAAAATAAAAGCCACCCGCTAGGCGGGTGGATATTTACTTATTAAGATAGACAATTATTGTCGCGTTCGTGCTTTATAATGAATTTAATTAAGTATTTCAATGAGGAATGCAATGCTGAATTGCTAATATGGAATTCTCTAAATCATTGGAGTACAAAAGATTGTGAGTGTTGGCAAGAATACTCTCATAGGAAGATTATTATTAATGAATCTAAGAAAAGGACTGTATAAGAGGTGAATGTGATAATGGTTACATTTAAATTGATAGAAGAAACAGACGAGTACTTAATTTACTGGTATTATACTAATGGTAATGAAAGCCTAAAACTGGGAATAATCATCGTTGATAAAATTAACGGTAAGATTGATATTACAGAGCTTGCCGAGGATGATTGGGAACGTGATATATCTGTTGAAGAGCTAAATGAATTAGCTGAATCAGTCAATAGGGAGATACGTGAAGAAGGAGGAACGGATTTTCTGGAGCTTGCAACGGAACCGGAGCATAGCGTATTTTTTGGAGACCATGCAGTCAATGCAATTTGGGATAAATTGCGTGAAGGAATTGTTCCGAAAAAAGGAGCTCGGGCTTGGTATTGATGAAGCGTTGAAGCAGTGGTTTTGCTCTATTTTGAATAGGGCAGGAAAGAAAATTTTATCCTTGCTGGCAGCATAACATCATAGCATTACAAGTCAGTCTACATGATTGCGGTAGAACGTCTTATTCTTCAAGAAAGATTAGAGAATTTTCATACTATTCTTATATTATCGCAATTATCTGATAATATAAGACCGTAAGATTTTGCACGCCTGCCTGGAGTACGGTCGTCGCAGCGTCATTGAGAACGCCTTATG
>ERZ780223.293-NODE-293-length-59048-cov-6.587290_pt1 | contig 59048 bp, 58 predicted proteins | sample MGYA00511016_ERZ780223 | MGnify/ENA primary metagenome ERZ780223 (study PRJEB29588, sample SAMEA2159032) | human gut metagenome | biome: human gut; feature: human-associated habitat; material: faeces | place: Denmark | collected 2008/2010 ... | reverse complement strand
GAATTTTTATGTATTTTTCAACTTTTGCAATTCGTTCTTCCGAATACTATTGACGAAAAAATCACAATGTCGGCAACAAAAGGCTTTTCTGTAATAACTGCTCATATTAAATTCTTATTGAATGTATTAGATTGATTTTTAGTGATTAAGTGTGTATAATGTATATCGGGAGGTATCTATGGGAAAACAAAGTTATTTTTTCAGCGGAATTACGGACATACTGATTCTTGCCATTTTGTGTAAGCATGACAGTTATGTGTATGAAATTGTAAAATTCATAAAAGAAAAATCAAACGGATGCCTGTCCATATCTCAGAACACCGTTTACGCAGTCACCTACAAGCTTGTTAACGAAGGAAAAATCAGCGAATATTCAAAGCTTGTCGGCAAAAAACGCACACGAATTTATTATCATATCGAGGACGAAGGTCGGGCATATTATGAAAACCTTTTGGATAGTTTTCATAATGCATACAGCGGTGTAGAGAGCATTTTAAATATTTTAAAAGAGGACAAGGGCAATAAACAATAAAGTTTGCGAGGAATATATTAGGGAAATAAAAACGGTTTTCCCTGTTAAAAGCAAGCAGGAACGGGAGTATATCAAGAATCTGAGCAATGATATTGCGGATTTTTGTGAGCAAGAGGGTATAACCTCTAAGGAAGAATTGTACAACAATTACGGAAGTCCGATTGATGTTGTTTCGCAATATTTTTCAGCAACGGGGATTCCCTATGTTGTCAAGAAAATAAGGACAGGCAAATACATCAAAAGACTTATTGCGGTTGTACTTATTCTTGCACTCATATCAACTGTTACATACTGCATTGTTTTACATGAAGACCATCAGATTACAAAAAGACAGGAAGCTGTTATAGCCGAAGATGTAATCGAATAGTATAAATTCCGTTCGGATATTTTTTAAATTTACAGACCGATTTCAAATTTGATTTTGAAGTCGGTCTTTTTTGTATATACGCTTTTTACGCAATGAAAATACATATTCTGATTGTATTGTATCAATAGACATTATAAAAAGCAATACTTATTAATATTTTCTTTATCTAAAAGTCATATATTCATATCTACCAATGCTTGAATAGCCATACGCAAACATAGCAAACAATATAAATGCTGACCAAAATTTCAAAAATTTTATAGCCGTATCATATTTCGATGTTGTGTACATTTTGTTTAAGTCATCTAAATAAGCAACTATATTATTAATTAGAATAGATAATGATGCGCCGCCCCATGATGCTACTATTGAAATATGTACACCCGCTAAATTAAATGACAAAAGCAACAACACACCATTTATGACAAAGAATAGTGCAATCAGTTTTGTAAGCGTATCAGAACGAAGGCTCTCATAGAATCGCCAATCTTTCGATTTATAATAATTATTAGCATAAAGGCACAAACACAATATTCCGCTTAATATAAATATCACAGTATTTACCGTGTTATCAGAACTATCAATCAGTTTAAATAATGTGAGCAAGAATATAGCAACTGTCAGTACAACATTAAAAACGGCTTCCCGGCTTAGCTGCCCATGCCATCTACTCAATCAGCACCAGCAAGTTCGAAGGCTTCAACAACAAGATCAAGGTCGCCAAACGAATCGGCTACGGTTACCGTGATGATGACTTCTTTTTTTCCTTGATTCGCTATCTTTCTATTCCGTCTGTCCGTTCACCATCCCACAAAAAATCGTGATGAACCAAAAAGCGACAGGTAAAAACCTGTCGTTTTTTCTGGCTTCCCCAACTGGGCTCGAACCAGTGACATCATGATTAACAGTCATGCGCTCTCGACTGTGTATATTCATATACCTGTCAAGGCAGTAGATACATCTTTGAATATTCTTATTCTATTCCTTTATATAATTATATCAGTTGAAATTGTCAATGTCAATTATATCAAAAACTGCTCATACGAAGAGTCCATAAGGATTTGTACTGAGTATCCCTTGCCTACCAAAATTTCTTTGAACAATTTACAGATTATCATTCTCCGTCTTTCGGCAGGTGCGTTATCAAACTCGTCTGCCCAGCTTACAAATTCTTCATAGTAATAATCAATCTTGCTCATATCGGTTTCTTTGTCATTAAGCTGATTCTGCTTTTCAGCTATTCGCTGAACATTGTCTGCGATTTTAACCTTTGTATTTTCAATAGCCATTGAAAGCACATCGGGAGTGAATTTGCTGTCACCCAACAATGAATTTGCAATTTCCTCTGTAAGTTCACCGAGCTTTCTTTTCAGAGTTTCGGTTTCCTTATTCAACCTTTTGATTTCAGTCTTGATTTGAGAAATTTGTGTTCTGTACTTTTTCTCAATGGCTGCGTCCTTTGGTGTAGCCTTGATTTTGTCAAAGCATTTATGCAAGGCGTCAAGCACAATCTCATCTACCTTTGTGGCTGAATATACCGACTGTCCGTGATACTCGTTGCGTTTCATTGCTTTGCCTGAGCAAAGGTAGCGGAATCTTCTGCCACCGTCATGAGTTGTGCCGTCTTTTGTTATCTATCTACAAAACTGTTGGCACACAATTTCTTACCACAATGAGCACAGTAAATGTTACCGCCAAGCATTGTTGAAGATTTGGCAGTTCGGGCAAGCTGAGTTTTCTTCTCGTTAGTGTACTTTCTCTGTTCAAGAATTTTCTGCGCTTCATCAAAGACTGCGTCATCAATTATCTGCAATTCTTTGACTCTTTTCGAGGTGACTCCGCCTCGGTTATAGTAACCGCAGTAGATTGGATTTTGCAAAATTCTCTTAATTGTGTTGGATTGAAATTTTGCTCCGTTATGTGTAAGCATTTTACGGTCATTAACATACTGTGCCATTACATATGAGCCGTAGCCGTCCTTGACAGTTTTCTCGAAAATAGTTTTTACCATATCCTTTTCTATAGGATCAATTTCAAGGGTTAGAAGTTCCTTTCCCCTTTTATTAATCACACCGCTTTTTACAAGCTTGTATCCGAAAGGAGCACATCCGCCTGTGTAAATTCCATCTTCTACAAGTTGATGGAGGCGAGTTTTTACACGCATTGATGTTTTCTGACTTTCGCCGTTTGCCTGCCAGAAGCGTATGTAATTCATCAGCTTGTCAACATGGCTGTCCATTCTCTGTTCACCCTCGTTGACGCTCCACACTTCTATTCCGTGCTGAATGAACCACTCTACAACGAACGGGGTTTCGTTATCGATTCGTCCGATTCTGTCAAACATAAATACAAGAAGTATGTCAAACTCTTTATTTTCCGCCGCTGTCTTTAACTCCTTAACGGCATCTCTGTCATTTGCCGAAACCTTGAAGCCCGAAACACCTTTCTCCTGAAACTCTTTCTTGATTACCCAGCCGGGCTAATGTTCGGCAAATTCTCGGCAGGACTGTTTCTGCATCGGTATGTCGTTTTTATCAACCTGACCTTTAGTTGATACTCTGTATAAGCAGTAAACTGTTTTCATTGTTTTTTCTTGCGTCGGTTTTGTTGTTACCATATTAACCTCTCTTTCTCATTTGCACCGACACTATTCTTAGTCTGAGTCGAGATTGCTCTCTGATTACATTATACCATTATATAATGTAATATCCAGACCAATGTTGGTGAAATGCGAAGATAATTTGCGAAAAAAGCCTTGCAAGTTTTTATACTCGCAAGGCTGGTATTTTATTATGAAACAAATCCTTTGCACACCCTGTTCTCATATGCATCAATCAAAAGTTCTTCAACCTGTTTCAATGCATTGGAATCGCTGTGCTTCAAGAAAAAGATTTTTGCGTTGTGACCTTCCAAAGAAATGATATGTTCCTTATCAACATAATCCCTGTTTTCTATTCCATGAACCATTATCATCAACCCTTCTATCATAATTATTTCAATGTGCTTGTTATCAGTTGAATTAACTTTAAACTCTTTTTATTAACGGGGGATGTATTTACCAAAAGCTAAAAGTTTCTATTGACAATCCCATAGTGGACTTTTACCGCCAAATTACTGTCCATTTTATGCAATCCATAAAACATAAAAAGCGACAGCTAAATAGCCATCGCTTATACCCATAAATAATATTCAATTATACTGAATTACGCTTTCTCATATTATTTATAGCAATTCAAAAACAACATAAATAATACTAAATACTATTTGCATATGGTAGTATATTCACTTTGCTTAACAATCGATATATAGCAAAAATTCATTTACCACCTACAATACAACGAGAAGCTGCATGCATACTTGCAGTACGTTCTCTCTCATTCTGTCTAATTTTCGACTCAATAGACTTATTTAATTCAACAATATCACTGCGGGTAACAATATAAGCAATTTCTCCGCTATGCTCAACTGTTGAAGCTTTTTTTGCAAAAGCTTTAACTTTCTTTTCAATATTAGTCATATAAATACCTCTTGTTTTTATCGCTGAAAATAGGTACGGACATCGTTTTTTAACCCATTTCAAGCGTAGCTCAAATATTGTACCACATAATTTTAAATTATGCAATACTATATTTATAATTTTTTAATGCGGTTTATTCGTATTGGAAGTATACTAATCAGTTATTTTTTGATATGCGTTAAGTTTCCATGAAATTCTTCAAATGGATTCCATTCTTTTACTATTTCAAAATTTATATTATCATTTCCTGTAGCATCTTCTGGCATACGTCGACCAATTGTATAAGGATAATGTATGATTATGGAACTATCCACCTTAGCTTCCGCAGATGATGTTGCATCAATTAATATTTCACCCATAATCAAACCTTTTTCATGTAAAGAAGCTGTTGTCACTTCACACACCCAGATAAATTTAGGAAATATTGTCATATTATACAAATCTCGAATTTCAGTATTCTTTTTGTTAAACTGTTCATCTCGACTATTCCGAAACGTGCGTGACGATGCCATAAACAATCGAATTAACAAAGGGTTTTCAATAGTACCACAGTTTTTAACATCTTCATCAGATAATCCGTCAAACGTGATATTCTGTTGCATACAATTTTTGATTCCAAGTTCTTGACTTGCTAATATGCTTAAACAAATATCGTAAGCATCAGCAGCTTCTAAAATCATTCTTTTATACAAAGGTACCATCATATACTCAATTTCGCACTCATTTAAATTTAGCATTGAAACTCTATCATGAGATTCTGGTATATATTCTGTACATTTACTAAATCCATATGGCATTCTATTGTCATCCATAATACAATAAGTATCTACTGTATCCGCCGTATCACTTATCCATATCGCATCTTTACTTTTGATATCAAATGCACAAGTAATGTCATCTACATCTTTATCCTTTTGAGATTCTGAATATCCGATACAAATAACTGAATGCTTATTCTCCTCACCTAACTTTAAACCCAGTGCAACAGGGATGCCCGATTCAATATAATAATGCATTATATGCCTAAATTTAATTCTTGACATTTTCTGTGTGGAATATAAACGAGGATAAAAACCCACATCGCAAAATATCTTTGAAATCAATTCATAACTCATTCCTGTAGTTGGCATTCTTCGTTCATAGCTATTCTTCTCTGCTAACAGACTAATCTCACTCGGCAAAAGATAACGATATTCAGGATATGACTGACTATAGTAATCAAGCAAATTGAGAATCGTTATTTCTGCACATGATGTTGTTTCACCATCTTGCATACTATATGGAAAAGCTTTAACCTCTAAATTTTTACCGTACACTGTGACATTATACTGAACCAAACGTATTTTGCATGAAAAATCTTTAAAAAAATAATGTGGATTTAATAAAGCTCTACCAACAGACCTATTTGGTATTGGTCTAATTACGATCGTTCCAATAAACACTTTATTCAACTCTTCTGATGTATAATCGTAAAATTTTTTCACTAATTTACCTTTAAAAATAGAAATTCGTTTACAGAATCGTGCATAACTAAAGTGTTTTCCAGAAAAATAGAAATAATAACTATCTCTATATGTTCTATCCACATAGTTATCCTCTAACACAATAGTATATTCGTTTATGCAAGAAAGCAACTTCCATAATATTCGAAAAGAAGCATTGTGACTTATCAGAAATTCTTTTCCGTTATTATATTCACCATCTGAAATCTTTAAAATCCACGCAAGAAAATCAAGCTGTTGATTTTCATCACATATTTCAAACACCGTATTATTAATATATTTTTCGTATTCATTAGAATAGATTGACATAATCTCCTGTTCATCAAGTGTCATAAAGCATACCCCCATATAGTGGTTTTATTTTGAAAACCTATACATACCATTACACTCTATAAAAACATTTCTTTTACAAAGTTCTGTAAGAATTGACTGACATTTTCCTTCTGTAATACTACATTTATCGTTATGGCAATAAAAACATTCCCATTTTTTATCGTGAATATAATCCAAATGGCAACAAGTTTCATCTGATACATTTGGTAATATATCTTTCACGCCAAAATACTCTTGAGATGGATGAATAGCCTTCCAAGAAAGAGCTTGATAATATACACAGCACTCTGTCTTTTTTATATATGTACAGCTGCGATAAATCGCAAGTAACCAAGATATGACAGTAGAAAAAGCAAATGCATCACCGTCAATAAGCATTCCTCCAAATTGTATAAATAGTTGATCTAACAATTTTTTCTTCAAATCTGTAAAACAAATGGAAAATCTGGATTTTAATATAGGAGTAGTGTATTTTGTATTACTTTTTAAATGCCATAAAGCAGATTGCATATCACTAAATTCACACATAAATTGCTGTTGATCCATTAAAAGTATACACATATAAAACCTAGCTTTACTTTCATCTAAATCAAACTGATTTTGCAAAATTTCTTGTAATTCATTAAGTGTACCTTCCAAATGATACCTATGTTCCATACATTACCCTCCCATAATAAACGTATAGTTATATTTTACCATAATTATCCGCAAAAGTAAACATATTTATGCTTTTTTCGCTAAAACGATTAGGAAAACTTAGGAAATATATAGAATCTTGATGCTATGCGTTTTCTTAGATTTAATGCGTAAACACAAACAAAACCAAGATATCTTTATCCTATCGTTAATCACATTCACGCATAACATTATCTGAACCACTTAATCAAAGAATCATTTTATGATACATTTGATTTACAAACCCTATTCTCATATGCATCAATCAGAAGTTCCTCTACTTGTTTCAGTGCATTGGAATCACTTTGCTTTAAGAAAAAGATTTTTGCGTTATGTCCTTCCAATTCAATGATATGTTCCTTATCAACATAATCCCTGTTTTCCATTCTTTCAATCATTTACATCGTCCTTTCTGTTTTCAAGCTTATTCAATTTTTTCATATCTTCATCTGCACTTGAAGCAGCATTGCAAAGACACATTAATGCAACTCCGATAAATGCACCGACAAACAACCCTATAATAAAACCAATCATTTTTTGCACCTCCTGTTCTCAAAACAACCTAAACTGATAAGTAAGCCTTTATCTATTTTTTTCAAAGATGTTCGGGTTATTTCCCCTATCTTTTCTTTTAATCTGCTTTTATCAATTGTTCTTAACTGTTCAAGTAAAGCAATTGATTTCTTCGGCAGACCTGCACCTTTAACCTTTATATGAGTCGGTAGCGCTTTCTTTCTCTTACGAGCAGTAACAGGGACTATTATTGTTGTCGGGCTGTAAAGACTGCCTGTATTGTTCTGAACAATAAGGACAGGGCGGCATCCCCCTTGTTCACATCCTATAATCGGATTGAGGTCAGCGTAATATACCTCTCCTTTTTTAACTATCAAAATTATTACCTCCTAAAGATATGTAAAGACAGCAAGTATCTTTTAGGCACTTGCTATCCTATCAACCGTTTTTTAGCAATCATATGCTTATCTTATTAATCCGTTGGCGAGTATGAATTTAATTTCAAAGCAACTTTTTCAATTTAAAGCAAAAGCTCAAACCTTTACCTTTTGGTTGGTATTTATCCTCAACATTCCCCAACCAGGAACACATAAGACGGTCAACGCATATTGACCTCATTGGAATTTCACCACCGTGAGGATCTCCCACAGCCGCCCTCATTGCTTGCGACGGTTCTATCTCGCTCGAGCTGTGACTGGACGGAAGTATCATTGTACCCTCTGCCTGTCATCGACGACATTGAATTTGCCTTTCAATGTCTGAGTCCTGAAGACCTGTAAAGGTGTTCGCTCATGTGGCTTGTCCAAATGGGTAGCAGAAATAATGTATCTGATGTGCTAATATTCTGTTTTCAAAGAGCAACGCCTGTTCTCTGAAAAAGGAAACAGGCGAAAGAGAATTAACCCTTTCACCTGTTTCCTCACTAAAAGGCTTTCCGACAAGCCTGTTTTCAAAAAAATTTGAAATTCAGCAATTTTAACAAAATTTCCAATATTTTTATGTAAAATCGTTGTTTTTAAGTATTTCTTTTTTCAATTTCTTTCTTGCTCTCCTGATGCTTAATGATACTGCCTGTTTTGTGCACCCTTGAATATCTGCAATTTCGGGACAAGACAACCTTTCCCAGTAGAACAGCATAACTCTTTCTCTCTGTAACGGTGTCAAGCAAAGCAGCATTTTATTCAGCTGTCCGTTTCTCATTTTAGAAATCATAATATCTTCAAAGTGAACATCTTTTGATAATGTTTTCTTATGTAGAGTATTTTCTGACTGTTCTGAATGTTCAATATGTCTGTCAAACTCATTGAGCTCTCTGACATCATGTAATTCACTATCATCAAAAAAATTGAAAATGTCGTTATTTACTTCAATTTTCTGTTTAATACCCTGTCCGTCTTTGAAAGTAACATATAATTTTCCTTCTTCATCAAAAATTGTATATGGATTATCCTTTGATTTTCTTCTTTTAGAACGATTTGCATTCATTTATTTTTTCCTACTGTTCTGTCTAACTTTTTGTGTTCAAACAGAACAGGAGGTCCCCGAATAAAACAAATTTCGCAGTTATGGTCAAAAAAAATAAAGCATCCGAATAAATCGAAATGCCTTAAAAAAATACGCTTCTTCAAGTGTAAATAAATATCTGAATGAATAGAAAATTGTCGAAAAAAATACCGCAATGCTTTGTAGCACTACGGTATATAGAAATAATTTTATTGATATTAGTTTAAGTACTTTCTCCCTATTTTCTATCAGAATAACCACCATACGACAAATATTTCAACAATCATAATAATAACATTGTAATATGAAATATACTGTCATATTTTAGCGGTAAAAAACACTTTATGTTTTATTGATACATAAGCTGATTCAAAAATAAAACTCCTTTAAGTCGTCCAATCTCAACAACATCGGTGTAAATCCGCAGGATTTTCCTGCATCAATATCAATCCATGTATCGGTTACAACTGCTTTACCTTTGTATTCTTCTCCATAATAAATTGTTGGTGTGTGTCCGAACACGGTTATAACATCATCAAAATATCTGTCATCATGCTTCGGTCTGTTCCATAAAAAATCATCATCGGAATATTCCGAAAGTTTTTTATTTTTGTCAAAATTTCCAAGACCGCTGTGGGAAAGCAGAAAATCTTTTCCGCCGACACTGACTGTTTCATACAGCGGTGCTTCGTGAAGATACTCAAGAATATAATTTATTTCTTCGGGTCTGATTAAATGCAGAGCGTTAATTGTCGGTCTTGCGCCGTTTTGTTCCCAGTTGAGGTATAAGTCCAGCTTACTGCCTGTAAGGTTGCTTATTGACTCCTCGGTAATTTCATCAAACAGGAACTCGCAGGAAAGCATCATTGCCTCGTGATTTCCCATAATTAACTCCATATTCGGCTGAGCCATCATCCACTTAAAGATTTTTATTCCGTCCTCTCCCCTGTCGATTACATCGCCAAGAACAAATAAAAAATCATCATTTGAAAATCCGACCTTGTTTAGCATATCTTTGATTTTTTCAAGCGGATATCCGTGTAAATCTGAAGTAACATAAATCATTTTAATTACTCACTTCTTATCTATTCACATATTAATAAGATGAAAGATTTCCGATATAAACATATTTTCTCAGCCAATACTCTGAACAATTTTCACCTCTGTACCTATGTCATATTCGGTTTCATAAATCAGACAGCGATAATTTATTTCGGCTCAATAATCTCTGCTGAAATAATCTTGTCTCCCGATTCATTCCCAAAATACACAAGGTTCTTGTGCACTGCGCTGAATTTGATATCATCAGACAAGGGCAACGAGAACAACTGTTTACCTTGAATATAGTCATAAATACAGCCTGTTTTAAGTCCAAAAGAACATAGAATAAGACAATCTTTATATGTGCCTAAGATCTTATCGAAATACTTTGCCTCTTTTATTTCTATGGACTGTTTATAGTTTGCTGCGCTTATCGAAACATCGTATTCGTCCAATAACAGATTATCATTAACTATGTTATAAACAGCAACAGTTCCCCTTGGGAGAAACTGTACCTTTACCGGCGTGGCATACTTTGTCCGAACTACAGATAACGACTTTCCGTCCGAAATCATAAAATATATGGTTTCTTCAATTTTGGTTTTGCCGTCGAGTGAAAACTTTGCGGCAGTTGATATTTCCTGCCTGATTAACGGGAATTCTTCATTGACATTTATCACCGCAACATATGTATCGCCATGTGATATGCATTGAATACATTTGACAGATATCTGAAAATCCGAATATGGGAGCACGGCAGAAAATCTTATTTGCTGTTGTTTCTCGCACAAATAGACAGTTACTTTGGCGTTCTTTCCTGATTTTGGGAGCTCTGCAGTTGCCCATACCTTTTTGCCGGAGGCGGTAACTTCGGTGATCTTATGCGGAAAGCTGTACACCGTAATCGGTTTTTTGGCATTATCCGATGTATCTATCACTGCTAATTGGTTATCCTGCCAAAGACACAGTACGCCACCGTCAAATATTCTTGCTTTAGGCATACTCATCTTTAGCTGCACTTGCTGCTTACAGATACCGTTATACTCAAAGGACAGTTTGTAATCGTTCGAGAGAACACAGCTCCAACCGTATCCGTTATACTTCCGAACCGCATCCGGAAGTACTTCTGTTTTTGAACACTCGCTTAACATTTCCCATTTTTTCGCATGCAGTGCGATCTGAAGAGAAGAAGAGGATGTTTTGTCAATGCTGTCTATATAATAAAGCGTATCGTTTTCTATCAGGAAAGGTTTTTGGGTATTGCACGGTGTATCTGTCAAACCTGTTCCCATAAATCTCTGAGGAATATTAATCGTGTACGGTTTTTTCTCTTTATTAAGCGGTATAACCATCAATTTAGCTACAGTTTCCGCAATGATGCAGTTTCTATGCACTTCTATCTGAAAGACCGGCTGAAAAGCTGTCGCTATCGGAACAGGCAGCGGTATGTTATTACCAATTTTTATTGAATAAATAATATCGGGAGATATTAAATATTCGTAAGAATTGTTTGAGATGTTAACAATCATTTTGAGCGTGCCCGACGGTTTTTTATCTTCTTCCGATAATAATGCAGGCAGTTCTTTCGGGTAGTCGTCAAAGGAGCTGTTAATATTGCTGCGGAAATAAAAACTTCCGTCGGGCTGTGGCTCAGAGAAAACAATATAATCGTTTATTGTCATTATCGTTTTTCCGCTTCTGTCTGTTACTACCGTATATTTTGATTTATGCAATAATCTGAGAACAATGAGATCGTCTCCGCAGAATGCCCAGTCGTCTGCCGCAAACGGTAATTCGCATAGTATCTTAAATTCGGGATAACAATACAAGATTGTGCTTCCTGTTTCTGCGTCAGAAAGGCTGATGACGCCGGTGCCGTTATACGCAGATCTGTTGACCTTAGAAAATTTCTTACAAAACCGACGATAAAAAAGCTCTTCCCACGGCAGAGCATCAAAGTCTGTACTTCCTTTGACCAAAAGATCGATATCGGTGCATGATAAGCGAATGTCCGCATTGTCCACGGAGCTCAAAGCATAGAGCTTTCCTGATTCATACCACAGGTCTATATTTGCTACATTTTTCGGGATATTGTTTATTGTATATCTGACGACTTTTTTTCCGTTGCATATAAGCTTATAGATTTCTGCTCTGCAAGACTTGCGCATAATTATCGTATTGTCAGCAAGGCAAAGGCGTAAGGACGATAAAATATTGTTTAACTGAAGCCCGGACGATACAGACAGCAACAGATGAAAATCGTCGGAATCGAATACAGAGATTCCTCTTCTGATTCCGCTGTGCAAAAGGTATATCATCCTGTTTTTCATATAGATATTTTGAAACATAATTCGTTCGGGAAAACAGTGTGACACAAATGTATTAGAATAATCAATTTCTGACACGCCCAACGGATCTTTGTATTTAAGCCAACAGACTCGCATATTTGAGGTATTCCATTTTTTTGCAGGAAAAGTATTGACAAGAAGAGAAGCAGCTGTAGATGGATTCTCAGACAAGCGTTTTGAATTGCGTCCTATCCAATCGGCAATAGCCAGCTCGTGCGAATTTGTTGAAAAGCTTCGGTAAAGCTCAGGGATCTGATAGGTTTGTCCCAGAATTGCTTTGTAGCACTGCCATGCAAGGTCATTCATAAGCTCCTGCAAGGTTTTGTAATCTCCTGCATTTAACAAATGATAGGGGTATTCCATAAATGCTTCGGCGCATGAACCTTCAGAGAGCTTCTGTGGATCCGCTTCTGTTCGGAACGCTTCTGCAAGAGCAGTATGATAAGCCTGTTTATCAGCGCTGTATCTTATGCGACAAACAGCACGAAAGCTGTCATACAGCATATCTACTCTTCCATAAGAGAACACCAGAAAATGCTGAAATCTGTATGTGTAATAATGAATAGATTCAAGCAGAGCATCATCATCTGTCTTCCCGACACCGTCCTGATCGGAAACACGGCTCAAAAAGGCACGCATTGCTTTTTTAAGACAATTGAATGTCAAACCGTATCTTGAATAAGCAAGCAGACCGATAATTGCGGGAATAGCTTTGTCAGGTGCTATAGCGCAGTATTGGATTTCATTCTCAGCACACTCCAGAATGCGGTTAAACATTGCGTTAGAATCACCGCTTATCAGGCTATCCATATAGTTTCCCAATTCAGAGTGGCTTCCTCGGATGCAAAGCTCTTCCACCAGACATTTCAGGAACAGAGGATTATTGCTATGCGGTGAATTAAGGATCCGTTTTTCTTGATCTGCGTCGAGCTTTTTTAAATGCTGAGATGTAATATAGCGTATCAGTTTCTTCTGCCCGGTGTTATCTCTTAATAAATTCCATTCAAGCTGCGCCGATTGAAAATCCACGATGTGTTCTTTGATGCATTTTTCATGTGGAGTTCCGCTCTTACAGCTTAAGATAAAATGAATATTATGTTTCGTTCCAAAATAAAGAACAGGGTTTATCCAGTGTGCTTTAAAAGAGGCGATATCCAATTGATCTATACCATCTAAAATAATCACTACAGGCGAGTCCATATAATATTCAATCGCATTGATTAGCAAAGGGAAGTTTTCACAGACATTGGCTTTTTCTTCAAAATCACTTTCCCGAATGTTCAAAATACTGTTCGGGGTATCAAAAAAGGAAGAAATTGAAGTCTTTGCTTTTCTTTTTGCCTCGTTAATTATCACAAGCAACTCATCAGCCAAGCTCTTCAATATATCGGCTTCGCTCATAGAATCCTTGCTTATGCCCAAAAACCTGTAACGTATATCGTATTTGTCTCTGTGCGTTAAAATAAACCGTGCCAAATATGAGCTCTTTCCAACACCTGCTTCTCCTGTTAGAAACCAAAAAAGGTTCGGATCGTCATTTTCGATAATAGATTCCAATTTTCTAAACATATCGCTGCATTCAAGATAAGAAACACCTTTCTGCAAAAGAAATCTTTGCTGTATGTTTTTTTCACTGTTTCCCGAATAAACCTGAGCTGTCAATTCAACATTTATTCGAGCAGAGATAAGTTTTTTTAAAAAATCGACAATGAAATCTTTCATATGCATATCGTTACAGGTAAAATTGGAAAACCTGCCTTGACTGATGCTGTTTGCAAAGGCACTCGTATTGCCAATTTCATTCAGTTCAGGTGATAGCAGTGCAGAATTCCAGTAACATTCATAACAGTAAGAATTGTATTTTTTAAGTATCGATTTTTTTAATGTCTTCGATTTTCTATCGAGATAGCGAACATTGTTCTGACCGTAATTGGTATATACTTTTCTGTGGTCATTGTCCCAGTTAACTTGTCCCAAAGGGTTTCGTACTAAATATAATGCGCCGTCAACAGCGGAAACAAGGTCATAAAAAAGAACTTCCAGTTCTGTAATTGATTTTTTTCCCAAATAGCTTTTGATTTCAGGATAGTCTTCTATAAACGAGTCCGACACCTGATTGCGTTGAGGTATCCACCCGATTCGATCACCTGTCAAGTTGATAAGAAACATAGGTTCGTTCAAACGGATGATATTAAGACATGAATCGACTACCTGGTTGTTTTTGGCCTCATCATCAGTGATTCCCCAGCGCAGATCAATGTCAATCAGTTCCAGTCCGACTGAAAAACACCAATCACGGAGTTCAGGGAAAACATATTTGACTAAGTAATCACGTTCCGCATGCATATCGTTAAAGGTACTGCTGACAAACAAGTATATTCGGTGGTATCTGTTGATATCTAATGATGCAGATAGTTTTTGCGTTATCGCTGTATTTGCATTATTTTTAAACAGGTTTCTAAATGAATTGATTAGTTCCATTGTCGCAAATATCTCCCTTGTGATTATGAGTTTATATTGAATACAAAAGCGTTTTTCAAAGGAAAATTATTCTTATAATAACGTCAAAAAAATCATATATGATAATCACTCCTTCGTAACAAAACATAATGTCTTGCATTTCTTTTAAAACGAAAAACTTAAAAACAATTTATCTGGTTTGACTGTCTTGATAGTTTCGCTTTTTAATGGACAAAATTATGTATCTCACCGTAGCCAAACCGTCAACAGTTTCCGGCAAAACCCAGAAAAATTGCACGCTAAATACTCACCATGCAGAAATAAACAATATACGGCGTTCTCTATCTGATTCAAAAGATTTTATCTTATTCTCTTTGGCAAGTTCTAAGCAGAATAAATCAGTACCTTTTTAATACATCATCATGATAATTATTCTGTGTATATTGTATTGCAATAGAGATATCTATTGGGCAATAATAACAGAAATAACTGAGCTATAAATCCCATGCACTCCAATTGATTGCATAAAATAATTATGAACTAAATCAATAAGCACTAATATTTTATCAAAAGAAATAATATTAATAATTCATTTTTTATATCACCCGCATCAGTAAATTGTTCCTATCATAGGCAATTGCGACGCATTTTCTATATTAGTAATGTTGTTTCGCACAATCTGGACGGAAATACGAACACCTGCATAGTATGGTACTATTATAGCATGCCAACATCGACTATGCAATTGATATCACATCGCCAATGCCGTGTTTTTTCAGAATTCGAATCCGTGCGTGATGCCGTTGAGCATTTACATGCCGCTCTTTACATAATAGAACTTTTATTTTTAGGCTCCAAATAATTCAAAATCATATCACGATATTTTCAGCAACATACTCTGAATAGCTTTTACTATATGCCTCTACAGCCTGCCAATAGTATTCCTCGTAACAATCACCATCTTTGTAATCAGCAAATTCAGACTTGTAAGTTTTTGCGGTATCAAAAATCGCCAGACTCTTCTGTTCGTCGCTAACACTATCATAAAGCTTAACTAAACTATGCTAGCATGAATGAAAACACTCATGAACTGCGACTGAACGGAAGTATCATTGTACCCTCTGCCTGTCATCGACGACATTGAATTTGCCTTTCAATGTCTGAGTCCTGAAGACCTGTAAAGGTGTTCGCTCATGTGGCTTGTCCAAATGGGTAGCAGAAATAATGTATCTGATGTGCTAATATTCTGTTTTCAAAGAGCAACGCCTGTTCTCTGAAAAAGGAAACAGGCGAAAGAGAATTAACCCTTTCACCTGTTTCCTCACTAAAAGGCTTTCCGACAAGCCTGTTTTCAAAAAAATTTGAAATTCAGCAATTTTAACAAAATTTCCAATATTTTTATGTAAAATCGTTGTTTTTAAGTATTTCTTTTTTCAATTTCTTTCTTGCTCTCCTGATGCTTAATGATACTGCCTGTTTTGTGCACCCTTGAATATCTGCAATTTCGGGACAAGACAACCTTTCCCAGTAGAACAGCATAACTCTTTCTCTCTGTAACGGTGTCAAGCAAAGCAGCATTTTATTCAGCTGTCCGTTTCTCATTTTAGAAATCATAATATCTTCAAAGTGAACATCTTTTGATAATGTTTTCTTATGTAGAGTATTTTCTGACTGTTCTGAATGTTCAATATGTCTGTCAAACTCATTGAGCTCTCTGACATCATGTAATTCACTATCATCAAAAAAATTGAAAATGTCGTTATTTACTTCAATTTTCTGTTTAATACCCTGTCCGTCTTTGAAAGTAACATATAATTTTCCTTCTTCATCAAAAATTGTATATGGATTATCCTTTGATTTTCTTCTTTTAGAACGATTTGCATTCATTTATTTTTTCCTACTGTTCTGTCTAACTTTTTGTGTTCAAACAGAACAGGAGGTCCCCGAATAAAACAAATTTCGCAGTTATGGTCAAAAAAAATAAAGCATCCGAATAAATCGAAATGCCTTAAAAAAATACGCTTCTTCAAGTGTAAATAAATATCTGAATGAATAGAAAATTGTCGAAAAAAATACCGCAATGCTTTGTAGCACTACGGTATATAGAAATAATTTTATTGATATTAGTTTAAGTACTTTCTCCCTATTTTCTATCAGAATAACCACCATACGACAAATATTTCAACAATCATAATAATAACATTGTAATATGAAATATACTGTCATATTTTAGCGGTAAAAAACACTTTATGTTTTATTGATACATAAGCTGATTCAAAAATAAAACTCCTTTAAGTCGTCCAATCTCAACAACATCGGTGTAAATCCGCAGGATTTTCCTGCATCAATATCAATCCATGTATCGGTTACAACTGCTTTACCTTTGTATTCTTCTCCATAATAAATTGTTGGTGTGTGTCCGAACACGGTTATAACATCATCAAAATATCTGTCATCATGCTTCGGTCTGTTCCATAAAAAATCATCATCGGAATATTCCGAAAGTTTTTTATTTTTGTCAAAATTTCCAAGACCGCTGTGGGAAAGCAGAAAATCTTTTCCGCCGACACTGACTGTTTCATACAGCGGTGCTTCGTGAAGATACTCAAGAATATAATTTATTTCTTCGGGTCTGATTAAATGCAGAGCGTTAATTGTCGGTCTTGCGCCGTTTTGTTCCCAGTTGAGGTATAAGTCCAGCTTACTGCCTGTAAGGTTGCTTATTGACTCCTCGGTAATTTCATCAAACAGGAACTCGCAGGAAAGCATCATTGCCTCGTGATTTCCCATAATTAACTCCATATTCGGCTGAGCCATCATCCACTTAAAGATTTTTATTCCGTCCTCTCCCCTGTCGATTACATCGCCAAGAACAAATAAAAAATCATCATTTGAAAATCCGACCTTGTTTAGCATATCTTTGATTTTTTCAAGCGGATATCCGTGTAAATCTGAAGTAACATAAATCATTTTAATTACTCATTATATTAAGATTCTGTTTCTGATTGCTTTTCTGATAATTTCGATTAAAACATTCAGTCAAATATCATGTTGCAAATGATTCCAACTGCATCTGCTCAAGTAAATGTTTTAGTGCTCCGCCACAGGTATCGCCGAGAGTATTTATACTTTCATCGGATAAGTGAGTAAAATCATAAACACATTTCACCTGTTGCTTATATTCGCCGTTAAGAAAGGGAACAAGCAGTTTTGATGTAATCACCGCATCATATAAAGCATTATGCGCTTTCTTTGAATCAACTTCTATATCAAAATATTTAATAGCTTCATTTAAAGCCAGATGCTTGCGTCTGTTTGAAATATTCATAAGCCTTGGGAATACTTTTTGAAAATCAAGCCATCTTTTCATATTTTCGGGGAAAGGTATTTCTTTAAATTCGCACTCGGTCTTGAGTTGAATCAAGTCGTTATCGCTCCAGCTGTAAAGGCGAATATCTGAACCGTCTCCTATCCAAGTTTCAAAATTCTTTAATGCAGTTTCGAACAATTCAGCATTCATTGCGGAGGAAGATTTAATACCTGTCAATTTGTTTATGTATGGAGTTACCTGATAATTAAACTCAGGTTTCACAAAGCAATCAAAGGTATCTACGATTTCAAGGCGTTCATTGAGCTTTACTGCGCCGATTTCGATAATCTCCTGCTTTAAAATTTCATAGGCATTCTTATATTCTTTAGCTACGGGATTCATTTCCAAATCCAATACAATATGATACTTATACATTTTTAAACTTCCCTTCTACTAATTGAGTAATGTCTTAGCAATTAAATCAATATCGTATCGCTCGCCGAATACGCTTGTGAAAAAGCCAATGTGTATTTTTATTTTATCATCATATAATCCTGTCGGAGTCACTTTAAGAAATTCACAAAATTTTCTGAGCCTTTCGAGTTTATTTACAGCTTCGACCTCAACCTCTTTGTCAACAAAAATACGAATAGCTAAGTGACGATTTTCAGCAAGTGTTTTTATGTAGTCAAAAAGTAAGAAATCTACGTCTTTTTCGGTACAATCTATTGATATAGTATCCCATTCTACCATATTGGTAAAGAGGTGAAGTTCATAATCGAAGCTTTTTCTGAATTTTTCATTATCTGCTTTGCTTGTAACCCGGTCAATATATTCAAATATCTGACTTGTTACATTACTACTGTTCGTCTTTTCTATCCTCATAATATAACCTCCTGAACATACTTATAAATTTATCTTATACTGATTTCGCCAGATAAGTCTGGTTATCACACCGAAGAGTATTTCTTCAACACTGAAAAAAACGCAATAAAGCATAGCACCGTACAGAATTTTATTAAACAAATTGTAATCTTCCAACGAGCCCAGGCTAAAGATTGCACATATCATATAGGAATTAACAGGAATCACCGTTACTGAAACAATCAAAAACATCCATATATTTTGTGTTTTCTTAAAGATCGGAACAGTACCGACTATTACGAAAGAAGATATTATCATAAGGACTGTTAAAAGAACCGACTGATAAAACACAAAAGCTACAGAAAACATCAGCGGAATCAAGGCAAACGCTATCTGGTAATATTTCTGGTAATATTTTTTTTGCTTTTTTACAGGAACCATAAAACCGCCTCCGTAATCTCAATTATGTTTATAACTATAATTATTGGGATAGCAATTTTTACAACGCTTACTACATAACAAACAGCTACTGATAATTTCACCGTCAAGCCTTTACCGGCAAGTTTTCTTTTACGGACTTTGCTTTTCCTTATCATTTTAGCTTTATCAGACAAGTTATCAATTCCAAGCAGTTCTTCTATTATTGCCATTCCATCCAAGCCGTCAACCAGAAGCAAATTGAACAGAGCTAAAACAACATTAATAACAGCAATTCCCCAAAAGATTCCGCTGAGCATTTCCGAACAGGATACCAAAAATAAAGAAATTCCTGCCAGCAAAAAATTTGACTCTATTCCTGCCGCATTTACCTGAACTCTATGCACTCGTCTTTTAATATCTGATGTATCGATCAGAGTGTATGCTCCGGGAAAAAGGCACTTAAAGAAAATGCCTAATTCAAATACTCTTCCGCCGTATGCAAGGCAAGCAAACATATGACTGAACTCATGAAAAATCGCTCCTATAATCAAACCTAAGATGTCACCGATAATCATATATTCTTTTTTTATCTGCATATGGCTGTTAAAAAAGCAGAAAATTGATATAACTAACACAGGCAACCACGAATAAATTAAAAACTGATTGATAATAAAAGCAACAGCACGAAAAGCAGTTGTTGTGCGCGGAATCCAGCAAGAAAGATAAATTTCTGCGAAATCACTCAACAGGATTCTGCGGTTTCTGAGCAAATCCATATCATCAAGTTCGTTCAGAAGCTCATCAACGTCTTCGTCAGACAAGCCTCTGTCGATTTCATAGGGATTCGTTTTACCGTCAAGCCTGCTTGCAAACCAAGCCGTGTAACAGTCAAGCGTATAGCTGTCTTTGGCAAGTCTGTCTATGAAAACAACCCTGTCTTTATTCACTATTTTAACATCAACCCAGTTAACAAGCATTGGATAAGTCATAAAGATTTCCTTTCCATCTACACTATTCGTAATTCTTTATAGGTACAGCTATATTTAGCATTATTCTTTATTTGCTTATAATCAAGCAAAAAGAGATACCGGGTTCGCTTTCGGTATCTCTATATTACTACTAAAAAATATTTAGTTTTGAAAAGGGGGATTTTATATGTATTGCAAGTTTCTATCACCAGGTATATATAACTGCCGTTTTCCTGCAAAAGATTGTATTTGTTTTCAAAACACAATTTATGTAAAAGCAATCAATAATTAAAGCAACATAATATTCTTATACTCTTATTTATAAATGCGAAATTATAATAAGGAAATATTAATACACAACTCAAACGGTTCACAGTCTGAAAATAATTCAACGGTTTTATGATTTTTGTCAACTTTACAGCCGATAATATTACCGTGATGCTTATATGCCGTAACTATCTCCAAATTAATTTTATCAAAAACAATAACAGAATTGAGAAGCTTGCATATTAGAACGAGGTATCGTTCATCACCTGATTCTGTCAATACACTGCTCAAATCATTTTTCTCGCGTAGAAATGAGGCCAGATTTGATTTATCTTTTTGTTGTTCAATATGAAGACTTTCAGAGAAATCGTTATTGCGGGAATCAAACTGCTTAAATCCATTTTCGCAAAGGAAAAACAGTCCGTCTTTAAACAAAATAGTGTCTTTTTTGCCGTAATAAAATCTGTTATGAACAAAGCTTTTTGATAAATAATTGTAATTAAAATTGATTTCAAACAAACGCAAAATTTTAGGAGAATCATCTTCTTTATATACCTGATAAACACCAAAATAATCATCAGCGTCAAAATCCAGCTTGTCCGGAATTTATTGTAGACAACTTGCTCTGTCCACACATAAATCATAAATATATTCGGTATTATTACATAATATTAATACAAGCTGTTTTGAGTCAGCTGTAAAATAAACCTTGTTAACAGGTCTATGAGCCGTGTTTAGTTTAATTATACATTTACCGTTATCTGAATTTATCACAAAAACAGTGCTGTTCATATGAATCAACAGATATTTTGATTCAGGAGAAAATTCAAGCTTAAGAATATTATTGTTCAGTGCAAGTTTCAGCTTGTCAATTATTAATTTCTGCTTTTTATTCTCATTGAACACAACTATAACATCTTTACTTTCATAGGCAACTGCTGATTTTCCGTCACCAGCAAAGGCAATTAACGATGCATAGTCTTTTTTATCCTCATTAAAGTATAATCCTTCGAAATCACTGTTACATAAAATGATTACAGATTGCTTTTTGCCGAGGCTTTGAAAATCAACATTATCACCGCTGAGCATTTTCATCAAGCTGGAGTTCTGTGTAAAGGGCTACATTTCCAATACTATTTAATATATATGGTAATTTAATCTTTATTTTATAGCTGCCATTTGATTCTATTAACTTCTTTGTCTTCTTATAAGATACATATATGAATTATCCGCAAAAACCAAGCACCAATTTATCAAGTCTTTCCTGCATTATATCAATCGTAAGATAGGAATGCATTATGAACAGCAAGTAAGCAATCTAAATACATCTCGCCCTTCTTAACGAAAGGAACAGTAATACCTTCAAAAATCTATGTACAAGTACAAAGCACTTTCGTGGTATTCAGCTTTAACAATTTCGTATTCAAATGCAATTTGCTTACCTATTTTATCATTATTGATGTGTTCTTCGTTGTATTATAATCTTGTTTTTTTCCTTATAATAATCTCATCTTTTTCGAGGAAATCTTCAAAATCACCGTTTTGTTTTATTGTCTTATTTTATATCCTTCTTTATGCTTAACGATTCTTTAGGAACACTATAACATATTAATACTACGTAAAAATAATAGCAAATATAAGAGTGAATTTCTCATCACTTTATTTTTATTGAAATCAGTTTGTATAATTATTCTTCATCTTCATCATCAAGATTTCCGAATAGTTCATCAAATTTTTTTTCCAACTCAGATTGCAAATTTTGAGCATAAAGCTCATCTTCATTATGAGTTTGTATATTTAAGCACTCGACACTAGAACTTTTCAAATTTAGGCCATATGCAGAAAGCTTTGCTTTTATATCTTCTAAACTATGTTCACCAAGTTTTAGATTATTTAAAATATCATCTTCTGTCATGTTGCAAAGGTCAGAAACTTTCATTATTCCCAACTTGCGAAGCTCCTTATAAGTTTGTAAGCTAAGACCAATTTCATCAATATTTAATTGAGATTTAAGCGTATTGCATACTGCCGGCATTGATAGAATTCTCTTTTTTCTTCCTTCATATAAATAAATGGAGTGCTGACATTCGTTAATTTCTTCATCAAGCCACTCTATGACTGCTATAATGTCTTCGCTTTTTAGATCGCCTTCCCCAAAATTGATCTTATTCTCTTGTACTTTTGCTTTTATTCGCCTTCCTAATTCTGGTCGATAGAACACATTATCCATAAATTCTTTCCTCCATATCAGTAAACTTACGATTGCACATAGATTCTCGGCTTACTATTTTTTTAAGATTATTCTTGCTTTTCATTCCGTTTGCCGCCAAATAATCTTGGTATTCAATGCTATTGAATGTATCATAGCGTTCTAGGATTATTGGCTTTCTTCCTGCTGTCATAATGAATACTTGTCCCATCTTTGAATATAAAACATCCTCATATGGAATATTCATTTTCTTACTAACCAACTCACATGACTTATCATCAAATCCCCCAGGAAAGTATAATTGCACAGGACAGTTCTGCCTGATAACTGATGCTCGTTCCGAATCATATATACTTTCTAACTGAGTCTGACTTTGAAGTAAAATAAAATATGAGATTCCATAAGATCTTGTAAGACTGATATTCTTATGGATATCATTGATGGCACTGGTACAAGCGAAGTCGTCAAAATACAGTCTTGCTGGTCTTTCCAAATGATGCCCAGGGCTTGAATTAGCCACTATTTTCAATTCTTTTATACATGTGTACCAAAAAATGTTTGAATAATATTCCTGCCACTTCTCTGTAGCGTCAGTGATTATAAATAATGCTATTTTCTCTTTACCCAAACGCACAAAATCAATCTGTGGTTTATCTCTCATCAAATTTCGAATTCCTTCTGGAAATACTGCATTCAAGGCTCCCTTTAGCGTTGCTCGCACGGAAGCAGCAGTTCTTTCTGGCATTGCTCTCCATGAATTATATTCCTTTACCGCTTGACAGTTTGGAACTCCTGATTCAATTATTTGATATATATCATCCATAGACATATCTGCACCTTTTTTTGAATCAGGGGCATCTGTCATATCAAACATCTCCAATACATCTGCCATCCCAGCATTTTCGTGAATCATCATCGCACCTTCTATGATTCCTTTTAGTAATTGAATTGAATTTGTATTCCAAAATGAATCCACCGTTTTCGCAAGAACAGCCATTACAATAGCAGAAGATAATCCTTCTATATCGCTTGGGGATCTCATAAAACAGATAGGATCGAAGGATACATTACTTTTCTCAGGGTTAGTCACATTTAGATACCATATTTGATATCCTTTAGAAGCCATATAATTTCCCATCATATATGCATCCTCTTCTTTTGCATATGAGGCTATAGGGTTCATATACTCCATTCTACCCATAGTTGGGAGTAAAAGACTGGTGGATTTTCCGCAGCCACTGCAACCATCAGCTATAACATTATCATTAGGTCTTAGAATTCCCACTTCGCTGCCATCCAGGACACATCCATTACCCAATACAATTGGATCTAACTTCATATGTTTTACCTCCATTTATTTCTTAAAACACTGTATATACAATTTTATCAGCAATACCAAATTTGATTGCTTCCTGAGCATTCATAAAATTATCAAAAGAAATTGCCTTTTCGATTTCCTCTTTACTTTTACCTGTATCCTCTGACAATAGTTCAACAGCAATTCTTTTGGTTTCCATGATTGATTCTGCTGTTTTTTGAATAGATGTAGCACTACCTCCGACACCCCCGGAAATCAAAGGTTCATGTATCATTACCTTTGAGTGTGGCAATATAAACCTATGTCCTTTTTCTGCACCTGCAAAAATAATAGCCGCCATTGATGCAGCAATACCTGTACAATACACATTAACATCCACACTCAAACCTTTGATTATATCATAAATCATTAGTCCAGCCTGAACACTTCCCCCCGGTGAATCAATATGAATATTGATAGGCTTTTCTGCATCCTCATAAATCAAATACATAATGGTGTGTTTGAATTCATCTGCAGATAAGGAAGTTATTTCATTTTCAATAAATACTGTTCTGTTTTCTTTTAATAACTTAGTCTTGATTGGAACAACAAGTGTTCCTCGACTATTACTGACAAGTACATCCATACATTATTTACTCCTTTATGTATCGTTTATATTTGTTATATCATAATGATTTTTCATCAAAAAAACGGGGGAAATAAACCCTTCTTATAATAAAGAAAACCCAAAATTCAGTTATCCTGAATTCTGGGTCTCACATTTTAAATTTTTAGGTTGTAATCGATTATCTCTGTTCTGTTACACAATCCTTCATGATCTGCATTTGATAATGCCGGATATGACATTTCAGATAGAAATTTAGAGATTCCACCTGACATTAAAAAGCCATATACTTATTTTATAAGTGTCGCAATCAACGCATTAGCAATAAACGCCATTATATCTAACTATGTCGCTTTGACTAAAACCCTAATTATAGCTTTTTCAAGTCTTATCACATTTATTGTTATACTTGTCATTAATTATCTTCAGCAATGTATTTCCAATATTACTAATCTCGCCAGGTTTCCAAATTGTAATTACATCCACTATGTTTCCGTATTCAAGTTGTTTGCTTTTTCAAAATACGGAAGATATCTATCTTTTAAAGAATAGTTTACTAAACAAATCTTGTTTAAAATATGGTGAACAACTTCGTGAGCGATCGTAAAACTCAGTCTTCCGAGGCAGCCTCTTTTGAGCACCTCGTTTATATCAATTGATTCACCTGATAAATTAATACACAACTCCGACTGATTAGTGTACGTAACTGTTATTGTCATGTCATTAAAAGCTGTAACCCAGAGTACATCGAACTAATCTCTTCAATTTCATCTAAAAGCATTTTTGGCATAAAACGCGCGCAAGTCACGAGGAGGTTGCACTTTTTTTATCATTCATATATCTATAATCATTTCTCAATCAACTAAGTACAACCATACTAAAGATTAATCAATAAAATAGAGAAAAGACATTTAGAAATCCACACTTCGAATAGTTGCAAGCAAAAAATTATATGCTTTTTGCTTGCAGAAACAAAACTGGTCGGAACAATATATTTAATTTCTTGCCCGACCAATCACTCATTTGACCGCCACATTCTCTCAATATCAATCCTGCAGTTGCATAATTCCAAGGCTTGAGTTCCTTCCAAAATATACATTGATTCTGCCTGAAGCGACATAGCAAATAGTCAAAGCCGAAGAACAAATTTTTCTCAAATCAAGACAACTTTTGAAAACTGTTTTGCTATCTCAAATGCTGTGTCAGCCCGTTGTTTTCTAGTAGAACCGGCTCCAAACTATATAAGGCAGTTGTTTAACTCTCTGTCGCTTATAGCAGGTAATTTTTTTCGTTCTAAAACGCTCCATTACCACGAAATCCGACAAACAAATCGTCACCAAAAGGATTATATACGACGCCAAACTTAATCACTTCATTAACGCACAACGCCAATGAAACAGAACAAATATTGTATCCATAAACTAAATTAGTTATGGCGTCAATGGGATCTAAAATCCACCATGTAGGCACAATCTCATTTTCATCTTCCTCGCTCATAAAACCAATTTCAGGCATAATTATTAAAAGCTCTTTTTTAGATAATTACTGATTTGGATGTCAACTTCGGTTACATAATCTGCCTCACCCTTCATTTTTATTTGATGCCGTAACGATTCATCAAGAATGATACAGGGTTCATTTCCAAATCCGAGTATTTCTCGACGAATTTGCAAGTGAAAAATCCAATGTAAATACCTCCATTCCTTTTGTCGTTTCAATATACAATACTTTTATGAAAACTGTCCCAAAATTTCTCTTATTTCTACTGCCGGAACATATTTTTCTCCTAAGCCTGATGAATGAAGCTCTCTAATAAGCTCATACAACTCAGCAACACGGCTCTGCTCAACCTTTCCGTCGCATTTTTTCTCTATTGCAATCTGCTTAACCCTGCTGATAGTAGGATATTCAACAAAATATGCCTTTAAATCGGTTGCGTCAATCAGAGCAAGATGTGCGTTCACATATCTGTAGAAGTATTTTCTTGTTTCAGCAGGGCTGATTCCGTTTTCCTCCAGATACAAGAGGATGCCTTCCTCTAATTTCTGCTCCTCTGTTGCGCTGTCTGCAAGCTGCCCGCACTTCTCCATATATTCCAAAATATACTCCTTCATGTTGTATTTCCTCCTTCTTTAGTCTCCTTGGCTTCATTGAGTCTTTCCAGAATGTCCTGTGCCTCTCTCATTCCCTCTACACGCTCTGCATAGTCCTTTGAGATTGTTTTATCCATACTACTCTGAAAAGACTCATATGTTCCCTTTCCTCCGAGGGCGTCCATCTTTTCCTGAAGAGCCATTGTTTTTCCGCCGTAGTAAGCCTCGCCTATTGCATCCTTACCCATAGTTTCCTGTAGCTGTCTGCAAACCTCCGTCGCATGAGAATACACGCTTTCTCGCTCTGCCTTTTCGCCCTTCTCCTTGCTCTCGGCATTCAGTTGCTCGTTTGTGAACATGGTTGTAACTCCCTCGTTAAAGCCGCGCCCTTTCGTCTCAAAGCCGGAATTCTCGCCTGTCTTAGCAGAGTGAAACCAACTGGATTGTCTCATTCCTACCGTCTGATATACAGTATATCCTCCTTTTTCAGGCTGCGGAACAATAATCTCACGGTTTTTGCTTGCAAAATGATTTGTTTCGTGCTTTGCTGTCCTTTCCATCTGGTCTTTATTGATAGCAGATACTTCAATATTACTTTTACCTTCAGAAAAACGGTAAAGTCCTGAATGGCCTGAGTTCGGATTATGCTCAACCGCTGTCACACAGTCGGCTCCGTTTTCAATCCTGCTGCGATCTGCCTGACTGATATACTTTCCGTTCATTTCAAGTATCTGCTCAATTGACTGATTATGAAAATTCTCCACATCAATCTGCGCCTGCTCCAAGGTTGCAGGAGTTTCCATAATCTGATTCATTCCATGAGTAGTATGAGAAGAATCCACCTCAATTTCCGCCGTTGACGGGGCAGCGGAGATTCCCTCAGCATCAGCTTCTGAAATCTCGCCTGAAGTTTCCGACGTTACACTTCCTGCTGACACTTCACCGCCGACTGCAGATGAGGTTTCGCCCAAAGAACCAGTTTCGGCAGAACCGCCTGTCTCCATTCCTGAATCGTTGCCGCCACCTATTTCACTCATTTTATATTTCTCCTTTCAGATATTTCCTGTATGAATTGACTATTACCCGGCTTCCCTGATAAGAAATACTTCCGAATTTTAAAAGCATCATTCCCAGCAGGCAGCATTTTGTGGCTGAGGCTGCGCTCACATTCAAATCCTTAAGCATCCTGTCTATATTAGCTGACAAGAGTGCAGAATTGTACGGATTAGCCTCAAATTTTGAAAGATGATATCTTATTTTTGCAGGCTCCATAGCTTCAAGCAATTTTGTTACCGAAGCCCTTCTGCATCTGAATCTACATGAGCAGATATGACACGCAGGATTTAATTTCCCGGTATCCGGCAAAGGCTCTACCCTTGTATGCTGCACTCCGAATATTCCACGGATTCCGATAAGGCATATACCTTTATCAAGCTCTCCCAGCCTGTTCTTTTGCGCCTCGCTAAGCCCCATTGCAGAAGCCATAACAGCCTTATCTTGCGGCAGATTCAGCGAATGTACAACCCTGACGGAGGAGTTTGCAAGAACCGCATCTGACATAACACCCGGCCTCTGGTCGCATAGAATCATTCCTGTTCCCGAGCTGCTTATCTCAGCAAGCATTTTTTCGAAATAATCATTGTTTCCAGCTCTTGTGCTTTCCTCTGATAACGTCTTGCGAAATACATTATGTGCTTCCTCTACAACAATCACTCTCTTAAGCTGTCTGCTTTCGGGAAGACGTGATACATATGCGTGAAGTCTGAACAGCAGAATATTCATCAGAAACTCAACGCCCGTTCGTGAAAAATCCGACAGCTCAATTACCGTCGGCGTTTCAAGCAGGTCTTTAGCCGTCAAGCCAAACGGTTCAGAGAATGCAGAGCCTAATGCTCCTGTATATAGGTTTTCTGTTCTAAGCGTGAGGGCACCCTCAAGATTCTGTTTTACCTCCGGTCCGTACAGAGCGTGCTGTTTAATATAGCTTGGAATGTCATCAAACGCATCCTTAAATATCGGGAAGGGTTTGTGGCTGTCCTTGTATGCCATCATTCCATATTTCCAGCCTGCCTTCTCATAGGTTTGCTTAAGCAGTCCTTCCAAAGCCTCAGGAATAGGATGCTCACCTGCGCTTGCAGCGGTAATCGCCCTTACAACTGCATCTACATGGGTTTCAATCAATACTCCGTCCTCAACCTGAAGCGGATTGAATACAAGCTTGCAGCCGTCTGTACCCGGTGTAAAGATTCTCAGATCAGGAATCAGGGGCAGCAACTGAACATATTCTTTCTTGGCTGCTTCAATAATAAGGGAGGGAATTCCTTTGTCGTACAGGCTTTTAATAATCTTTTTTACCGTAGTTGTTTTTCCCGAACGTGTTGCGCCCGTTACAAACGTATGCGAATACAGTGCAGACAGCGGAATGACGGCTTCATTTGCCGAGCCATTCACAGCTCCCACATTGATACCGTTATCTGTCACGGAACGGACAAGCGGAAATACATTAAGAGAATTGTTGTCTATTGCATAATTTCTTACATAGAAGCCGTTATATGAATTAACCGGCATAGAACAAAAATCTGCTAAGCTCTGCAGCGTCTGCCACGAAACCGTGTCTGCACATCCGTAATAGGTCTGAGCCAAGATATTCACTCTGGGAACTGCCAGACAATCTCTGCGGCTGTGATGATTATGGCTTATATCCACAATCCTGACAGGCTCATAACCATACTGATTGTCTGTACTGTAATTCATACACGAACGCAGAACTGATGCAAGACGGCGATATGTATCTCGGTCTGACGCACCGAATCTAACGCAGCTTCTGGCAAAGCCTGCTCCTGCATTGTTTGTAAGAAACTGATTTTCTTCCTTAAGCACTGCAATTGCACGCACGACCTCGGGAATCGGAATTTCTTCTACTCTGCGGCTTGCATTACCGTAAACTCTCTGAAATGCTTTGTGCTCCTCAAGGTAACATATCATAGCTTCATTTTCACGGATTTTATCCCAAATCTCATCATCGCTTGCAGGTACTACAACGCAGGCTACATAAAAATCTCTCCCCTGCATTGACGCAAGGGTATCGGCAAGCTGAGAAGAAGCCATTGTTCCGGTCATAAGTCCGTTGAATTCATACGAATATCCTGACCATTCCGTCTGCTGAATTCTGCATTCAGGAACAACAGAAGAGAATACCGTAACCGTATCATTACTTCCGCCTGTGCCGTATAAAACGCTGATTTCTCCGGCAACATTTGCCAGAACGAAAGCAGAGCAGTTTGCATTTGCACTTCTCAGCCAGCCAAAGGCAGCATTTCTGACAGCACTTCTGCTGTCAGCTTCGCTTTCCTTTGCACGAAAGCCGTCCACACGATACCATTTGTGAATTTCAGGCACGTAGGTATTCTGATTGATGACAATATCATTTGCCGAAGCTCCGTTAAGAAAATTATTCTTTTTCAGCAATATAACCTCTGCGGCTTTTCTCTGTGCTTTGAGAAAGCTCTCACGATAGCGATCCATAATTACCTCCCAAACATACATTTCAGGACTGACCACAGCAGCCATATGATAATCGCCGCAGGAACAACTATAGCTAAAACTGCCGTCAGCATATCGGTTACCTCACCGCTCTGAAACATCCGGACTATGCGGCATATAAAAGTGATGATGATTAATGCAAGTATTGCGAATACAGCTCTGAAAAAAGCGGCGGGTATCTGTAATCCCGGCTTCACAACAGATTCTGTTGTGCGGTTGTAGATGGATTTGACAACTCTTCTGTTCTTCTTATTCTTTGCCTTTATCACGACCTCATCACCGACCTGCATACGTCCGAGGTAGCTGCCGTACAGGCAAAAATCCTTCACCTCGGTCGGTACACCGTCCGTTATGTTTTCTACACGTATAGTGTATTCAATCGTCTGGTGAGCAAATTGATACGGCTCTCCACGAAAGAGCGCATTAAAGAGCTTCAGTCTTTTGGAATAGAACAGCTCCTGATGATCAATCTCAACGATTCGTCCGTGACATTCCATATTGTTAAGATTCTCCTGCACGAAACGTTCTGCACGGTTGCCGGCAGGCTCTGCCTGCTGAATTCTGTCGGCAGGCATCAGAAATGGTTGCTGCGCTGCATTGCTGTCAGTAAGTACGCTGTGGCAAAACGGGCATACTGTCTTATCCTCCCCGAATAAAAAGGACGATTCACAATCGGGATTTGTACATCTTTTCATTACATAAGCCTCCTGTCTTTCTTATGTATATAGCTTAACACAATTGTTTATTGAGCTTAGAAAAGGGGGAATGACTGCGGCAACCTCATAGGGATTACAATAGCTTCTGTTATTCCGACTTATGTTATTACTGCTTATGCTGGGAATCAGTTGATACAGGCGTTCTCCTGTACAGTACAATACCGCCCATCCAGTTTATAAAAAACAAAACCAATTCGGGATTCTCACGGATTTCTTCAACGTGTTTTTCAAGATATTTGTTACTGAAAATAGTATAGTCGTTAATAAATTCATAAGTATATCCGTCATATGAAATCGCAAAGGGTATTGTTCCTCCAAAACCTCTGGCATTAAGTATGGATATTTTTGGAGTTTTTGTTTCACCGCTATTCTCAGTTTTTATGCTATCCGTATCCTCATCCGCATACTCAGGATTGTTTTTAATGATATCATAGTAGGAAACGGGTACAACATTTCTTACCTTTGTGATAAGGTTATTTGAAATAATAAAATCCATAATATCCTTGTCAGGATCACCCCATACCTTATCAGCCAGACGGCTCAGCTCGCTTTCATTCTGCGTGAACTCCTGACCATCGGATTCATAAGCGCAGGCTGTATTGCTTTGCTCGGTCAAAACAGTCTGTTGCAGCGACGCTTCTTTAGCGTCTGCTATGCTTGAATTGTTCTCAGCAGGGTATGAATAACTGCAATTATCAACTGTATTTTTCATTTTACTGTCTCCTATCTGATTATTTTAAATTTATCTGCGTTTTATCAAGTTCTATCATAATTTCATTTAATTCATCTAAGTTTTATCACATTTTTATTTAATTTGTATGAACTTTACTAAATTTTATCTATCTTGTATAGGTTTTACTATTTATTTTTCGTAGTTTTATTAATTTTTACCCGAATGTTTTGCCCGTTGCAATGTATTCCTGAATACCGTCTGCCCAAGCACGGGAAATCACCTGCATATCATTCAATGATTTCACATCGGTTTTCCAGCATACATAGGGCTTGTTTCCGTCCCAGTGGCGATGTGTTGAATGTCCGTCCGAGGAGCGGCTGCCCAGGCTTGGCATACGCAGAATATACGCTCTCCAAGATCCGCCTACCTTCTTGTAGTTAAACCTGTATTCCCTGTCGTTGAGTCCGTGCCTGTCATTTGCAAAATATACCATCGGTCCTGTTTCGGTTGCCGAGCTGACGGACGTTTCAACAGGAATATGCACCCGATTTCTGTTATCGGAAGTATTATTGCGTTCGTTTCTTCTGCGTGAAATTAAAACCGCTGTTTTAATCACTGCCGTAATACCTATTACACCAATAGCAATCCACATCCAATGCATCAACGTCATAAAAATTCCTCCTTGCTCCTATCAATTATTCCGAGCCGAATCTTTTGCCCGATGCTTTGTACTCCTGAATACAATCCGCCCACTCTCTGGATATGTTCTGCATATCACTTAAGGATGTAACCTTACTGTCCCAGCATATATACGGATTATTGTTATCATCCCACAGCCTGTGAGTAGCTATGCTTCCGGCATCTCTGCTGCCCAGACTCGGCATTCTTAAAATATAAGCCCTCCATGCACCGTTGATTTTTTTATAGTTGAAACGGTACTCCTTATCTCTGCTGCCGTTCCTGTCATTTGCATAATACACCATCGGTCCGGTTTCAGTTTCCGATGCATCCGTTACCGTAACCGGCTGAGCATTTGTTTCATTCGTTGTCGTTGTTCTATGTCCGTTCTGACGGTTTGCTTTCATCTTTTTCCAAAGAATTACTCCTGCAATCACAAAAATGATTGTGAATACTATTATTAATTCCATAACTGTTTAATCTCCTTAATACAGGCATTTCAGACTCTTTAAAAACTCTTTCATATCGGTAAAATCCAGAAATCTTACTGTACCCTCTGCAAGCCAGTCTCTGAACAAAGCCGGTACTCTGTTGTTATTGCAGGTAATTCCCTTATCAATAAAAAGAGCATATGTTTTATTCTCTTTTTCAAAGCCGATTCTGGCGATTTCCCTACTGCAACAGCTTGGTAAACAACAGCGGAGGTAAACGTGACAAAGATAATCCTCCAGTGAATTCTTAAGCAATTGATACTGATAGTCTGTACCGTAAACAAATTCTCTCATTTTCATTGTCCTTTCTTTTTGCAAGTATAGGTGTTTTCTTCTGCAATGATATCAGAACCCCTTTACAATAATATCAGAATTCCTTTTAATCACCGGAGAGGGGGACTGCTCCTAATCGGTTGCCTTTTCAGAGCAGTCCCCCAGGCTTATCAGTCACGAACAGAATTATCCGAATCAGAATCCTCTTCGGCTTTTACATTCTCCAACGGCTCCGTCATATTAACATATCTTGTATCCGGCCACTTCATACGAAGCTGCTCCAGATAACCTGTGCCGCCGCAAAGCTTGCAGGTTTCATATCCGTTAGACGGATGATCGGGCTTCTGAGGAATCCATATTGTCTCATCCATATACATATAACGTTCTGCGCCTGCAAACACTCTGTCGAAAATGTCAATGCCAAGCGTATTCCTGAGATCAGGATTCAAGCGTATCTGTACGAAATTTCGATCCTTAACGTAATCCAGCATATCGTTGAAGATATTACCCGGTGCCTCGTGGTACATAAGCAGCATCAACGCAATGTAGCCCTTCAAAGCATTCATTCGCTCTGTTGCAAAAATTGTGCACGCAGAAGAATCCACATCATTCTCAAAGCCGTTTTCATACTTTTCAAAGCGGCTTCCCAGCAGGCAGCGAGGGCAGCTTTCGGTAACTGACGGATAGACAAATATTATCTCGGCGGCTGCGCCCTGCTTATACATCATCGCCGCAAGGTAAGGCGTTCCATACTTCAGGGCAAGAATTGAGCTGCGCTTCTGCGCTTCGAAATTATCGGTACAGCCAAGTATCAGGTAATCGGTAGGCTTTTTATTCGGGAAGATATCCATATATCCCTTGAATTCCCCGTCTGTCATATTGTCGTCAAGGAAACGGTCAACGCATATAACCTTAGCGGAAGGATTGATATCCATAATTCTGTCACGGATTACGTGAACCTTCTTCTTTCCTATCTCGCTGATGAACACGCCCTGCGTTGCAATATTGCTTTCGCTTACGGCATCTGCGTCAATAAGAATATAGTTGCGTATTCCGCTTCTTGCAAAATTCTCAAGCGCACTTCTTGCTCCGCCTGTTCCCACGCAGATAATTACCTTGTCGAGTACATTTTCAGGGTAAAGGCTCTTTACCTTGCTGAAATACGGATCTACAGCTGCTGAAGCTCTCTCTGTTGAAGCTCTCTCGGCTGCTGCTCTGTACGTTGTTTCCATAGTACACTTCTCCTTTTCTTCTTTAACCGCTGCTGCGTCTTCAAAGTCAATATCAATTACGCTATCAGCCTCTGTCCTTATTCTTACCTTATTTGCCTTCTGCTTCTTTTCCTGACGGTCTATGCTGTCACGGTAAGCATCAAGCTGATTAATAGGATATGCCTGTTGCCACGCTGCAAAATGAGCATAAACATATCCGATCTCATCTGCCTTTAAAACATAGTCCAGATTTACGACCAGACAATTGTTATGCTGCCTTACAACATAGAAATACATTGTATAAAAGCCTTTGCGTTCACTCTGGAAAATCGGCAGATAGAAATAATCCAGATCAAAGAATCTCAGATGCAGCAAAGCCGTGGAAATATCGTGATACGAAGGGCGGATACAGCCAATCGGATGCGAATGATAAATACCGTTGGTCACATAGCCCTTGGATTTCCATTCTCTGAACACCTCTGACATTGACTCAACATCGTAATAAAATGTTCCCGGTGTGTTTCTTGAATGCACATCAAAGTAACACATATCAATCAGATTACAATCTTCTGTTGACGCCAGCATACCGCCGGTTTCTGCGGCATACCTTCCCACATCCTTACGGAATTCGTCCAGTATGTTTTTGGCAAATATGATTGTCTTATCCGGAGTTCCTTTTTTCTCCGTGTAGCTTTTAACGTTGCACTTCACTTCTTTTTTCTCCTTGGTATCACAAGCAAAGCAATTAATCATAGAATTCAGTCCGTCGGTAACTCTTTTCAGACCCATTCCTATTATCCCGACCAATTTATTCATAACGCCGCCCTCCTTAGGCAATTTCAAATTGAATATTATCAATAGTTCCCTTTAAAGAAACCGACTTATCACTCAGCTTCTCAAGCTGTCTCTCACGGAGCAGCCGCTCACCGATTGAATCGCTTATCAGATTACGTATGCCACGTGCGCCGTAGCTTGTCTGATGCTTAAGAAAATCAATCAGCAGCTCCTCGTCAATATGTACCAGACGCAGACGGTAATTACTCAGCTCTTCTCTTACAAACTTAACCACAATATTGATTATTGCAGTTTCAGAAAGTGCATTAAACACAACAAAATTGCCTATTTTACCGCTGATTTCAGGTCTGCCGCAATGCTTTGTAAATGCGTCACGACACATTTCGGCTCTTTCAAACTTAGATAATGTTTCGTATTTTTCCATATTGACAGGAATGTTTGAGGTAAAGAACATAATGCACTGATTGAGGTCGATTGGCTTTGAGTTATCACTCATACCGAGATAGCCTGTATCTATCGCTTCCATCAATGCGGTGAGCAGGCGTGTGTCAGCTTTCTCAATCTCATTGATTACAATAACATGTTTGGGATTTTTTCTCACAGGCTCTAATACTGTTTCATTACCGTATCCTACATAACCGGGAGGTGCTCCAAAGAATCTATGGACAGAATGCTCGCCGACAAACTCATTTCCCGCAAGCTCTATGTATCCGTAAGGCGTCTTATATATATCAGACAATACCTCTGCCAATGACTTTGCAGTCTCCGATTTACCGGTTGCTGTCGGGCCAATCAAAGCCATAACGAGCAGCTTCTTATTGTTGCGCATCTGATTGATTACAATCTTATCAGCAATTTCATCAATAGCACTGTCCTGTCCGAAAATTTTCTCCTTTAACGGTGTGGCAATTTCCTCCGGCCACACCATCTTCTGCGTCTCCGACTCTGACTTCAAGGCTATAATCTTTTCAGGATCATAGACAGGGACTTCAGAGTCCTCCTGAACACTATTATGAGCTGTTCTTTCTGTCACTGTTTCTGTTGCTGTCTCGGTGTTGCTGTACTGAGGTTTTGTATCAATTACTTCAGCTGCACTGTTATCAGCTTTGAAAAGAGACTGTAATGAATGAAGAAAATCCACCATATCATCAAGGCAGATAAAGCGGATTTCGCCGTTTTCAAGGAAGCGTTTAAAATCTTGATTATCAGTCTGTGCATTAATACCCTTATCAATGTACACGATATAATGACCGTTGCAGTTTTTTTCAAATCCCATACGGGCAGCTTTAGGTGTACAGCAATCAGGCAGAATACAGTCGGGATACACGTGACAACGATTATCTCCTAACATCTGCTCCAAAATCTCAAACTGAGCGTCGGTACCATATGCAAAATCTCTCATTTGTTTTACCTCCTGTTATTAACCGAACATTAAGCCGATTACAGCCAGGATAAGTGCAATCACCAGCGCCCAGCACAAAAACGTGGCTATAGTCTGTATAAATGCCGCAACTAAAAATCCTCCGCATATCAAGCCGACAGATGAACCTACACTTGCCCATAACGACTGTTTCCTGCATATGAACCATACTGAAAGGGTAGCATATACAACAATCAGGACAATCGACATAATTTGAATAAAAACATCCATACTATCTCTCCTCTTATGTGTACTCAATATCTGAAGTATATCAACGAATATATAATCAGGGATATGCTTCAGATATTGAGCTTTTATGATACAGACAGTCGGCAATGCCTGTCAGCTGTCTGTATTCATTATATATGTATCCGGTTGTCTCCGAACGGAGAGGGGAGCTTTGCATTGTGCCGGACTCAGTCAGACACAACTTTTCTCCCCACCCGTCCGCCATAGAACCTTCTCTGACTCCGGTCCAAGGTTCAGACCTCTGCAAGACGGATACTACCAAGCCCCTTCGGGAAGGGTTTCCTTCTGCTCGTCAGCCTGTCCGGTTCCATGAATGCATCCGCCGGGCAAGGTGTCATTTTCATCGTCTGTATGGAATCCGCCGCCCGGGAGGGTCTGTTTCTGCTCGCCGCCGTGGAATCCGCCGCCCGGGAGAGTCTGTTTCTGCTCGCCACCGTGGAATCCGCCGCCCGGGAGGGTGTCATGACAACTGAGCTTCTCAGCGTCGTTATCGTACTGAATAGCTGTTGTGTTGATGGTTGTGTTCTGATTTGTCATATTATTTTTCTCTTTCATAAAAAGCTTCTCCTTTAACTTCTTTAATTTATATTTTTATTTGTTCAACCTATGTTTTCTTTGTATATTGTCTATGTTTTGAGCCTGCCACCTCCTGTTCAGTGTCTTTGAGCCTGTCACCTCCTGTTCAGCCACTTATCCTACCTGAACGGTCAGGATGTATCGAACAGGCAGCCGCTATTTCTGAGTGTCATCAATCGTATGAAGCTCATAGATAATACCTCCCTTTATTTTTCTATTATTATCATAATCGCTCTTGCTAAGGGAATATCAGGGGGTGGAGTTCCCCCTTTTTGTCCGGATAACCGGTATCGGCTTGCGCCTCAGATTTGATGTGAGGCAAGCTTCCTTTCACACTCCCTTATCACCTTATGACGCTGCGGAATTCTCTCCACCGGATGTATTACCTGATTCTGTAATTCCGATAAGCTCTGCCAGTCGCTCAAGCATATCCGACATTTCTTCGTCATCCGAGCATGATTCGCTTGTGCCATCTTCGTCCGAGTCTTCTTCCATCTGTGCAAGCATTCTGCGCAGCACGTCTGCCTTGGATTCCTCACACTTTGCTATTGCATCCTTTGCTGTGCTGTCTGCAAAGATGATATCTGTAATACCGGGTGCATAACGCTTGAACATAGTAGCTGCACAATAAACAGCATTCTTTACCACGGCAGTTGAAGGGATAAGATTATCGCAATCTATATAGCTTTTAAAGCGGATTTCACCGTCACGGTAATCCATTTCAAAGTTTCCGTTCTTGAGATTGTAGTTTGCTCTGCAAATGAACTCTGCCATACGTGCCATCATTTCAGAATCATAAGAATCTGCCGTGATAGTAGGAATGCTGTAAACTACTGCTTCATCCTCGTGCACGTCTATCAGATACTTAATATGCTGAATTTTGCTTCTGAGTCTGAGTCCGAAGGTGAATATGCCTGTCTTCTCATCAAAGGAATAATGCCAGTCATCTTCAGTCAGGAATGTTTTTACTACATTTGCTATTTCATCGGAATATGTATATTTTTTCATGGGTATTTTCTCCTTCTCTTGATTTTTTATATTTGTTGAACCATTTATTATCCGCAGTCTTTGGCATGCTGCAATCCCCATCGGCTTTCAGCCGCACAATGGTCGCTGTTATCGGACTTTACGCCCCGACAACCGGGCATTTGCAAAAAAATGATATTCAATTTTCAAGGTGCATCGGGAATTGATGTCCCCTTCGATGTTTTAATTATCTCATATGGTATATGAAGCATTCAGGGGGGTGAATAACGACTTCTTATGACTTAAGGCAGTTCATCAAGTATTTTCCCTTTTCAATAAGTATTATCTCACATCAAAACCGCCGCTAAGGTGAGGGGATAATAAAAAAACGGTATGATTGAAAAAATTTCCAACCATACCGGGATTTTTAAGGCAATACCGCACAATTATAATGTGCAGTATCTCCTGTATATTCACTTGTTACAGCAAAAAAGCGTACTGATGAGTAATCCATCTGTTGCTGTCATCAAGAAATATTGCTGAGAAAGCTGTTCCATTCTGATTTTGTTATTCAGATGGCTGAATAGAATACCCCAGCTTAACAATGAGTTTCAGTGTCTCAAGTGCCGTATTCCGATCATATCCCTTCTCGCTTTCAGGCAATTCGTCATAGGCTATAAGCAACGGTGTAGTCTTCTTTTTCAAATCCTTCACCTTGCCATAGCTCCATCCCTCAGATATACGTCCGACAGCCCATACGTTGTGAACATTTTCGGCAATTTTTTCGGTTAATGCAAGTAATTCCTCAGGTAATATGACATTGGACGTGTCAATTGGCTCAGGTTTATATATTTTCTCTGCCATTTAATATCTCCTATCTTCAATTATTAATTATGTGCTTTCTTCTGTCTTTTATTATTAATTACGTGCTTTATATCGGCTCTGAATTTGGACTAATCAGTCTCCATAAGTTGCATAAGCGTCTGACCTATGTTAATAATATTATACTCATCAGAAATTGTTTTTATGCTTAGCTGTGTGCCTCTGCTTTTCTGCATTACATTAATGTCTTTTACCGCTGCATTTGAGTGATCATATGTATTGCCAATCAGCACCTTTGTAGTACCGATACCGAACTGGTCGGCAATACTGTGGAGCTTATGATAGAAATCCAGCTCCAGCTGTACAACTGCCTTACACTCTGCAATTATGCTTTTAAAGCCCTTGGTAAGCACAAGGTCCAGTTCATTTTTCACGCCGCCGGACTCCCAACAGAATTCATATCCGCAAGCAACATCATCAAAGTATCCTGTCTTTAATAAATCATAGTATGCGTATATCTCAAGAATTTCTCCCGCTTTGGTCAGCAAATGCTTTATGCGGGACGATGAATAGACAAAGCTTGCAAGCTTGGGATCATTTTTATCCTGGGTTGTCAGCTGCGTGATGAAATTAGCGTTCTCAAGCTGTCTCAAAACTTTCCAGGAAAGTTTATAGCGTCCGTTGTCATCATGATTGAGATTAACATCGGTAACCGTAAGATTGTCACATCTTATCTCAACATAATCTGCATTATAGGACTTATACTTTTGTACCGTTAATCCATTATTCGGTAAAAGCTTATGAGGGTTAGCAAAAACAGCTTTCAATTGTTGCTGATATTCTTCATTGATTATTAACTCCAGCTTGCAGGTATCACTTGTATGGCTTATAAAGCTTGATTCCTTTTCTGCAATTCCATACTCCTTCAAACGCTGCAATAATGTATTGACCGTCGTATATAAATACTCTGGGAGGAAATACACAAGTGTCTTATAGGTCGGACTTGCGTTTGTGCTGATTGCAATTTTAGCCAACGGTTTTTGCTCCTCCTCATATTTTTGCAGACTCGCACACAAACGGTTCCAGTTTTTCACTCCATATTCAAATTTCTTATCTGACAGGTATTCACCCGTGTAAATTTTCCAGAGCTCCTCATAATCATCTGCAAATTCAGGCAAATTGAAGCGGTTATCCGTCGCATTCATCAGCGCAAACATATCCTGAATTCTGATAAACGAAGAGTCCTTGACAAACCTGAGGTATTCACAATTTATACGTTTTGTAAAGACCTTATTCCTGCGGTCGAATTCAAAATACGGTATATTCTGCTCCGTTATCTGCCCGATAAACATTGCATTATCATATGCAGACGGGAACAGGCTGTTTCCTCCGTCGTACAAATCTATCGGATTTTCTTTTAAATACTCTATAAGCTCAGAAGCTGCCTGTGCATAGCTGTAAACGTTAAAAATCACCTCGTCCTCAAGCCAAGCGTTTCCGTTTGTCTTACGATACTGATTTTTAAGCTTACTAAGCTCCTTCTTAAGATTCTTACATTCTTTTTCCGACACCTCATTTAAGCAGGAAACAATCAGCCTGATACCGCAATGAACATTTCTCTTGCCAAAATAGTTAAGAACCGCATCCAGCTTACGAATCAGCAAATCGACAGACGAAGCCTTATTGAAGCAATAAAGAAAAGTAAGCTTTTCGGGGCTTAATACCGTTGCCGCCGCCACATTGCCGAATACAGCCTCATTCCTGCCGTTCTGATGTTTTCCGTCTTCAAATACCATTGCAACTGACGGCATATATTTATAAGTGAGAATAAAAGGAATGTTCTCAATCAGCACCTCATCATTCGCCTTATAATTGCGATACAGATTGCTCTCAACAACCGGGAAGAAAGCGTGCTTGATTACAGCCAGACGTTTTACAATTTCCTCACTTTTCTCCTTTGGCAGTCCGCTTAAGGAAGAAATCAAGGTGTCCTGATAATAGTCATATTGTCTGCTATAGCTTTCTACGCCGTTTAAAATGTTTTTGAGAGCAAATCGGAACTGATTGAACGCCCTTACAGCCTCCTCACACTCACACGAAATCTGATTCTGAATAAAGACAATGTCTGAATTACGGGCGATGCTGTCTTTTTTGAATTCATCAGTATAACACTTAAAGCATCTGTGCAGCTCAATTGACATTCTGTCAAGCTCGTCCAGCTTCGGATCAATATTGCCCTCATCCCATTTTGCGTGATTGTCGGCAGCGTATTCCGGATCGCTCAGCGGTGATTTTTCAGAGCCGTGAACCATGCACGGATGCGTACGGTTTTTCGAATCCCTTACATCTCCTCTCACAATGCAATCCTCAAACTTCAGATTGCCCTTCTCATCTCTCGGTGCCGTCCAGCCTGCAACCGCTTTTTCTATTACCCAGCGTCTGTGCTCCAAATCAACCAACCTGTCAAATTTTCTCCTTGCAACATCGTCAAAGGAGCGAATATCAAGAACCTGCTTTGAAAAAAGCTTTGCAGCTTCCATCAGGTCGTCACATTCAATGTTTACGCTATGAAGCTTATATTTGATTGAAAGAGCCAACGCTACAGAAGACGTACGATTATATATATCCCGTTCCTCCGTACCGTTGAAGAACTTCTGCCGTTCCTTTGTCACATCAATATTCAAGGTACTGTTCCACGAAATATGGGCATTGAATGCCATCTCACCCAGCCGCTTATCAATTGTCTCCAAATCAACCGATTCGTTGACACATACTGGATACAGTTTATTTGCGATATCTGCTCTTCTGCTCTTTGCAAGCTTCTGACTTACATAGCACACAGGGCAGGAGTGTCCCAGCTTATCAGAAATTATTTCGGCCACAGATCTACTGATTTCATCCTTGCCGAAAGCTACAAAAACGTAACAATACTCTTTATTCTCACGCTCGGCACTTTTTATGATGTTTTCAGCAATATCCCTGTTCATTTGTGAGCGAGTGTTCGTAAAGCGAAGCTCGCTGCTTTTTCCGTTCGCATTCAGTGATGAATCCCTGAAATTCAGGCTTGCATACGCAATGCTTTCTTTTCCCTTTAACGAGCCATCCACATTTACAAATTCACTTAATGCAGGTCGGCTGCTCAGATAAGCCTTTTTGTATTCCTCAATCTCATCAGAAACAGCGGTAATGTTAAGATTAATCCCGTACATCTGCCCTGATTGCAGGCAGATATCAATAAACCTCTGTCCATAGATGCCTGAGTCGATAACAAGAACATTAATATTCTTAACATCATCAGCAACAGCTTCATAAAGCGGGTGCTCGTACAACAGCTTCTGAATCACAATCGTAGGCTCTGAGACACCCTCCTTGCTTTTTTCTACAGGAGTCCAGAGCAGTTTATCCAGACGTTGTCTTGCTTTGCTCAGATCCTCTTTTAATTCCGAACAGCTTTGATAACGCATTCTCGGATTTTTTGCCAGACAACCTTTAAGGATTTTGCAGATTCTCGACATCAATGCGGAATCTGAATTTATCCCGGAATTCTCAAACAGTTCAGAGCTTTTGACAAGCTGCTCAAGACTTGAGTAATAAAAGTCTCGATATAAGCCGTCAGGAATATCCTTTGTAATCACCACGGAGTTGAACAGCATTGCTCCGATAGAATAGATATCAGAACGATTATCAGCCCTTCCTCTTATTACCTCAGGAGCGCAATAGCCTTCCGTCCCGGACACTCTCAAATATTCACTTTTTATCGAACACAGCGTATTGATATCAAACAGCGATATATTATTCGGATTTATTTCAAAATCACTGTTATACTGTACCAGAAAATTTGACGGTTTAATATCCATATGCAGCAAACCGGCTGTATGCAAAGCCTTGATGCAATCCGTCAGAGCATCGGTAACACACAAAATATCCTTTAGTCTGGCTTCCGGTTTCCTTGACGGATTTTTTCTTACTTCCTCCAGATAAACGTCAAATCCCTTTCCGGGAACGCCGGGGGACCAGATATATACTGTAGGCCTGCGGTTATCCGCAGCAGGCAGGCTTTCAACAGGCTTTTTTCTGAGAAATGCCAAGGGCGATTTTAAGGGCGTTTTTTCAGGAGCAGGTTGCTCGTGTTTCATACAACCGTAAAGTATTTCTCCGTGCTGAATATAGCCTTTCAGAATTTCATTTTTGGGGTTATCCAGCATTACCTTTCTCAAAAGCTTATATGTACTCAGATAATCACGGCACATATCGTCAAATTTTCGAATCGTACCTGCGCACGGCACTAATTGCCCGTTCGGAAGACGCTCCAGCGAATAATACCAGGCACGGTTACCGACGACTGAATCCATGGGATAAAATTCTTTCAGCTTGCCTGTTTCAATAACCCCGTCGCTCAGCTTACGTGTGGCTTCATAGCATACCGTAGAGCCGCCCTCTCCAATGACTGATTTTATACAATATTCCTCCGGCGAGCTGCCGTCCTCATTTCTCGACAGCATAATTGAACCGGTCAGATAATTGCGAACCGAATCATCCATAATTTCAAACCTCCTCTTTTATTTTTTATCTCTTACAAATGAAATATAGCTGCAATCATCAGGGTTTTCTGTCATTTGCAGTTCACGGTTAAGTCCTTCCAAATCACACGAATTCAGCATAGCGGTTGCATCGCCTCTGCCCAGCATATCAAGGAACCCGTCTGAGCACAGGAAGATTCTGTCCTGCAAAGACGGATTTTCCACCTGAATATCAATTGCCTTATCTGCTCCCTTTGTTGTTGTCAGACAAGGATTTCCAAAATATTTTTTTGGTCTCATCAGATAAGAAAATCCGTTATCGTGAGCGGAAATGATTGCTCCGTCTCCCAGATTTATCATCACCGTTCTGCCTGTTTTCTTCTCCATATACGCAAGCATAAAGGTGCTTCCGTATTCTGCAAAATCATTTTCTTTTACCTGATTACACTCCAGCCGGTACAAAATATGCTCTGTCAGCAGATAGACTATTTTTCCTTTCGGGAAATTAAAGAAGGCAGCACCTTCATTCCTGATTATCTGCGAAACCGCCTCGCACGACAGCCTTGCTCCCTCCAATCCCCTTTTGCAACCTGTAGCTCCGTCAGCCAGCATAACCGCCAGATAATCCTTATCTTCTATACTGCAAAGAAAATCCTGATTTTCCCTGTGTAATCCTTTATGATAGCTTCCTGTTTTGCTAAAACTATTTACGACCATTCTTTGTGCATCTCTCCTTTATTTCTTTGGCAAAAGCATAATAACATACTTTTTTAAGAAAAGTCTGAGGGGGGGAGATGCACTCTTATTACGTATATATGTTATTCTCGACCAGATAGAAAAACAGCTCAGTTACGACATACATATCAAACAGGTTTTTCGTGCTGAGAGGCTGATATCTGGCTTCTTCCAGTATCGGGTTGATTGTATATGCGTAATCTTCAAACACATCCGGGAAAGCATACAGCGCCTCTGTGTAATCAAGCAACGCAATATAGTAATTCAAATGAATGGAAATCAGTTCACTTCTTTTAACTCTCTTATCGGATTTCAAGCGACGAATCAATAGCTCTGCCATCATCAGATCCATATCCTCTCCAATCACAAAACGACTGCCGGAAACCCGCTTAAGAAGCATATTTAACTCATCGTCGTCATAATTGCGCTTACCGAGGAAATAATTCTTGCCGATTTTTTGAATATCATATCCAATATTACCGAGTGCATTCAGCGCATTATTCAGCTGTAATCCCACAGACACAATACCATTATCCTCCATTCGTGACTGAATAATATACATTGAAATTGGAGCTGTCTCTTTAGAGCACAAAGCCAACACACGGAGCAGAGTAATCATACGGATTCTTTCCGTTTTGTTGAAGCGTCCGTTCTTTGCGTGCACTCTTTTGTCAAGCTCCGATACTATCTTCATAAAGCCTGCGTCATCAGGAAACCGTTCTCTGAGCAGCTTTGGTAGCTTCCAGTCAAAGCCTGAATCTGCACTGCATACAATATCGTCCTTGATATCCTTTGGTATTTTCTTCATATGTCGGACATCAAATAATTCAACATCAGGATATTCAGCGTCCAGGTCGTCCATAATCGTGCCAATCAAATCGTAAGCCGTGTTTTCCTCTGAAGCCACCATAATTCTGGATGCACCAGCGTTATCGGGAGAAATTATGGTATATTTGTCTGCCACATATTCCGTAAGTTCTTCAATACTTTTGTTTAAAAGCACATTCATATGATGATCTCTGTAAACGCAGGTATGTTCGCTTGATGATTTATTCTTTGAAGCTTTTGATTTCTTTGCCAGTTCAACACATTCATTAATTACCGCTTCCGCCCTATCAATCTTTTCTCCGGGTGTCAGCTTCAGATCATCACGACACAGGAAATAAATATAAATTGCCTCAACAAAGTTCTTGAAATTAATTCCTTCTCCTGTCGGTTCTTTTTCAATATCACTTGCAGCCTTTTGCTTTTTTTCAACGTCATCCGAAGTTACTGAATCGTCGTCATTACCCTCAAGAGCTCTCAGAAGATTATCATTGTAATAATCCTGAAACATATTTTTAGCAAAGTCTGTTTTTTCATCTTCTTTTTTTCCCATCAAAGGAACGGTCATTTTAAACATAAAAGCAAAATAATAAAGATATACCTTTGTCTTTCCGTTTACTCTGAAATTTCCGGCAGCAAGATCGCTGCACATATCAAGTAGCTCATAATCCAGTTCTCTCTTTTTTGCTGCCGCCTTGATTGTCTTTAGCCTGTCTTTTTTTGTCTGCGTGTATAATTCAGCTGCATTTCCGATTTCTCCTGTCTTTTTGGTGCGGGGAATCTTCTTTAACTGCGCTGTAAAATCATTCTCAACACCTTTTGTCAAAGCGTGGTTTTGAGATAAACTATCCTCTGAAATAGTGCCGTTTTTAAGTGCCGCTGCTATTCTTAATACCTTCTCAGAATCGGACAGTTCTGATTCATTAAGCTTATACTTATCCAGAAATTCATCCACCGTAGCCAATGACATCGAGCTAAGCTCCAACTGCTCAAAAGCAAGATTCTCGTCCTCTTTGTATTTTTCCAGACGGCTTGCAATTAACTGTATGATTTCGGCGTCGCTCAACTCAATTTTCTTATGTATAAAAATTGAATCATCAATCTTTGAAATAATCAAATCCCGCCGTTGTTCTTCTGTTAAGGAGCTGAGCAAATCCCGTTCAGATCTGCTCAATCGCTTTTCTCCCCATTCCATTATGTTCTTAGTGTTGAATCGTTTGAACTTCTTTCCTGCCCCCACAAGGAATTTCTTAAGGATTGCAGTCCTGACTGTGTCATTATTGTATTCAGGTGCTAAGCGACGGACAATTCGCTCCATAAAATCTGTAGTTTTAGGAAATTCCGAATACATATCATAAAAAGCCTGCAACAGATTTTCCTGCATCTGCTCACGAGTAGGAATTTTATCCAGTAATGTCCTGTCAAGTATCAATTTCTCTGCATCTATTCCTCTGGCTTCGCATAATTTCTCCAAGTCAGTCATACGGTGCTTAATAGCATCCGCAGGTGCACGGTCAACATCACTCAACGAAAGCTCAAAATCCTCCCTACAGTAAAAGCTTTTCAATTCAGATAACTTTTCATCGAAAATGGTTTTCATATTAATTGTGTACTCATAAGGTTGTACCGAAGTCATATTTATTTCCTCCTCAGAATTAATTTACTGAAATATATTACACCTCTTAAATTACAAACAGGTTCTTTAAATATAGTTTTTGTTTACATTGATAACCCTATCTGCCCATCTTATTTTTGTATACTGAATACCCGTTTCTTTTTTTCTGCTATTTTTAATCGCAGTAAAAAGCATCTTAATTTATTCAGGTAAATATACCAGTCCGCCGTTAACAAACATATGCTTTTCTTTTGGTGAACAGTAATTTCTCAATGCACCTCATCTTTACAGATTTTCAGAGACATATTAAAGATATTCTTCTATCGTGTCAATTAAATTTTGTCTTTCAGAAGCCACTTACGCATATCTTTTTGCAAAAGGAGTCGCTTGCACCGCATTAACATATATCGGTTTCATCTGCACATACTCTTATTCGATTTCGGCAAGCTCTTGCTGAAGCTGTTTAAGCAATCCGTTATTGGCAAATTCAGAAACATTTGCCAAATCAAGTGCCGGTCTGCCGTCCACAACGCATTTGCCGTCCTCGAACTCAGCAGATACAAAGTCCTTTTCCTGCAATTTCAGATTGAGTAATATTCCCAAATTAATTGTATCAATATGGTCAAACGCACCGTGATAATGTGACAGTTCGTTATCGAGCTGTCGCATAAATTCTATTACAGAATTTTAAACCTTTTCGCTGTCACCGAGATTTTTAAATATTATATGTAAATTTTCGGGTTGCTTTCCTTTTTAAAGGCGGCGTCAAATTCCTGCTCGGTATACTCTCCAGCTTTTGTAAAAAGATGAAAAAGCACATACCGCTTCCCATTACATATTCTTCGTTTATTACCTTCTGCGTGCCTACCTCGTGCACATAATTATCAAGGTTTTCGCAGAGAAACTGCTCAATCAGAATATTGTAATTCTTTTCAAAAATTTCTCTGCTTGTTTTGTAAATGAAGTTTTCACGCTCCATTCTCTCGTTTCTAAACTCTGTTATTGATGAGTCTAAAAATATTTTTATTTTTTCATAATAATTCCTCTCTTGTATAAATGCCTTTCAAATAACAACTGAAATGAAGCATCACATTTATATAACGATATCTCCGGCTAAAGACTTTTTCATTATGCTTTTGGGATCTAGACCACTTGAAACAACCATCCAAAGCTTCATATACATTGATATAGGAGCACAGTTTGTCAACTGTATAACATTGTAGTCATTTAATATTTTTGTGCTCTCATATGCTTTTTCGTCTGAAACACCGGTGAGAAATACGGATATATTTTTGTTACGCGTTTCCTGCAAAAAGGGTTTTATGTTACAGACTTTTGAATTAATAGTTCCTGAATGATAGCTTTCATGCAAAACATATTTTGTTTCATTATTCAAATTTGGATACACCATACCGGGAAAAGGGACTATTCTAAGAATGCCATTACAGTTTTCACTTAGATTGTTAACTGATAGCTCCGGTATTTCATCAGCCTTTTCTGCGTAATTGCTGTTTTTATGAAAAACAAACTTATCATCATAATATCCGTAATAAGAATTAAGTATGCTGTCTATATTGTCCGAAAAAGCGCTTCCGGATGCTAACCTTGTAGCCCTGTGGATCTTTGGTAATTCATTATTATTTTTGTAGGCAACCCAAACGCCTCCGTGTTTTATCTCTTTGATAAATTGAATGGCGGTATGCAAATTAACAATTCCGTTTGCTCTGGAATCTTCTATGGGGTAATTGCTTGAAACAAAACAAACAGGAATATCTATGTTTCCGAGTGAATATGCTAATGCGGCGGACGAATATTGAAGCGTGTCCGTCCCATGAGTAACAATTATTCCGTCATATACTTGATTAATATGCTTTTTAACGCATGAAACAAGGCATTTAATAGTGTTGCCAGTATTATTTTCACTCAATTCGGAATACGGCTCAGTAATATCATAGCTGTCAATAAACCCAAATTTGGATTTATAGGTTTCAATAAGTTTATACGGCTTATTTTTATCCGTAGAAATGTATTCACCGGTTATGCTACTTCCTATAGTGCCTCCCGTAAACACAAAGAGCAATTTCATAAAATCAAATTCTCCTTTCATAATTAATTCAATTATCCGCCAATTCTATGTTAAACTTACACACGGACTTAAACCTGTTCTTTATGGGACAAGTTATGCATTCCAAAGACACTTTTACGCATAACAGAGTTTCTATAACTCCTTCACAATAGCCTTTTATAAATTCACATATATGTCTTTTTCCTTTTTTATCTACAATAAAGCATTCACTGATTGATAATTCTCCGCTAAAATCTCCTGTTTCTTCGTTAACATTTACATTGATCGAAAACTTGCCCCATCCCACATTCGAGTCAAATTCGCACCATTTTGAAAGTTTTTCCTCAAAAGAAGACGGCGAGGATTGAGATACAGCCCATTGATCATTTAAGCGTTCCGCAAAATTCTGACCGCTTATATATCCAGATTTATGAAAAATCTCATCCGCATGCTTTTGGGCAGAAACATCAACGACGCTTTCGTATATTCCTCCGAACATACTGATAAATGTATCCGTTCTGAAGCTGATATTTCGCTGTCCGTCTTCGGGATTTATCATTATTCCCCTTTCCGGTAAATAATTAAAAACCGTAGTTGCTCTTTCGTTAAAAACGCTTTTTTTATGTATATCGTTGTTGTCATTTTCAGTCGGCTTTTTCTCAACGGCGTGAGGCAGTAACATCCGAATTGAGTCATACAATTTTGAGTAATAATCAGATGTTAAATTCGGATAAGCGATAATCCTATGCGTCCTGCCTAAATAATATCTGTAATCATCATTCATCTCAAAATCCTCAATAAAAAAAGGAATCAGATTTTTACGCTTTGATACAATTACATCCACTTCATTAAGAACATGTTCTGAATTGTTCATCGCATCTGAAGCAATCAAAACAACTACATTGCACATATCAATCGCATGCATTAAATTTGAAGCATAGGCTTTTCCCGGATCAACATCGCGAGGAGCAATAAAACAATTAATGCTATTGTCCTCTAAATATTTTACAACATTCTGAGCTGCTTCCTTATCAGGAGAAGCGTAGCTGATAAATACATCTTTTTTCATAGATACCCCTTTCTTTGGTTACTTCACAACTTAAAAACATTTTATTGTTTTGTATTTGTTGAAGATTTGGTTTATTCATTGGCTTTTCAAAGTCTATGTTCTTTGAGAAACAATATTTTTGCAATTTTTTACTCATATAACAGGCTGATTTGTAATTGATTTATTTACAATGGACAATAAAAGTTATGCACTTTTAGAATAAAAATAGATAAAAGATACAGAAATAGAGTGAACATAAAATAATCATAATAATACTATTATTTTCGTTATTCAATTGTTCATCTATTTTTTATCTTTATAGTTTTCAAAATAGTTTTGCAGATTTGATTATCATGATACTGAAATGCATAATAGCAAGCCTTATAAAGATAACATTTTTTTATCATTCCTTTATAGCAATGTACTAAATCAAAACAACCACCAGCTATAAGCGGAATATAAGTATCAGGATCATAATTTGCAATAGCCTTTAACCGCCCTATTTTCTCTTTGATATTAAATCTTGCTTCTTTGGAATTTCCAGAATCCAAATAGATTTTCCCTATTTTTCCATACAAGTAAGCTACAAAAGCGTAAAGCCCTTCCTTATCTTCTTTTTCTGCAGTATCTAAGGATAAACTTAATGCTTTGGAGTAAAATTTAAGTGCTTTTGACAGGTTATTGTTTTTTTCATAATAACTACCAACCCAGTTATAATGTGTTATCCTTTTGATAGCATCGATTTCAATGTTGTTTTCTTGTTCTTATATGGCAATAATCCGGCACATATAATCAAAAGCTTTTTCAAACGGAACCTATGCTGTAGTATATATTATAGGCCGCATTAAACACCGAAATCATATCTTCGCTATACTCACCCGGGCATTGTTTATCTAACAAATTATATATTTTGATTAAGAGTTCAATGTACTTTATAACTAGATCTTTATATTTCAATTCTCTGTCTATACAAACTAAACTATTATATATGTCCGCTATCAGTTTCCTATACTGTAATGGATAGTACTCAAATACAACACTATAGTGATTAATCAAATTCTCTAATTCTTCGAAATAATATGTTTCATTTTTAAGCAGGTTAACATGGGTTTCATAGAATCTACCTAATTCGCAAATTGTTTTAGTGAGTTTTCTGACGGAACCGCTCCCTAAGGGGTTAATTGTCACATTACTTATACAAAAATTCAAAGCATTGATAAAATAAATTTCAGCTTTTTCTATTTCATCTTGCTTACTGTATAAATAAAATCTGCCTAATGCATAATTAACTCTATATAGTGTTAGCATCTAAATAATACAAAACAAAATGAGATATCCCCTTTAAGTGTTGTATAATAAAAAAGAGGAGGAATTCATTATGTCACGACAAAAAACTCATCACACCAAGCAATTCAAGTTGGATGCTATCAACTATCGCAAAGAGCACCCTGATCTTACACAGGTTGAATGTGCAAAGAACCTGGGTATCGGCGTCAGTACTCTTGCTCGCTGGGAAGCCCAGTTCAGAGATAATGACGGTGATATTTCCGTTATCGGTTCCGGCAGTTACGCTTCTGATGAAGCGAAGGAAATCGCCCGCCTTAAGCGTGAGCTGCGTGATGCACGGGATGCACTTGATGTGTTAAAAAAAGCCATCGGCATTCTGGGAAAAGATTAACAGAATCTATCTATACTGAAGTTTCTGCAAAGGTAGAGGCTGCCAAAGTAACTGGACGCCGCGTCTCTATCTCCGGAATGCTGAAAATTTTAGGCGTGTCTCGCTCTGGATACAGATCCTTCCTTAATCGAAAGGTATCTCCTACTCGTCAGCGAAAAAATGCCGTTAAAAAGGAAATCCAGAAAATATATGATAATTCTAAACAGAATTATGGCGCCCCTAAAATTGCACAGAAACTACGTAAATCTGGCAAAACCATCAGTCAACGCACCGTAGGTAAATACATGCGTGAAATGGGCATTCGTGCCCAGTGGACTAAACCGTGGACTACTACCACCAAAGATTCTGATTTTAGCAAAGAACTCCACAACATTCTCAACGAACAGTTTAGTCCTGAATGTCCTAACGCTGTCTGGTGCACAGATATAACTTATATCTGAACGCAGGATGGTTTTGTATACCTTAACTGTGTTATGGACTTGTATGCCAGAAAAATCATTGCCTGGACTCTTGCAGACACTATGGAAGTATCTACAGTTATCGAAACAATCAACAAGGCAAAAGCCTGTCATAATACTGATTTACCACTTATTATCCATTCAGATCGTGGCAGCCAGTATGTTTCAAATGCGTGGCGTGAAGCCACTGAAAAGATGCAGCAAAGCTATTCTCATAGTGGTTATCCTTACGATAATGCCTGCATCGAATCTTTCCATTCCTTAATCAAAAGAGAATGGCTTAACAGATTTCATATCATTAACTACAAACATGCCTATAGGCTTGTATTTGAGTATATTGAAACCTTTTATAATACCGTTAGGATTCACAGCCACTGCGACTATATGTCTCCTAATGATTTTGAAAAATTGTTTGAGAGGGTATCTTCTCTGCCAGCAGCTTAGTTGGCAGCACTTCTCATTTTATTTTGTGCTAAATCTTGACACAGGACCATGTCTGGCTAAGGATACACTCGACATACCTTTGTATTTAGCGTACTCATCAAAGCTAATGAGACCATTTTGGTTGATGTGTTTTGACATAAAAAACTTACTTTCAACTGTAGTAATTTCATGTTACCATTGTTGAAAGGAATAGATGCTTATTTCGTTTTTCTTAATTATAGCTTAGGAAGGTTGTATCAAAAGTGTCGAAATTATAGTTGTTCTTATCGGTGCTTAAAACTGCAAAATCAATTCTTTTAAAATTCTTACATATTTTAAACCCATTTATCGATTCATCATAGATTGCTTTTCTAAATAGTTCTGCAACTATTTTTGGATCGTTACCAAACGCACCACATCCCCATGCCCCTAATATCAAATAATCATATTCATAGAATGCTGCACATATCAACAAACTAAGAATTCTGAGGTAAAATATCTTTTCGTATTGTTTTTTTGATTCTAAATCTTCAAACGATGTTGCGATAGGTGCAGCGCAAGTTACAACCGCGATTTGTTCAGGCTTTTCAAGCAAAATGCCTGCTTCATTCTTAAATACCTCAACATTAGGATGTAACATTATAGTGTTACTATTGTTAAGGTTGCGTCTTGATTTATTGTAATTATAGTATTTCGCTGCAGCTTTACTTTCCAAAGCATATAATAAGGTGCTTCTTCTGCAAAGATCTTCCTCTTGAGCTTTAGCGCCTATTCTTACACCTCCACCCGGATTGATTGGGTTAGCAAAGTTGAGTACCAACACTCGGTTAGAATTATAATCTTTTTTAGTCTTTATGCCTAAACTGAAAGAATCCAAGTTAAAGCATTTGCTATTACAATCTGAAGAATACTTGTTACCCTTAACGAAGCATTTATTATATATTTGTTTAATTTCATCCGGAAGGATGACAATAGATTCTTGTGATTCTTTTGTGCTGTATTTCAACATAACCAATTGTTCATCCTTTGTGTAATAACCATCTTCAATAATTCTCAATGTATCATTGAATATAGCTTCATTTGACAACATAGCTTTCACTCCTCATTTTATTTTGTGCTAAATCTTGACACAGGACCACCTTGGAAAGTAATACAATTTCGTGCATCACAAGCAAAACAAACGCAAGCTCGCTGTTCTGAATCATCCGCAACTCTTTTTCAACCTGCGGAACCATTCCATTGCGTTCCGGATAATCAGAATGACGAGGGAATTCTCTATCAGCCCTTCTTAAGCATATTTGAAAAAGCTCATCGCAAGCTTTGTCGATCTCACTTTTTCTCGGTGCGGAGTAAAACAAATCTCCCGTGCTCATTTTGGCTACCGGTTTGGCAATAACAAATTTCATTTATAAAGACTCCTGGTTAATAAAACCCTCAATAATTGCATTATAGTTTTTTCTTGGTTCACCATTAAGAATGTGCGCAGACGGATGATAGGCGTACAATATTTTTATCCCCGAATCGTAGCCGTTGATCCCAAACAAATTGTGAATATCCTCTTTTGAAAGATTATAATCACTTCCTGTAACGGCAGGCGTATCAACAGACAACCCATTTATCATCAGCTTGATCTTGTTATAAAAATCACTTCCGAAATCCCGAATAATATGATTTATGTAATCAGGTCCGCTGAGAAAAACCAAATGCGTCGGTCTCAGAAGATTTAGCTCGTGCAGAAAGATATTTCCGTTAAAACCGTTCCAATCAAAAGAAGTATAGATTATTTCATCTCTGAATTTATACTGCTTATACTTTTCGGTTTTTCGCTTCGGTTCTCCCGGAGGATAACACCCTGTTCTTTTTCCTTTGAGAGATGTTTTGTTTAGATTATTGCTCAATACAGATAATATCTCAGCTTCACGTTTCTCCGGGTTAAGGCTTTTGTCGAAGCCGGCTATAAGCTCACGTGTTTTTAGATATTCTGTTTGCCTGCATTCTGACTTCGGAATGCCTTTCTCGCCGACATGAGCGATTTTATATTCATATTTATAATAACCGTCTTTCTGATACTGCGGTGAAAAGTCAAAAACACAGCCCTCGTCTGTATTTGCCTCCTGACCGTAAATCATAATTTTATTATCTGCATTAAGGTAAGAATCAAAGCAAGTGAGAAGTTGGATGCCGTTGTATTTTTTCGTCTCAAACTTAACCTTCTTCTTTATATTAAAGGCTTGATACATCTCGTTATAAAAGGTTTGATACATCTCTTTTAATTCAGCATTCTTTTTATTTGTTGTCTCCAAATTCGTATGCCTCTCAAATATCCTCGTTTTTGAATAATCCATATCTGTCATTGTATCTCACCTGTTATAAAACTATGTTTGACATATATTTTCCCAAACTTTTATTTAGGTTTTTGATCATCCTCTCCCGCAAAGCAACTGGCTTGATAACCTCAATCCACGGTGTAAATGCCTTTGCGAATTGCTCCATAGCAAGCTCGTTGACGTTTACTGTCACAGTTATTTCGTCATCGGTTTCTTCACTGAATCTGACATCCTTACCGAACATATCAATGATGTCGCTGATTAGGCTTTTATCCGCTCGGAACACTGCTTTCACATTCTCGCCCGAAAACATATAGACGTGCTTATCCATATACTCCTCAAGATCGAGCTTTCTGCCGTCGCTGCCCTTGAGCTGATCAAAGGGCTTGATGTTTTCATCAAGGATCTCCAAATCCGTTATGCGGTCGATGCGGTAGTTGCTGATATCGTCATACTTATCATAGTTGCAAATCAGATAATACTTGCCCTCTTTGGCAACTAACTGATAAGGATTGATGATGTATTCCCTAACCTTGCCGTTTTTATTTCGCCGCTTATGCAGCTTTTTGTCAGTGTGATATTCAAGATAGTGAAAGCACACTTTGCGTCTTTTGTCGATCGCCTCGTCTAACAGCTCAACATTGTAGAAAAGCTGCTTGTTATCCGTCTTATCCTCCGGCATACGGGCGATATGGTTCACTCGTTTTTTGAAATAGATATTGGACAGAGAAGCTAACTTATCGACCAGCTCCTTATCCTGTTTATAGGGGATATGATTCGAGAACAGAACGCTGTCAATCAGCAGCCGTAGCTCACTGTCGGTAAATTCATGTTCCAGATAAAAGTCGGAAAGGATTACATTCTCCTGTTCTTTGCCGTCCTTGTCTTTGAATATGCGCACGCTCTCGCTATAGTTGATGTTATAGCCGAACTCGATCAGGTTCATCAGATTGCGCTTGACCGCCTTGCGCTCAACCGTCATATCATATTCACGCTCAAGAATATCCTGAATCTCTTTCTGGCTTAGCCGGTGATTTTCGTCTGTGTATCGTTTGAGGATATCCAAAATATTCATTATTATCAGTTTTTTCGGAGATTTAGCGAACATCATACCACCTCTTATCTCTATCATATCATATTGAAATTCATTCTGCAATAATAATACACTGCAAGATGGTGCGTTTTTAGTACACGGATGTCTTGTGAATCTAAAGTTAAACGCCCCTTGATAAGCGATTTGCCTATCAAGGGGCATTTGATTCATCTTATGCGCTGATAATATTGCTTTTGACGAGCAGCTTCGGGTCGGCTTTCAGTACACTGAGAAAACGCCTTGCCGCTCCGATCGGTTTATTGGTTCCTGCTTCCCACGTTTCAACTGTCTTTACCGAAACGCCTTTTACCTCACGATCTGCTTTTAGCTGTAAATGAGCTCGTGATTAACGATTTCCTCTGCTCGGTTGCGGATAGAATTCATCTTCTTAACCCACAGCATTTGATTGTTCGCCTTGAGCTGTTCCGTCACGCCCTCACGCTCTGCGAGCTGCCTTACCAGCTGATCAAACATATTCTCCGCCTGCTCGTCGATATCGGCGAGATAAGCGGTCAGCTTACCTTTAGTAAGCATATTTGTGTAGAGGATTTTACGGTTACGCTCCAAATAGCGAAGATGCCGTTTCCCAAATATGCCGATTTCCACCTTTGGCTGTTCGGGCAATTTTAAATCGGGAAGAAGAAAGTCGCCCTGCTGTGTGTAAGTGATTTTTGTGTTTGTCATAACTTTAACCTCCGAAAAATATTTGTCGGAAACGATTTCGGCGGCTCAGGTTTTATTTGTGAATGCGATTTGACTGCGATTTTGACTGCGATTTAACTGTATTTATTCTGACTCAACTTTTCCCAACTCGATTTTGTTGCCGTTTATAAACCGCATAGATAAGCCGTTTTCGGGCATTTTCGAAAAAATTGGAAAAAGAAAAGACGGTTTCGAAAAACCGTCTTGTTTGGTTGCGGGAGCCGGATTTGAACCAACGACCTTCGGGTTATGAGCCCGACGAGCTACCAAACTGCTCCATCCCGCGATATGTTATTTTTGAGAGCTTTATTATTATAACTCTTTCAGAATGAAATGTCAATAGCTTTTTTAAGATTTTTTAGAAAATATTAAATCTTGCTTTAGCATACTTAATAACAGTATATGCGTAAAAACTAAAACTATTCTGAATAATTTTTAAAAATTTGAGCAGAATATAAGGGCAAAGATGCTTTTTTAGAATAATATATAAAAAAATTACTGCAAAATATAAAATTCTCGAAAAGTAGAAAATAAATTTAAGAAAATTTTGTTAAATTTTAAACAAACACTTGTATTTTTTCTCAAAATGCTATAAAATAAAAGCAGTAAAAACTTAGGAGGTATAATTACAATGTCAGTTAAAGTTGCTATTAATGGTTTCGGCCGTATCGGTCGTCTTGCTTTCCGCCAGATGTTTGGTGCAGAGGGTTATGAAGTTGTTGCTATCAACGACCTTACAAAGCCTTCTATGCTTGCAGATCTTCTCAAGTATGATACAGCACAAGGTGGCTACTGCGGTAAGATTGGTCAAAATCTCCACACAGTAGAGGCTGATGACGAGGCTAACACAATCACAGTTGACGGCAAGACTCTTACAATCTATGCTAAGGCTAACGCTGCTGAGCTCCCATGGGGCGAAATCGGTGTAGATGTTGTTCTCGAGTGCACAGGTTTCTATTGCTCTAAGGCAAAGTCACAGGCTCATATCGATGCTGGTGCTAAGAAGGTTGTTATCTCTGCTCCTGCAGGCAGTGACCTTAAGACAATCGTTTATAGCGTAAACGAGAATACTCTTACAGCTGATGATACAATCATTTCTGCTGCTTCTTGCACAACAAACTGCCTCGCTCCTATGGCTAAGGCTCTTAATGACTATGCTCCAATTCAGAGCGGTATCATGTCAACAATCCACGCTTATACAGGCGACCAGATGATTCTTGACGGTCCACACAGAAAGGGCGACCTCAGAAGAGCAAGAGCAGGTGCTGCTAATATCGTTCCTAACTCAACAGGTGCTGCTAAGGCTATCGGTCTTGTTATCCCTGAGCTCAACGGCAAGCTCATCGGTTCTGCACAGCGTGTTCCTGTACCAACAGGTTCTACAACTATCCTTACAGCTGTTGTTAAGGGTGCTGATGTTACAGTTGATGGCATCAATGCTGCTATGAAGGCTGCTGCTTCTGAGTCTTTCGGCTACAACACAGACCCAATCGTATCTTCTGATGTTATCGGTATGAGATATGGTTCACTCTTCGATGCTACACAAACAATGGTATCTAAGATTGCTGATGACCTCTATGAGGTACAGGTTGTTTCTTGGTATGATAACGAGAACAGCTACACAAGCCAGATGGTAAGAACAATTAAGTATTTCGCAGAGCTTGCTTAATCTTAAAACTGTTTAAACTAAACTGATTTATAGGAAGTACTTCGTCACTATGGCGAGGTGCTTCTTTTTGTTTATAAAAAAGGGAGTGGCTGAAACCACTCCTTTATTTATTAATCTTTATTATCGAAAGGAATTTGTGCATTGGCAGAACGCACTTCATATTTTGAGATGTTTGGCATTAATAACAAAAACGAGCAACCCACATTAATTGAGTTGCTCGTTTTTTTGGTGCGGGTAACCGGACTTGAACCGGTACGGAGTATTAGTCCGAGGGATTTTAAGTCCCTTGCGTCTGCCAATTTCGCCATACCCGCAAAAATATATGTAAGATTTAACTTTTAGATTATAACATAATTTTCTGCACTTTTCAAGCGTTGTAAGAAAAAAATTATTATTGTTATAAAATTTATTCGGTGGTGAGCTGCCACTGCCAAGATGCGGAATCGCTTGGCAAACCTCGCTCACAGTTGATTAGAGAAATATATTGCCACGGTCGAAGAAATTGCCAATGGGCGGACTTTATTCGCCCCTACGATAAAGCTTCCCTAAGATGCTCAAAGTTTAGGTCGAGCCTTTTTAAAGGCTCGTAGGTCAAGGGCAACGCCCTTGTCGCTCTCCGCAGAGAGCGAAATA
>ERZ780223.292-NODE-292-length-59068-cov-3.931320_pt1 | contig 59068 bp, 59 predicted proteins | sample MGYA00511016_ERZ780223 | MGnify/ENA primary metagenome ERZ780223 (study PRJEB29588, sample SAMEA2159032) | human gut metagenome | biome: human gut; feature: human-associated habitat; material: faeces | place: Denmark | collected 2008/2010 ... | reverse complement strand
CAGATAGAAATAAATCTGTCTGTCCTTCATCCTATTTTCTAATCTGGCCGACTCATCCCGCCGCCTGTGGATGCGGGGGAAGTCTCGGAAGTCATGTTAAAATGGAATTATCCATATGGCATGTGCGAAAGCTGTCATGAGAAACGGTATCCGAAATATCATTCTTTCTGGAACGATAAATTTCCATATTGATAATATCCAAAAAACAAGAAATAGAGAAAGGAGAAAGAACATGATTGACGGAAAGCTGAAGTACGTTGATGCCAAAGGATATTTTGTGGGCCGTTTTTCAGAAACGGATCTTGCAAACGGAATCGACAAAACGGCGGTAAATCAGGATGAGGTATTGCTGCCGGACTGTATGGAAGGTGTACTGATTGTTCGAGACCCGGAAGAAGGAGATATCCGCATTGATGCAGACGCCAACCTGTCTACAGGAGCGATTACCGTTGCAGAACAGGATGAGGACAGCATTGCGGGAAAAATGAAAGATGGCAGAGACATGTTTATTGATTTTGGCAATGGTGTCGAACACCCGGTTGCAATAAACGAAGAGCAGCAGGAAAAAGCTGACGATACGTTCTTCTACCTGAAGCAAGAATAAGGAAATCAGTAATATCCACAATAGCATATATGTTTACCGCGTTCCCTTGCGGGTGCGCGAGCGAACGAGCCTTCCAGAAATTGGAGGGCTCTTTTTTTGTTTGGGAATGGCACAACGCGAAATAACGGGGGAGGGGTGTTCCCGGGGAACACCTCCGCAATAAAACAGCCTTATTAAGGCGATGCAGATCTCCATACTGATCATGTAACAACTTCAGAAATCGAGAAAGGAGAAAGAAATATGAAAAAATTAAAAACACTGGAGCCGGCAAATGGAAACGGGCAATATCTGCATTCCTATAAGGCAAAATATGACGATTGTGGGACAGAGATCCCGTATGAGATTGTAAGCCGTCATGGATGGCCAGAGGTGCAGGAGCATGGACTGGGCACCAAAACAGATGCCGTATGTATAGTGCCTATCTTTGATAACGGTGATCTCCTGGTTACGCGGGAATTCCGCTATGCAATCAACGGCTATTGCCTTGAATTTCCAGCCGGGCTCATTGATCCTGGCGAAACTCCGGTAGAAGCCGCTAAACGGGAATTAAAAGAGGAAACCGGGCTTAATACCGAAAAGGTACTCTTTACGATCCCTGGTGGATACAGCAGCGCCGGCATGACGGACGAAAAGATTGCCATTGTTGGGCTGCTTGTGAGTGGAAATTTTTACGAAATGCAGGGTAAGGAAGAGATTCATCCAATTCGAACGAATGTCAATCGCCTGTATGCGATGGTCGCAGACGGTGATTCCTGCAGTTCCAGAATGCAGTGTCTGATTACAGGTATCCATTTGGCGAGGTCGGCAGAATTTTGCAAATTATGCGAATAGGAATAAGGAGTGGAAAAATTGAAAACATTTCAGTGCAGAGTGTGCGGGGCGACATTCGCCTCGCAAGATGATATCGAAGAAGACGTTCATGGCACTGGCTTCTGGTGTCCGGAATGCGAGGGCTTCACGCCATACGCAGGCATAATCAGAACGATCGATTTATCTGTATGCCTGGAAACAAAGGCCAGCGACTGTCGGGAGCGCCAGATGGATGAGCTGGCAAAAAGCGATTTACAGGGAAGGCTGTCTCCCTTGCGTTATCCCGGAGGAAAGGGGAAAATGCTAAGGCAGTTGGAACCGCATTTTCCGGAGCATATCGGCACCATGGTCGAACCATTTGCCGGCGGTGCCGCCGCATCCCTGGCTATGCTATTTGCAGGACGTACCGACCGGATCGTTTTAAACGATCTGGATCCGGGTGTATGTGCATTTTGGACATCTGTTTTGGAATGCACAGAAGAACTCCTGAATGCGGCCCGCAACATACAGGGAACGCGGGAAGAGTTTTTGCAAGCAAAAAGGATACTTGACCGGCCGGACGACCGCCTCACGGTTGAGCTGGCAGCGGCATTTCTGACAGCAAACCAGCTGGCATTTTCCGGAATCACAAAAGCCGGGATCGCAGGAGACTACGAGCGCCGATGGAATTACAAAAAGGTGGCGGACCGAATCCGCAGGATCGCAGCATACAAGGATCGTATCACGGTGATGCGTATGGATGCACTCCAGGTGATCGAAGAATTTTATTGGAGCGCGGATCATTTCCTGTTTATCGATCCACCTTACGTTTTACGGGGGAAGCAGTTGTACCGGGAATGGTACGAAATGGATGATCACAAACGTTTGGCGGGACTGATCCAGGATTTGACATTATCCTATCCAGGATGTGCAAAAATCGTAGTAACCTATGATGCCTGTCCGGAAACGGAAGAATACTATGACTTTCCATATGTGGAAAAATTTTATCAACAAAGAAACTACAGCTGCGGCTGCAGTCGAAGCGCAAAAGACTGACAAGGAGGAAACACTTATGATCAGAACAAATTGGACAACAGCAACAACAAATTACCAGGAAGCTTTATTGGCTTTACAGGCCTGCAAGGGAAGTTGCAGGACATGCTGGTTGGAACTTAGGGAAAATGGCGATCAGGATTTTCCAATTAAAATCGTAAATCCAGTGCTTGATGATCCGTTTGCGTGGAAGTTCAGTTATGGAACATACATGAATCCGGAATCGCTTCTCAGACATAATTTTCTGAATGATACGGAACGTGATCTGACGTACAATTGGATCGCTGGCTTTGGGAATCCGGTTGCGATAGAGTTGTACCGAAAGAACCGAGAATTAACAGAAGGGTTAATTGCCGGTATTGGGACATGCTTCCCCATTCGTATTGCGGATGCACAGAAGTATCGTGATACGTTTGTCAGCGATGGATATGTATATCCTTATCCGGAAAAAGGCGGCTGTATGGTCGCTTTCTGGGAACCGAAAAAGGGGATTCCGGCTTATGTAACGGATCAGACAATCGGGAAAGTCTTTACCGTATGTACGGATGTGGAAGGCGATGTAATTTCTGAGATCGACAGTCTGGAAAGAACAGCCAAGACACTGATGGAATATGCACAGTACCTGAGAGAAAAACAGTAGCAGACCATCCGCTTAAAGAGTGTGTCCTTTGTGGCATACTCTTTTTCTTCGAAACGAACCCAGCGATTTATTGGTATATCGCGCTCGATTGGCGAATTATACCACAAGTATAATGACAGCCAGAAAAAAGTATGCTATGATACTGACATAAACAACAAGGGACAAAAAAATCAGAAAGAAAATCCCGGAAAGGAAAAGAGCCATGAGAAAGAACATGTTTGCATTGTCATATCTGTATAGCCTCAGCCATTTATCATTCGAACATAGTTACGAGGGATTATTTGAGATGCGCTCATACAGGTTTCAGACATTATGCAAAGATGGATCTTCAGGTCCGGGCATTTAACTGCAGCGATTTAAGTATCGTCATGCATGATAAATATCTTTTTCGCATAAACCGTTTGTCCTGATGGGCAGACGGTTTTTTGATGTAAAAAGGAGAAAATACAATGCCTACGATCGATATGACGGCAACCGGGAAAAATATCACAAGAATGATGAAAGCAGCAGGAATGACCGTAAAGGACTTGCAGGAAATCTTTGGATTTGCAACCCCGCAGGCTATTTACAAATGGAAAAATGGCACCGCAATGCCAACGATAGATAACCTGGTCATCCTGGCAGTAACTCTTGGATGTAAGATCGACGATCTGCTGATTGTCGATATGCCTGTACAAGGCAGAAAAACAGCATAAAGGGGTGCGACCGCACCCCGGATATATAACGGTGAGTGGCCCAGTAGCGACGGCACCTGACTGTAAATCAGGCACACAAGAAACACGGAGGCGCACATCCTCCCTCACCGACTTATGGCTCCATAGTCAAGCGGTTAAGACGGCGGCCCTTCACGCCGCAGGCACGGGTCCGATACCCGTTGGAGTCACTGTGGCCATAGTTCAACGGCAGAACGGCAGATTGTGGATCTGCTCATCGGGGTTCGATTCCCCGTGGTCACCCCACGGTCCCATAGTCGAGTGGAAAAGACGACGCCCTCTCACGGCGTAAACTCGGGTTCGATCCCCGATGGGATCATTGCACGATGGCGAAATGGGAAACGCATAGGAAGCAATGGGATGTATGCAATGGCGTGCAGAAATCGTGTTCTGAAAACAATTTGTTGTTTGGACATGGTGATGCGGAGCATACCTGCAGAGTTCGATTCTCTGCTCGTGCAATAAAATGCTGATGTGGCGAAATGGCAGACGCGGCTGGCTCAAACCCAGCTGGAGCAATCCGTACCGGTTCAAGCCCGGTCATCAGTATCCGTGGATCTGGCTCAACTGGTACGGCACCGGTCTCGAAAACCGGCAGGCGAAGTGATTCGCCATGAGGGTCCGACTCCCTCGATCCACGTTTTATGCCGTCATGGTGGAACTGGTATACACACTTGCCCAAGGAGCAAGCGCAAACGCATGTGGGTTCAACTCCCACTGACGGCATGAGGGAGATTTGGCAGAGTGGTTGATTGCAACAGTCTTGAAAACTGCAGACCGGGAATTCGGTTCCAGGGTTCGAATCCCTGAGTCTCCGTTTGGCAATAAAAAAATAATATGGTCGCGTGGGTGAGTGGTTTATACCGCCTCATTGCTAATGATGAGACCAGATCAATAATACTCTGGTTCGCAGGTCCGAATCCTGCCGCGACCGGTTGGCAGATGTGGCGTAATTGGAAAACGCATCCGGTTTAAACCCGGATGGGGATACCCGTGTCGGTTCGAATCCGATCATCTGCATGTCTTTTGCGGAGCGTTTGGATCCGCTTTTGCATTTGGTGGAATGGATATCCGGAAGGGATAGGGGAAATGGCGGCACCAGGAGTGTTATCAAAACGTTCCGTCGTACCGCAGTAACTTCGCGGTTGCATTTAGAAAAACTATGTGATATTCTTTGTGCAAGGGGATCGGATAAGATGCCGGGTGGGCTAACACCTCATCACTCAGGCAGCAATGTTGGGAGAGCGATGCAATCCGAATGACAGGCCGGACGGATGAGCCGGTGGTTGACGGACAACGAAAAAATTAGCCATGAGAAAGAGAGCACATTTACACTGCGGTGTATCGGCTCTCTTTTTTCTTTGCGATTTACTTTTAGCTCGCGCAAAAGGGGTGTTCCCGGGGAACACCCCATCAAAACGGCGAAGATTGGAGTCATGTTTTGTGCATGACTCTTTTTTATGTCCATTTTATGGAAAGTGGCGGATACATACTGATATCGTAATCACAAAATAAGGAATAGTAGTAGAAAGGAGAAAAGGAAAAAAATGAAAGAATTGGCTTATGTATTAGACCGGAGAACATCCGCAAACATCAGCCCTGATTTAGGGGATTTTGTGACCTGCTGTAACTGTGGGAAGATCATGTTGGTCAATATTGGCACGGATTCCTGCCCGGAATGCGAAGAACATGCCCTGATGTGGACAGATCGCAGACATCAGAAAGTTAATGAGAACTTTTTCGAGAAAAATCTGGATTATTTATTGGTGGATACCGAGTAAGAGATCCGGATAAGACGAGAGGAGAAAAAAGATATGATGATTGATCTGACCTATCATTGTTCGATGGGCTGCACGCATTGTTTATCGGACTGCAAACCGGACGGAAAGCACATGCCATATTCTGTATTTGAGGATATCCTTGCATTTGTAGACCGGTATCACATTCCGACCTTTCATATATCCGGTGGGGAGATCTTTGAGCATCCAGATATTGTTAAGATTCTGGACCGGCTTGGAAACTTTGTTATGCAGCGTGACCGGAAGGGCGTTCCATTTTTGCCGTTTTCGCTTAGTACAAATGGCAGAGTTTTAGCCCGAACACCAGAATATCAGGAAACATATGTGCGTCTGCGGGACCGTATCGGCAAAAAGCGAATCTTCATGCAGGTCACGGATGATGCGAGGTTTTATCCGGTGAGTGATGAGATCATGCATAAGATTCAGGCATTCCGGTGCGACAAATGCCGGATTCCGTTGGAAAAAGCAAAGGAAATAAACCCGTTGGCCTATGCGATGTTGTGCAGCGGGGAAACGGAAAGGGGAATGTGACCATGTCAGAAAAGAAAAACCAGAACGTGAAAATGTATCTGAGTAACAACAGCCGGAAACTGGCGGGATTGCCGATGCACCGGAAGAAAAACGCAAAAAAGCGGTTTTATACCAGATGTGAAGGTATGGAGACAATCGCTGCGTTTCTTCAGTATTGCGAGTCTTAAGGGAAGCCGGAGCACTGTTAGAAAGTACCATGTCGTTTATGCGATGACACGAAAGATGTCGAGAGAGGAGAATAAGATGCTTACGGAACGAGAGAAAAAATGTTTTGAGTCCCATGAGGCGACCCTGTTGGATTACGGAACTATTAAGGTGTTGGATTTCAAAAGGCCGGATTCTTCGTATTGCCAGATCCGGTTCCTTTTTGAGGAAGACTATTGCCGCCTTCATATTTCCGGGGATCTGGGGTCTTTAACTGCAGCTAATTGCAATAATATGACCTACGAGAAATTTGCTGAGGATTATGTCGGAAATCCAGGGTATTTCCGGGAAAAGGTGGAATGCCACAATCGGCCATTTTTCGTATTTGATGAAAACATGGCCAAAGCTTCGCTAAAGGAATACATGGACGAGTCCGGAGTGCTTCCGGAAGTAATCCAGGATGGCCGGATGGACTGGGAAACGGATGATGACAAGCTCAATGATTTCTTCGAAGATGTATTTTCTGATTTTACCGATGCGCAAGGAATCGGGTCCGCCGGATATGAGGCTTTGGAACGGTACTTTTCGGATCCGTGGGAATTTGCTTCCTCACTTGGAAAACAGGAAACGAATATTCTGGAATTGTACCTGTATGCTTTTCAGATGGCAAAAGCACAGATCGACCAGGAAAAGAATCCATCCAAAAAAGAATGAGAAATAACACGGCTACAACCTCCTCTGAGCAATCAGAGGAGGTTTTTTAAAAAATAGGCAGCAGAATTGCTCTGCCGCCCGTTTAGAAAAACTTAGAACGCGTTATCTTTGCGTGCGAAACGCCGCAATTTCATTATCACTCAGATCTTTTGCAACCTTACCATGCTTTTTCGCATATCTGGTAAGCGCTACCAGATCGATTGCGATTGATGGTCTGCTTTCGTACGGATTAAACATCGAGAGATACTGTTCTACGGTCGTACGATTTTTTGCAGTGTTACACTTCATCGTCGGTCCACTCATAAGTATACACCTCCATGATTTTTTGTGCTGCGGTTTCCTCCATGACGAAATGGAGCGGGTGGTTTGGAAGTGGCATATGCCATGCCCCAAACTCATTAACGTAGTGCGCCAAAACCGCTTCATCCATAGCGTCGGAGTGGAAGACGCCCTCGTGGTTCCATTCGGCAGATTTTGCAACTGCGATCGCAAGCAAATGTCCACCTACTCCCTTATACTTTTGTGTATGATATTCCCATACGTTGTTATGCGGAGCCGTGCAAGCCCAATGAACATACACGGCGTTAGAAGGTACATCATTGCTAATACTGATAAGCCCCTGTATATCCATGGTTCCCTTAAGAACTAACGCATATACCTCTACCTCTTTTGGAAATTTGCTCCAGTTTATGTACCATCCGGTATTTTTGTTGAATTTTGACAAAAAAGATTTTCTTTTTATTCTTACAACTTCGGTTTCTGCGATGTCTCCCGTGGTGACATCTCTCAAACACGGGGTTAATTCATCTACGATAAACGTAATCATTTGCTTGGGTTCCTTCTACTTATTTTCATTATACTACATGTTGCGGTTGTTTGCAATTTGGTTGTATTACTTATCCTGTATTCATTGTTATATTCTCCTTTCTCGATTCCTAATCCACCAGTAACACTTTCAGTATGCAGATTTGCACTTTTAGAATGATAGAAAAATCAGAAAAATACCATTCACGCAACAAATGGTAATGCGGATGAAATAATTTTTTGAGAAAGACGGGATACATCGGAGAACTTATCCGGATATCGCGCATACTGACAATAAATCCACTCAAAATCCTGTCCTTCCGTATCCATACTGAGCATGTAACCGTTGATATTAAGGAATTAAGGAGGAAAGACAAAATGGGAATTAGAATGAAGTACACGTTGACAGGACACCTGATCGGCAAAAACTTGAAGGAATTCAGTGAACTTCCAAACAGCTCTTTTTCGCCCGGCGGATTTGCAATGGACATTCCGGTCGGTGGAAAGACGGTCTGCGTCCCGTTTGACTGGGCCAGTTATTCCGGCACGGTCAATGAAGATGGAGAACTGGAAATCATCCATGGGGAATGGACGTATTTTTCCACAACGGATGAGAATGAACTTGACGACTGTTATGAAGAAGAGTGGAAGAAACTCGGCATATGCCGGGATGATCTGACTCCGGAAGTGATGGCAAAAGCGACGGCGATCCGCGAATTTTACATCGACTACTGGCCGGTATCGGCAAACGCAGACTCAGATGATACCTTAACTGTCACGAAACTCTGCTTTTTGGATGATGATGGAACTGAATATCCGGTAGACGATGCAGTTTTAAAAGCTGCGGGGAACCTGTTGAACCTGTGAGACAGAAAGGGAAAAACATATGAATAAGATGGAACTTCAGAAACAGTTAGGGGCAACCAGGGACGAAATGGTCGGGAAACGCTACCGTCATTTTAAGGGCGGCATTTATGTCGTCTTAACGATCGCGGTGCACAGCGAATCCGACGAACCCCTGGTAATCTATCAGACGCTTGACCGTCCGGATCTTGTGTGGGCAAGACCTATTTCCATGTTTTTATCAAACGTGGATCATGAGAAATATCCGGATGTGAAGCAGGAGATGCGCTTCGAGCTAATGGAGTGAGTACTACAAGACTTACATCAGATAACAAAGGAGAAAGACATGAAAAAGAAAAAAGAAATGACGGAACAGGAGCGCCAGATTGTCCGCGAATTGGGCCATTCGCTTTATACCGTGGAATACCTGGAGACCTGGATTAACCGGGATGACGATGTGATGTGCAATGCCGTGGCAGCACTGACGGCTATGGGAGCAAAAGGTTATTATGATGCGGTAAAGATGATGGCAAAACAGGGCATACGAAAGAAAACGGGCTATACAGTCCATTGTGGCGGGCATAATTACCTGACTCTGGAGCGCGATGGTGCGTTTGTGTTCTGTTTGGATAACTGTCTGATGTATGCAGAGGACATGATCCGCAAGGTAGAGGGCGAAACCGGGATGGATTTTCGGGATATCCGGATCCTTGGGCGCCGGGATGACTTCCAGGGGCTTCGTTTCCGTCACGGTGGCTGGAAGCGTGATTTCTGGGACTGGTTTTCAAACCGTGAGGAGTCAGATGCACCTGCTGCCGCATCGCAGTCGAAAACGCAGGATCAGTAGACGTCATTCAAAAAATATACGGTGACAGGCGCGGAAGGTTTTTCCGTGCTGAAAACCCACGAGAAACAAAAGGAGTATTCAGATGTTATGTTAAAAAATGACAAAAGTAAAGCAGTAGCGGCTATGTTCATGGTGTGTATGCAGTTCGTTCTGCTGACGTTCGTGATCTGTATCAAACCGCAGTACGAGTTGTACATATACGCGCTTGTATGCCAGATCCTCTGTTTCCTGCCGGTCGCGTATTATCAGGTCAAATATCAGCATCAGTTCCCGGATCTGCTCATGTGTCTTTGCGTCTGCAGCATCACGGTCCGCGAAATGGTTGGGTTATGGAGACCGGAGCTATCGGAGATTGCGTCAAAAATCCAGTGCGTGATCGCTTTTGTGTATTTTCTCAGCGCATTCCGGAAAGCGTTTCGTAGAACGAACAAACTGCAGGCTATGACGGAAGAAATGAAACGTCAGAACAGGGTGAAAGATTCAGACAGCCCTGCAGATGCGGGGGAAGGAGAAAAAGATGAAGGAAATGATGGGATACGTGACTAACCGAAAAACATATCTGGAAAATCTTTGTGAGTGTTACGGTGAACCGGAAGGCGTTGCAGATCATCTGAAAGCCTTGGCAAAGAAATATCCGCTCTTTTCAAAGATGTTCCAGAGGGATATCCGCAGATTTACCGAGGAAGCCGACCGTCAGAATGAATGGGCGTATCAGCGTGAGCTGAAGTACAAACAGAAAATGCAGGAAGAACGCGAAAGCGGCGGATGCATGGACTGTCCGTGGGGTAACGGCGCAGGCGGATGCAGCATTCCTGGATATTGTCAGGAAAATATGTAAGCATTGTAGTCAAAGAAAAGGAGAATTAATCATGGAAAAGAAAAATATTGCGTTGAGTGCGATTTCAGTTGACGTGGAGATCCAGCCAGATAATACCCTGGATGCCTACATTTCCACAGAAGGAAGTAGCGGAGCACATTATCAGAACGTATCTGCTGAGGTTGTAGCGGAAAACGTCCAGGATCTGATTGAGTGCCTGGCGGAATCAGCACTGGAAAATACGGATCGGTGTTTGGCGGAAGCCTTCCCAAGTCGTAACCTTCGTAGCGGGCAGCTGCAGAGTGGGTTCGAAAGATACCTGGAACACCGCCGTTACCTGTATGAGCATGGTAACGATGCCTCGGAATCTGTATTAAAGGGGGCTTGCGAAGAAGCGGAAAAATGGCTGGATGCCTGCGGCTGCTGCCTGGATGAAGCCCGTATCACGGACCTAGTCAAGGGTTATCGGAAGCCATATCAGCACAGCATTGACCTGTTAAAAGCGACGGATCAGGACTACGTATTCATTTCAGCGGAAACCTTCCAGTTATCCGGTGTGTGTGGATACCTCGTCGGATGGCTGAGCGATAATGAGGAAGATGAAGATAATGTCGATGCTTACCTGTTATTTGTCCCGGTCTTAAATGCCTGGTGCGATGACGCCAAGCGCGATGTCCTGTTTGCAGAAGGACTGGAAGATAATCCGGAGTGTTTCCATTACGCAATGGCAGCCACGGACGGCCCGAAGGTGGTCTTGCATCATGAGACCGATACCGACAGTGGTGCCTGGAACAGTATGAAACTCTGTGCGGAGCTGCAGCTCGCGATGTGCGAGTACGTAAATAGCAGGTCCAGATGTATCGATGAAGATATCCTGGATGGAGACAGTGAGCAGGCTTTGAGCGAGATCGTTGGCTTGTAGATGGGAGAAGCCGGGAATGTCGCAAAAAGCGGCATCCCGGCATATATAAGAAGAGCTAAAAAGTGAATTGAAAGGTGCAAAATGAGATTACCACAAGAAATATTTGCAGAAGCATTATGGGTAGAATGGTTTGTTAATTACGGTAATGTTTGTAAAAAGAAATTGCCGGATTTATTGAGGAGATATAATTTAAAACTCAAAAAAAATAAAACCTTAGATAATGTTAAATTAGCAATAGGTAGAGCTTTTAAAAACACTCCTTGTGTTTCTTCTAAGCAAATAGAACGCATTGCAGAGGAAACAGACAAGGTTTGTACTATAGCTAACTGGGAAGATGCAGTTGCAAAATATAGGGTATGAAACAGTTGTTTTCCAAGTTTTTATAATGGAGGAAATAAGAAAAGTGAAATATAAAGTTGGTCAGAAATTCATGGTAGAAATGCGTGAAGGTTATCATTTGTCCAAGATTGTTAGAAGAGAAATTGAAATTTGTAGAATTGATGAACACACTAGATTAATATGGATAAAATTTCCGTTAGTATGTGGTGGATATAGGGAAATGTTTGGCTATGAGAGCGAGCTTGATTCAATGATTATTACTTAATTAAGTTTAAAAAAATAAAACGTATAAGCTGTATGATGAGGGCATGATCGAAAGCGAGCACCGCGGTTTCCCGCGGGCTTTCCGGATCAGCAAGAAGGGCTTGTTATCCTTAAACCCGTAACACAAACCAATACCATTCGTATCGCAGGATGCGGATGGTATTTTTTTGCTCTCGCGACGGTCCGGGTATCCATACTGATATCGCAACCAGACATATCAGAAATGGAGTACAAAGGAGAAAAAATGTGGAAAAGAAAATCAAGGGAAGTAAACGAGGACTGACGTTTTCGTTCATCAGCGAAAACGGGACATTCGCACCGGGCAGCCGTTACCGGTATGTGATCGATAAAGATGCGGGGCGAATCATGATCCTGCCGTCTAAGGACGGGGGAAACACAGTATCCAGAAAACGTTCCGGGCTTCGGATCAAATCTCTCATCGATCTGCGAAGCCGTGATATCCTGGAATTGGTATCAGCTTCCGATCATATGGAGATCGAATTCAAGGAAGAGTGTATTTTAGTTGCTATCCACCAGAAGGCAGAGAATGACAGGCGGGCAAAGATCTGCTACCTGAACCTGATGCCGGAACTTCTGATGGCGGCAGGAAATGAGAATACGGCCATAAACCATATCTGTGGGCACATGCCGCAGACAGAGCCGTGGGAAGATCTGGTTTTAAGGAAACAGGTACCTGACGTCTTAAGGGTAATTTCCCTGTTTTCCGGTGCGGGGATGCTGGATCACGAATTTACCAAGGATCCGCGGTTTGAGATTGTGTATGCAGCAGAATACGATCATGACGCGGTCGGTACGTATCGGCATAACATCGGGTCGCAGATTGCGGAATGTGACATCCGCACGCTTTCCGGACAGGATCTCCCAAAGGCTGATATCATCATCGGCGGGCCTCCGTGCCAGCCGTTCAGCAATGCGAACCGGCATGAGGATTCCAGGGGCAGCCTGCATCCGGAGGGGGATATGTTCGCGCATTACCTGCGGCTCGTCAGGGAGAGCGGTGTCCGGGCATTCTTAATCGAAAACGTGCCGGGACTTTTGTCCGCGGCGATGGGGCATTACATGAATCTTATTCAAACGATACTGCCGGATTATTCCGTATCTGCGAAAGTTATCACGGACTGCGATCTTGGCGGATATACAAAAAGGAAACGAGCTGTCTTAATCGGGAACAAGGGTGCAACCCCCGTTATTCCGGATGTTAAGATACGTCCGGTACGAACAGCCGGGGAAGCACTTTCCCGTGTTAAGCCGGACTGGCCGAATTTTTCAGATGTGACCGTATCCAGTGAATGGGTACGGAAGAAGATCTCCATGATTCCGGAGGGCGGTAACTGGCACGATTTGCCGGAAAAATACTGGACCAAAAGCGTCCATTCCAACATGTACCGAAGGGTGGACCGGAACCGGCCATCCATTTCCATCGCGAACTGGAGGAAGTTTTTATTAAGTCCTCCAAAGTGGACGGATTCCGCAGAATGGGACCGGATCCTGACCGTATCAGAAGCAGCAGCCTTGCAGGGGCTTGATAAGCATTTCGCTTTTTCCGGGTCCTTAAATTCGATGCAGCAGCAGGTCGCAAACGGTGTGACTGCCGCGATCGCAAGGTTCTGTAAAAACATCCTGGCAGGGCTTTTCGGGAGGCCGGCCGTGATGGCAGATTAAACAAAGAAAAAGTGTAACAGATCTTCAAGACACCGCAGCCTGCGGTGTCTTTTTTGCGAGCGGCGTCCTGGCGTGGTTTCCTGCTATTATCCGGAATGTGCTGGAAAATCGCGGGTTTCGCGAGTGCCCGGAACCACATACTGAAAGTGTTCATATTTAATCATAAGGAAGAGAGGAAGAAAAAATGGAAGAAAAGAAAAACACGAAACTTGCGGATTTTGGAAAGAAGATCGGGGGTGCCAGAAAGGATCAGTGGAAGGGCAGAGGCATGTCCTTGGAGGATCTTTTGGATATGACCGACCAGGAAACGAAAAAATACGTGACCAAGGATAACGTCTGGCCGAAACCGGACTGGGCTTCGCTCCTTTTGGAAGGGAACGTGGAAAAAGCCGTCCGATACTGGCAGAACGAGATCCGAAAATCCCTGCCGGCAAACGCAGGGTCCCTTTCCGGACAGGACAAAGAGACCAGATATGTCCGTGTGGTGAGCGAACTCCGGGACCTGGTCATGAATGTTCGTACCGGAGAAGACGCAAAAAACTTTTACCACGAGAAGGTCGTGCCGAATGGGTATGTCATTCCCAAGACCGGACGTTATGTCGATGTGCCGGAGGGGATGAAAGGTATTATCTCGAATAAGTTCTTGCATGCGGCACCCTTCCCGGGCGAGCTGTATTATAAACAGCGAAAGAAAGACTACGTTGTCTTCGGCGTCCCGAAGGAGCGCAAGGAATACGAAATCTGCAAAAATAAGCTGACCACATGCCTGTACGACAAAAAGCACGTATTCTTTGAGCCGTTCGGGCGTGACGGAAAGATGCGTCTGACCGTCAAGTACGGATGCTCCAGTGTCTATTTTTATCCGGAACAGGCAGAGGAATATGCAAAGACCTGGGAGCCTGACACCTGGTTTGTCGTCAATACCGAAACGAGACACATCGAGGCATACGGACTTCCGGATGAAGCGTCCGCCATGGAAAAGGTCGACGAGCTGGCGACAGCTGCCTGCGAATCAGGATCCAGTGAGCCGGCGAAAAAGAAGGCTGCATCCAGAAATCAGAAGGCAGTATTTAAGATGGCAGAGCTTTCCCACTTTACCCGGACCGGAGAAGAAATCCTGAAACCGGATGAAAATGTATCCCCGGAACAGTTTTTGGCTATGTTCCCGGTGCATGGTGGAGAGTTCGGAAACTGGCTTTCCGGCAATGACCGCCAGCAGCATTTAAACATGGCCTATGAAGCGTTAAGCGACCTGGCAAAGGTCCTCGGACTTTCTCCGTCGGATGTTATCTTTAACGGGAAATTAAGCATCGCGTTCGGTTCCAGGGGCCGCGGCGGACAGTCCGCCGCATCCGCCCATTTCGAGCCGATCCTGGAGGTCATCAATCTGACCAAGATGCACGGAGCTGGGTGTCTGGCTCATGAATGGGGTCACGCATTCGACTACTTTTTAGCTGCACAGGTCAATGATGAGGAAACGTTTGCAAGCGGGACTCATAAATCCGGTCTGTATCCGTCCGTCTTTTGTGACCTGATGAATGCCATGCTCCGGAAGGAAGACCGGACGATCACGGATTTTTACACAGCTTCCTGTAAATTCGACAAAGTGTACCGCAAAAGCGGGCATGGTTATTGGTCAAGCCGGTGCGAGATGTTCGCGCGTGCCTTTGATTGTTACATGGCAGACCGGTTGGCGGAGCGCGGATGGAGGAATGATTACCTGACGTCCAACGCGGATTCCTTTACGCTTGTAGCTGATGACGGTATGACATACAGGGCATACCCCTGCGGCAGGGAACGGGAACGTCTGAATGGACTGTTTGACAAATTATTTGAGGAGATACAGGCGCAGTAATGCGTTCTGCATGAGAAGATGTGCCGCCGGGAAGAAAGAAGATTATTCTTTCCGGCGGCATGAGTGATGGGACAGTCATGGAACGGGCCTTTTCGGAAATCGAAAGAGCCCGTTTTTTTCTGTGCGAAAGATGCTGCCAAATTCCATACAAAAACCCTCTAACTGATCTCGTGCACATCCGCATACTGTAAGTGTTCCAATATATAAGCAATATATAAGAAACAGAGAGGAAGGAAGAAAACATGAGTGAACCAAAAAAGCTGAATTATTTTGAAAAGAAAGAGCAGAACAAAGCGCATGCGCAGCAGGTGATCCGCTGGGCATCAAAGAACCGAGAGAAAGAAATCCAGGCACTGTCTGAAGCAACCGTCCTGATGCCAGCACCAAGCGTGACGCCGGAAGGCCAGGTGAAATTTGAGAAAACAGAAATCGAAGTCATGCAGTGTTCCACGGTCGACGCCATTATCCGCGAGACAGAAAGAGGAGCACGCGTCTGTGCGTTAAACTTCGCCTCCTATAAGAATCCAGGCGGCATGTTTACCGATGGCTCCATGGCCCAGGAGGAGAGCTTATGCCATGCGTCCATTCTGTATCCGGTCTTATGCTCCGACAGGGTGCGCAGCCTGTTTTATGACCGCCACAAGGGAAACTTAAATAAGGCCCTCTATTTATCCGACATGCTCTATACACCGGATGTCCCATTCTGGCAGGGCGGCGTGGAGACGAAAGCCTCCATTATTACCTGTGCTGCGCCGAATAAGAAGGCGGCACAGACCTATCAGAAGGTGCCGGACGACCTTTGCAAGCTTGCCATGGAAGACCGGATCGCGGCAGTGTTGCATACGGCGGATGTAAATCAGGAAGATACCCTGATCCTTGGCGCGTTTGGATGCGGCGTTTTTGGAAATGACGTCAGGGAGGTTGCCGAGATCTTCCGTGACCAGTTGGAATGCACTTTCCGGGGAACATTTCAACGTGTTGTGTTTGCTGTGTTGGATCATCCAAGCTATGAGATCATGGCTTCGGTTTATCCAATGGCCACACACCAGGAAAGGACAAAGGAGGAAAGCAAATGTTGCAATATGGGTATAAATTGAGATTTTATCAGTTAAGCGGACCAGATAAGGGGAATCTTTCCCACGAGGAGTTTTTCCAGGACCGGGAGCAGATGATGACCCGGTACCGCGAGGTATTCCAGAAGGAACGGTACGCGTATAATCCGACTGCCTGGCAATATGTAGACAACGAGTGGACGCGGCTCTCCGTGTGAGTGTCCTGGCGCAAAGCCCGGTCATGACCAGCTTTTATCGTGCCGGCCACGCAGGTTGGGACAAGGTTATAGGAAATTTTATCCAGAAGGACGCCATGGAATTTGGCGTCCTTTTTTAAGTTCACTGTCCGCATACTGAACATGAAAATGCCTTATGAAAAGGAAACGAGAAAGGAGAAAAATATGGGAAAAACAGACACGAAACAGCAGGCGCTTTCATCGATGGGGTATTTCTTCCTGCGGATGGCGTTTGGAAAGGAGTCTTATCCGGAGTCCGTCACCGGCGAATTACAATGGGTGGTGGATGAGTTGATGTCAGACGAGCCGGATGCGAACCTTTTGAACGCGATCGAGGAGGAACTCCGGGAAGGAACTTACCAGAATGAGAGTGAAGTATTTCCGTATACGACCCTGCAGAAGAACCTGATGATTGGTTACGGATATGATCCTGATGAGACTGGATGTATCGTTGACAGACTGCGAGCACTCTGGGCATCGACGACGCCGCTGATCGTCTTGGTCGGGAAATCCGGAACCGGGAAAACAAGAACAGCCAGACGGCTTGAAAAGCGGTACGGACTGAAGGAGGCCGAATCCTACACCACAAGACCTGCACGCAGCAAACAGGAAAGTGGGCATACCTTTATTGCCGAAGAGGCGTTTGATCAGATCCCGAAGGATGAGATGATGGCATATCTCGAATATCGTGGATACCGCTATTGTGCAACAAGAGCGCTGTTAAACGCATCCGATCTTTATATCGTGCATCCGGAAGGATATCAGACGTTAAGGGAGCGGTATCGCGACCGTCCGATGTTATGTATCAAGCTGACCGCACCAAAAGAGATCCGGGAGGCCAGGATGCGCGAACGCGGCTCTTCGGAGGAAGAGATTAAAGACCGGTTGGAATTGGATGAGGAAGTATTCCGGACCATACAGGCGGATGCGTCTATTGATACCGGGAACCTCACTGTAGAGGCGGTTGCGTGTAGGATTTACAGCCTGTTTTTGGAAGCCGTGCGAGCAGATAAGAGCGAGATCCGCAGGAAATACCTGCGTCTTCGGCTTTCTGATATCGACTGGGATACCGGTAATGGCAATGCAACTTCCAAGGCAGATGCATCGAAGCTGCCTAAGGAGATCATTGTGGCAGATCGGTTCCTTGACAGGGATTACCGGAATAAGACGGGGCGCCTCGACATATGGAGCTTAGAGAACGCAGCATCAGACTGGCTGTCCAATGAATATGGAGTTCCGAATAAGGGTTTTTACACACAAGTCCTTCCGCAGGATGATCACTGAACAAAATTATGAAAACCAAAGAGAAATGGAGGATCAATCATGTATCAGAACATGGGAGAGATTTTAAAGGACAGACAAGTTGGCGAATGGAAATTGCAACATTTCCAGATCAAGCCGGGAGATTTATACGCTTTCAAAAACGGGATTGCTCCTGGTAATTATGTGCGATTATGTCATAATGGTCAAATCGTGATGTCCAATACCCACATGGAACGCTGGACAAATATGAATTTCTGTGATTATGCGCATGGAGATGTGCTGATCGGCGGTCTTGGTATCGGCCTTATTATCCTGGCCATCCAGGATAATCCAGAGGTACATAGTATTACCGTAATCGAGAAAAATCAGGAAGTGATCGATATGGTTGCTACGCAGCTTCCGTTAAATGAAAAAGTCAAAATTATCCAGGCGGACGTATTTCTTTGGAAACCGCAGCGCGGAGTACAGTACGACACCATTTATATGGACATTTGGCCATGGCTGGATAGCCATACGTATCAGGAAGAGATGTTGCCGCTAAAGCGAAAATTCGCCCATTATTTGAAGCCGAAAGCTGTAAGTCCAAACCGGTTCAATCGGTGCTGGGCTGAACGACAGGCAAAAACTGGCAGTGCGCTGTGCTAAAATATAATCATAAGCAATAGGAGGAAATGAAAAGATGGAGAAGAAAATGGAAATGCAGCAGGGGATTTATAATGTATTTTTGAAGCAGGAATTTGTCAGAAATATGGAACTTCTCACAACCGAAGAACCATTGTATCCGCGAGATGGTGGTGGCTTCATTGATTACGAAAGTGACCGCGTTTCGTGGTGGGAAATTGACGATCTGACGATTGCCGCAAATGGCTGGCCGAAAGTCTGGCTTGGCACACTTAAGGGAACTCAGGAAGAGATCCTGGATAGGGTAACAGAAAAATATACCGGATTTCCAAAAGAAGCTTTTGAACTTATGGAAATTTCCACAAAATAATTCCCGAAGGGGCATTGCAAATGCGATGCCTCTTTTTTTTATAAAAAATAAAAACAGTTGGGTGTTCCCGGGGAACACCATCTATAATTACGCATAAATGACCAAAAAGTGTTATCCGCAAAAAATATGCCGCTTCAAACAATGCGACATACTGTTAGCGTCCAAAAAATTTCGCGGTCTCAGCAAGACGGTCCGTTAGGACTCAAATGGTGTAGCGCGAACTTTTGTTTTATTTGTAAGCCTCAATAGCGCAGCCGGCAGCGCAACTGATTCGTAATCAGTAGGTCGGCGGTTCGAATCCGCCTTGAGGCTTTATTTCGGGAAACGCATACAGCACGGAGGCATTTTTCGGTTATCAGGCGCTTGTCCCGATCTGATGCAGGATTCGTATATCGGCAGTACGTCAGCTTCCCAAGCTGAAAAGGCGGGTTCGACTCCCGTATCCTGCTTTCTGCTTTGTAATATCAGAATATCTGCCGGAGGATGCTGCTATCCTCCTTTTCCTTGTCTACACAAACTGTAACAGCAGCCCGGACTGTTCACATCAGACACAGATTATATCATTGGAGGATTATTTATGTTGGAAACTGAAAATATCGAAGAAAAAGAGAATGGGTTTAAAAATGGTATTGCGGATACCTTTTCCCTTTTAAAGACCGTGATCCTTACGTTTTTGCTTATGCTGTTCCTTACAAATTGCGTCATCGCGAATGCAGTCGTTCCGACCGGGTCGATGGAGAATACGATCGAACCAGGGGACCGGATCATCGGCATGCGGTTTTTAAAAAACTATGAACGGGGTGATATCGTGATCTTCCCGGATCCGGATGGATCTGGCCATTACCTGATCAAACGCATCATCGGGATGCCAGGGGACCGGTTATCATTGAAACGGGATGGAGATACGGAATTTGCCAGTGTCTGCATCAATGGCGTTAAACTGGAAGAACCATATCTGGCGGAGCGTATGTACTGTGACACCGCTTTTGAGGACTTATCCATCACAATCCCGGAAGGGTCGTATTTCTGTATGGGGGATAACCGGAACCATTCCCTGGATGCCAGATACTGGAGCAATAAACTGGTATCCGGCGAGGACATGATCGCAAAAGCGGCATTCTGCTATTGGCCGTTACAAGATATAACGGTATTTCAGACGCCAAAATATAGCACAGGACAGAAATAGAACGGAGGCTTGCTGACTCCGTTCTTTTTTGCGGATAACGCTTTTTGGCTGCATGGGATAGAAAACGCAAGGATTTTTGGCGGTACCTGTGGTAGTTTGTACGATCATGCGACATACTGTCAAAGTATGGTTAGTTTGAAAGGAGATTGTCAAGGAATATGCGAACCGGGATATTAAATGTTGCGCGAAAAGTTCTGGCGGTGATGATGATCACTGCACTTTTGATCACGGATATTCCATTGGAAGTATTTGCGACGAATAGTGAGAATGGTTATCAATCCAAACTGGACGGGTGGACGGTTCATGCAGTTTGGAATACGTCATCAACAGATTATGAGTGGGATGCTTTGGAAAATACATCCAGGCAGCCTAAGATTACGGTCACTTACCGAATACGGAATGCTGAAAAAGATTATCCGAAGGGAACTGTGACCTTTACCGTTCCAGGAATCGGGTATGCTCACCGCGGATCGGTCGTGCGCTCCGATAAATTGTCATCCGATCAGACGGATTCCGAATGGAATTGTGTTTGGAATTCGCAAACGGACCTTTATACATTTACAAATAATTTTGATGTAAAGACCGGACAGTCCCTCTCCGGCGGATTTGAATTATTATGGTCCCTTAACGCAAGGGAATGCGAGAGCGGATACACGAGAACGGAAAGCCCGACTTTTACTGTTAAAGATGCAGGCAGCATCTCTTTGGAACCCTTAAGTTATCGGTTCACATCTGAAAAAGATCGGTATCGCATTTTTCTGGAACGGAATGCATTAAGCGGAGAAGAGCACGAGCGCTCGGATAAAAATTATATCTGGTACAATTTCCAAACACGTTTTGATTCTGATTACTTATCCAGGGGACTTTATAAATCGGATTATTTTTTCTCTATCGAGCTGCCTGATGGTGTGGATGATTCAGCTGTTATAGCAAAAATGGGGAATAAGACCGTCACGTTAAGCAGGAATGAAAACGGTGTTTTGGGGTTTTACCCATTTAAAAATAAAAGCGGGAACCTCACTACACAGAACGCATCTTATTACGAAACGGTCACGCTTGGGTTTAAGCGTGAAAGCTTGGATGGAAAAGAAATTACCATCAATGGGCATCTGGACCGGCTGTACCAGGATGAGGACGAATGGGTGCGGGAAGCTGGAGAGAACGAGTGTGTGGATGCGACCTGTACCTTTCTGGTAAGCGGCTATGGATTTCGTTACGACGGTTATAGTTACGGCAGCGGTAAATATAATAAAGAATACGAACGCGGATATAAAAATAATAACATCAACGATCATGGAGAACCAGATGTATATTCTGATCGCCTGCCTGTGACAGGTCTTTATAACGGCAAGGTAGTGGAATTTGTCCTTCATGGTTCCGCAAAGCGCTCTTATGCTGAAAATCAGGCGGCGCGCAGTGAAAAATCCGTTCGCCGGGCCATGGACACCGATGAAGAAGAACAGGACGAGATCCTGCCGGATATGGATCTGCTGCCGGATGTCCAGACCGGGGAAAAGAGCCGTAAAAAGGCGGCAGCATCCGGGCGCATCCGTACGGATCGTGATACCTTGGATGAAACAGGGTCTGACCCGTTGGAGAATGATGAAGCCCTTGTGGATGACTGGAACGATTTACATTGGAAAGAGAATGGACGCGGCGCGGAAAGTGCTGAGTTAGATGGCATCACGTACGGGGAGATGCATCCGGAGGATCAGATGGGGCTTGGTGAAACAGAGCAAAATGAACCGGAACAGGCAACGCCAAGTAACGGGAGGCACCCGGAACGTAAGGCAAGCAACGCAACCGGTTCCGATGCAGACGAGGTGGATGCAGAATCTTCTGATTTTGTGGCGGACCGCCTATTCCATGGTTTGAAGCAGCTATTCGTAAGCTTCAGGGATGTTTCTTCGATGACGGTTTTCGCTTCGGAGGATGCCAGCAATTCCGAGGACACGCGCATTGCAACCGCAACAAATTCCAATGCACCGGAAAAGCAGACGAAAAAAACGGAATATGCCGACGATAATGCGGAAGATAGATCCGGAACGCTGAGCCAGGATTATGCCATGGTACTCGGGGATGATCAGATGGCAATCATGTTAAAAAACGGCGAAATCAGAAAATTGGAAGATGATGAATTTGATATTGCGTATGTCACCGTGAAACGCACGGAAAAAACCCATCCTTATGAGATATACGGGGCGACAACGCAGGACCAGCCGTTTGCGGCATACACCCTGATCGAGCGGGGTGACACGGCAATCACAAAGAGGATTATCATGCCAGACGGAGTAAAAAACATCTTTATCCGCGTAAACGACATCGAGGGCAGTTCCGACAATGAGATCCTTATAGGCGTACGGCTGCATCTTGACTGGGATGCGGAACGCGAAAAACCGGAAGAAGAACGTCCGGACCCGGAAGGACGGCTGGCCAATTTTTCATATTTCCGAATCCTTTGTAAAAAAACGGACACGGACGATGATGGAGAAAGTATCACGCAGGAAGTGAATGTCTGCAAGGCAACGGAAGATAATTACGAAGAAACATACGGAAAAGAATTGGCCGGGCATGATAACAGAGTTTATGGAGAGTATCTGGTACGCGATTATTCCAATGTCTGGTTGCGCAGTCCGATGACGGAATTATCCACAACGGCCAGCATGACACAGCCGGAGGGCACAGCAAATACGGGATTTTCAACTACATTATCGGCCACTGGACGGCTGGTTTGCGACAGCAGCAGTGAGACGAAAACCTTTTCCATGTACGTGGAGATCCCGTCCGGTATGGAGATCGATCTGAATGAAGCCGGGGCATACGTATCCGGTGCCGGTTTTTTCGCAAATGGAGGCGGTACCCCGGATTTCTCCGAGTATGCCATGCTTTCAGAGATCACAAAAGACGGAAAACGATATCTGGTCTGCGATTTTGATTTTTCAGATGAGCCCCTGGATGCCGCATCCGGTATTACCGTATCCCTCAATGTCCCGGCGACACTTTCTTATGTGAACTATCTTTCAAACGGGAATCTTTATACAGTGAATTCCTTCTTCATGCCGCATGACGGAGGTCTTGAAAATATCCGTGGTACGGCAATCCGTGCGGACGAATCAGACCTGGATGAAGACGGTAATACGGACGAACTGATGGCATACGCATCCGAATCCTATACGATTTCCGATAATGCTTCTGAATGGAGGGAATTTCTCTCTAAAACCGTAAAAAGTGCGTATTCTGACGGCTATGTCTCAGATACGGTCGTAAAAATCCACAATCAGGGAGATACGGGGAGTGACCTGGAAAAATCGCTGTATTCCTATCAGCTGGATTTTGGGTTAGGCTCTTCGCGGGCCAAGAATATTGTCTTTTTTGATCGTATCGAGCAGGGGGCGGAGATTTCCATCCACAAGGAAAAGAACGGAGAAACAAAGGAAAACATACAGAAAATTGCAAGTGCCTGGCAGGGGACGTTCATATCTGTGGATACGACACGCGCTGAGGCACTGGGGTTAATTCCGACTATTTATTATTCACAAAACCAGGGGCAGGCGCTTACCCTGGATGCGGGCGGGTGGAGTACGGAAATGCCGGAAAATCCGGCGGACGTAAAAGCGGTTGCAGTATCCTTTGATACGTCGGAGCTGGAAGAGGGCGTATTAAAACCGAGGCAGACCGTCCATATGACCATCCACATGCAGGCACCGTCCAGCGTTTCCGCTCTTGAAAAGCAGGCCGTGAACCAGTACCATATGTCCTATGACCTGTGCAATGCGGACAATGAAGTAGAAGAGCGGGAAGAACAGTCTTCCGGGGCGACCTATGTAACATTATTAAACAGTGTTGGAAAATTCGTACTGCAGAAAGTGGATGCGGATCACCTCCTGCGGACGGACAAAGACGGCACCAAGCACTATGCATCGTTATCCGGAGCAAAGATCCAGGTATACGATCCTGACGGGAAGGCCTTATTTGCGGATGGCGGAAAGGAAACGAACTCGCTTGGACGCGTGGTGGTCGAGCATATTCCATTCGGTGTTTATACATGGGAAGAAACGGAAGCGCCCAAGGGATATCAAAAAGTTTCCGGGCGGCATCCGTTTACCATCGATGGCACAACCGGGATCCTGGAGATTGAAAATCACCGGGTACCCGGCAGCATCACACTGACTAAATTCGATCAGGACGATGAAACGCATGCGGCTATCCAGGGAGCGGAATATGCGTTATATGACGCGGACGGTACCAGTATTCTGTTACGAAATACCGGCAAGGACGGGGAATACGCTTATGCGCCGGACGGGAAGACGAATCTTTGCAAAACCGGAGCGAACGGGACCATAACGATCACAGACCTTCCGTGGGGAACATATTTGTTTGTTGAAGAAACCGCGCCACAGGGATACCAGCGGAGTGAGGAGCCGGTAAAAGTTACGATAAACCGGGACAGCTATAACGAAAAGAGCGGGGTTAATCATGTGGACATCAGTGCGTATGACGAGGAACAGACCGCTTCCATACAGCTTCAGAAAACAGACGCGCAGGACGGACGCGGTATTAAAAATGCCGTGTTTGACTTATACAGGGTTGAAAACGGTAAAAATGTCCTTTTGCAATCCGGACTCCGCACCAATGCAGCTGGTGAGATCGTTGTGGAATCATTGAAGTTTGGTACTTACTTCTTCCTTGAAACAAAAAATGCCGGCGGTTATGAAATGCCGGATGAGGGGAAACGCCAGACGGAGCTGGTCACGCTGAATGAAGCAACAGCCGGGACGGTCCAGACCGTGATGATGAACAATGAGCGGAAAACAGGCTCCGTAGTCCTCGTGAAAACGGATGATACCGGCGCAAAGGTCGGCGGGGCGTCTTATGCATTGCATTACCGCGAAGCCGGGGAAACGAATGATACGCAGTATGGAATCTATGAAACCGGGTCGGACCGTAATGCGGACAACTATGGTGAGATTCATATTGCAGGGCTTCCATGGGGAGATTATTATTTCGTAGAAGTCAAGGCTCCTGTGGGGTATGATTTGAACACAGAGCATGTGACATTTTCCATCGGTCGGGACAGCGTACAGAATACAGTCTATCTGGAAACGGTCGACCAAAGAAGTAAGGGAAGCATAAGGCTAACAAAAAGGGATAAAAATAACCCGTCCAAACACCTGCAGGGTGCTACATACGAACTGTTTACGACAGATGGAAGGAAATGTGTTCAGGGAACTGACTTTACGCTTCCGGAGGGAATGTCTGCCATCACAACAGGCACGGACGGAACGATTGTGATTTCCGGCATCCGTCAGGGAGCGTACTATTTAAAGGAACTGACAGCACCGACTTCCTATAGCGTAAGCGATGAACTGATCCGGTTTTCCGTAACAAAAGGCAATGCTGATACAATGCAGGAACTGGTGGCGGAAGATGAAGCCGGAAAGGCAATTATTCTGGTCCATAAACGACTGAATACGGTATACGAGCCATACGGCAATGCAACAGTCGTATTTACGGTTACGCGGGATGATGGGAATGTGCAGCGCAAATCCATCACGTTTACCCCCGATCGCCTGATAGATTCCGTTGTTTTCACGGTTGATGCGGGGCATACATACACAGTCCAGGAATCAAAGACATCCAGATATAATCTCATCTGGGTAACCGCCCAGAAAAATGTAACGGTCATGGGAGATTACGGGATTGCGGATCTTACCTCAGAATCGGAAGCGGAACTTACTTTCGCAAATCAGATGCTGCAATATGAAAAATTCAGCCACATGAGTCACGCGCTGAACATGGTGGCATCCAATACGAAGCTAACTGGTATCCAGGCAGTGTATCACGGTCCGGATCCAGTTTCAGATGAAACGCCAGGATATGACGTGAATTCTGAAAGTTATCCGATCGCAAGGAAATACCTGACGGTGACCGCCTTTTACGATGACGGAACAGAACGTGTCCTGCGTGATCAGGAATACCAGTTGAGCCCGGAATATGTGGATGGATTCTCTAACAGCTATACAGGAACGGTTACCTATGAAGAAAACGGGATTTCCCGTACGGATACATTCCAGATCAAGGTGATGCCGTTTCAGGAAACAGAGCGTATTTCGGTTACCTATAATCTGGGCGGTGGAACGATCGTACCGGACGGGGAAGTAAGTGTTCAGGATACTTATGTCCTGCGTACAAAACAGGGCAGCATCGTAAGCAGACCGGAGCATGACCCGGAAAAAGAGGGCTACAGATTTCTTGGATGGACAACAGCGCCGGGGATCTCTACCGGTGCGGAAGCAAAGGAGCGCGCGTTTGATTTCTCGAAGGCACAAAATGCATCCATAACCGTTTATGCAGCCTGGGAACGCTCAGCGATCCGGGTAAAATATGCCGTATCGATCTATGGTATCCAAAAAGATACCGTCCAGGGCGGCGGAAATGCCGGTCTGACATTTGGGCCGGCAACGGGTGAGAACTACAACAACACCCATAAAAAGCATGTCACGGCATCCGGATATCCGTGTATCCATGACATGACATGGGAAGAGATTATCGAGCAGAGTAAGGAAGATCCAACCGTCTTTTCAGAATGCATGAAAAATGGATGCACTCATTCTGTGGAGCTTACGATCAGCGGGAAGCTGATGGGAGAGGACGTATCCCAGAGTGCGGAAGGCGACGGAGCCGGAGCACTGTATGATGTGATCGCCTCACAGTATCGGTCCTGGAACCGTAGGCAATCAGCTTACTTTGCAGATACGGATCAGGCATATCAGACCGGTACGGAACTTGGCGGATGGCCGGATTCTGCAATCCGTAACACATTGAATGGTACGGTCACTGCCAACATGAAGAATGTGACAAATAAACCGTCAACCGGCGATGAACAGGGCGAGTATAATACGATGTTTTATGAAAACGGCAGTATTCGCGACGCCCTCACAGAAGATGACGCGCTGATCAGTGCGTTTCCGGCGATGTTGCGTGAAGCAATCGTTCCGAAAGCAGTAAGGTCAGACACGGATTACTCCAGTGCTACCAGTAAAAACAGCACAACGTATGACAAGCTCTGGCTGTTTTCCGGTAGCGAGGTGTATGGTACCGGCACGGGCGGTAATTTCATCGTCCGTCCGAATGAAGGGGCGTTTTACGACAGGCAATCCAATGGAAGTGCCACAACTGGCGGTACGGATACAGGCGTGAACACGGTGTTCGCAGAGTCCGGGCAAAAAGCATGGTGGCTGCGTTCTTTATCGCGGCAGCAGTCCGGGCATATTGCCTGCATCACGGAAAATGGCGGGTGGACCGAAAGAACGCCTGACGATGGACTTGCCATGGCTCCTGGCTTCTGTTTACCTGGACCTCAGATCGATGTAAAATATGCGGTTTCTTTGTATGGCATCAGGGAGGATTCCTATCAGGATGAAAACGGTGCAACCGGAACGGCAGGACTGACATTTGGGCCGGCTACCGGAAAATCCTACCGGGATTCTTATAAGAGTCATACACCAACCGGTATGACCGTAAGCGGGAATGCGCACCGCTGCATTCATGCAGACAGCTGGAAAACAATCACCGAATGGTCCAGGAAGGATCCGTACGTTTATGAACAATGTCTGGATGGAGATGGCAGCGGCGAGAGCTGTACGAAAGCTGTCCCGCTGACACTGAACAGTAAGTTAAAACGGACTCCGGGCCAGGTCAAACAGTCGCTTAATGGTGACGGGACAGGCACGCTGTCCTATTCCTTGGCGAGCCGGTACCTGCGGTGGAACAATCCGGGATCTTCTTATTTTGATCCTTCGGATATCCAGTATAAATACGGTACGAATGCCGGCGGGTGGCCTGATTCCATGATGCGCAATATGATGACCGGCACGATCACGGATAACATGAAAACGAAAACCAACGCATCGCCATTGGATGATACGGACAGCAACTCCAACCAGATGTTTTACCCGGACGGAACAAACCGTATTGCGCTGACGGAAAAAGAAGCACTCATCAGTTGTTTCCCAGATGCTTTGCGGGCGGCGATTGTTCCGAAAGCTGTAAAATCGGATACGGTATCATCCAGCACAAAGAATAATTCCGTAACAACATACGATAAGTTATGGCTGTTTTCTGGAAGAGAATGGCGTTTTGGTGCAGAAGGAAATGATATCCGGCCGAATGAAGGTACGGTTTACAGCCGGCAAAGTAAGCTTGGAATTGACGCACAGAATTACGCCAAGGGCGTCGTGTATAACGAAAACGGTACCGCCGCCGTGTGCTGGCTAAGGTCAATTTACCGACTGAATAAGATCTCATGCTATTACACCTATTCAGACGGAAACTGGAAAGCAGGTCCTGTCTGGAACTATTACAGTGTATCGCCGGGATTCTGTTTGCGGTAGGTATCGCGGAAAGCACAGTTTGAGGTCATCGCCTGTTACCCTACTTACGATAGAAGAAGAGGATACTTTACAACACCACGCAATGAGTCTGCCTTGCAAATCGGGCAGGCTCATTTTTTGTGGTTTATTTTTCGATAGAGTGATCATCCAAAATAGCACGATTCGTCCAAGACTTCCGTCACGAAAATTCTTATGTCAGCCAATAAAAACATGATGAAATAGGGTATTTCGATCCGCATACTGAAGAAGTAATAAAAAATGAAAAGGCATTGAGAAAAGAGGGAAGAATAAGAAAGAAAACGTGTACAATGCCGCACGTACGAATAATTTTATACTGCGGAGGAAAAGAACTATGAGAACTGAGACAAAAGCAAATGATGTAACCATTCGGCGCTATGAGGTCGACGATTTACCGAAAACGGCAAAAAACCTGGATGGCTTCGTAATGCGGATTAAAGAATTCCGGAACTGGATGGATTGCGATGTCATTTTCGACGATGCATACGAAGACGGGACGGAAGCGACGGTATGCCATATTTGCCCAGGGCTTTATCTAACTGGTAATATCATACATCCGGCCTTTATCATGGGACACAACCCATTTCCTTATGTGAATATTGGGGTGATCCAGACTGCCACAAACGGCAAGAAGTATTGCGTCATCGATGCCGCTAACCGCTATTCGGTGACGATCATGACAGAAGATGGCAGCACGATTGACCACCGGAATCCGAATTACATCAAGCGAGGATTTTTTGGGCTGGAAAAAGGCGCTACTGCAATGCATAGCCAAGACGGTAAGGAATACGCATTAGAAATCGGACTGACTCTCCCGAATAAGGATGGAGAACTGGTTAAGATTCTTGAGATTGGAAAGAAATCCAATAACGGGTCAGGAACCCGTCGTGTTGATGTGGAGATCGCTCATGATGACAAGGTGTATAAGCTGACAAACCAGACGGAAGCTGCATTCTGGAAAGGCACCTTGACTGCAAGTAAAGCCAAAAGAGTGGCGCGAAGAAAACCGGCTGAATCAGCCGGAAAGGATTTGCCTAAGATGGTGAATACCTCAGATGGTCATCGTTACATTCTGGAAAATATGCAGTTGGACTCAAAGCTGGAGGTACTGGTTGATGGTGTAGGACGAAAAGGTGTTACGCATAAGGATTACCTGAATGGCACAATCACATTAGGCGAGTGGTACAAAGCCGGACGAAAGATCATTGAGCATGAAACTGCATTTAGTAGTCAGAACGATCCGATGAGAATTACGGCTTATCGTACAGCTATGGATGTGGATATTGAAATCCGCACTCCATTCGGCGTACAAACTGCTACACATCGTACCATGGATAATTTCCGGAAGGGCAAGATTACATCAGATGATGCCAAGAAGGAAGCTGAAAAAATTGCCGAAAATAAAACGGCAAAACGATTTGCAGCAGGACTTAGCAGAACCGGACGCCTTTCCATGAACCGTGCGGGTCAGCGGATGGGTGTCATGAAAGTCCACGCAGACGGATTGCTCGACGTTGTCTTCGAAGAGACTGGAAATGTAAAGAAGCATCAGACATGGTATGCGTTTCAGCAGGGATTGATTCTGGATACAGACAGTACGCCTGAGGTTCTGACGGAAACAATGAAGAAACTGGAAGGGGAGACTCCGGATGTGAGCGAATTCCGGGCAACTGTTTTCGGCACCCAGGTTGCTGCGGGAAATGTTTCTGAGGCAGCGGCTGAAAAGATTGCTGAAACGGTGGCCTCAAAACTGGAATCTGTATGGGGAATTAAAAACGATGCGGTTGAGCAGACTGCAAAGAAAGAAGAAAACGTGCTCAGCATTGGTATTCAGAGATTTGTGAATACGGTGAACGTTCTGGCGATCGGAAGACTTCCATCCATTCGCGAATATATGAAAGCACTGGCAAACTATGCGGAAGGAAATATCTTAAACCGCCTGGAAGCCGGAGAAGATGCGAAGGGGATGCAGATGGAACTGGAGATCATGCTGGATGTCGCAAACAAAGGAATCTCAACAAAAACAGGAGACAGAATTTTCGACGAACGCTATGCTGCGGCAGTCGCGCAACTGCGGAAAGTGTTAAAATCCGAATTCTAAGCCGACAAAAAAACTATCTTAAGGGGATGTGCATATGCGCATCCTCTTTTTTGCTTGTTATTCGTATGATATGACCAAAAAGTGTTATCCGCAAAAAATTTTTGCATAAAAACAGCACGACCAATTGCCATACTGGAACTGTAATCATAAATCATAAGAAATAGGAGGAAACAAAAATATGGATAAGAAAATGGAGATGCAACAGAAAATCCAGAGCATGAAGGAAGCAATGGTCGGATTTCGCTACCGTTATTTTAAAGGCGAAGTATATATTGTGAGCGATATTGCCATACACGGCGAAACCTGGGACCCCATGGTCACTTACAAAAACTTTGATGACCCGACTTTCGTATGGGTTCGATCATTATCATCATTTTTATCTGAGGTGGACCATGAAAAATATCCGGAAGTAAAGCAGAAATTCCAGTTCGAACGCATGGATGGCGAAAGTATCAGCAATAACCTGACACCTAAGAATTCGCAGAATAAGACGTATTGGGCAAATCCCATGCCGCTTGAAACACAGTGGACACTGTGCGATGAGGTTGGAATTTTAAAAGGCAACATTCTTATGGATAGGAAAACGCTTTTTGAAGGTGTGCTGGATGATGATGAAGTCCTTGATCTGATGTCCGAACGTCTGACTGGGGATCCTGGCATGACGGATATGCATTACGCAATCGTTGATACAATCTCTGATAAAGTGGTGGTATGCGTTCGCGGAAGCATCGCAGAGCGGGACGCATTCACGGAAGAACTGGAAATCGTGTGCAAACGTATCAAAACCGCAGTGATAACTGCAGGGGATGATGCCATTTCCGATTTTCTTGGTATTTCCGCAGAGGGGAAATCAAGAGAAGAATTGGAACAAGCTATGGATGCTGCGATGAGTGAAATGTCGACACTGACATTGATCCAGCATTTTAAAAAGTATGCTGCTGGAGACGTGACGCTCGAGATGACAAATTCTGTTTTTGAACGCTTTTTGGCGCCTGAGCGCATTGGCGCGCCGGATATTGACGCTGATTTCGCACCTTCCGCCAAGAGGACGAAAAATTATCCGTCGCTGTAGTGTTATAGTGCGTGCTATGACAGAACGGCGGGAGAGTGCATCATCGAGCGAAAATAAGGAGGATACGGACGAATGATAAAAGAAATTAAACGAGTAGAAGATATGCCCAGGGAGCCAATTCCCTGGGACAAAATGGATGAAGACTGGGGCAAGCGCCTTGAAGAAATGGGGAAATGGTGGTACCAGAAGCACCCGGCTGGCTCTAGCCCCAAAGAGCAGGCTGCCATGGATAAAATGGTAAAACTGCGTGACCGGCTGTTGGAATTTGGCGGAAATATTGCCTGTATGGATCTGACAGATGCACATTATGATGCCATCATGGAACGCGGACAGTACTTTTATGGTGAAGGTATCCACCACGCTAAGGGCTTTCCAAGCCAATGTCATTATAATGCGTGTGCGTTCTGGGCAAAGCATCAGCTTCGTATGCGTATCGCAACCGGATATGCATTGTCGAAGGACGGCTGCTGGCGGCAGCACAGCTGGCTGGTAGAGCCGTTAAAAACAAAATACCGGATCTGGGAGACAACCGAAGATCGGATCGCCTATTTTGGTGTCGTACTTACGCAGGAAGAATGCGCAGAATTTTGCGAACTGGAGTTGTCCAGTTTTGAGCCGGAATTAGCGCGACGTTCTGTGAAGTATGACCTCAGACAAGTCATTGATGGAGATTACGTAGCCACCCCGATCAAAAACGCATTTAATAGCAAGACAGCGTACTGGATGACTAAAAAAGGCTATACGGTAGCAGTCTATATGTTTACTGCTGAGGACTGTTTCGGGATCGAGGACTTTGAGGCCCGTCTGACAAAAGATGGCTTTCAGGAATACAAAACTCTTTTCCGGAATAAATTTGAGAACGATGATCTTGCTGTATATGCGTCCTGAAAATGGCATATATAAGTAGTTACGCGAAAGAATTAACCAGATTGTCATAATGCTTATTATGCAAAGAGTCTGCCTTGAGTCATTGGACAGGCTCTTTTTTGTCAGGAAATGAGGATTGTGATTTGCATAGCACTATGGTACAATACGCGAAAACAAAATGGTGAGAAAGAAGGAATGCGACATGACAAAATATATCCTGAAGCATCGTAACAGAGATGTGGCTTTCTTTGCCATGGACGAGGACGGGGACCTGTATTCCCTGGAAATTGCCAGCCCGGAATATATGCCAATCCTTGGAAATGGGCCGAAGAATCTTGCTGAATGGATACAAAACCGAGCAATCCCGGAGGGACGCCCGGATCTGTCAAGAATCTTGCTGGAAACAGGTTGCAAAACCGCGCTGGAGTATCTGCTACAGAATCTGGCGCTCAGCCCGTCAGATTCTTACTGGATCTGTCCGGAGAGCTTAAAGGGGATAACATGGGAAGAAATTAGTTTATACCAGCACCCGGACGGCGCCAGGATTCCGTTTTTTACGTCCCGCGGTCCCACGTACAGAACGATCCAGAATGATTCCGCCCTGACCGGCTCTCTCGAAAAATATAATGTATACAGGCAGGGCAGCTGGCATCTCGTTAAGAATGGAGCACCAGGAATCGCTTTTAGCCTCCAGAATATCAATGAGGCATTTGCTTCCGTGATCCACGAGAGGCTTGGGTTTGCAGAATACACGAAGTACACATTGTGTTTTGATGAGCACGGAACCTGTGAATCCTGCAGCTGCAGGTATTTTACAGATGAGAGCCATGAACTGGTTTCCGCCTATTATGTAACCGGAGGGATTTGCGGACAGGCAAAAACACCGCAGGAGGCCTATCAGGAATACATTGACACATGCATCGCCAATGGGCTGGATCATAATTACGTTGTTCATTTTATGGATTACATGATCCTCACGGATTTCCTGATAACGAATACAGACAGGCATTGGGAAAATTTTGGAATCTTAAGGGATCCGGATACACTCCGGTTTCTGACACTTGCGCCAATCTTCGATTCCGGAACCTCAATGCTATACGATGATCCGGTTTCAAAGACCAAACATCATCTTATGAACATCGGCGTTCATGGACTATGCCATTCCCAGGCGGAGAATCTTTGCCTCGTCCGTGACCAAAAAGCCGTGGACGTATCGCGACTTCCGGATGAGCGGAAAACGGCGGAGTTTTATATGGCGTGCGGGGTGCCGGTAGAGAGAGCGGCACAGATCGCACGGTGCTTCGAGCTAAAAAAGGATATGTTATTGGAATTTCAGAACTCGGATACGGACTGATTTTCCACGCAAAATACAACCTCACAGATTTTTCTGTGAGGTTTTTTCTTTGGATGAGTAACTTTCTTTCGTGCAGGATTCTGACGGATTGCGATCAATTGCCACTCTCCACCTTCCATATGCCGCCCGGCCTAAGCGCGATCGGCTGGTGGGCAAAATTTTCTTCGGAAAGTAGAGTGGTTTGTTGCCATACTGAAAACGTAATAAAAAAATCATAAGAAATAGGAGGAAGTAAAGATGATTAAAGAATTGAAGCGCGACTCCGGTAAAGTTTTCGTTAAGGCGGATTATAACCGGGAATTCATTGACAAAGCAAAAACAATTGGTGGGTCCTGGTCGAAACCGTACTGGGTTTTCCCGGAAAACAATGAGGATGTCCTGCGCGAGCTTTGCTTGAAATGCTACGGCACTTATGATGGCGAGGAAGATAGCCTTACCATTCTGGCTGACTTGGAAGATTGCCCTTATTCCTACGAGGGGAATTCTCTTATGCTCGGCGTGATACCACTGGCTACGCGATACTCGCGAGACAGCTCAGTCGTCACAGCGCCAAATGTATGTGTTGTGAAGGGCGAATTCAACGCGAGCGGTGGATCAGCGCGTTGCCCGAGTGTTACTTGGGATGACAGCGTTGTGCTTCGCATTGAAAAATTCCCACGTATGCAGTATGAAGCACTGCCGCATACCAAAGGCATCACCGTGCTGCAGGAGATAAAACATTCTCCTGAAAAGCAGAAAAAAGAAAACACAGCCACAGCAGATGCCTGTGTGTGGAAAGAAAACGCAGACGGGATGTATCAGCCCCCGCACACAGACAAACAGTTTGATGGGACCCTTGCGGCAGAGTTTTCCTATTGCCCGTATTGCGGTAAACCACTGGTACTCGCTAAGGGGAATATCGGTATCACATGGGAGCAGATTGAAGCAAAATATCCAGAGGATCGAAGCAAAATGCCAGAGGAAATGGAAAAGGCATTTGTGAAAGACTGTTTTGACTGCTATGAGCAGGAGGGATTTGCAAAAAAGTTCTGGACATCTCACGGTGATTATGCAGAAAGAATCGGACAGAATTTTCAGGTTATTAGCCGATGCTCAACGGAAGATTCCGATTTGTCTGTATTGCCTATGTGGAATATCGAATTCCCGGACGGTGTTGTGATCGGAGCGTATCCGGAAGAAATCATCCCAAGGGAAATGAGACATAACGGATGCTCGCTGGATGAAATCGAGTGAGTCGAATGCAGGACGCAAAAGGAGAGCAAATTATGGAGAGTAAGGCAGAATTGGCAGAAGAAAAGCTAAAACTCATCGAAAAGGGTTTCCCAAAAGATCCATGCAAACATTGCGCGTTTAACGATGAAAGTGAATGCGGCTGTGATGATCGAATCGATTATCAAGCTGCACTCCAGCGTCTTCACGATCTTGGGATTTACAATCTCATGTGGGATCTTCAGAGAATCAATCAAAATAAGAGCCAGATTGTTTGGATCCAGCGAGAGATTAGCAGAAAAAACCATCAGATCATCACAATTCAGAAGCAGATTGATGAATTAGAAAAGGCATGCGCTGATGCTATGGTGAAGCTGCGAAGGGAGATTTAGATGAATCGCAATAAGTGGTTGCACGCAAATTGCGTTTTACTCGTTGTTAAGACAAGAGTTTCAACTCAAGAATGGAGAAAACTATGATTATAGAATATAAAAAAGAAAACGAGATTGCTTTTGAAGATTTAAAAGATAAAGAATGCTTCTTTAGCAATGGAGTTTTATATATGAAAATTTTTAGTCAGGATTTAAAGGAATACAATATTAGTTGTGTAAATGCGATCAGCATTGTGAATGCTGGTCTTACTAAATTTGATAATGATGAATTAGTTATCAAGGCAAAAAGAATTGTTAGTAAATGAGAAAAGGAATGCGCTGATGCTATGGAACAGCTGCGAAAGGAGATTTAAAATAATATGAGCAAATGGACGGACATCCGATGTGATGTATTCAATGAAGAGGAAGAAAAATACATGGTCGAAGCATGGAAAGCGGGAGATACCTCCAAGCATGGTGCTGTCATCGCAAAATTGGATTTAGCGGCCGAAACGGTGGAGTATATCGACGAAGACGCGAAAACCGATGAATATGCGCAGACTGTTATTCAGGAAATGTTAGAAAATGGGTATATTTTGACGGAGTAAGATGATAAGCAGGGACGCACAAATCCAGTAGGATTATCATCTTGCCAAAACATACAAAGGAGAGAAAATATGAAATATGTAGTCATCGAAACAGCAGAAAGAACGTCTTATGTAATCGGAAAGGCTTCCGATATGCATGAAGCAAGAGAAATGATGAAGGAAAGATTTCAGAAAATCTTCTGGGAAAAATTCCCGAATGAAGCAGCATCTGAACAGAGTCTTGAAGAGGTTTACAGAGCGAACCTGGACGAATCCGAATTTGAGTTTGACGAGGAGACGGCATTCATCAACGGCGTCCATGGATACGATTATGACTGGAAGATCCTGGACACATCCTGTGAGGATGTGCTGGAAAAACCGCTTTCCATCATGGAAATGTTGGATCGTTGCGACGCCGACCTTTATGTGGAAGGCCTTTATGTGGAAGGCGATGTTGTGATTGATCTGAGCGAACTGATCGATCATGATCTGGAAGGTATTCTGGATATTATGGCAGAGCGTCTGACTGGCAGTCCTCTCTTAATGGATGTCAACTATTCCTTAGTGGATATCCTGGACAAAAATTCCGCCATCATGCGCGTCCGTGGCGACATCACCAATATCCTGGAGACTGACATGGATGAGGCAACATTTCATGCTGTCGCGGATAAATTGAGAACCTGTCTGGCTGATGACGAAAATGATGCCGATGACCTGAAGGCATTGGATGATGCGCTGGATACCATGTCTGAGATAGCGTTAAGCGAGCGTTATGTTGTAGCCCGCATCCGCCATGAAGAGAAGCAGAAAGCCGGCACAGAACATGTACCGTCCTACTCTGAAGATGTGGAACAGGTTAACCCGAAACGATATGCGCTGCTTGCGTGGAACGATGAGTATTTGGATCTGTACATGGTGCCGTTCGTTCCGCAGAATATGACCTTGGAAGAAGCGAAGGAAGCCCTTGCAAAAAGGACAAAGGAACGTCTGGTGGAGCTGGATATCGTCAAGAATGATGAGGATGCAGCTGCGCTTTTCGCCAAACAGGCAGAAGCGGAATACGATGATGAGTGCGACGAACTGCATGTCGGCGAATACGAAGCAACCATTCGGTACGGCGGCGGTTTCGAAGAAAGAATTAAAATCGTGGAGCAGCCACAGTAGGGAGGAACCATGGCATGGGACATTTGTTGGATTGGTATACGGATCCGGAAAAATTCCAGGGCGAGGTCAATCTCAAAGTGATCAAGTTCATTGATGAGATCACCAATTTTCCCGACCGGGATGGGGACTCCGGGGAACAGATCGATCACCTGTTTTCTGCCGGTTATTGTTATTACTTTGCCAGCATGCTGAAAATCGCTTTCGGCGGACAGTTATGCTGGGCGCAGGACAGAGGACATATCGTATGGGCCGACATCCAGGAAGGATGCACATTCGATGAGCTTCAGAAAGCCTGCGCTTATGATATCAGTGGCATATTCGACGATTACGAAGTGCTCTGGCCGGTTTCCTACCTGGGCGATGCGATTGTCGATTATCTGCACAATGAGCAGGCCTTCCATATGAACGACCGCTTTAAAAACTGGTGTGACTTTTGCCATGTTACCGAAATGTATGCCGTTGACATGATCTGGTGGACGATTCCGGTAGAAGAAATCAAAGCTCAGTATCACAGCGGTTCCGATTACGTACAAACTGCTTATCAGTATTGGATGGAACATGCGTCCGAACTGCAACAGATCATCCGCTATCGCAGAATCCATAAGTTTTTCTGCCCGGATCATGCAGGTATCGAAGCATGTATGGCAGAAGTTGGGTCTGGAATATCCAAAAAAGAAAGTGCATAAGAAAGAACAGAAAGAAAGATCAGAAGCCGCTCCGGATGGGGCGGCTTTTTCGGCATAAAACCCGCAATTTGGCCAATGTGCGTATCGCCATACTGACAGCGTCATGAAAGAAAAGAAATTGAGAAAGGAGAAGAAAATGGCTTACGAATTAACCGAAACGGGAAAAGGAAAAGTAAATTCTTTCATCGAGGAATGCGCAACATGCGCCAAAGTTAAGGATGCTGGCGCAGTTGAGGCGGGAAACAAAAGATTCCCCACAGAGGACCGTATCCTGTCCGATCTGGATCGCGGAATCGGAGTAGATTGCAAAGGGGATTATCATGGTATATGGGACATAACCAGTGAGTGTGGATCTGACCATACATTGGACCTGAAATTTGGAGAAGATTTCGTTAAGGTCGCCCCTTGCTCGGCCCTGCAGGCGGATGCGGAAGTAGTCTTTATGGCGTACTCCGCCATTCATAAAAGGAAAGTGCCGGAAGTAGGAACAGTGTTGTGGGTGGACGAGGATGAGAAAACGATTGCTGTTGTATGGCTCGATGGATACAAGAGCAGGACAGAAGATGTCCCATACGAAGACATGCTTGCGGTATACGACAAAACAGGTACGGAAATGTCATTTGGGTGCTTCCGCGGCCCCAGTGCCAAGTTAATTGCGAAATAAGAAAGGGAAAAATATGGAAAATAGTACAGCAAAAACAGAGGACGCATGCCGCTACGCATCTGCGAAAGGATTCGGATATTGCGCATCCGTATTCAACCGTGCGACAGATGAACAGATTGTTCATTTTATGTACCGGCTGAATCCGCCAGCCTTTAATAAAATGATCCGGGAACTTGGCCGGGGAAAAATAAAGCTGGCTGATTATCTGAACGAAGAAAAAGACAAAAACAGTGGAACGTTTAACCGTCTTGCTGCCATCAGCAATGCTATGACAGAAGACAGTGGTGTGCTTTTCATTTATGATTTTTCTGACGACAATCCATCCGGAGCGATCATTCATCCGCTGCAGTTTCCATGGCAGATGAACAGCCTGGAACAGGCATTGCAGAAAGACGCACTGAATGAATTGTACATAAAGTACATGCGATTGCTGTTTGCCGGTGATCTGCCGCAGGAAAAACTTGAGTTATTTAATTTTGAGTAAGGAGGGAACTGTTTCATGACAGTGGAACGACCTATCACAATTTATCGTCTATTGCGGACGATTCGCGACCGCTCAGCGAAAGAGGTAGCAGACGAACTTCTGGTCTCATCGACATATATTGGTGTTATCGAGAGGCAAATCAGAACGCCGTCCGTACGGTTTGACCGTGCATTCGCCGATTTGATGGGAGTGCCAGAAGAACTGATCCGCTCCTTTATCATATCGGAAAACGATACATTCGCAACCGCGTTGTGGCGTCTTACGCAGAAAATGTATAAGCTCGGGTGTTTGGAATGAGTCCTGGGTCACGAAAGGACCGATAGGTTCCTGCTTAAACATCCTGATCAGAGTGAAACAGTTATATTAAAGCAGGGCTTCGGTCCTGCTTTTTCTTTGTCATTTTTATAAACATCAGACATACTGGTTATAACCAGACATTATTTCAAGGAGGTGTCGTTATGCCACATTCAGGTGGAGGAGGAAGTCACTCAGGAGGAAGTCATTCAAGTAGTCATTCTGGCGGTGGCGGAAGCCATTCGGGAGGCAGCGGAAGTTCATATCGCCATTCTGATACTCCATTCACAGGAAGCCACCCTTTTGTCGTATATAGCCGTACAAGAAGACCGAGGATTGTGTATTCTGATAACCCGCATTATTCCGAAGAGATGACAAAGGGGCAGTACATCATCTGCGTGATCTTTGGACTCTCGTTTGCTATTCCAGGTTTGGCGTTTTTTCTGATTGGGTTATGTATGTTTTTCTCTTCATTTTCCATCGGATACCAGAAAACTAACATACCCGGCAGTGTTGAACAATCCATCATGATCCTGGATGAGAATGGGTATTTGTCGACAGAGGAAACGGAGGCGCTGGAGCAAAGTTTGACAGATTTCCGCGACCATACAGGGATCATTCCGGCTGTTGAGCTGACGGAAGATGCCACCTGGCAGCAGGATTATATCACCATGGAGCGATTTGCTTATAATGAGTACATCTGTCATTTCGATGATGAATATCATCTGTTGGTTGTGTATGGGTACGGAGATAAAAACCCACAGACAGGGTTTTGTGAGTTCCATTATGAAACGATGTGGGGCAATGACCTGTCGAAAACCGCAAGAAAAAAGGATGAAAATAAGCTGATCGATCTCCTGCAGAAACAATTTGCGCGAGCCAACGGAGAAGGCGTGGGAGGCGCCGCTGCGGATGCATTCAATGAATACCTGGAATACTTCGAAGCAAAGCGCTTTAGTGTAGACGGTGGGAGAGTGATGAATTCTGCTTTTATGCTTATCTTTGGGTTGCCGTTTCTGGGTGCTGGATTGTTAGTCATAATTTTCGTATGTAAAAAATATCAGGAAACGAAAAAAGAGGGCGTAAAGACTTACCGGATTAACGGAACACCTGAAATATTGACATGTGATTACTGCGGCTGTACATATTATGCGGGTACCGTAGGGCTCTGCCCGCACTGCGGAGCGCCATTAAAGGTTTCATCCAAAAAAGCATAGTTGATGCAAAAAAGTGCTTGCATTTTCTAAAACCATATGATATAGTAGACGCATGAAAAGGAAGTGCCTGTCCGATTCATACGAAGTATCGTGTGAATTGTACAGGCTTTTTTTATAGCAAATTTGGAAGGAAGGAGAAAACATCATGACTGCTATTATTGGAACAATAAATGCAATAAATGGAACAAATTGGCGCGGCTTTATGGGCACAGCGTTTCATTTTACATGCGGAAATTTCGCCAATATTGGGGCGGCGCAGCGTTTTCTTTCTTGTGATACAGGATTATCGGATCATTCCGGGCATTCTTCGGGACCAGGCACCTCGTAGAATACGGCTTAATCGGATATCATGGCAAAAGCCATCTGTTTTGCGGAAAGATTCTAATTCGCTGACAGGTGGCTTTTCTTTTGCCCTAAATATGGAAAGTTGGTGGACTTGGTGGACACACGCGGTTGAAGCCCGCGAGAAGTTAGTTCGATCCTAACACTTTCCATTGATCGATCAGTGGTGCAATGGCAGCATAAGAGTCTCCAAAACTCCTGATGCGGGTTCGATTCCTGCCTGATCTGTTTATAACGGTTACTCGAATGTAGCTTAGTTGGTCAGAGCGTCCGCCTGATATATGGAAGACCGGCGGTCTGGCTCCACCCATTCGAATGTATTCTTGGATAGCTCAGCAGGTAGAGCAATCGGCTGTTAACCGATCGGTCGCAGGTTCGAACCCTGTTCCAAGAGTTTTTCCTGGATAGCTCAGTTGGTAGAGCGCGCGGCTGTTAACCGCGGTGTCATGGGTTCGAGCCCCATTCTGGGAGTTTGGTACAATTTTGGAAAGGCACTTCCTTTTTGTATCTGTACCGGGAATAGTTACCGGATCCGGACGATGCAGCAGCATAATCCGGAATACGCGCGTATGGTGTAATGGTGAGCATTTTTGCCTTCCAAGCAGAAGGAGTGGGATCGTGACCCACTACGCGCTCTAAGGGACCTAAATGGTTTCCTTGTTATAAAATCGTTATGAATTAGAATTTGCCGGCGTGGCGCAGCGGGTAGCGCGGCTGACTTGTAATCAGCAGGTCGTGGGTTCGAGCCCCTCTGCCGGCTTTTGGGGTCATAGCTCAGTTGGGAGAGCGTCTGCCTTGCAAGCAGAAGGCCGCGGGTTCAATCCCCGCTGATTCCACTCGAATGTAGCTCAGCTGGTCAGAGCATCCGCCTGATACGCGGAAGGCCGGAGACTCAGCTCCGCTCATTCGAATGTATTCTTGGGTAGCTCAGTAGGAAGGGCAATCGGCTGTTAATCGATCGGTCACAGGTTTGAGCCCTGTTCCAAGAGCTTCGGACATTTAGCTCAGTTGGTCAGAGCATCCGGCTCATAACCGGACGGTCCCGGGTTCGAGTCCCTGAATGTCCATCGCGGGAGAGTGGAACGGAATACCATACCAGACTCATTCTCTGGTGATAGCGGGTTCGACTCCCGCCCCCGCAAGTTTGCCCGTCGGTCCTCCGGCGGGCTTTTGCTTTTCTCTGAAATAAAAATTAAACTGCCCCCGCCACCTCAGCTGTGACCCTGCTCACAATCTGTTCGATCAGGTATTTCGTGATGTCGGACTGCGTGTGGGCATCATTTGCATAACCAAGGATCTCATCCGTCAGAAAGTCCGGATTGACACTCTGCATATATGCCTGGATCATGGCCTTTCGCTCTTCGTACTCAAATGGAAGGAATTCTTCCTGACGCTGGAACCGTCTTAACAACGCCGGATCCAGACGGTCGCGGCGGTTCGTGGCAGCGATGACTACCTGTCCGTCAACCAGGCTGTCCAAGGACTGCATCAGTGCGATCGTTGTTCTTCCGAGTTCTCCATCCGCGCCATGGTCATGCCCCCTGGCGAGTCCGATACAGTCGATTTCATCGAGCATCAGCACGCATTTCTCCCCTTTGCAGTAGTCAAATACCTGGTTTAGGTTCTTGGCCGTTTTTCCGAGATAGGAATCGATCAGGCAGGAAAAATTAAGGTAGGCATATGGCAGCCCAAGCTTAAAGGCAACGTACCTGGCAAACTCCGTCTTTCCGGTCCCGGGAACTCCGTACAACAGCGTACTATTGGTGTATGGAATGCCATACGCCAGCATTTTGGTCGTCACATCGGCGCCCATCTTGATTTTGCTGTACAGAGCCTGCTGTTGGGCACCGAGGTAGTATCTAGCCTCATTAAAATCGGATACATCCTGCATCAGCATCAGTCCTTTTAAGTTCGCCGGCAGCTCAAACAGGGTTGTCGTTCCGTTTTCCAATAATTTTTTATAATATCCGGTTTTCCCTGCGTTCTTTTTGGTTGTATCATTCACGCAGCAGGCGATCGCCGCCTGTTTTGCGTCCTGGATGCGGTTTTCTGCCAGGGCGCGGATGCATGAAAGCATCAGATTATCCATTCCCATGTCAATCGTCCTTTCTATTGATCTTAAGACAGTTTCTATACCAACACAGTATGCATCTACAAATCATGCCAACAAGGCGCTTTATCCTGCAGGTTCCTTCGAGATGTTGTTATAACAACAGTATGTCGCAGTTACAGGACCTCATTTTTGCGGATAACACTTTTTGGTCATCAAAATATAAATCCAGGGTTCCAAAAATCCTTTTGGCTGTGTCCGCTTCCATTTTTCAGCAGTCTGCAGATACATACTGAAGATGTCATAAACATCATAAGATATGGAGAAGAAAGGAGAAAAAATATGCAGAAAATCGGAAAGGCCGCGGATTTTACCAAAAAGTGTTATCCGCAAAAAATGGATTGTAAATTCTGAAACATTTTGTATGTGAACGCAAACTAAGACGAACGAAGGAGAAAAGACATGACGATTAAAGAAGTACTGGATGAATTCGCAAAGTTTATACAATACGATCCGAACCAGACGCGTTTCAATATGTTATCCGCCAATTATGTGTTTCATGGCGCCGGCAAGGATATCGAGACGCTGCTTTCCGGATATGACCCGTCCGGAGCTTTATCCGCGATGCGGGCGAGAGATGCATTGATAGAAGTTGCGCAGAATACGAACATTCCCCTGTATGGATGGCTGACGAACCCAGAGGTCACACAGGAGATGCGGGAATATGCGACCATGTGGCAGCGGTTAAACGATCCGGAAGTCTTAGAGCAGGAGGATCATTATTTAAACAGCATGAATGAAACGCTGAAAAACTCCATGGGCATCGCCATGATCGGTGACAGGGATATGGAAGAGGAGCGTAAACACTTTTTAAAATCCACGATGCAGGTCATCCATGATCTCAAAAAGATGAGGATTGACTGCTATCAGAATAGCGGAATGCCGGTTGGCGAAGTGAAGAAGTTCCATACCAGGATTCTGGTCTTTGAGCGTATGTCAGACTGCATCCTCCATATTTCTAATGAACCGGATGCGATCTATCTGTGCTATATATCCAACCATCAGAGCGCAGGAGGATATTTCGCATTTCTGTTAAAGAATAATGGAAACCTGGTAGCGTTCCATGACCGCGTGGATGAGGTGTATATCGGACAGCACGGCAATTTACGGAACGGACGCTGGACGGACAGACATATGGATCAACTGTTTCCTTATAATTATATTTTCCATTATGAAAATTACGACTACAAAGGATATGCGGGTACCTATGTCATCGACCAGGAAAAACTGGATTTCATCAAACTCGGTGTGGAAGTATATCAGCCACTCCTGGTAGCAATGATCATCCTGAAAAATAAGTACGAAGGACTGCGTTTTGAATCAGAGCCGTTATTTTTAAACACACTCATGGAACAGAACTTTTGCCTGGAACATAAGGGTATGACGGAAACGGAACTGGCCGTGGTTGAAAAAAATGAAATTGTTATCAGAAACCGTCAGTACACCTGCACCTTGGAAACAGATAAGATCATGACGGATGAGGGCTATAACCGGGAATTTGAATGTAACACGCATAAAGTGCCATGGGTAGCGCTGTATGGCACCGGATTTAACCCGGATCTTTCAACCGCACTGGCCTCATGCAGCCGTATGCAGGAAGATGCTTACGCGGAGGAATTCATTGGGACCCAATACCGGATGGATAAACAGGTATACTATGAAATCCGCAAACAGTTGGCTGGATATATCAAACAGCAGATGCAAAAAGAGCTGCAGGAATTTGGGGCCAGCCGTGCCTGGGAGTATTGGAATGAAAAAGCGAAAAGCAGGAAAGACCGGTTCATTGATCTGATCTGCAAAAAAACATATCAGAGTGCGCATCCGGAGACAGACTGGGGCGAGGATACGATCTGTTTCGACGCAATTAAGCAGGAAGACTGGGGGTATCGCAGACCGGAACGCGTTTATAACCAGAATTTCAAGTACCATTACAACCGGAGCACAAATGATATCCTGGATGACTACAATGGTGCCAAGTGTTCCATCTTCTATCAGTTGGATCCGTGTGATTGGCGTACCATGGAGGCGTTTCTTGGGGAACCGTTGCCTAAGATCTTCCAAGGATTTGGCGCGAGAAACTATAACGGAAACTCGCTTCTGGAAGCGGTTGATGAGGTTGGCGAGCTGGTGTGCCCTCTTACTGGGCATTTTAACGGGTACAGTTTATGCATCGGCTTCTCGAAAGCCGGATGGAAGAAAACGTATTACGACTGGCTGACTGCACATGGATATGGAGCGGAAATTGAGCGTCTGGAAACAGAAAGGAAAGAAGCACTTAAGAAGAAGAAAATGGCCGAACAGGAAAAGGCTATGCTCCCGGCAAAACCGTATCAGCCAAGTAATCAGTACGAACAGTATACCAATACAGCGGAGCTGATTCGGGCGGAGCGGGAACTGCACCAGGTTTTCCCGGGAACTAAACTTGGCGTATTTGGGCAAGATCCGGATGCGGATTCGGTAACCGGAAAGCGTCACGTTATTTATACGGAAATCACCCTGCCGGTAAAAGGGAATAAGGATAAATTCAAACAGATGGAAGATCTTGGCTGGCGTGCGTTGTATATCAGCGTGCGGGAAGGCTGTCGGATGCAGCGCTTCCGCTATGACTTTATCTAACCAAACTGCAAAGGCTCATCCTGAAAACTGGGTGGGCCTTTTTTATGCGAAAAACACAGCACATCCAACCAAGCCGTCTCCATACTGATAACGTAACAAATAATCATCATAAGAAATGAGAGGAGAAACAAAATGAGTAAAAGCACTACACGTTTGGTACGGGAATGCCCGGAGGACTTTATCGGACAGATCATTGATATTTTTGAGGATGATCTGACAAATGCAGCTTCCGACAAAGATGATGGTTCGTCTGTCCATATTACAGGCAACCGCTATGACCATCTTTCAGATGCCCTGAGAGAAACGCTGAAAAAATGGAATGTTTTGCCTGAGTCCGAAACACTGGCAGATACCAATGCAGACATGCTGATCGACGCACTGCAGAACGTGGATGACGATGAGGTTGCAGAATCGGTTGCCCCGTACATCAACTGCCCAAGTTCGGATGATTGCGGCTATCAGGGTGGCAGCGATTACTCACCGTGTATCGCCTGCAAGACGAAATGGTTGAGAAGCACGCAGGAATAAGGCAAAAACGACGAATAACAGTAAGGAGAAAAAGATATGACATTGTATAACATCGGAACATTTGAGACAAAAACAGACAGCGAAATGCGGGAACTTATTTCGATCATCAATCAGGTTGGGTTAGGAACCATGACATGCGATGAGAAAAATATATGCAAGACAGACTGTGGATATTCCCTGGAGGTTTCCGAATGCGAGGGCGATCTCGATCCTGCTTTAAGGGAGATTATCAAAGCATGCAAATCGGCCGGGTTGGAGATGAGTTTTTATATCACGCACTTTGAGGACGAAGAGGGCGGGTATATTTATCAAAACGGCGTATACGAAACCTTAGGGCGCGAAGATCTTTGTCTGCGGACAGTCAGCGACCAAGCGCTTCTTGCGGAAATCCGAAGACGCGGATTGACGCAGGAGAATCTGTGACGCAGTGTATCCAACGACCTTATTTTCATCGGTAACGCGATAAACCGATACTCAAGAAATGGAGAAAATCAAAAATGAAAGAAAAAGATGCAAAGAGATGCTATAAGACGCGGCTGGCAGGACGCTCACCGAAAGGCACAGGAGTTGCCTCGAAAAAAATGTTTTTTACTGCATTACTTTGCGGTACCGCTTTTTGCGCACTGACAGCGTGTGATTTTTCCTATGCGGGCACTGCTGGTACCAGCAGCACTGTGGTTGGGCGCGAAAATCCATTCCGGGAACTGACATGTGTACAAAATGGCATCACAAAAAAGATTGTTTACGATTATACGGACCCGGAAACAGGCGTGCATTATCTGATTTATTCAGAAGATCAGTACAATGCGGGAATGGGCGGTATCACGCCGAGGCTGAACCCGGATGGCAGTATTATGGTCGAAAAAACGGAAAAAGGAGAATAAGGAGAATAGGGCAGTGAGCGGCGAAGATATTCTGGAGTGGCGCGAGTTGCCAAAAGATTTCTACGTCCCAGGGAACAGATTAGACTGATGCATTAGCCTGGAATGCATCCTGAATTTTAGAACTAAAAATCCATGGAGTCATGCAATACGCGTGGCTCCATTTTTTATGGACTTACGCGCAAGAGACGAAACGCATACTGATAGCGTAGTTATCAATCATAAGACGTAGTAGTTAAGGAGGAAGAAACGATGAGTAAATTTTTATGCAATGGAGTGATTGAATTCCCCGCCGACAAAATGGATATTGTGGCATCCGTCTTGCGAAAGCACGGGTTGGAAGATCCGAATTTCAAGGAAGAATGCCGCACGAAAGGGGAGAAAGCAACCTACTTTTTAAAGGAGTCATATGGTATGTTATTTGATAAAGACACCTTTAAGAAAGCATTCTGGGAACTCTTAAGCCAGGGCATCTACATGGTTGTCAATATCGTTTATTCCGCGGCAAGCGGCACTGACGGGGACTACGGGCTCAGAACAAGGAACAGAAAAATCTATGATCTCACTCCGGATGAAGTGACGATCTGGAACGCCGATACAGAGGATCTTCTAAAAGAACTGGAAGAACGCGGAGTCCTTGGTGGTGTTAAGCGTGTGCAGCCGGATGATGAGCCGGAGTTTATTGGACGGTTGGTCGATATTGTGGAGAATTTCTTGTGCGACAAAGACGTGATGATCGATAATCCTGAAAGAGACGAGGATGATGTTGAAGACGCTGCGATTATTTACGGCGACGACTATGATGCGCTGGCGGATGAATTCCGGTATGTCATGAGGGCGTATCATTTTCTTAGTAATGGAAAATAACAAAATTCTGACGAATTGACGGAGGTATAAGACGTGAAAAAACAAATGGAGCCAACTTTGAAAACGGATATCGCAGAGAACGATTTGGTCAAAAAACTGATGGAATTTGATGTGACGCAAATTATTCCTACAGGTGATAACCAGAAGGATCCCATGCGCACAAAGCTACAATTCTGTGTGTATGGCACTTATCGTTGGGAGAAAATGGAACATAACAGTGATACCTATGTTGCTGCTTTCCCGTATCCGGTATTTGAGCATCTGCGTGTGACCCAGGTATCAGAAGAAAAAGAAGTTCTGTACGAGCCGCAGGGAACCCGGCCATCCGACGTACCTAAGATCTTTAAGGCGATCGCTACCAGAGCCCTGGCAACGGAAATCATGGGAACTGTGGCTGAGATGTTTCAAATGCTGTTTTTGGATGAAGGGTTGCGCAAATTTGTAGATCATTTCCGGTCGGAGGAGAATCATGTCTTATCCATATCAGGACTCCCGATTTACAGATACATTGTATCGGGAAATTTAAGAGAATGTTTGGAGCTGAGCATGGTTACTGATGCATTTATTTATTATTCGCAATACGGAATGTTTGACGCGTTGGGAACCATGGATCATCGTTTGGTCTCTGATAATGAATTTGCGGATAATTGTTATCTGGACTCCGTGGAAAATATCAGAAACGGAACCGAAAAACTCTTATGGGGAAAAATTCCAGAACAGAACGATGCTGAAAGCGTGAAGGCAGAGGAACTGTACTCAGAAGACCCGGAACAGGAAGAACCTGTTTTGGAATTCCGGTAATGACTGGTAAGCGTTCTGCAGCCATGCAAAGAGAAATCTGTGGCACTGAACCGTTCGGAAGCGAAAAAAGCAAAGGAGAACGAGCATGAATGTACTGGAACATTTTATCAAGGAAATCCATTCCGTCCGTGACATCACGGAAGAATTTAAGCAGCATAGCGGATATGAGCCGACAGAACCGTTGCTTCAGGTGGATCTGACCTATGACTGCTACGGGATTATCACAAGGGAAACGAAAACATTTTGGAAGAGCGACTTTGAACGGGCAAAAAAAGAAGGTTACTTCATGGCCTGATCGTCGCATCGTCCATACCAGAACTCCGGTCTTCTGACCGGAGTTTTTTTCGGCTCGGAGCTGGCACGCAATAGAAATACGTTTCCCCACACTTCCGGATGCGGATTATTTCCATACTGATATTGCCAATAAGAAAAGAAAAGGAGATAATGATCATGAAAAGAAAAAAGAGAAATGTGCGACCCTTAGCAATTTGCCGCGTTAGGGATGTATGGAGGGGTGAAAGATGTTAATCTTACCGATCAAAAAACAATGGTTCGACATGATCCTGACGGGCGAAAAGCGGGAGGAGTACCGGGAGATCAAGCCGTATTACACGCAAAGATTTAGCAAAGTGTTCCATATGGTGGACGGGTTTCCTGTGGACCGGCATGAAGAACAGGTGCGTTTCGCGAACGGATATGGGTGGAAGGTACCGGCATTCATCGCGGACTGCTGCCTGGAAAAACGGGGAGGCCGCGCAGAATGGGGTGCTGAACCAGGGAAAGAGTATTATGTACTGGTGGTTAAAAAGATCCGCTGGAAGAGCATGGATGGTCTTGGCGGGTATCTCGCTTCTGAAAATTAGAAGGGTGTTCCCCGGGAACACCCTTACAAAAGGTCACCTGTAAGTATCAGTTCGCAGTTGCCATGCCGGCATTACAGCGAATTGCAGGTGTTAAGAAAGGAGTTATTATGGAAAAGAAAGAAATGAAAAAGAGGATCAGATCCGGGTATGTGGATATGTATGAGAGCCAGACGACCGACGAAGACATCCAAAAGGGATTTCAGCTCATCGAGAAAGAAGAGAGCGTCATCGGTAAGATCATGGAAGAGATGGCCTCTGACGGAGATGATGAGTCCGACAAACTGTTAAATCTGTATCTGGAATCTACGCCGAAAGAACGCGCTCTTCTGGATTGCGCCCTGATCGCACTTTGCGGCTGGTCCTTGCATACCATTATTGATATGATGACGAAACCGGAAGATGAAGGAAATGTACCAAAGGAGGGTGTGCATCATGCGAACAAAGGAATTTCGGATTGAAAAAAGAAAAGTGAAAATCAAAGCAAGACAGAAGCTGGCCATACAGATAGCTCATCACGGCAATATCGCGTCGCTGCAAAACAAGCATCGAGAGAAGGTGGATGCCGCAGTTTCCGGAGTGAAGCCTGGACTGTTTGCCAAACATGATTATGGCGTTGTGACTTATGGAAAACCAGTTAAGACGAAAACGCGCAAACGGAAAGCGTCGTATCGTCATTCCGGAGGATACGGAGCGGCAAAATGCTATTCAGCGCACGATCAGCGTGAACTGGATCGGCATTCCGGCGAAATGGAGGAAATGGAACATGATTTATAAGGAAGACAATGGACAGATCGTTGTGCGGTTAAACTGCCAGGAGGAAATTTCCGATGTGATCAATGCATTGGATCTGTACTCCAGGATTTGGATCGGGCAACTTTTAGAGATCGATGATCAGATGATCTGGCTGAAAGAGAAATTGTACGAGACGGATTCAGCTGCCAAGATGACTCCGTTTTTCGTAAACATCAGGAATCGCATCTTACCAGGATCATTAAAGGATATCGGGAACACGTTACATAGTTCATACGGGATCTTTTCCAAAAAGATCGACCGGCGTGCGAGGATTGCGTATGATATGCAGCAGGTGATCCGATATACGTCTGCGTGGTATTTCCACCCGGATGGCGGCCATAGCGTTGATTTTGGTACGCCAATGCAGGCGGAAGAAACGGTAAAGATGCCGATAGCCAATTGTTTTGCGGATGATCATGAGACCGGGATGGAGATCCATCTCACCTGTTTATCGCAATTAGAAGTGCTCAAGGAGGCAATCGCCGTCCTGGGATGCCTGTATAGGGGTAAAATCTGCGATTTGTTCGCGCATTATACGAAAGATGCGGATACATTGACCGTTGCCCGGCATATAGAACAGTATTACTCAGGACTTAAGGATAAGGACGAATTGCCGAAAATATCAGACAGCTTGCTGGCTGAAGCATAATCAGTGTTAGGCCCTTCTCAGATTTTTGAGAGGGGTCTTTTTGTGTGGGAAGTGGCGGATTTTCGTTGACTGGTAGCTGGGAATAAATCGGACAAGTCAGGAAGGATAGCACATACTGAAGATAAATGTGATTCATAGGACTGTCTTAACGGAAGATGCCAGACAATCAGTAGGAAGGAGAAAGTATAAACATGGAGATTCCAGTAATCATGAAACTTGTAATTTTAATTATGGTGCTTGCTTTGGCGCCGGTATCGTTGATGGTCGGAATATTTGGGCCTGATACGTCATTGAGGAAATGGTTATCCGTTTTCGGCGCTTTTCTTACGCCTGTTGTAGCGCTTGCGCTTGCTGTTATTGTGGGCATTGGAGCTTCGACAGAAGGGGATGCTTTCTTAACCATAGCCGCTTGTATTTTACCATTGTTTGTTTTGGCTTTAGGCGCCGCGTTAGTCGTGATCGCTGACGAAAAAATGCATGTACAGAAATGGTGCGCGAGAATTTGCGGCATTGTTGTCTGTGTCATAGCTGTTAATACGTTCGTGGGAACATGCGCGATCATGGGTGTGACATATGTCGCAAAAAATGTTGCGTCTGAAATTGAAGATGGTATTTCGTCGTATCTGGACCAGGGAACGGACTTACAGACCACTGGTGGAGTGAGTCTTAGTGTCGGTAAAAATCCCGCATATTCAGAGCTCGGCACTATGGAATCGGAATCGTCTGAAGAGCAAACAATTCAGATCGGGCTCACGCAAGAGAACCAGACACCAAGAATGGATGCGGCAAACCAAGGGATTTTACAGGCACTTGATGATAGTGGGATAGAATACCAGATTGATCAGCAGAATGCGTCTGGTGAACATTATGTTCAACAGGTGATACTGAATCATTTTGGATCGCAAAAATACGCTGCTATCATCGCGATTTCATCCGGATTGGATTCTTATGATTTTCCTAAAAACATACCATATTTTATGATATCAAACACGGAGAGCCTGACTGTAGATGAGGCTTACCGGCGCGGGTACGACGTGGGACAACAGATTGCGGAGAGCCTGCAAGAGAAATAATGATTCTTAACAATCGCATTACAACGCAAAAAGCAGAAGGTATATGGTAACGTAGCCTCTGCTTTTTTTGTGACCAAAAAGTGTTATCCGCAAAAACGCCTCCCGAAAATAAGTTCCATATTGATAGCGTAGCGGTTTCTGAACGAAGGATCGGGAACGGCGAAGTGCCAGAAAAAGAAACCACCCTGTGAATTGATCGCTTGCCTGCTCTACGAGGGTTCTTCAGAACAGGGTGCAACTCAGAAAGAAAAAATACGAAGGAGGGATTTTTATGTTTTACGCTCACACATCAGCGCATGGGCTGGAACCTTTGGAAGACCATTTGCGTTTTACGGAACGCTTAGCGATGAGATACGGAGAAACATTCCAAAGCGCCGGATTATGTGCTTTAATTGCTCGTCTGCATGATCTTGGAAAGCGGACTGAGAAATTCCAAAATGTTTTAGCGGGAAAAGAGAATCATATCGATCACGCGATCGTCGGCGCGTGGTATCTAAATGATGAATATTTTAATTGTGCCCAACACTACACCGATGATGCATGGATCCATGCCCTATGTTGCGCCGCGATTCGCGGGCATCACTCTGAATTATGCGGGCGGCTTATATCACCATCTTTGGACGATTTATGTCTGCCAGATGACGATGAATATGACATCCCATTGAATTCTAACGGGAAACGCTCTGCACTGCGCGATGAATCCGAATATGATGAAGTGGCAGCATACGCACAAACGCAGAAATTGCTCTCTCATTTGTCTGACGGAGATTATCTTACGATCGATCGTACCAACCCGGAAGCCAGAATGCTCTATGCCAGAATGGTGTTTTCCTGTCTTGTGGATGCAGATTACACCGCAACCGCCTCTTTTAACAGTCAGCATGAGCCTGACGCAGAACGGGTTATCTGCCCTGATGAAATGTTGACAAAACTACATCAATATAGAAATTCCATCATCCGCGCTGCCGCAGACTCCGGCAAGGCAGATCTTCCAATCAATCAATTGCGAAATGAAATTTATCGCGATGCTTTTATTCGTGGAAACGGGCCTGTTGGATTTTACACGATGACTGCTCCAACCGGTACAGCAAAGACTTTGGCCCTTATGGAATTTGCCCTGCAGCAGGCAAAAAGAAACCATTTCGATCGAATTATTGTGGTATTGCCGTACCTTTCGATTATTTCACAGAATGCAGAAGAATATCGGAAGGCCTTTGGAGCTGATATGGTCTTGGAGGATGACAGTAATACCGAATTCCCGGAAGAAGTGAAATTATATGCAGACCGTTGGGATGCCCCTGTGATTGTTACAACCAGCGTAAAGTTTTTTGAAACACTTGGCGGCAATATGGCGGTACCATTACGCAAATTGCACCATCTTGCTAATGCCTGCATTGTTTTTGATGAATGTCAGACGCTGCCGCACCAGCTCACCACCTGCACCATCAAAATGTTACAGGCGCTTCCGGAATATTTTCATACAACCGTTTTATTTTCCACGGCTACCCTGCCTGTGTACGCTTACAGACGCACCTTGGAGCATTTTCAACCGGTAGAAATTATTGAAAACGTAAAAGGTACATACCAAAAATACGATCAGTTGAAAGATACGACGGTAATCGCTCTTGACAGTCCGATGACATATGAGTCCATATGGGAAAAATTCATTGGCGTAGATCAAGCGTTAATTGTATTCAATACGGTGAATGCGGCATTGGGGATGTATCATTACATACAGGACAGTTTAGGATCCGGCTCCGTATTTTATTTATCCTCCGATTTATGCTCAGAACATAAGCAAGAGATTATTCGATTGGTCAAAAGAAAATTAAAAAATCAAGAACAATGTTTCCTGGTTAGTACGCAATGCATTGAGGCCGGTGTCGACCTCGATTTTCCAAGCGGCGCCAGGGAATACGCACCTCTGTCTTCTGTTATACAGACAGCCGGACGTATCAACCGTAACGGAGAACATCCGGGTACTTTTTATGTTTTCGGCCTCGGAGAGCGGAATGAACGGAGATATCCGGACATCACTTATCAGAATGAGTCCCAAGTCACTGAATTTTTAGCGAGTGAATATGGAGGGTTAAGTTTAAACGATTTGTCTTTGATGGATGCGTATTATAAACGTGTTTATTACGGAGACCGAGAAGCAGGACAGGACTCTCTGGAACTTCAAAAAGCATGTAAATATGCGGATGTCCAAGCCTTTTCGGAACAATATCATATTATCGATGACAAGAATCAGATCATTGTTATCGTCCCATACGAGCAGCTCAGCACCGAATTTGATCATCTGTCTGCTGAACTGCAGGAGCAGGATTATTGCATTTCGAAAGTGCAGATGAGATCCAGCAAAAAGATTCAAGTATCACGTTATGCCAGCAGGAAGAATATGGAATTTCTGCGCCGCCATTGTCATGCACTCTTTATGCGTACTTCAAAGTATGGGGAACGAATTCCCTTGAACTGGATGATTGCGGACATGGATAATATTTACAATCCTCAAACAGGATTACAACGCGAAGAGTCAAAAGATTCGTTCGTATTTTAGTGTTTCCCTAAGTTTCCGTCTTGCGAGCTTTGTTTTTATCTGTTTTTGACCAAAAAGTGTTATCCGCAAAAAATGCGTTCCATTTTTATCATACATACTGAAAGGGATGATACAAAGCAGTCCGGCGATAGTATTCTCCGGAAACGCTCTGGAGAGTTCGGTGCCGGCGATCATTTCAGCTTTACAAAAATATCTGGTATCGGCGCACAAATATTTGTCAAATCGCGGCCTTTGCGATCGCGTGAATTGAGAAATAGGTATTTACGGCAAAAAATGACCAAAAAGTGTTATCCGCAAAAATGCGGTTAATCTTCGTAAGACATACTGGAGATACCAAATGATGAAAGGAGTGAGTTCAGTGCCAAAAGAAGTTGTGGTGGATGTGTTCGGAAACTTTGCCTGTTTCACAAAGCCGTACGCGAAAGTAGAACGCGTATCCTATGATGTGCCGACCCCGTCAGCATGTCGTGGAATTCTGGAAGCGATTTACTGTAAACCTGTTGAATTTTATTACCAGATCAAGAAAATCGAGGTAATGAAACCAGTTCGTTATTTCAACATGAAACGCAATGAAGTATATCAAAAGTCGGCAGACGCGAACCCGATTGTGGTGGATGAAAAGCGGACTCAGAGAAATACCGTGTATCTGAGGGATGTTTATTACCGTATTCATGCGGACATCGTAAAGTTTCCAACATGTGACTCAAGAGTGACAGAAGCGTCTTTACAGGCGCAGTTTAACCGGCGTATCAATAATGGAAAATGTTTCCATCAGCCGTTCTTTGGAATGAAAGAGTGCATGGCTTTTTTTAGTCCGCCGGATGAAAACGTACATCCAATCAAAGAAAGCCGGAATTTGGGCATCATGCTGTATGATAATTTCGACATTCGTACGATCGTACCATTAAATACGAAAACGCACGAGGGAAAAATCTGCAGAACTTTTTTTGATGCGGTGATGCAGAATGGTACGATCGTTGTACCGGAATATGACAGTGGGGAGGTGTGGAAGATCGATGTACAGAGCGTTGTATGATTTCGCTAAAAGCCGCGGGTTAACCGTAGCTGGAAATTACGGATCCAGAACAATTGCTGCTTATATAGAGCTTGATGAATCTGGGAAATTCTGTGGTGTGAGTGTCCGCTCAAAAGAGCAGCGCAAACAAAAAATCGTCTGCCCGCAGACACCAAAAACAAATGCCATGTCGCCAATCGCTGAAAAAATCAGATATATATTCCCAGCGGATGCTTCTCAGGATGCGAAAAAACATGCCGAATGGATGCAGTTGATGGAGCAAGGCAGTGGTACATCGGGGACGATCCGTATTATCTATCAATTTGTACAGTCGTTGGCTGATACAGACGCGCAGAAAACATTGTTTGAGCAATTCGATGCTGCGAAATTATTACCGCAGGATTTTGTTTCATTTCGAATTGCCGGCAGAAATGCGGAAGCGGAAACTGACTGGAGAAAATGGTTTGATGAATACTCGGATGGGTTACGTAAGGCAAATCAGAAAGATGGAGAACAGATCATTTCCTGCATTTCCGGGAAACCCGTAGTTCCGATTGCAACGTCATTTCCGATGATAAAGGCTCCACAGACTGGAACCGGAGTTCCTGTCTTTTCCTGCAATCATAAATATAAGAGCGGTAACGCATGCGCTTTTTATTCATATGGTGAAGACGCACCGACCGCCTGCCCAATGTCACAGGAAGAAGTGGATACGATTCGCACAGGATTGGAGTATTTGCTGCAGTCTCCGGCCAACTGGAACCGCACATTCGGATTGGTGTTTTGGTATGACGATCCTGATGCTGAGAATTTGATCGAGAAAGTATTAAACGCAGAGAACGACGAAGATTATCAGTTGTTGATGACGGAAATAGAAGATCATAATGTAACGCTGCAGTCAAAAGATCAAATGTATCAGTCTGGCCTGAATGCACTGATGGACGGCAGTGGGGTCCGTACCGGACGTATACATGCCTGTTATCATATGATGGGAGTACGGTTCCCAGCTCAGGGACGTTTTTATCTGACAAATTATACCAAAGATACGTATGCTCATTTAAAAGAAAATATAAAAAGATGGTATCACGATACTGCGTTACTGAATCCGTATACCGGCAATGATAGCAGTATTGTTAATTTGTGGTCCGCATTGTTCGGGCTGTTAGATCATCCGGATGCGAAGGACAAACAGAAAGAATTTCAGGTTGAATATGGTATGGATTCAGATCAATTTTTAAAAGCTGTGTTGTCTGGTGGTCCATTATCATTTCATATGCTGATGAAGGCTTCTGCACATATTGAAAAAGAGATATTGGATAAGAAAAAGGAAGACTGGACGCTTCCAAGGTGCTTGTATTTACAGATTATTAAAGCATATTTTATCAGAAAAGGAGACGATGAGATGGGATGTATCAATTATTCTGGACCGCATAAGGTTGCTCATGAATGCGGGCGTTTATTGGCTTGCATGGATGCCCTGCAGAATGCGGCAATGTATCAGTCTGGTGGAGTCAGCGGAACGGTGGCGAAAAAGTATTATAAGGCTTTCAAACGCTTCCCCGGAAGAATGATCAGTGCTGTTACTGAAAATCAGGAGGTGTATCTGTCTAAAATTCGCGCTGTCAATATTAGAGATAAATACGCCCTGATGCTTGGAGATATCGCGGCGAAACTTGGTGGGGATGTGCCGGCCCAGTTTACCATGGAAGACCAGGCAGCGTTTGATATGGGCTATTTCCTGCAGCGCGCTGAATTCATCCGCGAAAGACAGGATGCAGCGCAGAAGAAAAAAGAAAAAGAAGAAAGAGTAAAAGAGGAGGAATAACAAATGGTACACGCTAATTTTGAGGGAGCAACTAATGTAATTAAAAACACATACACAGTGACATGCATACTTGAAGCGGTTATGACAAATCCGAACGGGGATCCTGATATGGGCAATACTCCAAGACAGGATATCGAGACTGGCATTGGCGTGATTACGGATGTAGCTTTGAAGCGTCGCATCCGCGATTATGTAGAGGCGGCTTACGGAGAAGAGTCAGGAATGGAAATCTTAATGCGCAATGGCGTCAGCGTGAATAAGGAAATCGCTAAGGCGGTACTGGAAGTGAACGGAATGCAGAAATTTTCCGAGAAATTCACGAATCCGAAAGTCCGGGAATCTGCGGATTTCATTAACCAGAAATTCTGGGATGCCAGAACTTTTGGGGCAGTGCTGGCAACTGGCAGAAATGGAGGACAGGTTAACGGACCTGTGCAGTTTGGCATGGCGATGTCAGTAGATCCAATTCATATTGAAGATATGACAATCACCAGAATGTGCTATGCGGATGGTAAAGACTTTACGACTATTGAAGAATACGAAAAAGAAGAAGCAGAACGTCCACAGGATAAAAAGCGCACTATGGGTAACAAAAAAGTGATTTCATATGGTTTGTATATCGTTCAGGCAACGATCAGCCCCTCTCTGGCAGCTAAAACTGGTTTTACGGAGCGTGATCTGCAGATTTTATTTGAAGCGATGTTACAGATGTACGATTTTAACAATACAGCATCTAAGCAGGGAATGCGCATGGCTTCGCCGCTGATCATTTTTAAACATGTCGGTACACATCCGGAAAATCCAGATGAGGCAGCTAAAGAGGCGTTACTTGGATGCGCACCAGCGCATCGCCTGTACAATATGCTCCATGTGACCAAAAAAGGCACTGTAGAGTTTCCAAGAAGCTTTGATGATTACGAAATCGCATTAAAGGTTTCGGAAATTGAAAAGGCAGCAGCAAGCGGTGTTCAGATTGGTTTTAAGGACTTGCCGTTTGCAGATGTTGTGTGGGAGCAGAAAAATCCGGACGAATTTGCAAACATTGCAAAAGAAAACAATATTCAGTTGGTATAGCATCAAGGTAATCCCTTGCGATCATATTTTAGCTGTATTGATTTATACTAATTGCATAAATATAGCCGTGATATTTTGTGAAATATTATCCCGTGTAAATAGTGCATTAACTGCGTATCCATGCTTTTTTATACGGGATATATGAGAACCGCAATAGATTTATCGCAATAATTTGTTGAATATTGCGATCGCGGCCCGTATGGGTCGCGTGAATTGAAATCATAGATTTTATAACTATTCTTTTGCTGGGGTCGATCGCGGCCCGTATGGGTCGCGTGAATTGAAATGGCAGACTGCCGGAATAGCTGTCCGCAGGACGCATCGCGGCCCGTATGGGTCGCGTGAATTGAAATATATCTGTATATCCTACAAGCATACGAGTGTTTCTATCGCGGCCCGTATGGGTCGCGTGAATTGAAATTATGTACGGCTATGTAGCCGGATTTGACAAGCCATCGCGGCCCGTATGGGTCGCGTGAATTGAAATCTCCCGGCGGTAGCGGAC